>Ga0335074_10014800_pt1 | contig 10939 bp, 15 predicted proteins | sample Lox_Sample_23_FD_206715 | JGI IMG/M metagenome (GOLD analysis project Ga0335074, IMG submission 206715) | Soil microbial communities from Loxahatchee National Wildlife Refuge, Florida, United States - Lox_Sample_2.3 | ecosystem: Environmental > Terrestrial > Soil > Wetlands | place: USA... | reverse complement strand
CAGCAAGCGCTGAGGACGCGAGTGGCAAGGCCGCAGGGAGCGCCGCGTGCTTGAGGCACGCAAGCGAGGGAGAACGCCGGCAGCGTTCGCGTCAGCGCGCTCAGCAAGCGCTGAGAGCGCGAGTGGCAAGGCCGCAGGGAGCGCCGCGTGCTTGAGGGCACGCAAGCGACCGAGAACGCAGCCAATCGCGTTCTCAGCGCTTGCTGTACTGAGGGGCTTTGCGGGCCTTCTTGAGGCCGTACTTCTTCCGCTCCTTGGAGCGGGGGTCCCGGGTGAGGTAGCCGGCCTTCTTCAGCGGGCTGCGGGCGTCGTCATCGGTGAGGAGCAGGGCTCGGGCGATACCGAGCCGGATCGCGCCGGCCTGCCCGGAGATGCCGCCGCCCTGGACCCGGACGAGGACGTCGTACCGGTCGACCAGATCGAGGGTGACGAACGGGTCGTTGGCGATCTGCTGGTGCACCTTGTTCGGGAAGTACTCCTCGAGGGTGCGGCCGTTGATGGTCCAGGTGCCGTTGCCGGCGACCAGGCGGACCCGGGCGATGGCCTCCTTGCGCCGGCCGGTCGCGCCGACCGGGCCGCCGGCGATCGGCCGCGGCGTCTTCGCCGGAGTGGCCGCCGGAGCAGCCGCCTCGGGGGCCTCCGCGACGGCCTCGGATCCTTCGCTCGTCTCGCTCTCGGCGACCTCGGGGTCGACGGCGGTCTCGGTCACGGTCTCGCTCACTACTGCGCCACCTGGGAGATCTCGTAGGGCACCGGGTGCTGAGCCTGGTGCGGGTGGTCGGGCCCGGCGTACACCTTGAGCTTGCTGGCCATCTGCCGGCCGAGGCTGTTGTGGGGGAGCATGCCGCGCACCGCCTTCTCGACGACGTACTCCGGCCGCTCGTCGAGCAGCTTGGAGTACGGCGTCTCCGTCAGGCCGCCCGGATAGCCGGAGTGCCGGTAGTCGATCTTGTGCTCCCGCTTGGTGCCGGTCATGGCGACCTTGCCGGCGTTGACGATGATCACGAAGTCCCCGGTGTCGACGTGGGGGGCGAAGATCGGCTTGTGCTTGCCGCGCAGCAGCCGGGCGGTCTGGCTGGCGAGGCGCCCGAGCACGACATCGGTCGCGTCGATCACGTGCCACTGGCGCGTGATCTCGCCGGGCTTGGGTTGAAACGTACGCACAGGGGTGCCTTCGTCGGGTCGTCGTCGGGAGTCGGCGGGGCGCCGCCGATCGCGCAGGCTGGCGCCAGTGCGACCGTTCGAGGCTACCCGCGCCCGTCGTAACCGGTCAAAACCGCTGCCGCTCGGTCCACCGGCGCCCAGTCCGAGCCCTGGCCGAGCCCAGGCCGAGGCGCAACCGGTCTCTGGCCGCGGTCAGTCGCGGGGCGCGAACGCGCAGAATTCGTTGCCCTCCGGATCGGCCAGCACGGTCCAGTCGACGTCCTCGTCCGGCCGGCGGAGGACAACCGCCCCGCGGGCGACCAGCGCCTCGACGTCAGGCGCGAAGACGTCCCAGTGGATCCGGTTCTTGACCGTCTTCGGCTCGGGCACGCGGTTGAAGTCCATGGTGAGGATGGGCATCCCGGGCACCTGCTCGAGGGTCGCCCAGTGCGGCCCCTTCGTGTCGAGCGCTGCACCGAAGGTCTCCGCCCACCAGGTGGCGATCGCCACCGGGTCGACGCTGTCGACGACCACGCCGTGCAGCCGGTCGGCCGGCAGCTCGGCGCGGACCATCGCGCAGAACTCACCGCCGTCCGGATCGCCCAGCACGGTCCAGTGCCGTCCCTCGTCGGGTTGCTCGAGCCTGGTCGCCCCGAGCGCCTCGAGGTCGGCAACGTTCTGGGTGTAGATGTCGAGGTGCACCCGATGCTTGACCGACTTCGGCTCGGGTACGGCGACCACCCAGATCGTGTGGCCGGGTGTCGGGCCGACGACCGCGCCGCCGCCGCCGGACTCCCAGGGCTGCCAGCTCAGTCCGAGCACCTCCGCCCACCACGGCCCGAGTAGGTCGGGATCGGCCGCATCGAGGCACAGGTCCTTGAACCTCGCGAGCGGTGCGTCACTCACGGGTCAGCTCGGGACTGCGTCGCAACAGATGAGCGCGGGCGGCTGCGTCGTCGTGGCGGTCGCGGTCAGCCAGCCGGTCCGCGACCGCCACCCGGTGGTCGATGTCGACGTTGCCGCCGTACTTGAACTTCGCCTTGACCTCGCGAATCGCGAGCCGCAGTCCGCGGATGCTCGGCAGCGATCGCAGGTGCGCCTCCGGGTCGGCGTGCGGGACGTCCGGCTCGAACTGCGCGAGCTGGCGGCGCAGGATCGCGAGCTTGCCGTCCTTGTCGTCGACCACGGTCGCAGCACAGGTCAGCTGTGCGGCGGCGTAGTACGTCGTCGGGATCCCGAGCGCGGGGTCCTCGTCGGCGATCGCCTTCCATGCCGACGGGATGTACGCCCAGTCCCCGGCGACCGCGAGCAGCACGGTCGGGTTCTCGTCGATGGCATGCCACACCGGGTTGGGGCGGGCAAGGTGCAGCAGCACCTCCTCGCCCTCGAGGACGTACTGAGTCGGTACGACGACCGGCACCTGCCGGTCGCGGCCCGGCGCGATCAGCTGACCAAACCCTTGCGTGGCAACAAAATCACGCCACTCGTCGTCACCGACAGAGGCATCCCACGGATGAACCAGCATCAACGCACCCGCTCGACTCGACCCTCGTCCCAGACCGGCTCGCCGGACTCCTCGACCACGCCGTCGGCGCGAAAGACCACGAAGCGATCGAACGAGCGCGCGAACCATCGGTCGTGAGTCACCGCGACAACAGTGCCTTCGAACGCGTCGAGCCCCGCTTCGAGCGCGTCCGCCGACACGATGTCGAGGTTGTCGGTGGGCTCGTCCAGCAGCAGCAGCGTCGCACCGGACAACTCGAGCAGCAGGATCTGCAACCGGGCCTGCTGGCCGCCGGAAAGTGTCTCGAAGGCCTGCTCTCCGGCCGTTGCGAGCTCATATCTGTCGAGCACGCGCGCAGCCTGCTCGCGTCCCATGCCGTCGCGGTGCTCATCGCCACGCCACAGGATGTCGAGCAGGGTGCGGCCGATCAGCTCGGGATGCTCGTGGGTCTGGGCGAACCAGCCGGGGCGAACCCGCGAACCGAGCCGCGCCACCCCACTGTGCGCAACCGAGACGATCGGAGTGCCGGCGACCGGCCGATGCTCCGCGTCCGGATCGGAGCCACCAGCAGCGAGCAGCCGCAGGAAGTGCGACTTGCCCGACCCGTTGGACCCGAGCACGGCAACTCGTTCGCCGAACCACACCTCGAGATCGAACGGTTGCATCAGGCCGGTGAGCTCGAGCGCCTCGCAGACCACCGCCCGCTTCGCGGTCCGCCCGCCTCGCAGCCGCATCCGGACATCCTGCTTGAGCGGCACCGCCCGTGGTGGCCCGATCTCCTCGAACCTGGCCAGCCGCGTACACGCGGCCTGGTAGGCGCCGGCCATCCCGTCGTTGTACCTGGCCTTCTCCCACATCCGCAGGACCAGCGCCTTCAGCTTCGCGTGCTCCTCATCCCACCGCCTGCGTAGCTCCTCGAGGCGGCTGTTGCGTTCCGTCCGCGCTTGCGCGTACGACGCGAACCCGCCGCCGTGGATCCACGCGTGGTTGCCCGCCGCTCCGAGCTCGAGCGTGACGATCCGGTTCGCCGTACGGGAGAGCAGCTCTCGGTCGTGCGAGACGTAGAGCACCGTCTTCGGCGACTCGGCCAGGCGTCCTTCGAGCCACCGCTTCGCCGGAACGTCCAAATAGTTGTCCGGCTCGTCGAGCAGCAGCACCTCATCCGGGCCCCGAAGCAGCGCCTCGAGCACCAGTCGCTTCTGCTCGCCACCGGACAGGGTGCGCACCTCTCGCCATCGGGCCCGTTCATAGGGGATCCCGATCGCGGCGACCGTGCAGGTGTCCCAGAGCACCTCGGCGTCCCAGCCGCCGGCATCCGACCACTCGGCGAGGGCGTGTGCGTAGCGCAGCTGGGTCGGCTCGTCTTCGGCTTCCATCATCGCCAACTCGGCGGCATCGACCTCCCCGGCGGCAGCGCGCAGCCTCGGCGGCGCAACCGACAGCAGCAGGTCGCGGACGGTCGAGTCGTCGCGCACCGAGCCGACGAACTGGCGCATGACGCCGAGCCCGCCGGACGTGACCACGGTGCCGGCGTCCGGCTGGAGGTCGCCGGTGATGATCCGAAGCAGCGTGGACTTACCCGACCCGTTGGGGCCGATCAGCGCCGCCTTCTGGCCGTCACCGACCCGGAAGCCGATCTCGTCGAGCAGCATCCGCCCATCGGGCAGCGCGAAGCCGACCCGCTGGACGTCGACATGGCCCATCCGCCCAGTGTCGCAGTGCGCGCGAGCGAATTTCGCCTAGCTGCGTGCCTGCACGGGTCGGCCGTCGCGACGCTGGCGGGTCTGCGCGACCCGGTCCGACAGCCCCTCTGCGGGCGGGTAGTCGACGCCGACCAGGGTGAGGCCGTGGGCCGGCGCGACCGTCACCGTCGAGGCGCGGACCTTGGCGGCGAGCAGCTCGCCCGGCCATTCGACCGGCCGGCGGCCGTCCCCGACCGCGAGCAGGGCGCCGACCATCGACCGGACCTGGTTGTGGCAGAACGCATCGGCGTGCGCGCTGATCGTGACCACCCCGTCGGCGCCGCGCACCGCGTGAAGCTGGCGCAGCGTGCGGATGGTTGTGGCGCCGGCCCGCGGCCGGCAGTACGCCGCGAAGTCGTGTTCGCCTTCGAGCTGTGCGGCAGCCCGGTTCATCGCCTCGACGTCCAGCGGCCGTGGCCAGGCGAGCGTGTCGCGGCGACGAAGCGGGTCCGGCACCGCGTCGGTCACCCGGTAGCCGTAGTGGCGACCCAGCGCCGCGAACCTCGCGTCGAAGCCGTCCGGCGCGGCACGGATGTCCCGCACGACCACATCGTCGGGCAGTACGCCGGCCAGCCGCCGCATCAGCATGCCGAGATCGGTCACCGCGGCTTCTGGCAGGTCGATGTGGGCAACCTGCCCGCCGGCGTGCACACCCGCGTCCGTTCGCCCCGCGACCGTCAGCGCGGGCGCCTCGGCGAGACCCAGGACCTTCGCAAGCGCATCGTCGAGGACGGCTTCAACCGTCCGCCGGCCGAGCTGGCGCGCCCACCCGGAGAACTCGGTTCCGTCGTACGCCAGATCGATCCGCACACGGACGAGCCCGCCACCCTCAGCGGGGTCGGCGGGCTCGCTCCGAAAGACGGATCCGTCCGTCACTGCTCGCTCGGGTCGTCCTCGTCCGCAGCTGCGTCACCGGCGGCGCTGTCGTTGTCCTCGCCCGCAGGTTCAGCCGTCGCCTGCGCTGGGTCGGCCTCGTCGGCCGTATCGGCCTGATCGGCTTCGTCAGAGGGCTCAGTGCTCACGCCGGGCTCGGTGCCTTCGCCGGGCTCGGTGCCTTCGCCGGGCTCGGTGCCCTCTCCGGGCTCGTCCACCGCATCATCGAAGTCGCCGGGCGCTGCCGCCTCGGCCGCAACACCGGCCGCGACGTCCGACTCGGACGCGAGGTCGGCGGCCGCCTCGGCCGTGGCCCCGGTCGGGCGGCGACGGCGGGCGAATCGGGTGCCGCGCGAGCGCTCGGCCTCGCCGACGACCTCCTGGGCGGCGCTGCGGTACTCGACCAGCTCGATGATGGCCATCGGCGCGTTGTCGCCCTTGCGCGGCCCGATCTTGGTGATCCGGGTGTACCCGCCCTGACGATCGGCGAAGCCCGGGCCGATCTCGGCGAACAACGTGTGCACGACGGTCTTGTCGCGGACCACGGTCAGCACCTGCCGCCGGGCGTGGATGTCACCACGCTTGGCGAAGGTGACCAGCCGCTCGGCCAGCGGCCGCAGCCGCTTGGCCTTCGCCTCGGTGGTCGTGATCCGGCCGTGCTCGAACAGCGATGTGGCAAGGTTCGCCAGCATCAATCGCTGATGCGCCGGTCCGCTTCCGAGCCGCGGACCCTTGGTCGGCGTAGGCATCTATGGCTCCCTGCTGCCTGTCGTGTTGCCTGTGTTCTCGGGTGGTTAGTACTGCTCGGTCTCGGCGAAACCGGCGTCGCCGTTGTCGTCGTAGCCTTCGTCGTACCCGGCGATGACAGACGTCGGGTCGAACCCGGGCGGGCTGTCCTTCAGCGCGAGGCCGAGCCCGGCCAGCTTGCCCTTGACCTCGTCGATCGACTTCTGGCCGAAGTTGCGGATGTCCATCAGGTCGGCCTCGGACCGCGAGACGAGCTCACCCACCGAGTGGATGCCCTCGCGCTTGAGGCAGTTGTACGACCGGACGGTCAGGTCCAGCTCCTCGATCGGCAGCGCCAGGTCGGCCATCAGCTGAGCATCGGTCGGCGACGGGCCGATCTCCACGCCCTCGGCGCTCTCGTCGAGCTCACGCGCCAGCCCGAACAGCTCGACCAGGGTGTGCCCGGCAGAGGCGATCGCGGTCCGCGGGGTCATCGAGGCCTTGGTCTCGACATCGACGACGAGGCGGTCGAAGTCGGTGCGCTGCTCGACGCGGGTGGCCTCGACCTTGTAGGTCACCTTGAGCACCGGCGAGTAGATCGAGTCGATCGGAATGACGCCGATCGGCTGGCCCGGCTGCTTGTTCTGCACGGCAGACACGTAGCCGCGGCCACGCTCGACGGTGAACTCGATCTCGAGCTTGCCCTTGCTGTTGAGGGTGGCGATGTGCAGGTCGGGGTTGTGGATCTCCACGCCCGCCGGCGGCGCGATGTCGGCGGCGGTGACCTCACCGGGACCCTGCTTGCGCAGGTACATCACGACCGGCTCGTCGTGCTCGCTCGAGACGACGAGGTTCTTGATGTTGAGGATCAGGTCGGTCACGTCCTCCTTGACGCCCGGCACGGTGGAGAACTCGTGCAGGACGTCGGCGATCCGCAGTGAGGTGACCGCGGCGCCGGGGATCGAGGACAGCAAGGTACGCCGAAGCGAGTTGCCGAGGGTGTAGCCGAAGCCGGGCTCGAGGGGCTCGATCACGAACCGCGAACGGCTGGTGTCGATGGTCTCTTCGTTGAGCGTCGGACGTTGTGCGATGAGCACGATGAACCTCTTCTGTCAGGGACGCCCGCTATATGACGTCCACGAATACTGCTGGGCCTTGCTCTGGATCTTCGTTCTTGGTTCTTGTTCTTCCCTCGAAGTTAGTTTTCGAGCGCAGCGAGAAAACTCACTTCGAATAAAGCTCGACGATCAGTTGCTCTTGGACCTGGGTGTCGATGACCTGCCGGGCCGGAAGCGAGTGCACGAGGATCCGCATCCGGTTGGAGATGACCTCGAGCCACGCCGGCACGGTCCGCTCGCCGGCCTCGGCCCGGGCGATCACGAACGGGGTCAGCTCGGCCGAGCTCGGCCGAACCTCGACGATGTCGCTCTCGTTGACGAGGTACGACGGGATGTCGACCTTGTGGCCGTTGACCATGAAGTGGCCGTGCTTCACCAGCTGGCGGGCCATGTCGCGGCTGTGCGCGAAGCCGGCCCGGTAGACGACGTTGTCCAGCCGGCGCTCGAGCAGCTGCAGCAGGTTCTCACCGGTCTTGCCGGGGCGGCGGTTGGCCTCCTCGTAGTACCGGCGGAACTGCTTCTCGAGTACGCCGTAGATCCGCGCGCACTTCTGCTTCTCGCGCATCTGCAACAGGTACTCGCTGTCCTTGGTGCGGCCGCGGCCGTGCTCGCCCGGCGGGTACGGCCGGATCTCGATCGGGCACTTCGGCGACTCGCACTTGCTGCCCTTCAGGAACAGCTTGGTCTTCTCGCGGCGACAACGCTTGCAGTCCGCGCCGGTGTAGCGAGCCATCTCACACTCTCCGGCGCTTCGGGGGACGGCAGCCGTTGTGCGGCGCCGGCGTCACATCGGAAATGGTGCCTACCTCCAGGCCGGTCGCCTGCAGCGACCGGATTGCGGTCTCGCGGCCCGAGCCCGGGCCCTTCACGAACACGTCGACCTTGCGCATGCCGTGCTCCTGGGCGCGGCGGGCGGCGGCTTCGGCGGCCATCTGCGCGGCGAACGGGGTCGACTTGCGCGAGCCCTTGAAGCCGACCTGGCCGGCGCTCGCCCAGCTGACCACGTTGCCCATCGGGTCGGTGATCGAGACGATCGTGTTGTTGAACGTGCTCTTGATGTGCGCGTGCCCGTGGGCGACGTTCTTCTTCTCCTTGCGGCGGACCTTCTTGGCCGCCGCTCGCTTCTGCGCGGGGGGCATTACTTCTTGCCTACCTTCTTCTTGCCGGCCACGGTCTTGCGCGGGCCCTTGCGGGTACGGGCGTTGGTGTGCGTGCGCTGGCCGCGGACCGGAAGCCCACGGCGGTGCCGGATGCCCTGGTAGCAACCGATCTCGATCTTGCGGCGGATGTCGGACTGCACCTCGCGGCGCAGGTCACCCTCGACCCGATAGGTCGCCTCGATCCAGTCCCGCAGCTTGACCAGGTCGTCATCGGAGAGGTCGCGCACCCGGACGTCCGGGCTGACACCGGTCTGTGCCAGCGTCTCGAGGGCGCGGGTACGGCCGATGCCGTAGATGTAGGTGAGCGCGACCTCCAACCGCTTGTCGCGGGGGAGGTCGACGCCGACAAGGCGTGCCATCCGGGCGGTGCTCCTTCACTCGACGGAGGTCCTCCGCAGCACCGTCCCCGTCTGCCCGGACGGGGCCCCGGCCTCCGTGCCGGGGGTGACTCGGCCGAGGCCGAGGTGGTGCGCGCTGGCGGTGCTGCTAGCCCTGCCGCTGCTTGTGCCGCAGGTTCTCGCAGATCACCATGACCCGCCCGTGCCGGCGGATCACCTTGCACTTGTCACACATCTTCTTGACGCTGGGCTTGACCTTCACTGACGACCTCGATCTGTTACTTGTACCGGTAGACGATCCGACCGCGTGAGAGGTCGTACGGCGAAAGCTCGACCACGACCCGGTCCTCGGGAAGGATCCGAATGTAGTGCTGGCGCATCTTGCCGCTGATGTGGGCAAGGACCTTGTGGCCGTTGGCGAGCTCCACCCTGAACATGGCGTTCGGTAGTGGCTCGACGACGCGCCCCTCGATCTCGATGGCGCCTTCCTTCTTCGGCATGTCCTCCGCTGTCCCGTGTCGCGACCCGGCCACCTGCCCGAGCGAATCCGCTCGAAAGAATGGACGGGATGGTCTGGCCGTTGGAGCTACCGCCCCAAGGCCAACAAAGGAGTCTACGGGAGCGCTGCGCCCCGTTCAAACGGCAGCATCGACCGCCACGACCCCCCGCGCCGGCGCGGAGGGCGGCGGCCGTTTCAGCACACAACCCTCGGCGATATCGACCGGTTAGCGCCGATACATCCGTTTCGGCTGCAGCTGCACGCCCCGGTTGTGTGCTGAAACGGTCAGGCGCTGGCCGGCACCGCGCCGATCGCGGCCAGCCGCTCCCGCCCGCCGTCGAGCGCGGTGAGCACCCACGGGCCGTCCTCGGTGACCGTGAACGTGTGCTCGAAGTGCGCGGACGCCTTGTCGTCCTGCGTCACGACCGTCCAGCCGTCGTCGAGCACACGGGTGTGCCGTCCGCCGAGGTTGACCATCGGCTCGACCGCGAGCGCGAGGCCCGGGACGATCGACGGGCCGCGGCCCATCTTCGGCCCGACGTAGTTGTGCACCTGCGGGTCCTGGTGCATCTCGGTGCCGATGCCGTGGCCGACGTACTCCTCGACGATCCCCCAGGAGCCGCCGCTCGGATGTGGCTGGGAGCGGACGTACTCCTCGATCGCCCGGGAGATGTCGACCAGCCGGCCGCCGAGTCGGGCCGCGGCCATCCCGCGCCACAACGACTCCTCCGTGACCCGCATCAGCTCGCGCTTGTCCGCCGACACCTCACCGACCGGGACGGTGATCGCCGCGTCGCCGTGGAAGCCCTCGACGATCGCGCCGCAGTCGATCGAGATGATGTCGCCCTCGTGGATGACCATGGTCGGCGACGGGATGCCGTGCACGATCTCGGAGTTAACCGACGTACAGATCGTCGCCGGGAAGCCGTGGTAGCCGAGGAAGGACGGAGTGGCGCCGGCGCCGTAGATGACGCCGCGGGCGACCTCGTCGAGATCGGCGGTGCTGATGCCGGGGCGGACGGCGTCGCGCAGCGCGGCGAGCGCAGTGCCGACCACGAGACCGGCCTGACGCATCAGCTCGATCTCGTCACGGGTCTTGATCTGGATCATCGCCGACCCTCTCCTCCAACGCCCACTCACGACCGCGAATACGGCCTCAACGCGGCCGATGCGCGCTCGGTCACGTCGTCGACCGGGCCCATCGCATCGATACCGACCAGGATGCCCTGCTCAGCGTAGTAGCCGATCAACGGTGCGGTCTGCTCGTAGTAGACGTCAAGCCGGTGCCGGATGGTGGCCGGCTGGTCGTCGTCGCGCTGGAACAGCACTCCGCCGCAGTTGTCACAGACCCCGTCCGCCGTCGGCGGGTCGAAGTCGACGTGCCAGATGTGCCCGCAGCTGCGGCAGGTACGACGGCCGGACAGCCGGCGGACGACCTCGCCATCGTCGACGACCAGCTCGAGGACCACGTCGAGCTCGGTGTCGAGCTCGCGAAGGATCTCGTCGAGCTGGGCCGCCTGGGGCACCGTCCGCGGAAAGCCGTCGAGCAGGAAGCCACGGTCCGCGTCCTCGGACTCGAGCCGGTCGCGCACCATCGCAACCGTGATCTCGTCCGGGACGAGGTCGCCCGCATCCATGTACTCCTTCGCCTGCTTGCCGAGCTGGGTGCCGTGGCTCACGTGAGCGCGGAAGATGTCACCGGTCGAGATCTGCAGGATCGACAGGTTCGCGGAAACGAACTGGGCCTGCGTCCCCTTCCCCGCGCCAGGGGGGCCCACGAGAACGAGCCTCATCGGAGGCGCCGCACTACCGCAAGAAGCCTTCGTAGTTGCGCAG
>Ga0335074_10014799_pt1 | contig 10939 bp, 9 predicted proteins | sample Lox_Sample_23_FD_206715 | JGI IMG/M metagenome (GOLD analysis project Ga0335074, IMG submission 206715) | Soil microbial communities from Loxahatchee National Wildlife Refuge, Florida, United States - Lox_Sample_2.3 | ecosystem: Environmental > Terrestrial > Soil > Wetlands | place: USA: Florida... | reverse complement strand
GCCAGACCCAGAAACGCTTTCGTAGCCGCCCACACGCCCTTCGGATCGAACTGGCCCTGGTAGACATCCGGAGGGGCGGGACCGCGCTTGAGCAGACGATAAATCGCTTCCCAGGCCGTGCGTGTGGAGTATTCAAACGTGAACGCGATGTCCCGTTCAACCTCGACGTACTGACCCAGGAGGCCCAGATTGGTTGCTCCCTCGGGAACCACGGGCGGCCTGTCGCCACGCTTGCGGCGCAGCCAGATGTTGTTGACGTAGGGCATGTTGCAGGGAATGCAGATCGACGTGCGTACGATCTCTTCCGTTTTCGACTCCCCTTTCTTCAGACCGAGATGTTGCAGCAATTCCCTCAATATCTCCTCGCCTGTGCATTGATACATGGGCTTTGGGTAGAGGTTGCCTACTTTCTCCGGAAAGAGCCCATAGCCCCACCAGACAAATGTACCTGGTGGCTGACTCAGAACTTCTGGCTGCTCGAAGATCGACAGCGAGATCACCCAGTTCGAGTCTTTCAAAGTCAGAAGCCCGCCGCTTCCCGGGCCGCTGTGGGTCAAGTTAGTGATCACATTGAGGAATTCCGAGCCGGTCGTGGTCACGGTGAATGTCACCCAGCGTGAATCGGCGATCCGGTCGTCGCCAAAGAATGCATCCGGATTGCCGAAGCCTTTGTGCTTCCCGGCCAACGTCTTCCACAGCGCCCATGACCGCCCGGGGGTAGGCGGCGGCCCCGGTGGCGTGTCCATCGTTCCAGCCGAGAGATCGGCGGCTTGCGAGCCGGTGGTCACGAACACGATGTCGTTCGCGGCGATGTCGACCGACATCGAAGCGCCTCCGCGTACGTACTCAAGCCGATTGACGGTCATGCGGCCTGGTGATTCGGTGAACTCGATGTCGCTGACAAAGGCGCCCTTCAAGAAGTTCACCTGCTGCCTTTCAAGCCAAGTGACCAGCGGTTCGACGAAGGCTTCATGCTGGTTGAATTGCGAGCGCAGAACATGTGCCATGGTCGACAGGTCGGGAAACAAATAGACGAAGCGGTTCAGGTATCGCCGGAACTCGATGATGGTGTGCTGTGGCAGCGAACCCATCAGCGTCGACCAGAGTAACCAAAATTCCGTTGCGAAGAACCTTGGGGAAAACCAGTCTTTAATGATCTGACCGTTTAACGACGCTTCGCGGGTGAGCGAAAGTTTCGCGAGACGGAGGCCGTCGCCAAGGTTCAGCCCATACCGCTGGTCATGCACGCGGCGGAGGTGCCGATCGACGATATGAGTCTGGTCGTCAAACGGGTGTTCTTTATTGAAAGTGAGGAATTGCTCTGCAACATTGATATTGGAGTAACCTTGAGTGGGGATCTTTCCGAGCAGATCCAAAGCGCAGCGGAACTGCTTATCGAAGATCGAGCCAGGCAGGTTGTAGCCGCTTTTCGCATCGCCAGCCAAAAAGAACCCGCCGCCAAGCTTCTCGTCTGCCTCGTATATCGTAATGTCCGGACCGGACATGTCAGCGTTCCGGATGAGAAACGCCGCCGCTGCCAAGCCCGCGAATCCGCCGCCGACGATATGCGCCTTCATTTGTCCCCTCCCAGAAACTCCGCGTCGGGAGCTTCTCCCGACCCGCGGCTGCCCCGGCAAGCGGCGAGGGCCGGAGCCGGCAGGGCAAGAATGTGCTCCCGCGCGGTCGAGCCCTGGGCATTGTGGATGGTCATGGCGTAACCGTAGGCGAGTTGGACGCGGCCGTGGTGCTGCCGCAGGTCACCCCAACGGACTGTGTCCACCTTGCCGGTCCGGGCGCGCAGGGTAATGCCGTGCTCGTTGGCGTCGATGACCTCCAGCACCGAGCCGTTGCGTCCGATGGTACCGCCCTTGCCATCGCCGAACCGCGCGCCGGTCGAGCTGAACAGGCGGACCTGGTCGCCCTGCGCCAGTTTGAGCGCGTAGTCGCGTTCACCATCGGTCGCGCGCACGACGCGCAGCTCCGGACCCAGCATCCCAAGCACGCGACGTTCGGCGCGCACGCCCTCGGCGATACGATGGGCGTCGGTGTTTGTCGGCGCACTGATCGCCGGCGCCTCGCCCGTGGCGGCCGATAGAGCTGCGCGACACGAGCAACGACACCCTGGTAGCCGCCGGGCGCCATTTCCGCGGTGCCGTCGGCGCGCTTCATCCCGAGTGCCTCCGCCGCCCGGCCCTCGCGGAACAGCCCGACGATCTGCCGCTCGCGCTCGGTCTGCTGACGCAGCGTGGTCAGGATGACCGGCACCTGCTCGGCCCCAAGCGCCCGACGGGAAAGATCGATGATGGCACCGGCCTCGATCGCCTGACACTGCTTGTCGTCGCCAAGCGCCACCACCTTGAATCCGTGTCGGTCCTGGAGGCGCAGCAGCTCCAAAGCCTGCCGGGTCCCCAGCAGCCCCCATTCATCGACAGCGACAATAGTGCTGCGGTCCACCCGCAAGTTGCCATCGCGTACGGCATCGATCAGGACAGAGAAAGCTTTCAGGTCGCGCCGGTCGATGCCGGACTTCACCATGTCATCAGCTTGGCGCCACGCGAGTGAGGCGCCGTACACGCGGCATCCCATCTCCTGCCACGCGGCGACCAGGGGCGTGAGCGCCGCGCTCTTGCCCGCGCCGGCCGCCGCGATCAGCACCTCGAAGCGTCCGCCCTGGCCGAGCCGCTCAACAGCGGCGCGCAACTGCGCGCCGTGCGGGCCGCCGAACGTCAGGCCCGATTCGGCAATCTTGCGATGGAGCAGCGCATCATCGATGGGCGCGCGGCGGTCGGCATGGGCGGCCCGGGCGAGCCGGATGAATTCTTCCTCCTGGTTCTCGTGCAGGGCCGTGGTGACGCTGGTGTAGCGCTGCCCCGGTTCGGTGCCCCAAACCAGGGCGGTCCGTTCGCCATACTGCGCAACGCCCTCCTGGCGCATGAGCGCGGTGACAGCGCCAACGTCGGCGATGCCGGCGATCCCGGCATCCACCAGCCCACGGGCGGCGGCAACGCGCACATCCCAATGCTTCACCACCGCGCGGTGCTCCAGCCGCTCGGCGAGGTGCGGCAGGGCGACATCATAAGCGCGGCGCAGCCGCTCCTCCTGCGACCGATCCGGCAGCCATGGTCCATAGGCCAGGAAGGTTCTCGGCGGCTCCCACCCCATCGTGGTGGCCTGGCGACACCAGTCGGCGAAATCGGCGACATCGTCCTTGCCGCCCTTCACTTTCTGGTCGAGCGACTGCGTCGCAGCCTTCAGCCTGGCGTCCTGCTGGGCAGGCGAGAGATTGTCCCAATCCTCGTCGCGATCTGTCGTCTCCTTGCGCGCCAGAGCCTCGCCTGCCGCGCTGCGCTTGGAGAACAGCGTGCGGATGTCATCCGGGATAACCGGCATACGTGCCGCACCCGTCGCCGGGTCGAGTTCGACCGCGACGCCGACGTCGCGCAGCTTCTGGCCGAGCAGGGCTTGGTAGATCGCATCAGCCTCGAAGATGAGGCCGCCGATCGCCGCGGTATCGAGCGAGCCGACGCGCCCGCTCTCACAGAACACAGCGTTGGGCACCAGAAAATGCGTGTGCAAATCGGGATCACCCGGCGAGCTGCGGTCGGGATCGATCCTGATCGCACCGTCCTGCACCGTTACGGCAGTCCGCCGCGCCGTGCGGTGAGTGAACTCGAGCCAGGCGATGTGACCGGACTCCGCACCATCCTGGCCGGCCTTACCCAGGCGTGCCCGGCCAATCTCGGCAGCGATGTAGGCCATCGTCTCCCGTGCCGCCTCGTGGTGCGCATGGAGGATGCGGGCACGCTCGGTCGGTGGCGCGAACGCCCAGGCTACGGAGACCGATTTGTCGGGGGTTGGGCAGAAGTCATAGGACCCGATCGGGCCACTGTAGCGCTGCTCTCCGGTCTTCGGATCGACAGGCAACCGGCGCTCGCGTGCGTAGTTCTTGCCGGCGATCAGCGCGCCGTCCGTCCGCCGTCCGGCGAGCAGGGCGTTGATCTGGTCGGGGGACAACAGCCCGTACGGATCGTCGATGCCGAGACCCCTGGCGGCAAGCGGATGCAGGTCACTGCGGATCACTGCGACCGGTGCGTCCTCGAGGTTCTCCCGGATGCGGTCCGTGAGATCACCAAGCTGCTTGCCCAGCCGCGCCTCCGCGGCATCCACAAGGTCCGGCGCGCCACCCTGGGCCAGGTAGTCCGGCACCAGCGCACCGAGCGCATCCGCATGGGTCAGGCTGCCGTCGGCGACCTGGCCCGCGAGGTCGCGCAGGTCATCGCGGACCATGCCGCGGCCATAGTAGGCGGCGAGCCGGGCCTCTTCGCGCGACACCGTGTTGTTCAGCAGGTGCTGCGTCATCGCTCCGGCCGCGGAGGGCATGCCGCCGGCGATTTGTGCGAAACCGATCACCGCCCGGCTGCCATGGTCCGAGCCAGGGCCTCCGGCAGGGCGTCGATCCGCGCCACGAGCTGGGCGAGCTCCGCCTGCGTGGCATCGTTGGCGGCGACCAGGGCGCGCAGCAGCTCGGGCAGGTCGTCCGAGGGCGGCTGCCGGAGCCAGGCCACGATCTCGCCGAGTTGGCCGCGGGTGGCGTCGAGCCCGTCCAGGATCGCGTGCAGCGTCGCGATGACGCAGTGGGTCGCCACCATTGGCTTCGCCTGGCATCCGGACGCGCTGATCAGCAACGCCGACCGGACGATCAATCCGCTCGGCTTTCAGGTCGGCGACTATCACGTGGACGCTGTCACCCCATGAGGCGCGCGACGCTCCTGGCCATGGCAGCCGTCATGGCCCTCACCGTTCCCGCGCTCGCGGAGGAAGACCCGCGCCCGGGGCTGCATGACCCACGCGTGCGTTCCGTTGTCTACGAGCCGACAAACGTGGTGGAGGTCGTGGCGACCGACCTCCGTTCGACGATGGTTGAGTTCGGCACCGATGAGACCGTGAACGTCGTCGCGATCGGCGACCAGGACGCCTGGGCCTGGAGCAAGGTGCGAAACCTGCTGTTCATCAAGCCCGCCGTATCACCGGCACGTCCCTCGAACATGCAGGTCGTCACGGTGCTCCCCGATGGGAAGCAGCGTGTTTACGAATTCGATCTGCATGGCCAGCCGGAGGATGTGGCGCCGCCGGTGTTCAGCATCACCTTCACCTACCCCGCGGAAGCTGCCGCGGAGCACCGCGAAGCCGCTCAGGAGCGAGCGGCGGCAGCCGAGGCCGATCGGGCGCGGCAACGCCTACTCGCCGACTTTTACTATGGCGTTCGGAACTGGCGGTATGTCGCGCGGGGCTCGCGGGTCATCCAGCCAGCGGAGGTCAGCGACAACGGCGAGACCACCGCCTTCCGTTTCCCCGGCAACGCACCGATGCCGGCGATCTACCAGGTGATGCCGGACGGGAGCGAGCAGATCGCTGAAGTGTCGGTCGCCGGCGACATCGCCGTGGTGCACGGCACGGCGGCGGCGTGGCGATTGCGGATGGGCAGTGAGGTCTGCGACGTCTGGAACCTCGGCTTCGATCCGGTAGGCCAGAATCCCAGGACCGGGACCACCTCCCCCGACGTGATCCGTACCGTGCGGAGAGCCCGCCGATGAGTGATGCGACCGATGCCCTGCATGGTGAACGGCATGTTTCCCCGGTTGCCGGACGGCGATGGCTCAGCCGGCGGCATGGCGCCATCCTGATCGGCCTCGCCGGTGCCTGCATCGCCGCGTGGTTCGTCATCCAAAATGGCCGAGGCACCCGGCAGCACCCGGCTCAGCAGCAGACCACTACGATCCGGCAGGTGTCCGCATATGAGCCGCCACCGGAGGCGCTGGCAGGGCCGCCGGCACCGCCACCACCCCGAACGCAGCCGCGCCCGCAACCGGCGCTGTTGCGGCAGATCGTCGGGTCAGTCGCAGAGAGCGACCCATTGGCAAAGGCGCGGGCGGCGCCGTTGCTGCGTGGCGGCGACCAACCGCAACAACAACACGCCGTCATGCCGGGAGAGGTCGCATCCGCGGCTTCGCCGGACAAAGCAGCGACAAGTCCGGAGTCCCCGCTCGCCGCCAGGCTGCACACCACAATCCTCGATCCCGCGGTGGCGACGGTGCTGCCGCATCCCGAGTTCACCATCACTATGGGCACGCTTGTCCCCTGCGTGCTGCAAACTGCGATGGATAGCTCGGCACCCGGCATCGTCACCTGCGTGACCCAGCAGGACGTGCTCGGAAGCACCGGCTCTGTGGTGCTGATGGAAAAAGGCACCAGACTGGTTGGCGAATACGCAAGCGGGATGCAGCAAGGTCAAAACCGGCTGTTCGTGCTCTGGAACCGCGCCGAGACGCCGAACCACGTGGTGATCACGCTCGGCTCGCCGGCGGCGGACGCGCTCGGGCGTGCGGGCTTCGCCGGCCAGATCGATACGCATTTCTGGGCTCGGTTCGGCGGCGCGCTGATGCTCACCATGGTCGACGGCGCATTCGGTGTCGCCACCTCGGTCGCGAGCCAGCACGGCGGCACCTACCTGAACTTTGGCGCGGGCCAGGGGGCTGCGACCGAAGCGCTGCAGAACAGCATCAACATCCCGCCGACGATCCGGAAGAACCAGGGTGAGGTCGTGTCGGTCATGGCCGCGCGGGACCTGGATTTTTCGCAGGTCTATGCGCTGCAGCTGGTGCGGTGATGGGTCGCGCTGGGGAAGCGACGCTGCGCCTGCTGATCGCGCCGATTCAAAACTGGCTGGACGATCCGCTGGTGACAGAACTCTGCATCAACCGACCGGGCGAGGTCTGGGTGGAACGCCGGGGAGACTGGCAGCAGCACGCCCTGCCGGCATTGGATGTCCGCGCGCTGGACGCTATCGCCACCCTCGCCGCGGCGATGACGAGCCAGGATGTGGGCCCGGACCGGCCGCTGTGTGGCACCGCACTGCCGGACGGTCAGCGGGTGCAGATCTGCCGGCCGCCGGCCGTCGGTCCCGATCTGATCAGCCTTACCATCCGGCGGCCGTCTTCGTTCCGGCCGACGCTCGTGGCGCTTGCGGGCAAGGGATTGTTCGACGGCACCGTGGGCCGGAGCATCGGCGATGCCCCGATCACCCGTGCCTGGCACGCCAACGACGTACGCGGATTCCTCGCCGCCGCGGTGCGCGCCCGCAAGAACATCCTGATCTGCGGCGCTACCGGCTCCGGCAAGACGACGCTGGCCCGCGCCCTGATCGAGGAAATCCCGATCGGCGAGCGGCTGGTTACGATCGAGGACACGCCGGAATGGGATGCGGTCCCGCATCGCAACAGGGTTGCGCTGTTCTACTCCAAGGGCGATCAAGGCGCGGCACGGGTACGAAGCGAAGATTTGCTGGAGGCCAGCCTGCGCATGCGGCCGGACCGTGTTCTCATGCAGGAACTGCGCGACGGCGCCGCGTTTGCCTATCTGCGCGGTGTCGTGGCCGGGCATCCCGGCAGCATTACCACGCTCCACGCCCAGAGCGCCGCCGCCGCGTTCGATGCGCTGCGGCTGATGGTACGGCAGCATCCCGCGGGCGCCACCCTTGGCGATCCGGATGTGCGTGAATTGCTGTCGCAGACTGTCGATATTGTCGTGCACTGCGAACGGCGCGGTAATGCGTTCACTGTCGACGATCTCTGGTGGACAGGGGCTCGCCATGCCGCCTGATGCGCCATTCATCGAGCCGACTCGACACCGCACAACCCGCAACGCTTTGGCCGTACTGGCCCATGGCGCTTGTTATGTGGGCCTGCTGATCCTCTCGGTCGTGCTTTACCTGCCGATGCGCCTGGTTGGATTATTGGCAGTCAGCCTTGTGATTGGTGAACTGCTCATGGCGTTCACCTATTGGCATGTCCGGCACAATTTGAAGGGTGCCGTAGTAAGCCTGTTGACGATCCCGCTGATTCTGTTCGCCGCGGGCGCGTTGGTGCGGTTTAGGGCGTGGCTGCGCGAAGCCCGAAGCCGATGGTCGTAGCCCTCCGCCTGTCCGTCGTCACCGGTGCTCTCGCCACGTTCCTCGCCTGGCAATCCGGTCTGTTCTGGCTCTGGCCGTGGCTCGCCCTGGCGACCTGCGTAGGCTTCACCGTCGCCGCCTTCGTGGGCGGCGGCATTACGACCGCCGGCCCGAACCTGCGCCGGCCAATCACCGGTAGCATACGCGCCGTCAAAGCTGGTGTGACCGACAACCACGGTCACGCCGCCTGGATGAGCATGAAAGAGGCCATGCGTCTCTTCCCAAGAGGCACTCCGGCCTATGGGGGCGTCGTGGTGGGCGAGGCCTACCGTGTCTGCGAGGACCGGGTGGCCGGCATTCCCTTTTCACCGCGTGATGAGCGCAGCTGGGGCAAGGGCGGCAACGCCGCACTGCTGATCGATCCCTGCCTCGACGGGCCGACCCACAGCCTGCTGTTCGCTGGCTCCGGCGGGTTCAAGACAACCTGCGCCGTCACCACGATCCTGCACTGGACCGGCAGCAGCGTGGTGCTCGACCCATCCTGCGAGGTTGGCCCCATGGTCCGTGAAGCTCTGCGCGCACAGGGCAAGGATATCCATTTCCTCGATCCGGCGCGGCCCAAGGATGCGAAAACCTGGGGCTTCGATGTCCTCGACTGGATCGACATCGGCAGCGAACTCGCCGAGATGCACGTCCACACCGTGGTGTCGTGGATCTTCGCGGAGCCCGCCACCCGGGAGAGCCCGGAGCAGGCGTTCTTTCAGCGGTGGGGCAAGGACATGGTTGCCTGCCTGCTCGCCCACCTCCTCTGGGACGACAAGGCCACCGCCCCGAAAACCCTCGCCACCTTGCGGGCAGCAGTAGCGACGCCCGAGCGCCGCATGCGCAAGCTGCTGCGCGCCATCGGGGAAACCTCGAACAGTGTCATGGCCCGTCAGATCGCTGGCTCGCTCGCGGAAGTCGTCGACGAAACCTTCAGCGGCATCTACGCCAATGCCAATCAGGGAACCGCCTGGCTGTCGGTGCCGGCCTTTGCCGATCTGGTCTCCGGCGATGCATTCTGCACCGCCGACCTGCTCAACGGTGCGACCACCGTCTTCGTGCAAATCCCGCTGCCGGCGCTGATCACCACGCCCGGGCTCGGCCGCGTCATCATCGGATCGCTGCTGAATGCGGTTTACCAGGCCAACGGCGAACTCAAAGGCCGCGTGCTGTTCTTGCTCGACGAAGTCTCCCGCCTGGGCCGCATGAAGGTGCTCGAGGCCGCGCGCGACGTCGGCCGGAAATACGGCATCACCCTGCACCTGCTCTACCAATCCACCGGCCAGCTCGAAGAACAATGGGGGCGCGAGGGCCGGCGCGCCTGGTACGACGGGGTTTCCTGGCGCGCTTATGCCGCGGTGCAGGACCTCGATACCGCTCGCGAGCTCTCCGCCGTCTGCGGCGAGCGCGGCGTACTGGCCTACTCCGAAGGCGAGAACAGCGGCAGCCAGCGGCGCATCGGCTTCTCGCACGGCTCGCGCTCGAAGGGCCGCAATCTCAACGTGCACGAAATCCGCCGGCCGCTCATCAAGCCGGACGAGCTGATCCAGGACACGCGCGCCGACGAACTCTTCGTCATCGCCCGCGGCAGCCGGCCGATCCGCTGCGGGCGCGCCATTTACTTCCGAAGGCCCGAAATCAGGGCACGGGTCAAAGCCAGCCGGTTCAGCCGGGCATAGGAGGCACACATGGACGACAAACGCGCGCAACAACTCGAGCAGGTCGAAAATTATTGGCGTAGCGTCGAGCAGCGGGGCCGACAGGAAACGGCCGAGGCCCAGCGCCACATCCAAACCGTGCGGCAGGAAGAAGAAACGCAGCAGCAAGTCCGAGGGCAGCGGCAGCGCCAGTAGGCCGCGTTCGGAATCAAATTTGGTGTTCGGCGCCAGCCCGATCGAATCGGGCTGGCGCCGACATCCAGTCAATCAGTCATCGAAACACCGCCAGAAGCCGCGGCCTCGGCGTGCCCGCCGGTCGGCTTTGACAGGGGCTGTCGATATCCCGAGCGCGATGAGTTCGCGCCCGATCACGTCACGGCAGACGCCGATTTCCTCGGCGATATACGAGAACGTGCGGCCTTTCTTGCGCATTTGAACGATCAACGCGATTTCGTTTTCCATCAGCGTCATGCGCTTCGCTTCCTGCGCCGCGGCCAACTTGCGGCGGTGTGCGGCCCAACGCGGATCGGCCGCCACGTACGCCTTCTGCGCGGCGGACAATTTCTGGCGCTGTTGCTCTGACACAGGGGGCCGACGGCTGGGATTGCTGCCCCGGTGGTGGCTGCGCTTAGGGCGTGACGGGTCAGCGCCCGTGCCAGCGGTGTGCCCAGCGCTGTGCGGGTGAGGCTCGTGCTGCCGGTTGCCAATGCAGTCGGTGCGGCGGGTGTCGATGTCGGGAGTGGTCTCGCTCATGGTCTCTTGCCTTTCGTTTCGGAAGCAGCGCGCTGCTTCTTGCCCGTCGGCGAGACCGGGGTGTGCAAACGGAAAGGGGGTTCTCAGGGACCCGAAACGCAACGAAATTGCCGGCTTCGGAAATTTCGTCTGTCGTTTTGGGTGGAAGCCCCTTGGAGTGCGCTGAGGGGCTGGCCCCTAAGCAATCGAACGAACAACGCCGCGCGGCATGAAGCCGCGCGTCCGCACATCTCACTTCCTCCTTGCGCGAGGTGCGATGGTTGGTTACGGGCAGGCCAGCCGTTACGGCGGGGAGAAAGAATGGATGCTCGAAAGAACGAAGCTAACGGGCGGCGATGGTACCACTCGTGCGATGCGACTCCGACGCCGTGTCATCTGGTCAGCTCTCGATGCCGTTTCGCAGGGCCAAGTTACCGATAGGCTCCGGCGGGAGGGCTTCCAGGATCAGGATAGGACGCTGCAGGCGCCCTCGAACGACCGCCGCACTGAATTGCTTACCACCGGCGTTCTGCGACAGACCCTGTTCGTGTCCGGAATA
>Ga0335074_10014797_pt1 | contig 10939 bp, 9 predicted proteins | sample Lox_Sample_23_FD_206715 | JGI IMG/M metagenome (GOLD analysis project Ga0335074, IMG submission 206715) | Soil microbial communities from Loxahatchee National Wildlife Refuge, Florida, United States - Lox_Sample_2.3 | ecosystem: Environmental > Terrestrial > Soil > Wetlands | place: USA: Florida... | reverse complement strand
CGCGCAACCCGGGCACGGCGCGGATCGAGGCGGGGCTGCCGACGCGGCCGACGCTGATGACCGAGCGGGTAGAGGGGGAGGCCGACCCGATCGAGGACGCGGAGACCAGGGGCACGTCCTACCAGCGGACCGGGACCGCGCCGCAGACCGAGATCGTCGAGGACCTGTACGAGACCCCGGAGGACTGACCGCCGCCGGGGGTCCAGCGGGAGCTCAGGAGGCGCCGACCTTGACCGCGAGGATCGTGACGTCGTCCCTGAGCTCTCCCCGCGAGAACGCGGTCACGAGGTCCTGGACGGCGCGCACGGTCTCCGCCGCCGAGCGCCCGGGGTCGGCGGCGAGCGCGTCGGCGAGGCGATCCTCGAAGAACTCCTGCGCCGCGCTGCGGGCCTCGGTCACCCCGTCGGTGTAGAAGAACAGCAGATCGCCCGCGGCCAGCGTCAGGTCGGTGTGGCTCGGCTGGGAGTCCGGGAACAGGCCGAGCGGAAGCCCGTCCCCTTCGAGCAGCTCGACGCGCCCGTCGGCCCGGACGACGGCCGGGCCGGGATGGCCGGCGCTGCTGAGCCGCACCTCGACGCCGCGGCCTGACTGACGCAGGAACGCGAGCTTGACCGTCACGAACCGCTCGCCGTAGTCGCCGGCGAGCAGCACGTCGTTCGCCGCGGCGAGCACGTCGACGGGGGAGGCCTTCACGTGCGCGAGCGCGCGGATCGCGTGCCGCGCGGCGCCGGTCATCGCGGCGGCCTCCTGGCCCTTGCCGCAGACGTCCCCGATCGCGACGGCCCACCCGTCCGGTGACTTGAACACGTCGTAGAAGTCGCCGCTGATGTCTTGCGACTGGGTGGCGCCGATGTAGGCGGCCGCGAACTCAAGCCCCGGCACCGGGGGCAGCCGGCTGGGCAGCAGGCTGGCCTGGAGCGTCTCGGCTACTTCGGACCGGTGCCGGAACATCCGGTCGACCCGGACCGCGACGGCGAGGTGCTGGCCGAGTTCCTCCGCGAGGCCCAGGTCGGCGACCGTGAAGCGGGGCGAGTCGGCCTGCCGGACGAGCGTCATCGTGCCGTAGCCCATCGTCCCGTCGGAGATCGGGACGGAGATCAGCGAGGCGCCGCCGAGGAGCATGAGCACCGGGGTGCCGTCCGGCCCGCTGCCGAGCGCCCGGGCGTCGTCGGCGTGCGCGAGCAGCACGGACTTGCCCGCTTGGTGCACCTGCCCGGGCACCGAGTCCGGCTCGGGGTCCACGCTGCGCGTGGCGCGCGCGAGCTGGTCGGCCTGCCGCTGCCGCGACCCGGGCGCCCCGGTCGCGAACTGGCGCCGCAGCTGGCCGCCGCGCTCCATGTCCACGATGACCCAGTCGGCGAGCTCGCCCGCCAGCAGCCGCGCGCACCGCTGCACGGTGACCGCTTCGCTGAACGTGCTGTTGTCGAGCAGCAGCCTGGTCACCGTGGTGACCATGTCCATGCGCTGGGTCATCGAGCCGACCCAGGCGTCGTCGGCGCCCGTTTGCCGCGTCTTGGACCGCTTGCCCGCGGCTGGCTTGGAGGCGGCCGCGGGCGCCACGGCGGCCCGCGCCGGCCCGGCGGCGGCCTGCGAGCCGGGGGCCGCGGTCACCACCAGCAGCGGGGGATCGCCGGGCAGGTCGATCGCGGTGGCGGTCAGCGTGACGTCGAGGGGGCCGTCGGATGCCAGCATGCGGCAGTCGGACCGCCGGGGGCCGCCGGTCCGCGCGACGGCGGCCAGCTGCGTCTGCACGGCCGCCCGCGACCCCAGGTCCACGAAGTTCGTCAGCGGCTTGCCGGTCGCGTACCCGGACGGCACGCCGAGCAGCGTCGCGGCGCCCGTGTTCGCCCGCCGGATCGTCCCGTCCTGCTCGAGCAGGAACAACGCCACCGGAGCGTGCTGGAACGCGGCGTGCAGCAGCCGCCGTTCGGCCCGGACGGTTTCCGGCAGCCCGTCCGCCGCGTCGTCGGACGCGCCGTTGGCCGGCGGGCCGCCGAGCGAGTCGATCGCGCCGTCGAGCTCGGTGAGCGCGGCGTCGAGCAGCGCGTCGCGGTCGGCGCCGGGCACCCGGGCGGCCTGCCGCAGCGCGTCACGCCGCGCGGTCAGGTCCGCTAGCTGCTCTTTCGGCCATCCGCCTTGCGGCATTTCCCCTGCCATTCGTCCACGTCGGTCTGCGCGCCTCTAAACAGTACGACACATGGGCCGGCCTGCGCGCGCTGACGTTTAGTCACCGCGGGCTGGGTAGTTATCCACGGACAAAATCGACAGGAGGAGCGCCGACATGGCACTGATTCTGCTAGTCCTGCTCCTGGCGATCCTGTTCGGCGGACTCGGCTTCGCCCTGAGCGCCCTGTGGTGGGTCGCCGCGATCATCCTCATCGTGTGGCTTCTCGGGTTCGTCGTCCGGGCCGGTGAGGGACGCCGCTGGTATCGCTGGTAACTGTCCGCCCCCGGGACTTACCGTTGTCCCACCTCTTCAGCCTCCTTCGCCTGGTCGGCATCGTCGGGGGAGCTCCCGCTCTCATCGAGGGTCCTCGGCAGGCCGAAGGCGCACAGCAGCGCCGCCGCGATGAAGCACAGGTTCACCAGCGTGGCGGCCTGCGCGTTGTGCACCAGGGACGGGACCACATGGCTGGCCGAGCCGCCCGACCCGCCGGATCCGCTGCCGAATAGCGCCGTGCCGATCACCGCGATCCCGATGGCCGCCCCGAGCCGCTGGGCGGTGATCAGCGCCCCGCCCGCCGTGCCCGCCTGCTCACGCGGCACGGACGCCAGCACGAAGTCCTGGTTCGGCGCGATCACCAGCCCGTTCCCGAGCCCGGCGAGCAGCAGCGGCCCGGTCAGCGCCCAGAAGTCCGGGTGCGAGCCGGACCGCCACAGCACCAGCAGCACGAGCGCCTGGCCCGCGAACATGGCTCCGATCCCCGCCTGGATGGCCTTGCGGCCGATCCGGCGGGAGAACCGGTAGCTGTTCGACGCGGTCAGCAGGCTGCCCAGGGCGAACGGCAGCACCAGCAGGCCTGCTTCGAGCGCGCTGCGCCCGAGCCCTTCCTGCCACACGATCGACAGCGTGAAGAACAGGCTGGTGAAGCCCGCGAAGTACACCAGCGCGAGCGACTGGCCCATGCCGAACGACCGGTGCGTCCGCAGCAGCCCGATCTGGATCACCGGCTCGCCGCCACGGCGGTTCAGCCGCGTCTCCCACGCCAGCAGGATCGCGGCGGCGGGCACCGTCAGCCCGAGCATCAGCCAGCTCCAGGCCGGCCAGCCGGACACCCGGCCTTCAACGAGCGGCACGAGCACGAGCAGCAGCACGACGGCGAGCAGCGCGTTGCCCGCCAGGTCCATCTGGTGCTCTTCCGCCTGGTGCCGGCTCGGCAGCGACCGCCAGGCGACCGGCAGCACGACCGCCCCGATGAACAGGTTCACCAGGAACACCCAGCGCCAGCCGTCTTGCACGCCCGCGAGCTGGATGATGAGGCCGCCGAGCAGCGGCCCGACCGCCGTCGAGATGCCGACGACCCCGCCGAGGTAGCCGAACGCCCGGCTGCGGTCCCGCCCCGTGAACAGCCGCTGGATGATGGCGCTGATCGCCGGGTAATAGATGCCGGCGCCAAGCCCCTGAACGAGGCGAGCGGCGACCAGCTCCGCCGAGTTGCCGGATATCCCGCAGGCCACGCTGGCCACGGTGAACAACGAAAGCCCGGTGAGGAACAGCCGTTTGTAGCCCCACCGGTCACCGAGCCGCCCGGCCGGCACCAGCGCGAGCCGGAACGTCAGCGCGTACCCCCACGATCGCGAGAATCCGCCATTGCCGGTTGTCGGTGTCAGTCACTGTCAGCGGCTGCCCGCCCGCAGCCGCCCCAAACGAGGCGTTTCACGGCCAAACCGTCGGGTAGCCGGCCCCAGACCGCCAGTCCGGCAGCCTGGTGGAGGAGACGCCGGCTGCCCCATCATGCTCCCGTAAACGAATACCGAAAGGATAGGCGCATTGCGAGCGGCAGACACCGCCCAGACCCAGCCTATGAATCGGCTCACTCCTGCTTACCAGAATCGCCATGTACGCGGCATCGAATACAAGTATCCCAGCTGGGTGACAACCCGCCACCGAATCGCGGTGGTGATCACGGTTTCCCTGATTACCGCGGCATTTTATGTGGTGCAGCACCTGCTGTGGCCACACTCGTCCGCCCCGCACGGATGGCTGGGTGAATCGTGGAGCTGGCTCGGCGTCCTCTGGGCGTTCCCATTCATCCCCGCGGTATTCGAACTGACCGGGCTGCTGCTGTGGCGCGCGCCACGCGCCCCGATAACGCCCATCCCGAACCTCGTATCCTGGCGGATCGTATCACGCGGGCTCAACAAAGAAGCACTACGGGAAACCATCACGGCGTGCCGTCTGGAAATGGACCGCACCCCGCTATTCCCGTACGTCATTGAAGTTATTCTCGACCACGACACGGCACTAGCGGCGCTTCCCCGCGAAAGTCCTGACCTGCGTTACATCTGCGTACCGCCTGAGTACAGCACGCCGAACGGAACGCGGAACAAAGCACGAGCGCTGAACTATGCGCTCGAAACGAGCCCGCTGCCGCCCGAGGCGTGGATCGTTCACCTGGACGAGGAAACCTGCCCGACGGCATCCGGGATCCGCGGCATAGCGGCAGCCATCCGTGAAGAGCAAGCGTCCGGGCGCCTGCGCATCGGCCAGGGCACGATTACCTACCATCGCGACTGGGAGAACCACCCGTTCCTGACCCTGGCCGACGCCATCCGCACAGGCTCGGATCTGGGCCGGCTGTACGCGGCGATGAAAATGGGCGCGCCGATCTTCGGAATGCACGGCTCGTTCATCGTCGTCAGGCAGGACGTCGAACGATCGATGGGATTCGACGTTGGCCCTACCGGTTCGCTCACGGAAGACGCATGGTGGGGAACACTTGCCATGGACGCCGGGTACCGGTGCCGCTGGGTGGAGGGTCACCTGGCCGAGCAGTGCACTCACGGCCTCCGGGACTTCATGAAACAGCGGCGGCGCTGGTTCAACGGGATGCACCGCACGTCCTGGCGCGCGCCCGCCCGGCTGCGCTGGCGGCTGACGCTCATGGTGTCGATGCTGACGTGGGCGCTTGCCCCGATCGCGTGGGTATACACCCTCGGCCACTTCGCAGACGGCGGATACACGCCGGGGGTCATCCGCGCGCTCGCGAACACGAGCCTGGCGGTCTACATCACCACCACGCTTATCGGCCTGCGCGTGAACATGGACGATCATCGCATCACGAACTGGTTTCAGCGGCTGCGCTGGTCTCTCACGTGGCTTGTCTTCCTGCCGGTGTTCAGCGTCATGGAAGCGGCAGCGGTCGGGTTCGCGATGCTCCGGCCCACGAGAACATTCCACGTCGTGAGGAAATGACGATAGCGAAACGGTGCGCGGTAGCCGTCGCTGCGATACTGACGGTCATCGTGGCGGCGTGTACCGCACCCCATCCGGTTAGCAAGCCTGTCAAACCAGGCAAGCTGCTTTTCGGCGTGTATGAACCGACCAGTCCCGGGTCTTACACGCAACTGTCTCAGTTTACGCAGGCCACCGGTCTCAGCCCCGCCATCGTCAGCTATTACAGCCAGTGGTGGATGGGGTTCCAGACAGGTTTCGCGGACGAAGCACGCGCCCACGGCGCGGAAGTTCTCGTGCAAATGCAGCCCCGGCAAGTCTCCTGCCAGGCAATTTCATCCGGGGAAACCGATAGCTACCTTCACCAGTACGCGGCGGCGGTGAAAGCGTTCGGGTATCCGGTTATTCTCAGCTTCGGCCAGGAAATGAACGGAGACTGGTACCCGTGGGGTAACAGCGGGTGCGCTCCCAGTGCGTTCGTCGCGGCCTGGAGGCATGTCGTTACCGTATTCCGCGCGGCCGGGGCAGATAACGTGACGTGGTTGTGGGACCCGAATGTGGAATACGGCGGAGGCCCGCCGCTCAGCGACTGGTGGCCCGGCGCCTCGTACGTAGACTGGGTCGGTTTGGACGGATATTACCAGTATCCGGCCGACACGTTCAGCACCCTGTTCCTGCCGTCCATCAATGCGATCCGGTCGTTCACGGATAAACCGCTGCTGATCGCCGAATCCGGGGTTACCGCCATAGACGGCACCGGCAAACTGAAAGATCTGTACACGGGCGCGGCTGACGCGGATGCCCTGGGAGTCGTCTATTTCGACGTGCGGCAAAGCGGTGACCCGGAGCATCAGGACTGGCGGCTGGAAGACAATTCCGGCATGCTGCAGGCCTTCCGTTCCCTGTCCCTGACGCTCATGCGCCGGCCCGAGACCCGCTGAGAACACAAGGCTCCGGCCAGTCGCCTGCCGCCCGCGCGGGGCGGCTCATCTGCGGTGCCCTTACGTTCACCGCTGCTAGCTGGCAAAACGTTGATAATCGCCTGGTTTGGCAAGTGCTGCACCGGCGAATGGCCGGGAACCCGTTCTTCGTCACCGAGGTGCTGGCGACGTGCTGGTGCCGCACGCCGTGCGGGATGCGGTACTGGCGCCCGCGGCGCGGCTGGACGAGGCGGCGGTGGTGCCCGGGCCGGCCGAGCCGTGGCTGCTTGAGGCGTTGACGCCGATGGCGGCGAACGCACTGGATGAGTGCCTGGACGCTGGGATCGTCGTGCTAGCCGACGGCCGGGCGGCATTCCGGCACGAGATCACGAGGCAGGTGGTCGAGGAGTCGCTGCCGCCCGGGCTCCGGGCGGGGCTGCACCGCGCCGCGCTGGTCGCGATGGCCGGCCAGCCGACGCCCGGACCCGGAGCGGCTGCCGCAGCACACCAAGGCCGCCGCTGCCGGGGCCCGCCGGGAGGTCGCGAGCCAGTACGCGCGGGTGCCGCGGTTCGCGGATGCGACGGAGCCGGACGGGTCGACCTGCTCGAAGGGTTCACCGCTATGGCGTTCTTTACCGGCATGGGCGAGGAGGCGGCCGCGGCGCTCCGGGAGGCGGTGGAGATCCACCGGGCGCGCGGCGATCTCCTGCGGCAGGGCGCCGCGCTGCGCCTGCTCGCTATTCAGCTGGGCTAGAACATCGCGCGGCCGAGGCGCTGGCGGCGATGTCGAAGCCGTGGCAGTGCTTGAGCAGCCTCCGCCCAGCCCGGACCTGGCCCGGACCTACGGCATGATGGCGGCCGTCCTGGGGGTGGGCGACGACAACGAGAGCAGGGCGTGCCGCGCGGCCCCCGGGCCGCCACCGCGGCGAATCCGGCGGGCCTGACCAGCCGGGAGGCCGAGGTGCTGCGGCTCGTGGCGGGCGGGATGAGCAACGCCGAGATCGCCGCGCGGCTGGTCCTTCTGGCCGGACCGTCGACAACCTCGTGGCGGCGATCTTGCGTAAGCTCGGCGTCCGGATCCGCCACGAGGCCAGCGCGCAGGCGGCGCGCATAGGCCTGGCCGGACCGAGCCAGGAACGGAGCCGTTACCCGCTCAAGACCTCCAGCCCGATTACGTCGGCTTGACGCACGTGCCTAGCCAAGTAACGGACTGGGCGCCCGCCTTCCTAGTGGCAGCCGGAGATGGGCGCAAATAAGTCCATCGGACAGCCTCGTTCGCGGCACAGGATGTACGTGGTAAGCACGTGTGCAGTGTCAGCGATTGGTATCTTTTCCCACGCGGTTCCCGTATGGTCCTTCCAGCCAGCGCGTGAGGGCCCTCTGATCGACCCGCCAGTGACTCCCGATCCGGTTACCGGGAAGCTCACCGTTGATGATCGACGTGATGATCAGGTCCGCGTCTACCCGCAATGCCGAGGCAACTTCTTCGGCGGTGAGCACTCGCAGTTCGGGCAAGAGTGGGTTCACCGCGACCGCTTGACCAGGTTCAGGCTCAGAGAAAGGGCCGCGAGTTGGAAAATGGGACCTTGATGCCGCTTCAGTTCGATCGGCCAAGTGGTCCTCGTGTCGCCGACGGGTCAGCAGGACTATGACGAGGACGACTGAAACCGTCGCTCCCCAAGCGGCCAGCAGGATTCCGACGTTATGAAGAAACGTGGCCAGTGCCGCCAGCCAGCCGAGCGCCAAGGCGAGCGGGAACCATGCGGATACGCGGAGCCATTCGGACATGCGGAGCCACAGGCTGGTCCCGTTGCTCCTGCTGTTGCCCATGGCTCGATGGTGCCTCAAATCGGATACGAGCGGGGGGCAGACATGCCGTCGGCTCGGTGCCTATCATGAGTTAACCTCTGGTGCGAAGGCTGAGCCGATGGAAGGTACCGCTTCCTCCCCGCGCAACTGGATGCTGGCTTCTGCACTGGTCCTTACCTTGCTGGCGAGTCACAACGAATGGGTCGAGGCGTCGTATCGGCCGAACGCGGGCAGGGGTCAGTTCTGGCAGTGCCCCAAATGCAGGCGGATAGAGTGGAAAGCGCAGCGGAGGCAGATACCGGTATGCTCTGGTCAACCAGGAAGTGAGCACGATCCGGTAGAAACTGACTCCCTGGGGAACGGAAACCTCAATCCAACCGATAACCGGCATCTCTTTGAGTAGGAGCTGACCGGTCATGGGTGCCTTTGCGAGTCGTCTGGGTACACGGTTTCTTGTGGTTACCGTCGTACCGAATATCCTGTTTATAGGGTACGTGAGTCTTCTACTCGCGGCCGGCGCGCCGACCCACTCACCGTCACTCAAGCAAGCGCTCCATGTCCTGAACGGGATCACAGGGAATCAAGTTGTCGCGATAATACTGGGACTACTCATCATTTCTTTCGCGAGCCATCCCCTGCAGATTCCTCTTATTCAACTTCTTGAGGGGTACTGGTGGGGGTTGCCCTTCGGGCCGAAGATGGCAAATCGGGCAACTGAACGGTTCCGGAAAGAGCTGACCAAGGCGCAGAACGAACTAGATAAGCCAGAGTCCTCAGCTCAAGACTGGTGGGCGAAGAATGCAGCCAGGCAGGCACGGTTCCGCCAGGACTGGCTTCCGGAACGGAAGGCGGACCTGTTGCCTACCGAGTTGGGCAACACGCTATGGACTGGAGAAACTACAGCCGGCGACCGGTACGAACTGCAACTTACCGTTGCGCTGCCACGTCTCATCCCGCTAATGTCGCCGATCGTATTCGCTGAACTCAGCGACCGGCGGAATCAGTTGGACGCGGCAGTCCGATTGTGTGTGGCTGCCGGGGCTGCAACCGTGGTCGGCGTCGGCTTGCTACTGTGGCACGGGGGACCTTGGCTCTTCTTGGCACTTGCCACGTATGTGCTGTGCTGGGCCAGTTATCGGGCAGCCGTCTCCGCCGCCCGCGGATTCTCGACCAGCCTGGCCACGGCGGTCGACCTTTATCACCTGCAACTCTTTGACACACTCTCTTTGGAGCGTCCACTGGATATAACGGAGGAACGCAAGCGTAACAAAGTACTGACGAAACTGTTCCGCGGTATGATCCTCGACGACGACGACAAGAAGGTCCTGCGGTACATCCCTGCGAAGGCCGACGAGGCAATCGCGGAATCGGGCGCTAAAGCGTCGTCTTAAGCAGGTCGAGACTTTCCAGGGCCATAAGTTCGCTGCGCTCATCGTCGGTCTCATGGAAGATGGCGGCCGCTTCCCGGTAAGCACTGGCCGCCTCATCGAATCGGCCTAGGTCCTGCATGACGTTTCCGAGGTTGCCGAGCGTCATGGCGTCGCCGTGGCGGTCGCCGATTTCGTGGAAGATGGCGGCGGCGTCGCGGTGGGCGGTGATGGCCTGGTCGTTCCGGTCTAGGCCGTGTAGGGCAAGGCCGAGGTTGTTGAGGGCGTTGGCCTCGCCGTGGGGGTCGCCGATTTCGTGGAAGATGGCGGCGGCGTCGCGGTGGGCGGTGATGGCCTGGTCGTTCCGGTCTAGGCCGTGTAGGGCAAGGCCGAGGTTCGTCAGTGCGTCACCCTCGGCGCCTTGGTTGCAGAGGCGCAGAGCAGCGTCCAAGCTGATCCTGGTGACGGAAAGCAACTCTTCGAACCTTCTTTGAAATCCAAGGTAATGAGCCATCAGGAGCGGCAGGCTTGCCGCGACCTGGTCCCGGCCAGAGTCCGCCGCAAGCTCCACTGCTGCGGTCAGGCTAGCCCGTTCGGCATCCAACCAGGCCAGCGCATCGTTTCGGTCAGTGAATTCTTGCGCCACAGGGATCGAGGGCAGTCCCCGCAATTGGTCATCGGCAGCCTCGGTCATGCTCAGGAAGTAATCGAGCAGTCGGTCCTGAGCCTGTTCGCGCCCATCGAAGGCAGCAAGGTTGTCGGAGAGTTGCTGAGCGAATGAGCGGGCACTGTCGAGCAATCGCCACCGTTCCCCGCTCCCTGGAGCTACCTCGATCAAGTGCGCCTGTACGAGTGACGCCAGCGTCTGGCCCGACTCGCTCTCCGAAAGATCCGCTAGTGCGGAGATCGCAGACGCAGAATAATCAGGACCTGGATATGTCGGCAGCAGCCGGAACACGCGAGCTGCGGTTGCCGGGAGCTTCTCGTAGGCGAGATCAAGATCTAGCCGTGAACCCTCCGTGTGAGTGTGTCGCAGAGTAGCCATCGCGGACCCTCACCTATCGTGAGACAGTGACGTCGGTCACCTGCCTGAATAGCCAGTACCGTGCCCGACCCCGGAACGGACCTTCGCTATCGGCTGCCTCCCTTCGGGCGACTTCGAGTGACCTTAAACTTGTACGAACACAGTATCGCACATGCTACCGGCATCGTCATGATCAGCAGGTACTTTGTTCCAAGATCTTTTCCGGCACGCTGAATCCGGATGAGACCATCCGCTACCCGAAAACGGACCTCTTGACACCGCTCAGGAGCCGGGCGTCCCGGACAGCCAGCGTTCCATGCAGTCGAGCAGCTCGTCGGTGTCGACCGGCTTGGTGACGTAGTCGCTGGCCCCGGCGCCCAGGCTCTTCTGCCGGTCGCTTTCCATCGCGCGCGCGGTGACCGCG
>Ga0335074_10014796_pt1 | contig 10939 bp, 6 predicted proteins | sample Lox_Sample_23_FD_206715 | JGI IMG/M metagenome (GOLD analysis project Ga0335074, IMG submission 206715) | Soil microbial communities from Loxahatchee National Wildlife Refuge, Florida, United States - Lox_Sample_2.3 | ecosystem: Environmental > Terrestrial > Soil > Wetlands | place: USA: Florida... | reverse complement strand
TCGCTGTATCCCTGCCTCAAGGACCTGCTCCGGCAGGGCCTGATCGCTGAGGAGGCTCCCACAGGACCCACCGCCAAGCCGCTGGCCGGGCGCAAGTCGAAGATCGTTTACCGGCTGACCGCCGAGGGCAAGGAGCGGCTGCAGGACCTGCTGGGCGAGGCGGGGCCGGCAGCATGGGAGGACGACGGGTTTGGAGTTCATTTCGCCTTCTTCGGCCTGACTCGCGCCGACGTCAGGATGCGGATCCTCGAGGGCAGGCGCAGTCGGCTCGAGGAACGCCTGGACAGCTTCCGCGCCGCGATGTCGCGGACCCGGGAGCGGCTGGACAGCTACACGCTCGAACTGCAGCGGCACGGCCTTGAGTCGGTGGAACGGGAAGTGCGCTGGCTCAACGAACTAATCGCCTCGGAACGACAGTCTGACCCGGAGCCCCCGCGGCACACCGGGGATCACATGTAACGCAGCTCAGGCGGCACGACGACCGGCTGACGCGGCACGACGCTGCCACCCCGCATGGCAGAGAGATAAGGAGCAAACCGAATGGGTTCGGTACGGGTAGCCATCGTTGGAGTCGGGAACTGTGCCAGTTCCCTCGTCCAGGGCGTGGAGTACTACAAGGATGCCGACTCAGGCAGCCGGGTGCCCGGCCTGATGCACGTACAGTTTGGTCCCTATCACGTGCGGGACGTCGAGTTCGTCGCCGCGTTTGACGTGGACGCCAAGAAGGTCGGCCGCGACATCGCCGAGGCCATCGTGGCGAGCGAGAACAACACCATCAAGATCTGCGATGTCCCGCCGACCGGTGTGACGGTGCAGCGCGGGCCCACGCTCGACGGGCTGGGCGAGTACTACCTGCAGCTCATCGACGAGTCGGACGAGAAGCCGGTCGACGTGGCGCAGGTGCTCCGGGATTCGGGCGCGGACGTGCTGGTTTCCTACCTGCCCGTCGGCTCGGAGGAGGCAGACCGCTACTACGCCCAGTGCGCGCTGGACGCAGGCGTGGCGTTCGTCAACGCGCTGCCGGTATTCATCGCCTCCAACCCAGAGTGGGCAGCCAAGTTCACCGCCGCCGGGGTGCCGATCATCGGCGACGACATCAAGTCCCAGGTGGGCGCCACGATCACGCACCGTGTGCTGGCCAAGCTGTTTGAGGACCGCGGCGTGGAACTGCTGCGGACCTACCAGCTCAACGTCGGCGGGAACATGGACTTCATGAACATGCTGGAGCGCAGCAGGCTCCAGTCCAAGAAGATCTCCAAGACGCAGTCGGTGACGTCGCAGATCCCGCACGAGATGGAGCGGGCGTCCGTGCACATCGGGCCGTCCGACCACGTGCCGTGGCTTGATGACCGCAAGCTGGCGTTCGTGCGGCTCGAGGGCAAGGCCTTCGGCGACGTGCCGCTGAACCTGGAGTACCGGCTCGAGGTCTGGGATTCGCCGAACTCGGCCGGGGTGATCATCGACGCCATCCGTGCCGCGAAGATCGCCCGCGATCGCGGAATCGGCGGGCCGATCCTGTCTGCCGCGTCGTACTTCATGAAGTCGCCGCCCGAGCAGTACGGCGATGATGTCGCCCGCGACCTTGTGGACAAGTTCATCCGCGGCGAGGTCGAGCGCTGACCTGGCGCCCGGGGCACGGGTCTCGCCCGCCGGCCGGCCCGCACCGTAGGCTGTGGGCGTGTCCCAGCAGGCGGACCGCGGCCCCGGGCGCGGCCGCAGGAGCCCGTTCGGCTGGCTAACCGGGTCGGCCTTCATCTCCGATCTGCGCATCGTCCTGGCGGAGCGGAACTTCCGGCGGCTGTTCACGGTCCGGCTGATCTCGCAGACCGGCGACGGCATCGTCACCGCCGGCATCGGCACGTACGTGTTCTTCAACGCGGAGACGTTCACGAGCCCGGCCGCCGCCGCGGCCGCGTTCACCGTCCTGTATCTGCCGTATTCGCTGATCGGCCCGTTCGCCGGCGTGTTCATCGACCGCTGGTCACGCCGGCAGATCCTGGTCCTGTCCGCCCTGCTGCGCTCCGCGTTCGTGGCAGCGACCGCGGTGCTGATGGCCTCGGGCAACAGATCGGTCCCGCTGTACGTGGCCTACCTGCTGGTGCTGGGCGTGAACCGGTTCTTCCTGGCGTCGCTGTCGGCGGCGCTGCCGCACGTGGTCCCCGCCGACAAGCTGGTGATGGCGAACTCGGTGTCACCGACGGCGGGCGGGATCATGGCCCTGATCGGGGGCCTGGTCGCCGGCGGCCTGAACGCGGCCACCGGCGACACCGAGCGCGGCGCAGCGATCACGATGCTGGTCGCGGGCTGCTGCTACGTGGCGGCCAGCCTGGTCGCCAGGACCATGCGCCGGGATCTGCTCGGCCCGGTACATGAGCCAGGGGCGGCGAGGGGAAGGCTGCTGAGCGATCTCGGCTCGGTCACGGCGGAGCTCCTGGCGGGCGCGCGCTATGCCATCAGGCGCCGCGGCCCGGCCACGGCACTCGGCGCGACCGGCGGCAGCAAGTTCCTGTACGGGATCTTGTTCGTGATGTCGATCCTGCTGTACCGGAACTACTTCTACCCGTCCAGTGCCCCCGTTGCCGAAGCCCACTACCTGGTGCTCGCGTCGATCTCGGGGATCGGGTACTTCTGCGCCGCGCTGGTGGTGCCGCCCGCCGCCCGGCGGCTGTCGAAGACGGCGCTGATCACGCTGCTGCTCGCCGTCTGCGCGGTGGCCACCGCCGCGCTCGGCGAGACCTTCGTCCAGGTCGCGTTCCTGGCTTTCGGGTTCTTCCTGTACCTGACCTCTCAGGGAGTGGCGATCTGCGCGGTCACGATCCTGCAGGAGGAAGTCCAGGACGCCTACCGGGGGCGGATGTTCGCCTTCTACGACGTGATGTTCAACGTCACGATCGCCGCAGGAGCGCTGATCAGCGTGGCCTTCCTGCCGAGGACCGGCAAGTCGCCCGTGCTCATGGGGGTGGTCGCCGCCGCGTACGCGGCCGTCGCCGCGGTCTACTGGCTGCTGACCCGTCAGCCCTCGGCTGGCGGGGAGCCGGGGGCGTCGAGTCCCTCCTCGGCGGCCCAGGCCAGCAGCTCCTGAGTGGCGCGCTCCGCGCCGAGCGGGCCGTGTTCCAGGCGCAGGTCGAGCAGATAGTTGCGCGCCTTGCCGACGAGCGGGCCCGGCGGGATGCCGAGGACCCGCATGATCTCGTCGCCGTCCAGGTCCGGGCGGATGCTCGCCAGCTCCTCGCGCTCGGCCAGCACGGCGATCCGCTCCTCGAGGCTGTCGTAGGCGCGGGCCAGGCGCTGCGCCTTGGCCGCGTTGCGGGTCGTGCAGTCCGCCCTGGTGAGCGCGTGCAGCCTGGTCAGCAGCGGCCCGGCGTCCCGCACGTACCGGCGTACCGCCGAGTCGGTCCACTCACCGGTGCCGTACCCGTGGAACCTCAGGTGCAGCTCGACCAGGCGGGACACGTCGGCCACGACCTCCTTGCTGAAGCGCAGCTCGGTCAGCCGGGCCCTGGCCATCTTGGCGCCCACCACGTCGTGGTGATGAAACGCCACCTTGCCGCCGGGCTGCCGGGTGCGGGTCTTCGGCTTGCCGACGTCGTGCAGCAGCGCGGCCAGGCGCAGCACCAGGTCGGGCCCCAGGTCGTACCGGTCTTCCAGCTCGATGGCCTGATCCAGGACGGTCAGCGAGTGCAGGTACACGTCCTTGTGCCGGAAGTGCTCGTCGAGCTCCAGGCGCAGTTTCGGGATCTCGGGCAGCACCTGGTCGGCCACGCCGGTGTCCACGAGCAAGGCGATGCCGCGGCGCGGCCCGCCGGGCAGCGGCGAGAGCAGCAGCTTGGAGAGCTCGGCCGATTTCCGCTCTTCCGACACGATCGACAGCCGCGGCGCGATCTCGGTCATGGCTGCGCGCGTCTCCGGCGCCACGGTGAAGCCGAGCTGGGCCGTGAACCTGGCCGCGCGCAGGATCCGCAGCGGGTCGTCGCTGAACGAGACCTCCGGCGGGCCGGGCGTGCGCAGCACCTTGCCCCTGAGATCCGTCAGCCCGCCGAACGGGTCGACGAGCTCGTAAGAGGGCAGGCGCGCGGCCATCGCGTTGACCGTGAAGTCGCGTCGGGACAGGTCGTCGATCAGCGACCTGCCGTACTCGACATCGGGCTTGCGCGACCGGTGCGCGTACTGCTCGCTGCGGTAGGTCGTGATCTCGAAGACCTGGCTGCCCTTGCGCATCCCGACCGTTCCGAACTCGATCCCGATCGTCCAGAACTGGTCGGCCCAGCCATCGATGATCTCCAGGACGCGGGCGGGCGTGGCGTCCGTGGTCAGATCCAGGTCGCCGGGGCTGCGCCCGAGAAAGACGTCCCTGACCGGCCCGCCGACGAGCGCGAGCTCATGGCCCTGGCGGGCGAACAGGCGGCCCAGCTCATCGGCTGACGCGGAGGCATCGGCGAGAAGGCGGGCCGCCGCGCTGCGCTGCTGCGGGGTCAGTGGCGTGGAATCCGGCACGGGCATTGAGGGTAAGTCCTGCGCATAAGCTTTGTGAAACCCGGGGAGTGCGGATGAGTAGCGGAGAGACGATGCGCAGCAGTCCGCACGACCTGGCACCCTCCGCTCGGTCGTCCGCAATAGCATTTCCGCCATGCCCCGACCGCTGCTGACCGGCTGCGCAGCCATGGCCATCGCCGTCTCGGCACTGGCCCTCGGCGGGCTTGGCGTGCCCTCCAGCGCCGCAACCGCGGCGGCGGCCCAGTCAAACGGGGCTCCTCCTGTCTCTCTCGCGATCACGTCGGTCAGCCCCACCTTCGCCAGGCCAAACGAGACCGTGACGGTCTCGGGGACGCTGACCAACGTCTCCAACAGAACCATGTCGGGCCTGTCGATCCAGCTTCGCTCCTCGCCGAACCCGTTCACCAGCAGGGGGTCCCTGCAGGAGTACGCCGACGGCACGTTCCCAGCTGACCAGCCGGTGGCCGGCGCGGTCACGATCCTGAAAGGGCCGGTTCCCGCGCGAACCACGGTCACCTGGTCGGTGCCGCTGCCCGTGAACGACGTCGGCATGACCACCTTCGGCGTCTACCCGCTCGCCGCCCAGGCCGAGAACTCCAGCCTCGCCCCGCTCACCGCGAGCCGGACCTTCCTGCCGTTCTGGCCCAAGAACAAGTCGCTGCAGCCGGATACGGAGGCCATCGCCTGGATCTGGCCGCTGATCGACCAGCCGCGGCAGGCAGCCTGTTCCGGGCTGCTGAACAACGGCCTTGAATCCAGCCTGGCCAGCGGCGGGCGGCTGAATGACCTGCTGCAGGCGGGCAGCGAGTTCTCCGGCAGCGCGCACCTGACCTGGGCAGTCGATCCGGCGCTGCTCACCAGCGTGAACACGATGACCAAGCCGTACACGACCGGTGACGGGGGGTGTGGCGGCACGGCCAGGCCCGCGAGCCAGGCCGCCCAGTCCTGGCTCGCACAGCTCAAGACGGCCACCACCGGGCAGCCGGTGTTCGTCACGCCGTACGCGGACGCGGACGTGGCGGCGCTGACCCGGTCCCACATGACCACCGACCTGGCCAGTGCCTTCACCGAGGGCCGCGCCGTCGCCACGAGCGTGCTGAACCGCAACTTCACCGGGTCGGGCGCGACGGACAGCGCCAACATGACCGGGCTGGCGTGGCCGGCCGACGGTATCGCCAACCGCGCGGTGCTGAAGAACCTCGCCGCGAACGGGATCAGCACGGTCGTGCTGGACAGCTCGACGATGCCGCCGTCGCCGCAGCAGGATTACACCCCGAGCGCTCAGGCGACCGCCTCGGACGGCACGGGTACCCCCATGACGGTGCTGCTCTCCGACGACACCATCACCCAGATCATCGGCACCGCCAACTCGCCATCCGACTCCAAGGCCACGGCGTTCGCCGTCGAGCAGCGGTACCTGGCCGAGACCGCGATGATCGCCGCGGAACAGCCGAGCATCGGCCGGTCGGTCGTGGTCGCGCCGCCCCGCCGCTGGGATCCCCCGGCCGGGCTGGCGAGCGACCTGCTCTCCGAAACCGTCACCGCGCCGTGGCTGCACCCGGTCAGCCTCGGCGACCTGGCCGCCGTCAAGGATCCCTCGGGCAAGGTCTCCCGCCAGCCGCCGAGGGCGCACAGCACGGCCCAGCTGAGCAGGGGCCTGCTTGGCCAGGCACGCCAGGTGGAGCAGCAGGCGAACCTGCTGACGAGCGTCGAGCGGAACCCGAGCCCGCTCCTGGCGAACGCGGCGGCCGCCATCGAGTCCTCCGCCTGGCGGGGCGGCGGCAGCGCCGCGCAGCAGGGCGCCGCGCTCGCCCGGCAGATATCGGCTTACCTGACCGGTCAGGCGAGGAATCTGAAGGTCTTCGTCGTGCCCAGGGTCACGCTCGGCGGGCTGAAGGGCACCGTGCCCGTCTCGATCTCCAACGCCCTGAACCATGCCGTGAACGTCAGGCTGCAGGCAGATCCGGGCGGTGGGATAACCGTCCGCGCGCCGCCGCACCTGGTGACGGTCCCGCCGGGGCAGCAGGTCATCGTCAAGATCGCGGTCGCGGCGACCACCGTGGGCTCGACCGAGCTCAGGCTCCGCCTGCTCACCCCGCAGGGCGCTCCGTTCTCGCCGACGGCCAACGTGACCATCCAGGCCACGCACTATGGCACGCTGGCGCTCGTGATCATGGCCGCCGCGCTTGGCGTGCTCGTGCTCACCGCGATCGCCCGCGGATTCCGTGCCCGCCGTGCCCGGCAGGACGGGGACGGAGGCGGAGGCGGCAGCGCCGGAGGCGACGGCGACGGGCCGCGGGATGACGCTGGCCGGCCGGACTGGCATAACGAGCCGGAAGAAGCCGATAACGTCGTGCAGGACGGCTTCACCCCCGACCAAGCCAGCGGGCACGACGCAGCGGAGGGAACAGATGACTACGCCTGGGCACCGCGCCGGGCCGACCGCCGCTGAGGACGGGCTCGTACCGGCCACCGGGTTCGCACCGGGCGACGGCTTCACCGAGACGCAGGACGCCGGCCTGAGCGGGCCGCGCCACGCCGTCGGGGGCGCGCACGCGAGCGTGGGCACGCACGGGCACGCCGCCCCCGCGCACGCCGCGGGACATCCGCGGGCCCAGGTGGACCCGCAGCCGGCCCCCGAGGAGGCGCCCGGGGAGGAAGGCACCTCGCAGGGCACCCCCGGCGGCGCAGGGAGCGCCAGCCTGCTGCGCTCCAGCGGCATGATGGCGATGGGCACCCTGGCCTCCCGGGTCACCGGGTTCGTGCGCAACGCGATCCTGATCTTCGCGATCGGCACCCAGTTCCTCGGCGACGCCTACAACCTCGCCAACACGCTGCCGAACATCGTCTACAACCTTGCGCTCGGCGGGATCCTCACCAGCGTCGTGGTGCCGCTGCTGGTCAACGCGGCCAAGCGGGACCGCGACCGCGGCGAGGCATACGACCAGCGGATCTTCACCCTCGGTGTCATGGCGCTCGGCGGCATCACGCTGGTCGCGACGCTCGCCGCCGCGCCGATCACCAGCGTGTACGCGACGGGAATCGGCAACGCCGCCGCCTATCACCTGACGGAGATCTTCGCCTACTTCTTCATCCCGCAGATCTTCTTCTACGGCGTCAGCTCGCTGGCCGGGGCGATCCTGAACGCGCGGGGCAGCTTCGCTGCCCCGATGTGGACACCAGTGATCAACAACATCGTCGTGATCGTGGTCGGCGGCGCGTTCATGGCAGTAGCCGGGCTGAACCGCACGCCAGAGAACATCACGACGAGCGAGATCTGGCTTCTCGGCATCGGCACGACGCTCGGCATCGTGCTGCAGACCGCGGCGCTCGTGCCCTCGCTGCGCCGGGTAGGGTTCCGCTGGCGCCCCCGGCGGGACTTCCGGCGCCACGAGGTCTCCGAGATCGGCCGGATGAGCGGCTGGATGTTCGGCTACGTGCTGACCACGCAGGTCGCGTTCCTGTTCACCACCCGGGTCTCCAACATCGCCGGCGCACGGGTCGGCGCGCACGCCCCGGGTGCCGGGTTCGCGGCCTACAGCAACGCCTACACGCTGTTCCAGCTGCCGTACGCGATCGTCGGCATCTCGGTGATCACCGCGCTGCTGCCGCGGATGAGCGCGCACGCGGCCGAGGGAAAGTACCGGCTGGTGTCGGCGGACTTCTCCACGGCCACCCGGCTCGCGGCGGTGATCGTGGTTCCCGCCGCCCTGATCCTGGCCGTGCTCGGCACGCCGCTGGCCGAGGGGGTGTTCGGGTACGGCAGCACCTCGGTGGCCAGCGCCCGTTATCTGGGCGAGATCTTCGCGGTGTTCTCGCTCGGGCTGCTGCCCTACATGACGTTCCAGCTGCTGCTCCGGGTCTTCTACGCGATGCACGACAGCCGCACGCCGGCGCTCATCGGCTGCGTCACGATGGTGCTCAACATCGCCACGAACCTGATCGCGCTCGCCATCCTGCCGCCGCAGCACGTGGTCGCGGGCCTGGGCGCGGGCTTCGGCGTGTCCAACGTGGTCGGGACGCTCGTGGCGTGGCAGGTGCTCAGCAGGCGCATCGGCGGCCTCGACGGCGCCGAGATCGGGCGCGGGCTGGTGCGGATGCACGCGGCAGCGATCCCGGGCGCGGTCTTCGCCATCGCCGTTTCGGTCATGCTTGGCGCGGTCATTCCGGGAGGAAGAATTGCCGCTCTGGCCACCGTAACGCTCGGCGGCGCAGGCGCGATGCTGCTGTACGTCATGTTCGCGAAGGCTTTCCGCGTGAGCGAACTTAATGACCTGACCGGAACTATCCGGGCGAGACTGCGTTGACCTGCCGAGATGCAGTCAGCGATGCTTAGGGAGGGACGGCTGGATGGCTCCGCACGCTGCCTTGCACATCTCTTGGTGGTAACGGTTTGCAACGGTAGGTAGCGCGGGGACTGTCGGGGGGCGGTCTGCGGCCTAGCATGTTGTACAGCATGATTGTCTTGTCTCGGTTCATCACCTACGGGGCCAGGAGGGAGGCTCGGGAGCCGCTCCGCTCGTCACAGACATGTGAGTACGTTTACCTCTGAGCCGGGAACACGGCTCGGCGGCCGGTACCGGCTAGAAGACCGGATCGCCGCGGCTGGGGGCTGGGCTGCGTGGAAAGCCATTGACGAGACGCTCGCCCGGGCGGTGACCGTGCTCACCTTCGCGCCGGGGTTCCCGCGGCTTCGCGAGGTCGTGACGGCCGCGCGGGCCGCGAGCAGGCTGAACGACTCGCGATTCGCACAGGTGTTCGATGTCGAGGACGACTGGGATCACGCGTACATCGTGTCCGAGTGGGCGGCCGGGGACTCCCTGGACGACATGCTCACGAGCGGCCCGCTCGACGCGGCGCGCGGCGCGCGGATCGTCGCCGAAGCGGCCGAGGCGATGTCGGCCGCGCACGCGGCCGGCCTCGCGCACCTCTGCCTCAGCCCCGACTCGCTCCGCTGGACCGCGGGCGGCGGCGTGAAGATCACCGGTCTGGGCATCGACGCCGCGCTGACCGGCGCGAGCGCGGAGGACCCGGGGCTTGCCGACACCCGCAGGCTGGGCATGCTGCTCTACGCCACGCTGACCGGCCACTGGCCCGGCCCCGACTTCCCCACCCTGCCCCCGGCACCCGTCGAGAATGGGCTTCCGTGCAGCCCGCGGCAGGTCCGCGCGGGTGTCCCTGCGCTGCTCGACGACATCACCAGCCAGGCCCTGATGCTCGATGGCAGGGACGGCGACGCGCTCACCACCCCGGACCAGCTGGCAGCCGCCCTCGTCGAGGCGATCCCGCCGGTGCCGATCCCGCAGCTGCCCCCGCCGCCGGCACGTCCGTCGCGGCCACCGGCGCGGTCGTCATCGCGTGCGCCGTCAAGGGGGCGATCTCGGGCCGAGCCCCGGACCGACCCGTACCGGCAGGGCGTGCGGCCGACCCGGGATGACATGTACGGGCAGAACGACCCGTACACCCGGGACGACCAGTACCTGTACCCGGACGAGCAGGAACGCCCGTACTGGTCCCAGGACGACCAGCGCCCGGGGACGCGGGGCGGCGGCCGGCGGGCGGACGCGTCCAGGTCGCGGACCGTCGCGATCGTCGCCGTCGTCGTTATCATCGCGATCGCGCTCGTGGTCTTCGCGCTCCGCTCCCTGCACCACGGCACCACGAAGACACCTCCCACGGCGGGGCACCACACCAGCACCCCGAAGACGTCCGCGAGCGCGACCACGCTCACCCCGGTCGGCGCCAACGCGTTCGAGGACAATCCGGCGGACGCGAGCATGGCAATCGACAACAACCCGTCGACCGCCTGGCAGACGTTCCAGTACATCGGCAACCCGGTATTCGGCGGCTTGCAGCAGGGTTCCGGGCTGATCCTGAACATGGGTCATTCGGTCAAGCTCTCCACCGTTAAGGTCACGTTCGAGACGACCCCGGGCGCGGACGTCGACATCAAGATCGGCAACCCGTCCAACCCGTCGCCCCCGCAGAATGACGTGACGCAGGCGGAGTCGATCGCGAACAGCATGACGACCGTGGCCTCGCAGAGCGACGTCAGCGGTACGGTCACGTTCACCATCCACAGTTCCGCCTCAGGCCAGTACGTCCTGATCTGGTTCACCAAGCTCGCGCCGATGCCCGATCACGCGAACAAGTTCCAGGGGTCCATCTACAACGTCGTCGTGACCGGATCGGGCTGAGTCCTGGGCTCCGGCGACGACGGGAGGGACCACGACGGAACGACATGAGGTGGAACCACGGGCACCCGCCGAGGAGCCGTCCGACGCGGAACTGATCCGCAGGCACGTGGCCGGCGACCCGGATGCGTTCGGCGCGCTGTTCCTGCGGCACCGTGACCGGCTCTGGGCGGTGGCCGTCCGCACCCTGTCCGACCCGGAGGAGGCTGCGGACGCGCTGCAGGACGCGATGATCTCGGCGTTCCGCCGGG
>Ga0335074_10014795_pt1 | contig 10939 bp, 7 predicted proteins | sample Lox_Sample_23_FD_206715 | JGI IMG/M metagenome (GOLD analysis project Ga0335074, IMG submission 206715) | Soil microbial communities from Loxahatchee National Wildlife Refuge, Florida, United States - Lox_Sample_2.3 | ecosystem: Environmental > Terrestrial > Soil > Wetlands | place: USA: Florida... | reverse complement strand
CGCATCAGACCCGCAGGCGCGGCTCGCCGACATGGACGCGATGGGGGTCGACCAGACGCTGCTCTATCCGACCTGGTTCGCCGAGGGCTTCTTCCTGGTGCGCGACCCCGATGTCGCCTACGCGCTGGCGCGCGCCTACAACGACTGGATCGCCGATTTCTGCAAGGCGGCGCCGCAGCGCCTCTTCGCCGCCGCGATATTGCCGCTGCAGAACATGGATTTCGCGCTGGAGGAGTTGGCGCGGGTAGCGCGGCTGCAGCCGGCGTTTCGCGCCGCCTTCATTCGGCCGATGTTTGTCGAGGACCGCTACCTCAACCACCCCTATTACGACCCGCTGTGGACCGAGCTGCAGCGGCTCGGGATCGCCGCGGCGGTGCACCCGACGCCGGGACTTTGGAACCCGGAATGGACCTCGCACGGGCAGTTCATCGAGAAAGTGAAGGACCGCTTGGCGCAGTCGCCGGTGCCGGGGGGTGGTGGCGGGCCGGCTGCCGGCGGCAGCGGCGGCGCCGGCCAGTCGATCACGTTTATCGGCGCGACGCCGCTCGGCCACCCGCTGGCGCCGATCCTGGCGCCGTGGCTCGACAACCACATGTTCGTCGGCTCAACGCTGATCGGTTTCACGGTGATGGAACGCTACCCGGCGATGAAGGTCGTCGTCGCCCACGGCAAGGCGTCGTGGATGCAGGAAGTGCTGGAAAAGATGGAAGCCTCGACCCGCGTCATCCCGCTATTGCACCACTACCCGGTCTCGACCGAGCCCGAAGAGATGTGGGAGCACGGCAATGTCATGCTTGGGTTCGATGCCGAAGAGCGGCTGATCCTCAAATTGCCGGAGGAATTTGCCGACAAGATCGTCTGGGGTTCGCGCTACCCGCACCACGACACGACAAGCGCCTGGGATGCACTGGCCCGGCTGCGCAGCGCCAACGTACCGGAACCGCTGATCGCCCAGATGATGGGCGGCAACGCGGCCAAGCAATTTGCGGTCTGTCCAATCGACGAACCGGTGGCGTGAGCGCCGAGAACCGGCGAGGACGCCGCGACCGGCGGCCAATCGTTTCCGTCGCATCGCAAGTCCGGCACCCGATTGTACCTCGGCACCGTTGCATCGCGCGCTGGCTGAAGGCGCGGCGATCGCAACCCGCCGGCTGTGGCACTGAGGCGGCGTCGAGCAGATCACCGATGCCGGTTGCCGAACTTGGTGACGTTCGCCTTTATTGCGAAAACACCGGCAGAGGCTGTCCCGCTCCCGAAAGCGGCACAGAGGGAGACGGGCAATAAAGGGCTACAGGATAAAGCTCAGCTTGCCGTGCGGCCGCAGGGTTTCGAGATCGAGGATCACACGCCGCTCGCGGAACATCAGCCCAGCGCCGACGCGTACGAGCACGTTGACGTAACGGCCGACATAGACATCCGTCGCGTCGTGCTGAAAGCGCCACACCGCGAAGTTGGCAGTCGTCGTTACGCTGTCCGCTCTCTCGTCGAGAATGCGAAAATTGGTGACCAATCGGCGGGTGCGCGAGCGCGGGTTCTCGGCCCAGGTCTGGCCGGAGAGCAGCTGACGCACCCGCGATGCCAGGGTCTTGCGATCGTCGGCGATCAGGAACAGCGTCGTGCGGTGATCGCTTTGAGGCTGGTCGAGCGAGGGTACGAGATAACGGCCATCGTCGGCGAACAATGAGAGCCATTCTTCCAATCGCCATTCGTCGAGGAGCGCCGCCTCCTCGACAAAGAACCGTTCGATATCGGCAAGGGTGACGCCGGTCATCGCCGCAGCCTCACTCCGCGGCGGCGCGGTGCGCCGCGGGCGGCCGGTCGGAGCAGTCGGTTGGGCCGCGTTCTCCCCTCATCAGCGCGTTCCAGCGCCGCCAGAACCCGCGCATCTGCAATTCATCCTGGCTGGACGGCTGCTCCTTCCCCATGCCGCGCGAGATGTCGGACCATTCGAGTTCGCGGCAGGTCGCAAAGCCGCGCTGGCAGCCTTCAAGCCCTGAGACGTCGTCGGGCGTGCCGAACCCGGCTGGCCCCAAGAACGAAATGAAATTCTCATAGCGCTTCTGGCGCAACGCCGGCGACTCGTCGCGCGGCAGTGCAGCCCAGGCGTCGATCTCGATGTAGTCCGGGGCCAGCGGATACCAGGTGCGGATCGTGTGCCAATTGGAGATCAGGATCAGGTTCGGGAAGATAAACAGGTTGCGGCTGAAGTCGGCGATGCGATGCGCCCGCTCGGGGCCGTACCTCTCGACGAGGCGGGCGCGGATTTGCGCCAGCTCATCGTCGGCGGTGCTCATGACCGGTGTCCGCCGCTGCGGGTTTTCGATTACCGAATGGCCGCCGCCAAGCGCCAAGCCGATGCCAAGCTGCCGCCGTTGCCCGAGCCAAGCGCTGTTGTCGGCACCCATGTCATTGAGGTATTGCACGAAGTAGCGGTAGTGCGTCGGCACCGCGTGGTAGCCGTCGATGCTGTTCTCGATCAGCAGCTTCCAGTTTGCCTTCATGCTGTAGGCCTGCGAGCCCGGCACGATCTCGACGTCGTCACCGCCAAAGTCGAGCATGTAATCAAGGTATTCGCGGGCATTGCCGAGAAAGGTGATGAGGTCTTCGGCCTCGCGGTCGTAATTGACGAACAGCATACCCTTGTAATTCTCGAACCGCGGCACCGGCTTCATGCCCATCGCGCGGCGGTCGAACGCCGGCGTGTACGAAGCTTCATCCGGCACGCCGGCCAAGGAGCCGTCGAGATCGAAGTTCCACGCGTGATAAAAGCAGACAAAGTTCTGCGCGCCCGAGCCGGCCCGCTCTCGACACACGATATTGCCGCGATGCGGGCAGGAATTGAGCAGCGCGTGCGGCGCGCCGGTGCGGTCGCGCACCAGGATCAGCGGCCGCCCGCCAACCCGCCGGGTGATGAAATCGCCCGGCTTGGCGATTTCCGAGGCGTGCCCAGCATAGAGCCACGAGCGGTCAAACACCTCGCGCTTTTCGACCTCGAAGATCGCCGGATCGGTGAACGCTCGGCGATTGACGCGGAAGATGCCGCCCGCCCGATCGTCGATGATGAGTTCGTCCGCTAGCCGCTGTTCCATGGCGTCCTCCCGTTCCCGCTGGGGTTATATCACAGCATCGCGACGCCGCCGCTGGCGCCGAGATGCTGTCCCGTTACAAAGGCCGCCTCGGGCGAGCCAAAAAACGCCACTGCGGCGGCAACCTCGCTGGGGTGTGCGAGGCGGCCCATGCCGGTAACCCGGCCGGCGGCGGCGCGACGCATGTCCTCGAAGAATTGCGGGTCGGTCCAGCCCGGCTCGCGAAAGCCGGGCGGCGCCGGCTGCTTGGCGCCATCCGCCTCGGTTTCGATGCCGCCGGGCGAGACGCAATTGACGGTGATGCCGTGGCGCACGACTTCGCCGGCCAGCGTTGCGGTCAACCCGATCATTGACCCCTTGCCGATGCCGGCCAGCAACGTGTGATAGGGCGCGCCGGTACGCCAGGCTTCGCCGCCGATGTTGACGATGCGTCCGTACCCGCGCTCGATCATGTGCGGCAACACGGCCTTGCAGCAGCGTAGCGTGTTCCACACGTTCCACTTCACCGCCTGCTGCATCAGTTCCTCGGTAAAATCGACGAGCTTCAGCCGGATCAATGCGGCCGCGTTGTTTACCAGCGTGTCGATATGGCCGAACTCGTCGAGCGCGCGCCGCACCATAGCGTCGGCGATGCCCGGCTCGCTCAAATCACCCGCGACCGGCAGGATGCGGTGGTTTGTCCCCTCCTGCAATTCGCCGGCGGCGCGGCGCACGCGGTCATTTTGGATATCGCAGGCGACAATGTCGGCGCCCTCTTCGGCGAGGCGGCGGGCTATCACGAGACCGAGGCCCTGCGCCGCTCCGGTTACGATTGCGACACGGCCCTCATAACGTCGGCAATGCGTCGGCTGGGCAAACGGCAGCGTCGTCAGCGTCTGTGGCTCGGGCATCAGTTTACTCCGGCAAGGCGAGATTGGCTTCGCCAACGGTTACGGGGCTGTTGCGGGCCCGATCCGATCACGAAAGTCGGTTCCAACGCAAATGCCGAGCGACCGCTTCCGCCAAACGACCTTCTCTGCGGCAACGCTCTCCGAACGAAGCGACGAACTAGAATTTCGAGTTGAACCAGGGGTGATCTCGATCAGCAGTTCGGCGAGCCGCTCGCCCTCGAGCGCCGCGAGGTTTTTTGGCATGTCACCCGGCGGGGTTGCGGCAGCGATTTCGCCTTGGCAGCAGCGCGGCCGCCGCGCTTAATTCCGGCGCGAAGAGCGCAACGCCAGCCTGTCGGAGGCCGCGATGGCGTACGGGTTTGACCGCTTCCTGACCACCCATACGGGAAGCCTGCCGCGACCGGATAACCTGATCCGCGCGATGTTCGCGAAGGAGGAAGGCGTGCCGATCGACCGCGCGGCGCTGGCGGCGCGCATCGGCGAAGCGGTTGCCGAGGCGGTCAAGAAGCAGGTCGCGGCGGGCGTCGATCTCGTCAATGACGGCGAAATGTCGAAGCCGAGCTACGCCACCTATGTAAAGGACCGGCTCACCGGGTTCGGCGGCAGCAGCAACACCTTTGTCTATCAAGACCTGGCCGCGTTCCCGAACCTCGCGACTCGGGTGTTCGGCGATCCCGGCCGGTCGCGGCGTCGAACCCCGGCCTGCACCGGCCCGATCGCGGCGGTCGACGACGCGGCCGCGCATGCCGATGTCGCCAATCTGAAGACCGCGTTGGCGGGGATGAGTGCCGCCGGCGGGTTCCTCAGCGCCGCCTCGCCGGGCGTCATCTCGCTGTTTTTTCGCAATGACTACTACCCGAACCAGGAAGCCTACCTGTTTGCGATCGCCGAGGCGATGCGCGGCGAGTACGAGGCGATCGCCGCGGCCGGGATCACGGTGCAGATCGATTGCCCCGACCTCGCGATGGGCCGCCACATCCAATACGCCGACCTGTCGCTTGCGGAGTTCCGCAAGCGGGCGGAGCTCCACGTTGCGGCGATGAACCACGCGCTTGCCGCGGTCCCGCCGGAGCGGGCGCGGATGCATTTGTGCTGGGGCAATTACGAGGGGCCGCACCACTGCGACGTGCCGTTTGCCGACATTGTCGACATCGTGCTGCTGGCGCGGCCGGCGACGATCTCGTTCGAGGCCGCCAACCCGCGCCATGCCCACGAATGGACGCTGTTCGAACGGGTGAAGCTGCCGGAAGGCAAGACGATCATTCCCGGCGTCATCGAATCGAAATCGAATTTCATCGAGCATCCGGAGCTCGTCGCGCAGCGCCTTGCCCGCTACGCCAACCTCGTCGGCCGCGACAATGTCATCGCGGGCAGCGACTGTGGCTTCGGCACGTGGGTCGGCCAGGCTGCGGTCGATCCCGATGTGGCCTGGGCCAAGCTCGCGGCGATGGCCGAAGGCGCCCGGCTGGCGACGCGACAATTCTGGCGGCGATAAAGGGAAGATCGCCCGTTATTTCAGCGGGAGCCGCCGCCTTCGTGTTGCGGCCGCGGCATGGGCAAACACCCGCCCCGCTCGGCTCACAATAATTTACAAAACGTTGCAAATTGAGCCGCGATTTCCACGCCACCGGGCTGTACTGTGCCCGCTTCCAGACGGGCATAACAGGGGCGCGTGAATGCTGCACATCGTCCAGATTTCGCTTAGCGGAGCGGAGTTGGTGGACCGCATGGGACAGATGCGCACGTGGCTCGATCACATGCGATGCCAGCCGGGCGTTTGTCGCGTTACGAGCGAGGATTTGGACGGCTGCCGGGTACGGGTCGATTTCACCGAAGAAATGGCGGCACGCGCCTTTGCCCAGGCGTTCGGCGGTCGGCTGCTGGAAAATTCGGCTGCCTAGCCGGCTTCGATCTCCGAGTTGTCGCGAAAGCAACCTCGCCAGCGCAGCTATTGCCCAACCGGGCCCGTCCCGCTGAGCGCGGGCGACGCTCGGGCGGGCGGTGGCCTGCGCGCCCAGGAGGAGCACTTTCGACTCGCGCTTGAAAGCGGCGAAATCGGCACCTGGGAGTGGGACCTCAAGACCGGCCGGATGTATTGGTCGGCGCAGATGTTCCGCAACATGGGCGTGGACGACGCGCCGCCCGCCGATCTGTTCGACGCGTTGCTCAAAGGCGTACATCCGAACGATCGCGGAGCGGCCGAGGCGGCTTTCGGTCGCTGTCGCGCCCGTTCCGGACCGATGCGGGTAGAAGTGCGGCTTGCCAAGCCGGCGGACGAGCCGCACTGGATCGTGTTTCTCGGCAACGTCGTCGCCGATGCCGCCGGAGTGCCGGTTCGCGCCCTCGGGATCACGATCGACAGCACCCGCCGGCGGCGCATCGAGGATGCGGCCGCGGCAGCCCTGCGCGACAGCGAGCGGCAGCTGCGCGAACTGAACGAGCGCCTCGAACAGCGCGCCGAAGAGCGCGCCCGCGAACTCGCTGCAAGCCGGGCGCAGATACAAGCGATCTTCGACAATTCGCCCGATTGGCTGACGCTGTTCCGGGCGACGCCGGACGGCCGCTTTGTTTACGAAGATCTGAACCGCGCCACGCAGCAGGCATACGGCCTCGCTTACGATCAGGTCGTCGGCCGTACCGTCGAAGAGATCCTCGGGCAAGAACAGGCTCGCCTGCCGTTGCGGCTGATGCGCGCGTGCATCGCTACGGGGGGCAACCAGCGGTACGTCGCCCGGCGGACGTTCGCGGGCAAGACCCGAACGATCGATGTTATGTTCGTCCGCGTACCCAGAAAAGAGGGCGACGATCCGCTCATCATGGCGACGGCGCGCGACATTACCGAACACGAAGCGACGGAAGAACAGCTTCGGCAATCTCACAAAATGGAGGCGCTCGGTCAGCTGACGGGCGGCGTGGCGCACGACTTCAACAACCTGCTGACCGCAATTGTCGGCAATCTCGAACTGATGGGCTCGAGCCTTCCGCCCGGTTCGACGGTGATCCGGTATCTGGAAGCGGCGCAGCGCGCGGCGGCTAACGGCGCCCGGTTGACCGAACAGCTGCTGGCGTTCTCTCGTCGCCAGCACCTCGCGCCGCGCAGCATCGATCTCAATGCCATTGTCGCCGGCATGCAGGAGCTGCTAATCCGCACGATCGGCGGCGCAGTCCGGGTTCAGGCAATGCTCGCACCGGAGTTGTGGCGGGCCATGATCGACCCGACGCAGATCGAGGTCGCGATCCTGAACCTCGCGATCAACGCGCGCGACGCCATGCCGCTCGGCGGAACATTGACGATCGAAACCTGCAATCTGCCGCCTGACGCGCCGTCGGTGCCGCCGGAAATGGCCGGGGAGGCTTGCATCCGGCTGTCGGTGCGCGACACCGGCACCGGCATGAGCGAGGAGGTGCTCCGCTCGGCGATCGAACCGTTTTTCACGACCAAGGAGCCGGGCAAAGGCAGCGGCCTCGGCCTGAGCCAAGTCTACGGCATGGCGCGCCAGTCCGATGGCGCGCTGCACATCGAAAGCCGCCTCGGTGCGGGGACGGCGGTGCACCTCTACTTGCCCCGGGCAAACCCCGAATCGGCCGATGCGGGCGCAAGTAACGGCCACCTGTCGCAATCGGTTGCGAACGGCCGCATCCTTGTCGTTGACGACGATTCGGCGGTGCGCGACGTCACGGCCGGCATGCTGCGGCAGAGCGGATACGGGGTTGCCGAAGCCGAGAGCGGCGAGGCCGCGCTCGCCGCTCTGGCGCGCGGAGAGGTCTATGATCTGCTGGTTGTCGATATCGTCATGCCCGGGCTTACCGGCACCGAGATGGTGCGGTGCGCGCGCGAGCGCTGGCCCGGTCTGCGCGTCCTGTACGTCACCGGCTATACGCAATCGACAGCGCCCGACAGCATTATCGGGGATGACCTGGTGATCAAAAAGCCGTTTCGGCTCGCCGCGTTGACCGCCGCAGTGGTTGCGGCGCTGCAACGCCGCAACCCCGCCGAGGGCGACAATGTGCGGGTGCTGGCGCATCGCCGCTGAGACGGGCAGCGCCGCACCGGCGCCGCGTCGCCGTAGCAGCGGCCGGATCGCACGCGGCGCGGCGCTTCAGGCTGATTGCGGCAGCAATTGCTGGACGGCGTCGAGCAACGCCTGTTTGGTGAACGGTTTTTCCAGGACGCCGTTGGCGCCCATCTCCTTGACCAGATCATAGAAGCGGCCGGCGCGACCGCTGCCGGTTATCGCCAGAATCTTGATTTCCGGGCAATGCGCCCGGATCTCCTTTGTCGTGTCGATGCCATTCTTCTCGGGCATGAACACGTCGGTGATGACGACGGCCGGTTTGGCGATTTCGATCAGGCTGAGCGCGGCGGAACCGTTCGTTGCCTCGACGACAGCGTACCCCGCGCCGGTCAGCATGCGGCCCATCGTGCGGCGCAGCGCATCATCGTCATCGATCAGCAAAATCGAGTTCATCGGTTCGCCCTTCCTCTGCAACGGAGGCCTGCAGCACTTCCTGGATGGCGCGACTGAGGTCGTCGCGGCGGTATGGTTTGCTCAACAGGCGAATACCGCCGTGATCGCGGGTCTCGGTAAGCATGCGGCCGGGGAAGCCGGACGTCATCAGCGCCTTCAGACCCGGCCGGCGTTGGCGCGCGATGCGCACCAGCTCATACCCGTTCATGCCGTGCGGCATAACGACGTCGCTGAACAACAGGTCGGCCGGATTGCGCTCCAGCACTTCAAGTGCGGCGTGGGCGTTTTCGGCTTCGATGACGCAGTACCCGAGATCCGTCAACTGGCGGACCGCCACGCGCCGCATGCTCTCGTTGTCCTCGACGATCAGAACCGTCTCGCCGCTGCCCCGCACTGGCGGCTGAACGTCGACTGTCTCGCTCTTCGCCTCGGCAGGTTTCGCCCGCGGCAGATACAGCCGCACGGTCGTGCCAATCCCCGGTTCGCTGTAGACGTTGATGTGGCCGCCCGATTGCTTGATGAAGCCGTAAACCATGCTGAGGCCGAGCCCGGTTCCCTGTCCCTGCGGCTTCGTCGTGAAAAACGGATCGAAGACCTGCGCGAGAACTTCCGGCGTCATGCCGATGCCGGTGTCGCTGATCTCGACCAGCACATAATCGCCCGCCGCCACATCGGCGTGCTCTGCCGCATAATCCGCATCAAGCGTCCGGTTGCCGGTCGCGATGCGCAATTCGCCGCCGTCCGGCATTGCGTCGCGAGCGTTGTTAGCGAGGTTCGCGAGGCTCGATTCGAGCTGTGCCGGATCGATGACCGTAGGCCAGACGGCTGCGTCGGTCTCGACGCTGACGCTGATTTCTTCCCCGAGCACCCGCTCGAGGAGGCGGGCCATTTCGCCGACGAGCCGGTTCACGTCGGCGCGCTGCGGCTGCAATGGCTGGCGTCGGGCGAACGCAAGCAGATGACGGATCAACTCGGCGCCGCGCATCGCCGCCGACAGCGCCTCGTCGGTCAATTCCTCGGCGTCCGCATTATCGGCCACCTGCTCGCGCAGCAGGTCGAGGTTCAGAATGATCACCCCGAGATGGTTGTTGAAGTCGTGCGCCATGCCGCCGGTCAGGTTGCCGAGCGCCTCCATCTTCTGCGCCTGGCGCAATTGCGCTTCGAGCCGCTTGCGGTCGGTGATGTCGGTGGCCGCGTACATGATCCCCAGAAGCCGGGCCGCCTCGTCGTGAACGCGCGCCCAGCTGATGGAGAGGTCGATCAGCGTTCCGTCGCACCGCCGATGCTGCGCTTCAAAACAGCCGGGCGCCGTCCCGGCCTCCGCCAGCGCGATATTCGCCTCGAATTCTGCGAGCTCGTCGTCGCCGAGATACGGTGGCCGGCGGCCCAGCGCTTCCTGCGCGCTGTAGCCGAACAAGCGTTCGGCGGATGCGGTCCACAGCCGGACGGCTCCGTTCAGGTCGAGCATGAAGATCGCGACCGGCGAGGATTCGAGAATCGCATTCAGCTGCCGGTTGGTCAGCGCCAATTCCCCGGTTCGCTCGCGAACCGCGGCGTCGAGGCGGGTCGTCGCGGCGGCAAGCCGGCGATGCAGCGCGGCGGTTTCGGCAAGCAAAACGATGAGGACAAAGCTCGCGGCCAACAGGCCGTAGGCACGGCCGGCGTAGAACCCCAAATCGAAGCGCGCCGCATCGAACACCGCGCTCAGGCCGATGTCGGCGAGCCATGCGACGACGACCACGATCAGCCAAAGGTCGAGCACGGAACCCGACCTCCGCGCAAGGAGGGCCAGCAACGCTGCCGCCGTGATGCCCCAAACCGTCACGGCCGCGATCTTCTGGCCGACCGCATCGGCGTTACCGGCCATGACGGCAGGCAGCAGCTGATCGCTGTTGATCGCCAGCAGCGTGAGCAGCGCACACAACGCGACGACCGCGGCGATCGCGGCGATGTCGTGCGTTGTGCGCAGACCTGCTCCTTCCGCTTCGGCCGGCCCGTTGAGCCACGCATAGGCGATGACAAAGATCGGAAATCCGCCGTGCCAGAACATGTAAAGCCACGCCGTCGTGTGCACGCCGGCTCCGAGCCCGCCGGTCGCCGACAGGACGCCGGGAAACGTCAGCATGTGCGGCACGATCATCAGCGCGTCGAACAGGTAGCCGGCGATCAGCGCGAGCAGCCCCGCCGAGCGCTGTTGCGCGAATTGGCCGAACAGCAGTACGGCGGTGATCAAATCGATGACGATCAGCGAGGCTTCATAGGAGGGAATGAAGGCCGGCAAGGGCGCGAGCGGCACCCGGGCAAAAGCCGCAAGAACGGCAAAGGCGGCAAGCGAAGCGGCGGCGCAAACGACGGCAAGGCGCCGCTGCAGCCTATCCACCGGAGTGGCGGACAGCGGGATTGCCAGTCCCCGGGATGCATTCAGCGGATGCTCGGACGCCGCGCGGCATTCGAATTGACTTGGATCCTCACCCGGCAGCACGTTCTCTCGAAG
>Ga0335074_10014794_pt1 | contig 10940 bp, 10 predicted proteins | sample Lox_Sample_23_FD_206715 | JGI IMG/M metagenome (GOLD analysis project Ga0335074, IMG submission 206715) | Soil microbial communities from Loxahatchee National Wildlife Refuge, Florida, United States - Lox_Sample_2.3 | ecosystem: Environmental > Terrestrial > Soil > Wetlands | place: USA... | reverse complement strand
GATAGATGCGCACCATTCTGATCTCGGTCTCCCCAATCTCGGTCTTCACGGGCGCCTCCTATCAAAGATTGCGGGCGATATAGGCGCCCCCCACAGCCGCCATCAGGCCGAGGACGACCGAGAGGACGACATAGAGTGCGCTCTTCCCCATTTCGCCTTGCTCTGCGAGCAGCAGGGTTTCCATCGCGAAGGTCGAGAAGGTGGTAAAACCGCCTAGGAAGCCGGTAAGGATGCCGAGCCGCACGGAGGCGCCTACCGTCAGCCGCTCGAGCGTTTCGATGAACAGGAAACCCATCAGGAACGCGCCGAGTACGTTGATCGAGAGCGTCGCGTAGGGAAAGTCGCGGCCATAGATGGCCTGCACCAGGATGGTCATGCCGTAACGCGCCCAGCAGCCCAGCGTGCCCCCGATGGCAATAGCCAAAAGCGCCTGCATTCAGATCGGATCCGGTCATGGTTAGAACAGCGTGATGAAGAGGATGATGAGCAGCAGGACCCCGATCAGCGACAGGTAGAAGTTAAGGTGACCGGATTGAATCAGTCGCAGCCGATTGGCGAGACAGATGACCATTCGTTCCAGCGGCGCGAAGAGATGCGGACCGAAGATCGGTGCCACATCATGGGTGAAGATGAGGCGGCGCACGAAATAGGCGTGCCCGTTGAAATCGCCTGTCTGTTCGCGGGTTGTGGCGACGGTCGGCCGATAGATGAAGCTGTAGAAGGTGCGGAGCGCGTTAGAGAAGGTGAGCGCGGTAGTTGCCGCCCGCTCCGGCGCTTCGTCCTGTCCCCCGTACCAGACCGGGACCGGCCGGATTCGGCGGCGTAGTGACAGCGCCAGGAGTCCGATCGGGAGCAAGGCCAGAAGCGGCATTGCAATGATGAGCTTGCTCGGTGAAATAAAGGCAAAGGTGCCGTTGAGCCGGATCGGAGCCCCAGTTGCTGGCACCAGCAACCAGCCCACATGCATCTTCGCGACCGCATCGCTCGCAAAAAGCTCGCTTACGGCGGGGCCGAGGGAGTCGAGCCAGACCGGCATGCCGACCGCAAGGGCGAGCACCAGCAGCCCCAATGCCCCGATCGCGGCAGAGGTTCCGGCGGGGACAGGGCGGGCGTCCGGCGCCGCCCGTCCTAGGAGGCCGATGCCGAAGACTTTCACGAAAACAGCAAGAGCGATGGCGACGGTTAGCGCGAGGCCAGCGCCGGCCAAGGCGGCGGTCAGGCGGCTGCCGAGGCTTGCGAGATGGAAGCCTTGGAAGAAGGTCTGAAAGAGGTACCACTCACTGACAAACCCGGCCTGCGGCGGCATCGCCGCAAGGCTCATCGCCGCAAAGAGGGCGCCCGCGCCGAATACCCAGCTGCTGCGCGCTAATACGCCGCGCTGGACCAGTCGGTAGTCACCTGTTGCCCGGTAGATGCCGTCGGCGGTCAGGAACAGCGCGCCTTTTGCGAGGGCATGACCTGCGAGGTGCAAGAGGGCCACCGCCCAAGCGAGACCGGCAAGGTCCGCAAGCCCGTCCTTCCGGAACATGAGCGCGACCCCGAGGAGGCAAACCGCAATCGCCCCGTTTTCCGCCGATGAGAGGCTGAGAAGCTCGCGCCAGGATTCTTGTTGGAACGCGTAGAGCGCCGTGAGGATCGCGCTAAAGACGCCGACCGCGACGATGAAGATACCCGGCGCCGAGACGGGCAGCAGCGCGTTGATGGGAAGCCACTCGGTGAGACCGCGGGCGAGTGCGAAGAAGGCCGCATTGAGGACAATGCCGGAGAGCAGGGCGCCGGAAGCGCCACTGCCCGCGCCATAGGCGCCAGGAAACCATTCGTAGAACGGGAGCAGGCCGAGCTTGGCCCCGAAACCGATCAGCAGCAGGAGACCCACGAAGAGCTGTTCGACGTCGGGCATGTCGCGCGCCGCGGCTGCAAAACCAGCAAAGGACGCGCCGCCGGCGTGGTTGGCGAGGATGATGAACGCGAGCACAAGCGCGACCGAGCCGGCCTCAAGGAGCGCCAGCATGAAGAGCACGGGCCGACCGGTATCGCCTGCTAGTCCGTCGCTTAGGAGCATCACTGCCCCGCCCAGGCTCATGATCTCCCAGGCAATCAGAAAGGTGACGGCGTCCTGCATACCAAAGACACCGAGTGCCCCGATGAGGCCTGCAGCGGCACCGAACGTCCAGGCTGCCGGCCGGGTCCCCGGAGTCCCGAGCCAAGTCGCGAGCGCAGCGCCGGGAAGGCCGAAGCCCATGAGCCAGAGCGCGGCTGGCGGCAGCGCGAACAGCGAACCTTCGCCAATCCCAAGCGGCGTTGCGATGCCAGTAAGGCGTGATGGCAATGTCAGGACGGCGAGCGCGATTAGGGCGATCCCGCCAAGTCCGAGCAGCAGGCGCGATAGTGCTGAGGCCCTGCCCGTCAGGGCGATGAGTGCGGCGAGGAGCCACGCGGCAAGCCCCGCGAGGAGGAGCTCAGTCTGCAAGTCGACCCCCTCGCGCCCGTTGCGGCGCGCGGTCGAGGAACATGAGGAACGCCTCGATCATCGCCGCCGGGTTGGGCGGGCAGCCGGGCAGATACAGATCGACTGGCAGTACCTCCTCGAGACCGTTGCTGCAGGCGTAGCCGCCGCCCGCAACACCGCCTGAGACCGCGCAGGTGCCGACCGCCATGACCCAGCGCGGCAGCGGCATCGCCTCATAGGCACGGCGCAGCGGCTCACGCATGGCATAGCTCACAGGCCCTGTGACAAGCAGGAGGTCGGCGAAACGGGGCGAGTTGGTGAAGAATATGCCGAACCGATGCAAGTTGTAGAACGGGTTGTTCAGCGCCTGAAGTTCCGATTCACAGCCGTTGCACGAGCCGGCGTCAACATGACGGATGTGGAGGCTACGGCGGAAACCGGCGCGACTTTCGCTGTGGCGCGCCTCCGATTCTTTGTCGAAGGGATTGCCGTTCAGCGTCAGGTCCGACCGGGAGCGGACTCCGAATGCCCAATCGGAGGATGAGGCCACGGCGCCATCGGGACAGGCCTCCACGCAGAGCTGGCAGACGACACAGCGTCCATAATCGACGGCAAGCCGGTCTGATCCCGTCGCGCCCTTTTCGACGGTGATCGCGGAGGTCGGGCAAATTGCCGCGCACTCATCGCAGCCCTCGCCGCATTTTCCCGGCTCGAAACGCGGCATTCCCAGCAGCCCGTCCTGGCCGTTCGGACCCCCCCGGGTGGGCCAGGGGGTAGTGGCCTTTCCTTGGTGCAGCCCGAAGAGGGTCCATAACGGCATCGCGACACCTATCGATCGCAGCCGGCCACGGTCAGGCCAAAGCTGGCTTCGTTGATTGCGTAATCCATCATGTTGGTATCGTGTACGGTGAACGGGAAAACTCGCCAGTTCGAGAAGGACGGCGACTTGATCTTGACCCGCGCAAAGGTGCCGTCGGCCCCGATATGGACGATGTAGAACAGCGACCCGCGCGGGCCCTCTACCCACCCGAGCCCCTCGGAGTTGGGTGGGGCGACACACTCGGTCCGCACCGGCCCCTCGGGCAGCAACAGCAGGACGCGCTGTATGAGCGCGACGCTCGCGCCGATTTCGGCGACGCGCACCTGCGCGCGCGCGTGAGCGTCGCCCTCGGTCTTTACCGGAACGACAAGCGGCAGGTCGGCGTAACCGGCATAGGGGTGGTCGCGCCGAAGGTCGCGATCGAAGCCGGAGGCGCGCTGAATAGGGCCGGTCGCCCCCTGGTCGAACGCCACCTCTGAGCTAAGAATCCCGGTCGTGATCAGGCGGTCGAGATGACTGTTGGTGCTCTCGAGCATTTCGGTGTAGCGCGCGATTTCACGCCGCAGAGCTTCAAGTTCATCAGCGAGCCAGGATTTGGGTTCGAGATCGCGTCTTAGGCCACCCGGCGTGAGAAGCGAGCGCAAAAAGCGGCTTCCTGTCAGACGTGCATTGATCTGTTTGGCGCGCTCTTCGAGGAGCTTGCCCTGAGCGTTCCCGACCTTGAGCGTAGTCGTGTCCGAGAGATGGCCGAGATAGTGCAGATGGTTGTAGAGGCGTTCGAGCTCGGCGAGTAGCGAACGCAGCATGAGGGCGCGCGGCGGTACCGCGCATCCGGCAGCATCTTCGACCGCCTGGCAAAAAGCCAAAGCATGGCAAAAGCTACCAACGCCCGAGACTCGTTCCGCCAGCACTACGCCCTTTAGGGGCGTAGCACCTTCGAAGCGCTTCTCCATGCCGCGATGCTTGAAGAAGAGCTCGGGATGCAGGTGAAGAATGTGTTCGCCAACGTAAAAGAAAACGAGTTCGACCGACTCGACGACATCCGACCGGATCGGTCCGAAGGGCAGCCGCTGCACGTCGGGATTTTCGACTTCGAGCACACCGGCGGCGACCGCTTCCAATCCGAGTTGGGTGTCTGCCGGATAGGCGGGATCGAAGGGCGGAGCGACGGCTTTGACGCCCCGGTGCAGCACCAGCGGATCGGGTTGGGGATGCCCCGTGAATTGCTGCCCAAACAGATCTGTTGCTTCGCGCTCGTACCAGCTGAGAAGCGGACTCACGGTCGCTACGCTCGGCACCGGACCGCGCGGCACGCAACGGATGACGAGGAACGCCTCGCCCGGCGGGCGGCTTGCCAAATAACGTAGCTCGAAGACGCCTGGGCTCGGGTACCAACCGTAAGCCATCTGCATGCGCCCGCCCTCGGCGAGCACCTGGCCGACGGCATCCGGCAGCGCGGCCGGCTCCACCGCGATGTGCTCGACGACGGGAGACGCCATCCGTCCCGGCGCGACCATGAGCTGCGTGTCGGCGGTCATGGCGACACCGGCGACAAGGTTTGTGTAGCCGCCGTGAGATAGTGCCAGATCCCGCCCGGCCACCAGAGACCGAGGACGAGGAGGGGTGCGAGCGCAAGCCACATTGGGACCACGCACCACGCACTTGACTTCGCGGGTGCGGGCGGCTCCGTCGCCTCGCATTGGTAATACATGACCCGGAAGTGGTTCATGAACCCGATGAAGATCACGATCAGCAGCACGGCCATCACATAGACCGCCCAGGAGAAGGTGGGCGTTAGGCCGGCGCGCATGATGGTGAACTCGCTGAGGAACAGGCCGAAGGGTGGCGCGCCGGTGATGGCGATGGCACCAGCGAGCCAGAGATTGCCCTGTGCCGTAAAGTACCGGCCGACACCCCGGATTTTGTCGATCTCCTTGGTGCCGTACGCCCGCATCACATTGCCCGCGCCGAAGAACATCAGCGATTTGTTCAGCGAGTGATTGAGCATGTGGTAGAGCGCGCCCGCGACGCCGAGCGGGCCGCCGAAGCCAAAGCCGAGTGCGACGACGCCCATATGTTCAACGCTGGAATAGGCCATCAGGCGCTTGATGCCTTGCTGGCGAATGATGAAGAGAGCGCCGATTAAGAGCGAGACGGTGCCAAAGAGGACCAGTACGAGTTGAGGTAGCTCGCCAATGCCGGTGCGCCGGGTGATAGCAAGGAACCGGACGATCCCAACCATCGCCGTATTAAGCAATGCCCCCGAGAGCATGGCTGAGACCGGCGCGGGGGCCTCGCTGTGGGCGTCGGGCAGCCAGGTATGCATCGGCGCAAGCCCGACTTTGGTGCCGTAGCCGACAAGAACCAAGAGGAAGGCAAGCAGCAGCAGGATGGGATTGATCTGCGGCGCGGCCGACGCCAGGACCGCCCAGGTCATCTTGTAGGTGGGGCCGAGCACGAAGCTGCCACCCCAGTAGAAGAGGATGGTGCCGAGGAGCGCGAGGCTGATCCCAGCGGAGACGACCATGATGTATTTCCAGGCCGCTTCCATGCTCTCGGCGACGTGCTCGAAGGCGACAAGGAAGGTGCTGACAAGCGTCGTGAGCTCGATCGCAATCCAGTAGATTCCGATACTGTTCATGAGCGGACCGATCAGCGTGGTCAGCCCAAAGCCGGCGAAGAGCGCGTAGAAGATGTAGAGTCGGCTCTCTTCCCGAAGAAGCCGCATGTAGCCGACCGCGTAAATCGAGGCGAGAAAGTAGACAGTTGCGGTGCAGAGGATGACCCAAGCGCCTGTGCGGTCGAGCAGTACGTAGTCGTCCCAGAAGACGAGCTCGTGGTCGGCGATCAGGAATGGCAGGGGCAGCGCGGCGGCGAGCACTATAGCGGCGGCGGCGAGATTGAAAGCTTCGCAAGCGCGCGGATGCCGAACGAGAAGGCAGAGGATGATCGCCGCAAGCGGTGCGATCCAGAGCGCCAGGAGGCAGCCGGAAATGATCATCCGACCAGCCTCCGTAGGTCGAGGCTACTGGTTGAGCCGACATGAGTGAGGAGATAGCCGACCAACGTGCCGAAACAGGCGACGATGATGAGGAGGTCAAAGAGGATGACCATCTCGATGAGAAGTGGCATCCCCGGCACGAGGATTTGCGAGCCGAGGAAGATACCGTTTTCGAGAACGAGCAGTCCCAGGATCTGGCTGATCGCTTCGTGCCGCACGGCGAGCATGAGGAAGCCGATCAGCTTCATCGACAGCAGCACGGTCAGCGCCAGAACCGCGACGGTCAGCTCGAGGTGGAAGGCAGACGCGACGCGGTAGGAAATCGCGAGGGCGAACATGACGAAGAACGCGCCGACGACGAGGCTCGTGCTCGGCTGAAGGATCACATGGATTTCGCGGTCGACCGAGAGCCGGCGGATGATCCGCCAGATCAGATAGGGCAGCAGAAGGCCGCGGAACAACAGGGTCAGGATCGCGATCAAATAAAGCTCGGGATAGCCGCCGTAGAAGCCAACGGCAGCGGATAGCGCAGCGATCGCCCAGCTCTCGGCCGCGAAGGCGAAGAGGTAATTCTTGAGCCAGCGCGAGCCGAGCATCACAAAGGCGAGCAGGAGACTCACGATCGCCAGCAGGCTGAAGAGTGAGGAGGCCAGTGGCCCCAAATGCTGGATCAGCATGGCTTCTAACTCAGCTGCGTGCCGACGATGGAGAGGACCGCAAGGAGGAACGATGCCGCGAGCGGTTCCTGGTAGCGATAGAAGCGAAGCCGGGATTGCGCGGTTTCGACGAAGACCACAACGCAGGCGACGAGCGTGAATTTAATGAGAAGGCCGATTGCGGCGCCGAGCGCGCCTACTGCCATTCCCTGGATCGAGAGGCCCCAAGGAAGGATCAGGACGTTGCAAAAGATCGTGTAGAGGATGAACTGCTTCATCGCGGATGCCCATTTAAGGAGCGCGAGCAGTGGCCCGGAATATTCGAGAATTCGTCCCTCCTCGATCATGTAAACCTCGATATGCGTGCTCGAGTGGATTGGCATGCGGTCCGTCTCGACCAGGAGCAGGATGAAGAAGGCAGCGACGAGAAAGAGGTGGGCCGGGCTCATGTAGGCGGCCCAATCGGCGATCAGCAGGTGATTGACCACGAAAGGCAGCATCGATTTGGCGAGCAGTGTGATGCCGACGAAGACGAGGATCAGCGTCGGCTCCGCAAGAATTGCCACCATCACCGCACGGCTCGAGCCGATGCCGCTATAGGCGCTCGACGTGTCGAGGCCGGCGAGGATGATCATGAAGGAGGCGAGCGTGAGGATGAGCCCGCCGCCCAGGATGTCGCCCATGTCGGAAAGCGGCAGCGGAAAATTGGTCAGCACCGGGATCAGGATCGGCACCGTGAGCACGCAGGTGAAGGCCACGATCGGCGTCACCCAGAAGAGCCAGCTCGCGGTTTCCGGCACCGCCACCTGCTTGTGGAAGAGCTTCCAGAGATCGCGATAGGGCTGGAAGATGCCGGGGCCCTGACCGCGCTGCACCCGTTCCTCGAACTGGAGGATGATGCCCTGCAGCAGCGGCGCCAAAACCAGCACCGTCAGTACCTGGGCAATCTGCAATAGAATATCGCGCACGGGCTATCCGCGTGCGGTATCGGCCGCGCCGCTTGTCGCGGCGGAGGACCAGTTAGCCCAGTCGGGGGGTACTTTCTGTTTCGTCACGCAACTCCTCCTGCCGTCAGAAGACGCACGGAGGAGTCATCAGCCCTGAGGGCGGTTACACGGCGAACTCCATCGCCTTTATCGCCGCGAGGCGACGCAGTCACGATGCGAAGAACGCCCGCCAATGTCAACAGTTGCGGCGCCCTACGGCGCGTCCGGCTGCTCATCCGAAGCCGAACTACCGGTTGATGGTGGACAGGTCAGACCGTAAGGTTTTCGGCACGGGGGTGGAGTCCCCCGAAACCGCCTAACCGGCCAATGACTCCTACCGACTGACGCGTCCCGGGGGACGCTCGTCTCGCGACAGCGGTGGGAAGTCATGGTCGATCAAAAAGGTGCTTCATCGTCCGACAGAGCGGCGTCCCGAGGCACCAAGATCGCTCTTCGTTTCGTGCTCCTCGTTGGCGTTCTGAGCTTTTTTGCCGATTTCACCTACGAGGGTTCCCGCAGCATCATCGGCCCCTATCTCGCGTCATTCGGCGCGAGCGCCACCGCAGTTGGCATTATCACCGGCTTGGGCGAGTTTCTCGGCTACGGTCTGCGGCTCGTGTCGGGCCGCCTTGCCGATGCCACGGGCCGATTTTGGCCCATCACGGTCTTCGGCTATTGCGTCCAGATGGCCGCCGTGCCGGCGCTGGCGCTCGCTGGCGATTGGCCATCGGCGGCCGCACTGATCGTTCTGGAGCGCGTCGGCAAGGCAATCCGCAATCCGCCCCGCGATGTCATGCTCTCCCACGCCGGCAAGCGCATCGGCGGGTATGGCTGGGCGTTCGGGCTCCACGAGGCGATGGACCAGTCCGGCGCGATGGTAGGGCCGCTCCTGGTTGCAGCGGTCCTACTCCACGGCGGGGGATACCGCATGGCGTTCGCGGTACTCCTGGCGCCCGCACTTATCAACATCGCTTTTGTGCTACTGGTGCGCTGGCTCTACCCGCGCCCGCAAGAACTCGACGCGTCGCCACCCGCGATCTCCGGGGGTGGCCTTACATCGGTCTACTGGCTCTATCTCGCGGCGGCGGCCCTAATCGCCGCGGGCTTCGCCGACTATCCGCTCATCGCCTATCATTTCCGCCGCGCGGGCGTCGTGCCGGGAGATTGGATCGCAGTCTTCTACTCGATCGCGATGGCGGTCAGCGGCAGCGGATCGCTGCTCTTCGGCCGCCTTTTCGACAAATTCGGTTTCGGCGTCCTGATCGTTCTGACGGTCCTATCGGCAGCCTTCGCGCCCCTGGTGTTCTTTGGCGGATTCTGGGCCGCGCTTTTGGGCGCGGCGTTCTGGGGGCTCGGCATCGGCGTCCACGAGTCGATTATCCCGGCCGCGGTTGCACCGATGGTGCCGGTGCAGCGGCGGGCGTCTGCGTTCGGCCTCTTCACGGCCGTATATGGGCTGTTTTGGTTCCTGGGCAGCGCTGCGATCGGCATTCTCTACGACCATTCGGTGGCAGCGACAGTCATCTTCTGCGTCGTGGTAGAGCTGACAGCGCTGCCGATTTTGATCTCGGTTGCCTGGCGTTATCGCGAGCTCCCGCACGGATAGGCGGGCCGCCCGGCCCTGCGGACCCTGCGGCGGCGCCCGAAATAATAAGAAGGGCGACACCACTCGGGACGCCGCCCTTCATACCGGGTGAAGCCTCCCTGTGAAGCTTGTCTTTGCCAGCCTAGTCAAGATAGCGACGCTTCACCTCCAAACAAAGCAGTCCACGCGAACCTGCCTAGCCGAAGCGCAAATGATCGGTCTGGTTCACCGACACGATGACGAAGCCGCCGGCTCCGAATTCGATTTCGTTGATAGTGCAGGGATGCTGCCGGATCCGCCAGTAATGCTCGAGGGAAGCGTCAAGGGCGTGAAGCAGGAGAACGCGGTTCACGCTGTCGTGCCCGACCAAGACGATGGTGTCCTGGGGGTGCTGAGCGCAGACCGATTGAACCGCAACCGCCACCCGCGCGCGGACGAATTGCAGTGTTTCACCGCCAGGTATTTCGGCCTGATCCGGCGCGCGGTACCAAAGATCGACCTGCGAGGGCCAGCGCGCCCTGGCCTGGTTCGGTGTCAGTCCTTGCCATTCGCCGTAGTCGATGTCGATTAAGCCATCGAGGGGCGTTGGGGTCAGGCTGAGCGGCCGGCCGATCGCCGCGCCTGTGTCCTGGCATCGCGAGAGTGGACTGGCATAGATCGCGCTTGGCTGCCAGGTGGCGCTGATGCGTTCCGCGGTCAGTTCGGCCTGGCGCCGCCCCTCGGAGGTCAATGGAAGATCTGACCGGCCTCGAAAGCGCTCCGGCGAAATCCCGGCGACCTGGCCATGACGGACGAGAAGAATCTTGGTCATGCGGACCTGCCAAAAGATCAGTAATTCGCCTTGCCAGGGATAACGGCGCGGACGCCACCCCGAGGATTGGCCACGTCGCCGCGCCGACGGGGTATCAGATGGACGTGGCAATGGAAGATGGTCTGACCCGCCACCGCCCCGACATTGATGCCGATGTTGAAGCCTTCGACATCGGGGTCCGAATCCATGATATCCCGCCCAATCGCGGTGAGGAGCCTTCGGATGGCACGGTCCTCATCCGGCTCGAGATCGAAATAACTGGGCACGTGACGGCGCGGCAGTATCAATGTGTGTAGCGGTGTGACCGGACTGGTGTCGCGCACGGCGTATGCCAGCTGGTTGACCGCGACGACGTGGGCGGGCGTCGTATCGCAGAACACGCGATGATCCGGCATTCTTATCCCTTCTAGTACTGCCGCCCGCTCCGCATCCGTTAGAGCAACGCGGCAGCTTTCTCGACGGCGATATAGAGGCCAATGAAGAATGGTACGCCGACGGCGAGCCAGGCCAGCACGCCGCCAAGACCGAAATGGCCGCGCGCCGCCAGGTCCGCGTCGGCGGCGATGCGATCCTCGTGCAGCAAGGCCCGTTCGCGCGCGAGCTCCTCTTCGCTCATATGATGCCTCGCCCGG
>Ga0335074_10014793_pt1 | contig 10940 bp, 12 predicted proteins | sample Lox_Sample_23_FD_206715 | JGI IMG/M metagenome (GOLD analysis project Ga0335074, IMG submission 206715) | Soil microbial communities from Loxahatchee National Wildlife Refuge, Florida, United States - Lox_Sample_2.3 | ecosystem: Environmental > Terrestrial > Soil > Wetlands | place: USA... | reverse complement strand
GAGCCGGTCAACGATAAGCGCGCGCCCTACCTCGAGCGCTTCATTCACGGCGGCATTTACGCGGCGCGCCCCGACGTTCACGCGGTGGTTCACGCTCATAGCGAGGAGGTACTGCCCTTCAGCATCAACACCACCAAGCTGCGGCCGGTCATCCATGACGGCGCCTTCATGGGCGCGGAGGTGCCGGTCTGGGACATCGCAGACAAGTTCGGTCACCATACCAATCTGCTGGTGTCCAACATGGCGCAAGGCCGCGATCTCGCCCGGCGTCTCGCCGGCAACAGCATGGTCCTGATGCGGGGACACGGCTTCGCAGCGGCCGCACCCTCGCTCTACGAAGTCGTGCGCCTTGCGGTGTACGCGCCGAAGAACGCGCATGTCTTCCAGGCTGCGCTGCTCTTGGGCGGCAGGGTCAAGCCGCTGTCAAAGGGCGAGATCGCGGCGCGGGTTGAGGGGCCATCGCTCAAGCCGGACACCCCCGCGGCACTGCGCGCCTGGGAATATTGGGCGCGACGTGCCGGCGTCGCCGACCTGCTGCCGCCGCAGCCTGGCAAGTAGCGCGTCAACCGCCGAGCTCGGGGATCACCCAGAGCGGCGCCTCGCCGCGCGCGACGCGCTGCACGTTGTCGAAGGCATTGCGCAGCCGCGCCGTGTTGCTCTCCCAGGTCGGGCCGGCGAGATGCGCGGTCAGGACCACATTGTCGAGCCGGAAGAAAGGATGATCGGCGGGCGGCGGCTCTTCGGCGAAGACATCGAGGCCGGCACCGGCGAGCCGCCGCTGCGCCAGCGCGTCTTCGAGCGCGGTCTCGTCGACCACCGGACCACGGCTGGTATTGATCAGAATCGCCGAGGCCGGCATGAGCGCCAGCTCGGCGCCGCCGATCATGCCCCGCGTCGAGTCGTTGAGCGGCACGTGCAGCGAGACGATGTCGGAGGTGCGCAGCAGCTCGCGGAGGAGGCGGAAGCGGACGCCAAGCGCGTCCTCCGCATCCTCGCTGAGCCGCGCGATATCGTAATACTGGACGCGCATGCCGAAGGCGGCGGCAAGGCGCGCGGTTTTCTTGCCGATGGTGCCGAGTCCGACGATTCCGAGCGTGCGGTCGCGCAGCTCGTGGACGCGCGGCGCGGCATTGCCGCGCCAGCGTCCGGCCACGACGTTGGCATGGACGTGGATGAGCCGGCGCGACACCGCGAGCATCAGCATCAACGCATGCTCCGCGACGGCCACCGCGTTGGCGCCGCCATTGTTGGCGATGGGAACCCGGGCGCGACCGGCCGCCGTCAGATCGGCGCGGTCGTAGCCGGCACTCAGCAGCTGTATCAGCTTGAGTTTCGGCGCGGCGCGATAGAGCGCCTCGTTCACCAGCATGTCGACGAAGCCCACGAGATATTCGGCCTCGGCCAGCGCCGCCTGATACTCGGGCGTACGCGGCGCCGCGATGGCGAGCTCGAAGCCCGGCGGCGCCAACTCGCGGGCCAGGTCACGGGCGTCCGCCGGTATCACCAGCACGATCCGCGGTGGCATGATGCGCTTACTCCTGCCAATCCGGCCAGAGGCCGTCGGGATGAGGAAAGTCCGCACCCTAGATGTAACACTGGCGGCGTCATTCCCGCCAGTTCGCCACATTCCCGCCCGTCCGTCACGCTTTATCCCTCCATGCGCGTATTGAAGCGGACTTGCCGCAGCTAGACGCATTCGCGAACAGGAGTAAAAGGTTAGTTCCTCCGCGTATATGCACATGAGGGAGCGCCGGAATGTTGTATTTAGCATCCGATCAGCTGACTATTCCGCAGGGACAGGGTGACCTGCCGTCGTTTGCCGAGTCGGCCGGCTATATCCTCGGCGCCGCCGCCAGCTGCTCCGATATCGACCGCACGCGCATTTTCGATGCGACCGAGAGGATCCGGGAGATCCTCGGGGCATCGGCGGCCAGCAAACCTGCGACAAAGGACTGCGATACGGCGTTTCTCGAGGGGCTCGCGGCGGGCGCGAAGGCGATCGGCTCCGGTGAGCTCGATCGCGCGCGGGCGGGCGCCGCCCTGGCGGTACTCGAACGCATGATCGGCCGCGAGCGCCCGAGCAACGGCACGGGCACCGTTCGCGGATCAGACGGGGATTAGCCCAAGCGGCCGACAGAGTCCGCTGCAGGCCCGATCGTCGTGTGTGGTAATTTGGCACTTTCAGCGGAGGGGGAGCGGCGATGCCGGGCGAGCGTTCCGCCGATTGGTGGCGATCGGCGGTCCTCTACCAAATCTATCCGCGCAGCTTTGCCGACGGGAATGGCGACGGTATCGGCGATCTGCCGGGCATCACCGCCCGGCTCGATTATCTCGACGACCTCCACATCGATGCCGTCTGGCTGTCACCGTTCTTTCCCTCCCCTCAGGTCGATTTCGGCTACGATATCAGCGACTACACGGCGGTCGATCCGGTCTACGGCACGTTGGCCGATTTCGACCGGCTGCTCGACGCCGCGCATCGACGCGGCGTTCGCATCATCCTCGACCTGGTTCTGAACCACAGCTCGACCCAGCACCCGTGGTTTCTCGAAGCGCAGGGCGACCGGCGCAGCGCACGGCGTTCCTGGTACGTATGGGCCGATCCGGCGCCCGGCGGCGGACCGCCGAACAACTGGCTCAGCTCTTTCCCCGCCGTGGGCAGCGCTTGGACGCTCGACGAGCGCAGCGGGCAATATTTCCTCACCACCTTCACGCCCGCTCAGGCCGACCTCAACTGGCACAATCCGGATGTGCGCCAGGCGATGCACGACGTCGTGCGCTTCTGGCTGTCGCGCGGCGTCGATGGCTTCCGGCTCGATGTGCCGCATCGCCTGGCAAAGGACCCGTTGCTGCGCGACAATCCGCCCGCGCTCGCCGCGGCGCGCCGCTTCATGGACCACGCAACGGACCGGCAGCGCCACATCGACCTGCCCGAGGTGCACGCGATTCTGCGCGGCATCCGGGCGGTCGCCGACGAATTCGCGGACCGCGTGCTGCTGGGCGAGGTGACGATCTCCGAACCGCACCGGCTGGCGCGGTATTTCGGCGATGCCGACAATGAATTGCACATGGTCTTCGATGTCCTGTTCTGGGACAGTCCGTGGTCGGCCGCGGCGTTCCGCGAGGCGATCGCGGCGGTGGATCGCGTCGTCCCGCCATGGTCGTTGCCGTGCCGCGCGATGTCGACGCATGACCACCGGCGTGCGGCAAGCCGATACGGGTTGCTCGAGGGGGACGGGCGCCGGGCGCGGCTGGCGGCGATGCTGCAAATGACGCTGCGCAGCGTGCCTTGCGTCTACTACGGCGAGGAGATCGGCATGACCGACGTGCCGGTCGGCGCCGAGCGGATCCGGGACGTCGACCAGCGCGATGCCAACCGGACGCCGATGCAATGGGGCGCTGGCACGCCCGGTGCATTCGATCCGGCGCGATCCTGGCTGCCGATGCCGGACGCGCCGGACCCAGTCAGCGTGCTGCGCCAGACGGCCGATCCCACTTCGCTGCTCGCCTTCTACCGGCGGCTTCTGGCCTACCGGCGCCAGTCAAGACCGCTGCAGCACGGCAGCTTCGAATGGCGGTTGTCGGAGCCGGACCGGCTCGCTTATTGCCGTGCTGCCGAGGGTTCACGCATCGTGGTCCTGCTCAACTTCGCCCCGCATGACGCTCCGACAATGCTGCCGCCCGAAGCGAAGGTCGCTGTCGCCGATCTCTCGACGGATCCCCGTCGCCGCGCCGGCAGCGCGGTCGCCGCCGGCGATCCCCTCTTCGCCGAGGAGGGCGTCATCCTGCGGCTGGCGTGAGTGCCGGTGCTTCAGGAGAGACCGGAGTCCGGCCGACGGCTGCGCGCGAGCAGGCGCTCGAGGGTCTGCGGACGGAAATCCCAGACGTCCACGCCGACGTCGATTTGCCGTGGGAGCGGCTTCAGCCGGCCATGACTATGGCCGTGCAGATTCACCGCTCCTCTGCCCATGTCGCGCCATGTGCGGAAGGCGTAGTGACAGAGGACGACGAGTCTGTCCTCGATCTGCAGCTCCGCGTAGGGCTGTACGCTCGACCATCCAGGCAAGCTCTTCGTGACGTCCGGATCGTTGTTGCCGGCGACCAGATGCTTATGCCCGCAGAGCTGTCCGAGAAGATCGGCCATGCGCGCTTCCCCCTGGCGAATGGCGAAATCGCCGAGATGCCAGACGTCATCATCCGGCCTTACCACGTCATTCCAACGTTCGACCATGCCGGCGTCCATGGCCGCTACCGACGCAAAGGGGCGGCGATAGAGCGCCAATGCGCCGGCGTGACCGAAATGCGTATCGCTGGTGAAAAGGACCGCCATCGGCGCCGCTCTCGTCAGGTGCGAAACCGCGCCGGCGGCTGCGGGTTGTTGGCAGGGTTGGTGTCGTGCTTCGCCAGGCGCGTCACCAGCGGGCCGCCGACGAGAGGCCGCAGCTGCGCCTCGAGCGCGTCGGCCGCGCTGCGGTCGTAGACCTCGCGGCCCGCGACATAGAGGGTGAATGATTTCAGGTACTTCGCCTTCTTTTCCGGCTGCTCGATCGTCGCCTTGGTCCAGGCGTACAGCGGATACTTGCCGATGCCGTTGCGCTCGGCCTCGGCGACATAATCGGCAAAGGCGTCGTACTGCGATTTGAGCGTCGCGCGATGCGCCGCGAGGATGGCGGGCAGCGGGCCGAGCCGCGGGTCGGCGGGATCGCGGCGCGCGATCGGGGCGATGTCGTCGGCAAGGTCGATCCGGATCTGATACTGCCACGCCTCGCTCATCCCTGACCTCCCGTCGATCCGATTGCCGTCCAACGGCGCCGGGGCCGCGCGATATCCCAGCGGCGTCCTGGCGGCGCCTCAGTATTTCGTGTGGCGCTGTCCCCATTCGCGCAGGGCGCGCAGCACCGGACGCAACTCCTTGCCCTGTTCGGTCAGTACGTATTCCGCGCGCGGCGGATGCTGCTCGTAGAAGCGGCGTTCGACGATGCCCGATTCCTCGAGACGCTTCAGCCGCGTCGACAACGTGTTGGGGCTGATTCCCTGGAGCGAGTGCGCAAAATCCTGAAACTTCCGCGGTCCGCCGACGACGAGGTCGCGCAAGATCAGGATCGTCCACCGCTCGCCAATGAGGTCGAGCGTGCGGGCGATCGGGCATCGCCGGTCATAGGGTGCGGAGATCGGCATCGCTCGGAAGCGGGCGCAGTTCATTGCTTTGCCGCGACGATAACATGGCTGTGATCGGAATCATAGTGACTCCGATAATCGAAGTTGGTACTCTGATAAAAGCCTCAGTCGACGACGGTCGAGCGGCATGCGCATCCAAACGCCCGAGCTGATAAGCGCGGACACGCTGAGCGGCCTGCGTGACAACGACCAGAGCAAGGCGTGGCTGATCGTCGCTCTGCTGTTCCTCTTCATGGTCATCAACTTTGCCGACAAGGCGGTGATCGGGATCGCCGCGGTTCCGATCATGCAGGACTTGAAGCTCAGTCCGAGCGAGTTCGGGCTCATCGGCTCGAGCTTTTTCCTGCTCTTCTCGGTCTCGGCGGTGGTTACCGGTTTCGTTGCCAATCGCGTGCAAACGCGGTGGGTGCTGCTGGTCTTGGGTATCGTCTGGGCCCTGACCCAGTTCCCGATGCTTGGAACCGTCGGGTTCACCACCATCCTTGCCTGCCGCGTTGCCCTCGGCGCCGGCGAGGGGCCGGCCTATCCGGTGGCGCTGCACGCGGCCTACAAATGGTTTCCCGATGAGCGGCGCACGCTGCCGACGGCAATCCTCGTGCAAGGGGGTGGTGTCGGCATCATGGCGGCACTGCCGCTCCTCAACCGGGTCATCGTCCACTATTCCTGGCATTGGGCTTTCGGCGTGTTGGGCGTGCTCGGCCTCGTCTGGGCGGCGGCGTGGCTGGCACTCGGCGGCGAAGGGCCGTTGACCGATGCGGCGACAAGGGCAGGGGCGCCGAGCGCCGAACGGGTCGCCTACACGAAGCTGCTGTTCAGCCCGACAATCCTGTCGAGCTGGTGCGCCGGTTTCGGCGCCTATTGGGGCTTGTCGCAAGCGCTTTCCTGGCAGGGGGCATTCCTGATCAAAGGGCTGGGCTTTGCGCAGGGCTCGATCGGCTTGCTCGGCGCGCTGCCGTCGGGTGCCAGCGTCGTCATGGTGATCGCCGCCGGCTGGCTTTCCCAGCAGCTCCTGGCGCAGGGCGTATCGAGCCGGGTGGCGCGCGGCCTGTTCGGCGGCGCCTGCGTCGCCCTGGGCGGCGCCGCACTGGCGATCATGCCCGAGGTGTCGAACGTCGCGCTGAAGATCGCCTTGGCGACGATCGGGGTGGCGCTGCCCTCGGTCATCTATGTGATCAGCAACGCCGTCGTCGCGGAGATCACGCCAACCGCGCAGCGCGGCGCGCTGCTCGCCATCGGCACCGCCATCAGCACCTCGGCCGGGCTCCTCGCGCCCTACGTCATGGGCCGGGTCATCGAGCGGGCGGCGACGCCGCTCAGCGGCTTCAACACCGGTTTCATGATCTGCGGCTTCATCATGCTCGGCGGCGGGATCATCGGAATGGCGCTGATGCGCCCTGAGCGCGAGAGGGCACGGTGGGCGAGCGACGTGCCCGCGGCGGCCGCGGGGTCCGCGTAGTAAAGAAGTAAAGCAATTCTTAGCATCGCGGTCGAGCCAACGCTCGCCCGCAGCACCGATCGGCCAAGCCCCGCTTGGCGCGCATAGCCGCTCCGCTTGACCTGGTCGTTTCGGAGACATCATATCCAGAGCCCCTGGGCGCGCTCGGTCGGACGCCCCGATGAGGCGAGGGCTATTGATGACGACGACCGACGAAGCGGCCGCAGAAGAAGCCAGGTCCGTCGCAGCGCCGACGACGCTGACGGGGGAGGGTGCCGCCTTCGTGGTGCTGGGGGCCTTGAGCTTCTCGCATCTGCTGAACGACCTGGTTGCGTCCCTCGTCCCCGCCGTCTATCCCTTGCTGAAGACGAGCTTCGGGCTCAATTTCGCTGACATTGGCCTGGTGACGCTCTGCTATCAGCTCACCGCCTCGCTGTTGCAGCCGGCTGTCGGCTTGTTCACGGATCGGCGGCCGATGCCGTATTCGCTGCCCGTCGGCATGGCGTTCACGCTCTGCGGGCTGCTGCTGCTGTCGCGCGCGCCGCATTTTGCGCTGGTGTTGCTGGCGGTGATGCTGGTCGGCATCGGCTCGGCCGTCTTCCATCCGGAATCGTCGCGCATCGCCCGCGCCGCCTCCGGCGGCCGCCACGGCTTCGCGCAGTCGCTGTTCCAAATGGGCGGGGCCACGGGATCGGCGCTCGGCCCCTTGCTCGCCGCGCTCATCGTCATGCCGCGCGGCCAGGGCTCGATCGCGCTGTTCGCGCTGGTGGCGTTGCTCGCCATGCTGGTTCTGACCGGCGTCTGCCGCTGGTATAAGCGCGCCCGCAGCAAACCACGCGCGTCTGCCCGGGCGAAGGCGGCGGCCGCGATGCCGTCGCCGCGCCGGACGCGCCTTGCGCTGTTCATCCTGCTGTTGCTGGTGTTCTCGAAGTACTTCTATCTCAGCAGCCTGACCAGCTACTACACCTTCTACCTCATCGACCGGTTCCACGTGTCGGTGGAGAACGCCCAGCTCCATCTCTTCGTCTTCCTCGGCGCGGCCGCGCTCGGAACCTTCTTCGGCGGCCCCATCGGCGACCGCTACGGCCGCAAGGCCGTGATCTGGGGCTCGATCGTCGGCGCCTTGCCGTTCACGCTGATGCTGCCCTACGCCAACCTGTTATGGACCGGCGTGCTGTCGGCGATCATCGGCCTGGTGCTGTCCTCGGCGTTCTCGGCGATCCTGGTCTATGCGACCGAGCTCGTCCCCGGCCGGGTGGGCACGATCTCGGGCCTGTTCTTCGGCCTCGCCTTCGGCATCGCCGGCCTCGGTGCCGCGCTGCTCGGCGAGATCGCGGATCTGACGAGCATCGATTTCGTCTATCGCGCCTGCGCTTACCTGCCGCTGGTCGGTCTGCTCACGGCGTTCCTGCCCAACATCGAGGCTCCGCAGGGCCGCCGAGGATAAACCGCCGATCCGCATTTGCCGCCGCGCCTGAGGCAGCGAAAGACTCACCACGGAGGCACGGAGAGCACGGAGAAGGGCAGAATGCCTGCCTGCGCGAAGCCGAAGCCGCTTCGCTTCGACGCAGGCAGGGCGCGCTTCGCGCGCTAAACACCTATTCTTCTCCGTGCCCTCCGTGTCTCCGTGGTGAATCCACAGCGATGGCAGCGGTGCAGGACCGTCGTCGGCATGTCCGCTCTGCGCTGCGCTACATCTTCTGATGCATCGAGGGGTGCCGGCTGCCGCAACCGTCGGCGACTCTCCCCGACGGGCCGATTTGCACATAGAGGTGGTCGATCATGAAGACGGCGCGAATGATCTCGTCGTGATCCAACCAGATACGCTCGCTCGCCGGCTGATAGCCGTTCGCCGGCGCGGCAGGCGTATCGCAGGATCGAGCCGAAGGGCCGTAATCCGCATGCAGCGTCTGGAGCACCGCGCGAAACACCCGCGGGTTGGCGCCGTGCCGCTGACGCTCGAACATCACCCGCATCAGCCCATGCGTGGCTTTGTCCATCTGAAAATAGACGGTGAAGGGAAAGCCGCCGAGCCCCTGATTGCGGAGCGCGACATCGACATAGCTGTCGCCGAACTCGATGGGTCGGGCCAGCCGGATGGCGCGGCTGCCGAAATGACGCGCGAGCTCATCGGAGCCCTCGCCCCAACGGATGCCCGCGAGGACGGGCGCCAGCGCCGCGGCGCGGGCTTGCGTCGCCGGCAGTACTGAGCCCAGCAACGCGGTGAGCACGACGGAGCAACCGGCAACCAGCGTTCGCACCATGCGGCACCATTTGCGACGCGCCGGGCCGCCGAATTCGGAGTCGCGCCGGCAGGAATTATAGCAACAGCTTCACCATAACTTCTCCTGCCAGAGGAGCGGGGCGATCTCGTGATAGCCGGTCGCCGGATCGACGATGGTGACGACAAACGTCGCGCCGCCCGCTCCGAAGTTGGTGCCCCAATGCCGCACTTCCTGGATCTTGGCGAATACCGTGGTGCCGGGCTTGAGCGTCACCGTCTTGAACTGATTCGGATACAGCTGATCGCTCCGCACCTCGATCTCGTAAGTGCCGGGCCGGACGTCACGATAGAACACGCTGCCAGGAGCGTTATTGCCGATCTTCTTGCCATTGAGCGACACTGCCGTCCATTCCGTCGTGTCATAGGGATTGAGATCGCGATAGACGTAGATGCGTGCCTCGTCGGCAGGAACGGGTACAGCGGCAGCGCTCAGTCCCTTCGGGCCATTCGAGGCGCAGCCGGCGAGGCCGATGACGATCACGGACAAAGCAAGAAGCAGGTGAGCTTTCATGGCGCATTCCTCACGACTCAGAGGTGCGCACGAAAGGCCGTCGCAGGAGTGATCGCGATCACATAGGATGATCGATCCGAACACGCGGACTCCGGAAGCGGATATAGCGCGTATCGCGGTCCGCGAGGCGGCGCGTCCGGTTTGCGACGCCCGATTCGGGAGTAGTCTCACCGCGCTTGGTGAGGAACTTCAGCGCTCGCGGTGTTTTCTAGAAGCAAGTTCCGCAGGAGTGAAATGATGCCGATATCTCATATCCAGACGCTTCGCACGATGCTTCGCGACGAGAAGGGTATTATTTTGCCCGGCGCGCCGAACGCGCTCGCTGCCCGGATCATTGCCGATCTCGGCTTCAAGGCCGTGTATCTGACGGGCGCCGGGCTCACCAATACGTATCTCGGCTTGCCGGACCTGGGATTCATCGATTTGAGCCAGGTGGCCGATCATGTGATGGCGATCCGCTGTGTGATCGACCTGCCGCTGATCGTCGACGTCGATACCGGTTTCGGCAACGCCGTCAACGTCACCCACACGGTCCGCATCCTGGAGCAAGCCGGCGCCAGCGCCATTCAAATCGAGGACCAGCATGCGCCAAAACGCTGCGGCCATTTCGACGGCAAGGAGTTGATCCCCGTCGAGGAGATGGTGGGCAAGGTGCGGGCAGCAGTCGATTCGCGACGGCAGGGCCTGGTCATCATCGCCCGCACCGATGCCTGTGCCGTCGAAGGCTTCGAGGCGGCGATCGAGCGGGCCGGTCGCTACATCGAGGCGGGCGCGGACGTCACCTTCGTCGAGGCTCCCGAAAGGCTGGAAGACCTGAAGGCGGTGCCCCAGCGCCTGAAGGCGCCGCAGCTGGTAAACATGGTGCTCGGAGGCAAGACACCGATCATCGACGTCAAGGCGGCAACCGACATGGGGTTCAGCCTGGTGCTTTACGCCAACGCCGCCTTGCAGGGAGCCGTCCACGGCATGCAGTCGACGCTGTCGACGCTGAAGCAGAAGGGCGTCCTCGATGAGCGCGCCGTCACGTCATTCGCCGAGCGCCAGCGGCTGATGGACAAGCCGGCGTTCGACCTCATGGAGGCCCGCTACGCGGCGCCTTCATAGGCTTCGCCTGATCGCTCTAGGGGAAACCAGGGCGCGAATTGCGCGTTTCAATGCGCGCCATTTCCTTTGCGGCGATGGCAGCGGGAGCCGCGCCTCGCAAACGCAGGAGCTTGCCTTCAGCGCGGCTTCCGCGTCAACGGCCGTGGACGCTGAACGTCCGGGTCCAGCGCCTTTCTCAGCCACCAAAGCGCGCGCTCGGTGTCGCGGCGAGCCTGGCGCAGCTCATCCGAATGCAGCGCGAGCATGGCGGCTTCCAAGAGACGCTGCGCCCGCTCGCGCGGCGTTTCTCCGTCTTCCATGGCTCCCCCGGTCATGGTTTGTCAGGCTTGGAGGCGAGCCGTTCGAGGCCAGCCTCGATCAAGCGGCGGATGGCTTCGGCCTCGGTTTTGACGTGGTGCTCGAAGCGGTAGTCGTCGATCGCCGTTGCG
>Ga0335074_10014792_pt1 | contig 10941 bp, 8 predicted proteins | sample Lox_Sample_23_FD_206715 | JGI IMG/M metagenome (GOLD analysis project Ga0335074, IMG submission 206715) | Soil microbial communities from Loxahatchee National Wildlife Refuge, Florida, United States - Lox_Sample_2.3 | ecosystem: Environmental > Terrestrial > Soil > Wetlands | place: USA: Florida... | reverse complement strand
CGGCGGTGGAGATCCGCAGCCAGTACGCCAGGTCATCGGCCGCGCCGTCGATGTCGCCTGCAGCGAGCGCGGTCCAGACGAAGTCGAAGAAGACGTTGCCAGGGCCCCACCAGCTGTCGGCCAGCCGGCCGGCCGCGTAGCTGCGGACGCGAGCCCGGGCCGCTGCGATCTCCGGCCGGTCACCGCGCAGGATCGCGTCCTTGAATTGCCAGGCCTCCCACTGGTCCCGGTAAAAACCGGCCCCGCGCCGCGGGTCGTTGCGCAGAATCCACTGCAGCTCGACGCCCTCAGCGTCGTGCTGCCACGGCTGGTCGAACAGCGGGTCAGTGAACGTGCCGCAGTCCGGGCACGGCTTCGGCCAGCGACGCACTGGCTCGTGATCCGAGCGACCGCAGTCCGCGCTCGGGCACGCCCAGCCGTGCGCGGTAGCTCCCGGCGGTGGCTGGTAGCCGTATGACGTCGCGGGCAGCTGCTGCCTCGCACCAAAGAGTGCCACTGGCCTCAATCTCCCTTCGTCAATTCACCGCTCGTGTCCGGAACGCCGGAGTGTCCTACTGGTAGTGCGGGTCAGCCATCTGGTCGGGCGCCGGGTAGCTTGGCTGGCCGGCCGCGACCGCCCGCTCCTGGCCGGCCGGGATTGCCGGCTCCTGGCCTGCCGGGATCGGCGACTGCTGGCCGGCCGGCTCCATGAGTAGCAGCGCGATGGCCTTCTTTCGCCGGTTGACGACCCCGGCCATGTTGGCCAGCACGAACATGTACTGCATGTACCGAGATGCCCACATGCTGACCTGCGTCCGGCCATCTGGCTGCGACTCGATGACGATGGACATCGTGATCCCGCGCTTGTAACCGCGGCGGCGCTTGTTGATGGTTCCGGGGCCCCGGTCGTTCGTCCACAGCACGCTTCGAGGGCCGCCGAACGCGCTCTCGATGATCTGCGCGCTCTCATCCGGGGTGTGCCGGGTCAGGACCGATGTAGTGGCCAGGGCGTTCCGTGTCTCGATGAATTGCCAGACACAAATCCCGGCAAAAGCTAGAATGAGAAGAATAAAAATGAAAGTACCCATTTGCCCTATCCTTAACATTCGAGATAACTGGTTAGGTCAGAGGTCGTCTGCCGGTGCATTCCAGCGAATGACCGCTGTTGTCAGCGAGAATGCGGGCTGACAGCTGTCCGCGCGGTCGGCGCGCCAATGTCCGGACAACGTCGGACAGCGCACGCCGGGCATTGACCGCTGACCGAAAGCCGGATCATTTCCAGTTCAACTTCACCCCGAGTACCCGCACGATGCGGCCAGTGGCCGCCACAGTTTCGAAGATCACACCGGACCAGAGGTTGTTTCCGGCCGGGATGATCTCCTTGGCATGACGCGCTACTGCGGCTGCCGCGGCCTGGGCATTGACGTTCACGAGCAGCGACTCCCCGATGTCCCGTACGGCCGCCTGCACTTCGGGCGGGCCGTCCGCTGCCGCTAGCTCACGTCGAATGAGCTCCCTGCGCTCCTGCGTAAGATGCCGGCTCAGGATCTGGCCGAGATTGCCAACACTGCCGAATATCTGCTGAGCGGAGAGGCTCTCCACTACCTTGGCGCAAGCTGCGATCTCAGCCTGGTCGCCCCGGTCGATAGCCGACGCGAGTGCCATAGTCGCCGACATCGGGTCGGCCCGCTTCTGAAAAATGGCCACTTTGTCTCCTTCAGCAGCGAGCGTTGGCTTGTCCGCACGCGGGTGCTGGCCATGGCCCGGCCAATCGCGGCGAACTTGCCGAAAACCATCGCAAGCGGGCTAACCGGCCGCTCCAGCACCGTCGGAGCGGCGATGCCTGGACGCTAAAGCCGTCGCCGCGCGGTCCCGCATGATGAATGCCGGACCGCGCGGCGTCCCCCCCGACGGCAATCGTCACATTGGCCTCGTCCGGCACGGAATGTCTGAGGCAATGTCCGGACAACTTCGGACAGCCCTCAGGCGTCTTTTGATCAGCGTTTTTCGCGGCAGCGGAGGGGAGTGCCGATAGTGACGGGTGTCGAGTCCGGGCAGCTTGCAGCGGATCCAGAGCAGATCGCGACTCAGCAAGACTTCGGCCGAGAGCTCACCGCCCTGCGGAGCCTCGCCGGGCTGACTGTGCGCCAAGTCGCCCGGGTGGCTGGATTGCCGATCAGTACGACCGGCGACTACTTCTCCGGCCGGCACCTGCCGGGCAACGCGCAGCCAGAGCAGTTGATCAGGCTGCTGCAGGCGTGCGGCGTCACTGATACAGCGGAGCAGACACGGTGGCTGGACGCCCTCCGCCGCGCACGACGGTCGCCGGGCAGGAAGATGCCGGCCGATTCGCCCTATCGCGGCCTGGCGAGGTTCGAGCCCGAAGACGCGCGGTGGTTCTTCGGCCGTGAGGATATCGCCGAGCGGCTGGCCGAACTCGCCGAGAGCGGATTGGCGCTGAGCGCCGATGGCGAGCCGCGTGAGCCGCGTCATTGGTCCGGGTCGGCGGACGGACTGCCATTGGTCTTGGTTGGTGCCTCCGGTTCAGGCAAGTCGTCGCTGTTGCGGGCCGGCTTGATCCCACGGCTCGCCGGGCCGTCCATAATCCTCGATCCGACAGCCGCCTCGGGCCCTGCACTCCGGGCACGGCTCGCTGAGCTGACCGCGTCCCGCGGATCCGCCAGCTCCTATGAACTTGCAATCGCAGAACGCCCAGCGGTCATCGTCGATCAGTTCGAGGCCGTGTTCACGCACTGGCAGGACGAAGCGGAGCAGCGGGCGTTCATTGCCGAACTGTGCGAGTTCGCCCGCAGTTCCCTGGTGGTCATCGCTCTGAGGGCAGACTTCTACGAATACGCGCTGCGCCATCCCGCTCTGGCAAAAGCCTTGCAGGCGAGGCAGGTCGTGCTGGGTTCCATGACGGCTGACCAGGTGCAGCGCGCGATCACGGAGCCCGCCCGCATCGCCCGCCTAGACGTAGAGGACGGGCTGGTCCGTCTGCTGCTTCGCGATCTCGCCCCGCCGGCCGACGCCAGCGCCGCGGGCGAGCTCGACGGTCACCAGGCCAATGGCTATCAGCCGGGAACGAACGGCCGGGGTTCGGCCGACTTCAGTCGCGACATCAGTGCCCCGGCGGCGAGTTCGACTGGTAACGGCAACAGCGCCAGCTCACAGCAAGGTGCTTACGAAGCAGGCCAGTTGCCGCTCCTGTCCCACGCCATGCTTGCCACCTGGCGCAACAGCCACGGCGGCGTGCTCACGATCGCCGATTACCTGGCTAGCGGCGGGATCCGGGAAGCGCTGGTCCGCACTGCCGAGGGAGCATATTCCGCCCTCCCGCCTGACGAGCAGCAGCTCGCCCGTCGCCTGTTTCTCCGGCTGGTGCAGCTGGCCGACAATGCACCGCCAACTCGCGCCATCGTCGAACTCGGCGAACTGCGAGGCTGGGGCGGCGAGAATGCCGACCATGCGCTCAGCAGGTTCGTGGACGAGCGGCTCATCACCGTAGACGCGAACACCGCTCAGATCACCCATGATGCGCTGCTGACCGAGTGGCCGCGGCTTCGATCCTGGATCGACGCCGGACGGGACGACCTGCGTGCCCGCCAGCGCATCAGCGAGGCCGCGCGAGCCTGGCGGGATGCTGGCCGGGAGACCGCTGCGCTCTGGCGCGGCAGTCAACTCGCCCTCGCCAGGGACTGGATCTTTGACGAGGAGAAGCGCTCGTCCCTGGGTGCGCTGGCGTCAGAATTCGTCAATGCCGCGATCGCCGAGAACGAGGCCCGCGAACGTGCGGACCGAAGCAGGGCGCGCCGCCTGCAGCGTCTCGTTGCCGCGCTCACTGTCCTCCTCGTAGCCGTGTGCGGACTGGCGGCATACGCGTTCCAGCAGCGGCAGACCGCTGCGACTGCACGCGATGACGCGAACTCGCGTGAGATGGCAGTCGAGGCCGGTCAGGTTCGTAGCCTGGACGCGCCGGTCGCGGCGCAGCTGAGCGTCGCCGCCTACCGGACGGCGCAGACGCCGCAGGCAGTCGCGAGCCTGATCGAGTCGACCGGCTCGCCGTCAGCCGAGCGAATCCTGGACTCTGCCGGCGTGGTCCAGTCGGTCAGCCTGACACCGGACCACAAGGTGCTCGCAGTCGCTGCTGCCGACGGCAGCCTGCGACTCTGGAATGTCGCCAGGTCGGGACATCCGGTACCCATGGGCGGCCCGCTGGCGCATGACAGTGCCGATCCGCTGTACACAACCGCGTTCAGCCCGAACGGCGATATCCTCGCAGCCGCCGGGGCCGGACGCTCGATCTCGCTGTGGAATGTCACCGATCCGGCGCATCCAGTGCTGCTCGGAAAGCCGCTCACCGGGCCGACCAACACTATCTACTCGGTGGCATTCAGCCCCGACGGCAGGACACTGGTCGCGGGGAGCGCCGACGACACGGCACGCCTGTGGAACGTGAGCGACCCAGCGCATCCAGTGGTGCTCGGAAAGCCGCTGACCGGCGCGACCGGTTATATCGAGTCCGTCGCGTTCGCGCCGGGTGGCACGATGCTCGCGCTCGGCAGTGCGGACGGCACCGTGCGGCTGTGGAACGTCGCCAGCCTGGTACATCCAGTGCCGGCGGGCAGGCCGCTGACCGGGCCGGGCAACATTGTCACCGCCGTAGCGTTCAGCCCGAACGGTCACCTGCTCGCTGCGGCGAGCCAGGACGACAAGGTGTGGCTGTGGAAGATCGGCCCGCACGGCGCGGCGGCGGATGGCACCCTGACCAGCGCAACCGACTGGGTCAATGCTGTGGCGTTCAGTCCGGACGGCACCGAGCTTGCGGCCGGCACCAGCGATGCCAGCGTGCTGGTCTGGAATGTCGCGGACCGGGCGCTGATCACGACGTTGCCCCACCCGCAGCCGGTTACCTCGCTGGTCTGGGACGGTCCCGGCCGGCTGGCAGCTGGTGACGCGGACGGAACGGTGTCGCTGTGGCAGATTCCGCCGCCAGTCCTGCTGACCGGCAGCCCGGCGTACGACGCCGTGTACAGCCCTGACGGCAAGCTGCTCGCTGTGAGCAGCCAGGACACTTTGCAGCTATGGAGCGCCACCGGTCACCAGCAACTCGCGGCACAACCCGTGCCGGGCACGTTCGTGAACGCGGTCGAGTTCTCGCCCAACGCCCGCGTCCTAGCGGCAACATATGGCGACGGCATGTTCCAGCTGTGGAGCACGGCAGGCGGACACCTGGTGCCGCTCGGCCGGCCGGTCCGGGCCTCAGCGACCGGCATGACCGAGACTGTCGCTTTCAGTCCCAATGGCCAGCTAGTAGCAACCGGCGGCGATGACGGCACGCTGCGACTATGGTCGGTGCGGGATCCAGCCCGCCCGCAGCTACTGGCTACCGAGCATGACTCCGGCACTTACGTGTTCGGTGTTGCCTTCTCCCCGGACGGCAAAGTTGTCGCGGCTGCCAGCGCGGACAATCTCACCCGGCTGTGGGACGTCGCGGACCCGGCGCGACCGGAACTGCTGGGCCGTCCGCTGGGCGGCCCGTCCAGCTACGCGATCTCGGTGGCGTTCAGTCCAGACGGCAATCTGCTCGCGGTCGGCGCGGCGGACAAGACCGTGCGGCTGTGGGACGTAGCCGACCCGGCTCGACCGCAAGCGGTCGGTGCGCCGCTGACCGGGCCGACCGGGTACGTCTACGGCGTGGCCTTCAGCGCAAACGGCAAGACTCTGGCTGCCGCAGTGACTGACGGCACCGTCTGGCTGTGGAATGTCGCCACTCCCGCACATCCGGACGTGCTCGCCACGCTGACCGGACCGAACGGCCACGTCTACTCCGTCGACTTCGCCCCGGCGGGCAGTGAGCTGGCGGCCGCAAGCGCCGACGGCACGGTCCGGCTCTGGAACACCAATCCGGCCGCCGCCGACGGAGCCGTATGCGCCGGCGCCGGGCAGTCCATCACCAGGCAAGAATGGGCGACCTATGCTCCTGGCATCTCGTACCAGCCACCGTGCCGGTAACCGATCAGGGGAACCCCGGTCCACCCGGCTCTTCGAGTACGCGCGTCACGACAGTCAGATCCCGGTCACCGAGCCCTTGGTCGACCGCCTGCTGCCACTCCTCAGCCAGGCAGGCAAGGGCGGCGAACCGGCCGTCACCGGCTGCTTGCAGCGCTAGCCGCACGTCCTTCAGCGCCAGCGACAGCGCGAACTGCGCTCCGAACTCCCCATCGGCGACCCTGTGCAGCTTCGCTGCCTGCCAGGAGGACACCAGCGGGCCACCGTCCAGTGCTCCGACCACCGTCTCGGTCTCAAGGCCCAGCTGGCGGGCAAGAGCCATCGACGCGGCAACCGCCTCGGTAGCGAATGCGAGCCAGGTGTTGTTCACCAGCTTCAGCCGCGTTCCCGCTCCGGCCTCCCCGACCCAGATCGTGCGCTGGCCGAGTGCGCCGAGCAGCCCAGCTAGTCGCTCGCGCGCCGCGCCCGGACCGGATGCGAGGATCGTCAGCTCGCCACGTTCGGCGGGTTCCCTGCTGCCCGATACCGGCGCGTCCACCAGCACCACGTCTGGACGCTCGGCGGCAACCAAAGCCGCGACGCGGTCCGTACCCGCCACTCCGATGGTGCTCATCTGGGCCCAGATGGCGCCGGGCGCCAGAGCGGCAAGCATGCCCTGATCCCTGGCGATCCAAAGGACCGCATCGGCATCGGTAACCATCGTCACCACGATCGCAGCACGCCGCGCGGCGTCGGCCGCGCTATCGGCGACCTGCGCCCCGAGCTCGGCAAGGTCCCTGGCCGCCGCCACCGTGCGGTTCCAGACAATCGTCGGGATGCCAGCGCGCAGCGCACTGACGGCCATCCCGTGACCCATAGCCCCGGTGCCGAGCACCGCCACCGGCTCATGCGTCCCTGCCATCACTCCCCCAGCGCAGTTCCCGTTGCCGTAGTGCCAGCATCGCACCCGTGGCGCCGCCAGGTTCGGGCGCAGGCTCCTCTCACCAGGGTTCCTACCCAGCAGTCAGCCCGAGGGGCACATAGTCAGACCGAGTGTCGATCACGCGGATGCGAACGCCCACTGCTGGTTTTGCCTGGCGCATCCGCGGTCCTTTCCCCGTGAACGGCTGAAAGGCGATGAGCCAAATCTCGGTAAGTACTGATAATGGCTATTCGCGCCGCTGTTCGCCGAGTGTTACCTACGAGTAATCCGGCGTCAAACTGCCCGGCTTACGGTCAGCCTGGCCCATACGGGCCGCCACCCCGACCGGACCGGAGGCCCCGGGATGAGTGACCAGGAGCAGACAGCCCAGCCAGCCACCTCAGAGCAGATCCGACCCAGCAGGCGCAGCTTCATCGCGGGCGCGTCGGCAGCCGCGATCGGCGCGGCCGTGTCGCAGGCCGTGACCGGCCAGGCAGCCGCCGCTCAGTCCAAGCTGATCGATAAGGCGCTGGCAGCGTCCACCTCAGGCGCGTCGGTCAGCGACATCAATCACATCGTGATCCTCATGCAGGAGAACCGGTCGTTCGACCACTACTTCGGCACCATGTCCGGCGTCCGCGGGTTCTCCGACCCGAACGTCCTGCAGCAGACGGTCGGCGGCGCGCAGTACCCCGTGTTCGACCAGTTCGGCTACCAGCCCGGAGCCGGCGTCAGCGCCAGCGGGTACATGCAGCCGTTCCACCTGCTCAACGACCCGCCGCAGGAGAACGGCGAGACCACCAACGACATCGCGCACGACTGGGGTACCCAGCACGCTAGCTGGAACAACGGCGCCATGAATGCGTTCATGACCGCGCACCTGAGCTCCGACGGCGACACCAACGGCCCGGTCACGATGGGCTACTACACCAGCAGCGAGCTTGGCTTCTATTACGCCCTCGCGAACGCCTTCACCGTCTGCGACGGCTACTTCTGCTCGGTTCTCGGACCCACCGATCCGAACCGGCTGATGGGAATGTCAGCCTGGATCGACCCGAACGGCACGAACGGCGGCCCGGTGGTCGAGACGTTCTCCGACCGGATAGCCGAGTACGGCGCCCTGTCCTGGGAGACGATGCCCGAAGCGCTGCTGAAGGCCGGAGTCAGCTGGAAGGTCTACAACGACCCGACGGGACTACTCGGACTGAGCCCGCTGCCGTACTTCGCGAACTACAACAACCCGTTCTCTATCACCGGCCTTGAGCTGATCTCCAAGGCGCTGACACCGACCTACCCCGGCACGTTCCAGAGCGACGTGTCCTCCGGCAAGCTGCCGTCCGTCTCCTGGATCATCCCGCCGCTGGCCGAGTGCGAGCACCCGGCCGCGCCGCCAGAGTACGGCGAGTACCTGGTCCAGCAGATCCTGAACATCCTGGTGTCCAACCTCGACGTGTGGGCGCAGACAGTGTTCATCGTGATCTACGACGAGAACGGCGGCTTCTTCGACCACGTACCGCCGGTGACCGCTCCGGCCGGGACTGAGGGCGAGTACCTGACCGTGCTGCCGTCAGCCGCCGACGGCATCGCCGGCCCGATCGGGCTCGGCTTCCGGACGCCGTGCCTGGTGATCTCGCCGTTCAGCGCTGGCGGATACCGGTACTCAGGCACGCTCGACTCGACCTCGACACTGAGGCTGATCGAGACCAGGTTCGGCGTGACAGTGCCGAACCTGAGCGCCTGGCGGCGCGGCGTCACCGGCGATTTCACCGGCGCGCTGAACTTCACCGTGCCGCCCACCACAGCTGTGCCGACGCTGCCGGCCACCTCACTCGGCGACACCACGGTCGTTGAGGAGGCAGTGCTGAACGCACTGGCCGGCACCCTCGACGTGGGCATCCCTTACCCGCTGCCGACGTCCAACTCGATGCCATCGCAGGCGACCACACCGGCCAGGCCGCAGGTACCGTAAGCGGCCGGCTCGCGGAGCGCCTCAGCGGGCAGTCCAGGGGTGCCGTTCCCGGCAGGTGACGGAACGGCACCCTCGGGCCAAAGTGAATAAGCGGGACACCTTCCGGGGCGTCGGCCTGTCCTCTCCGCTGGCGGTCCACTGCCGCCCGACGGTTGCGACGGACCTGGGCGGCGGCACCTGCGGTACCTCGTACCCGATGGCCTTGACCCGCTCGGCCTGGGTCTTCGCCGTCGACACCCCGAACAACTGATCCCGCTCTTCCACGAGTTCCATGTCCGCCTGGCCGTCGCCGGTCAGCGACCACATGAGCCTCGGCTCGCCGAGCGGCACGGCTGTCGTCGGATCAGGCCAGGTGTGCCACGACTTGCCCCAGGTGGTGAGCAAGTAGGTCATGAAATCTATCTCTGCCTGGTCGCTCATGACCGGGGCGACCAGCCCGCCACCCAGCACCTCGTAACTGTGCGGGTGCCAGTACCTCTTCTCTTCGTCCGGAAGCGACCGAAAAGCCCTGTCGGGCACGATGTACTCCACCCCGAGCAGCTTCGCCCCAGCGCCAATCGAGTCGTACAGCAGGCACTGGTGCATCTCGTAGTCGCCCTCGCCCCGCATCCCGCAGTAGTGCATGGTTGTCACCTGGAACTCGGGGTTGTTCTTGGCAACGTGAAAGCCGCAGAAAAAGAGGGCGTGATTCCGGACCGGACCCATGACCTGGTCGACTTCCAGACGGCTCATCCTTGCTCCCCCTCACATCGCGTGCTGCTCTGATCGGGAGCGATCTATACCCTCGCCGGCATTGGCCAAATCAGGTAGACCAGCTCAGGCTGGATTCCACCGGTCCTTGGTCAGATGTGGAAGGTCCAGGACTTAGGGTGCGTGGCGACGATCTTGCCGTGCCTGCGCTTATAGATCGTGGGGCGCTTGCCTGGGAAAACAGCTGTCAGCCGGGTGTACTGCCGATCACCGGGGTGACCTTTGACGGCCGCGCTGCCTCGCAGGGTGACTTTGGCGCGCATCTTCTCGATGTGGCCCTCAGCGCAGTTGGGCTTGCACAGGTTCTCCCAGAAGGTGCCGTGGCCCGCTGCACGATGGCGCGTCCACCTGGTCCAGTGCAGACGCATGAGGCCTGCGCCGTAGTCCGCGCAAGCCAGGACAATAGTTCCCGGCTTAACCTCGGGCTTGCCGTTGCAGTTCACCACCACGGCCTTCGCCCTGTGCGCGGCAGCGGGTGCGGGGGCGGCGGCAGCATTCGCCGGCCCGGCCAGGCCGAGACCGCCGGCCAGCAACAATGCGGTAGTGGCCAAGGTGCCAATTGTGGTGCGTCCAAGCTTCATGCAGTCCCTCGCAAGGATTAGCGGCGTACGTGACGCTACTAAAGACAGCAGTTGCGGCACGACGGTTGGCTCTAGCCCATTCTTGATTCGCTGATGAGCTCGCTGCGAACCCATTCTGCGGCATTCGGAGGACAGGGAGCGGGCAGGCTCAGGACGATGCGCAGTCGCTCGGTCCGGCACCGTGTTCGTCACCGCTGGCGTGGACGCGCCGGTCCGCGACATCGCGGCCGCGGCCGGCGTCGGGATGGGCGCAATCTACCGCCACTTCCCGACGCGTGCGGACCTCGTCATCGCCGTCTACCGTCACCAGGTCGACGGCGACTCGCGCTACGACGCGCGTCGCATGGTCGGGCTGCTGATCGCCGGACTACTTCACTCCCGCCACGCCAGCGCGTGATCCAGCGCTAAGCGCCGGGCGACTTGACGACGGAGACTAGCACCACAGGCCTTATCGAGTACGCGTCGTAAACCCACTTCTCGAGAGCGCGCCTGACCATGCGCTCTAGCTGCTGGAAGTCGCCGGCGGCAGACTCGAGCCATCGCTCCGCAGCTGTATCGGCAACCTTTCCGGTCTCGACCGAATCAAAAGGGTCCACGGGCACTCCGCGCAGCGAGACAACCGGCTCGGCGAGTAGCTGTCCCGACGCCGGGTCCACGAGCAGCGCCACTGACACGACGCCGGACTCGCCAAGGCGCCGGCGTTCCCTGAGGGTTGACTCGTCTACCAGGCCAATCGTGCTGCCATCCAC
>Ga0335074_10014791_pt1 | contig 10941 bp, 8 predicted proteins | sample Lox_Sample_23_FD_206715 | JGI IMG/M metagenome (GOLD analysis project Ga0335074, IMG submission 206715) | Soil microbial communities from Loxahatchee National Wildlife Refuge, Florida, United States - Lox_Sample_2.3 | ecosystem: Environmental > Terrestrial > Soil > Wetlands | place: USA: Florida... | reverse complement strand
CCGTCCCTCATTATCGGAGGTCAAACACTTCACGAAGGGGTAATTCATCGCGCAGTTCGGCGCGATTCACGGCCAGGACCATATGCTGGTCCGATATATCCGATATATCCAATCGGGCGCGGGGCGGGGCGGGGCGGGCGCGGGGCGGGCCCGGCGCGGGGCGGGGCGGGCGGGCGCGGGACGCGCGGGCGCGGGGCGGGCGCGGGACGCGGGGGCGCGGGGCGGGCAGGCTGGGGCGGGCGTTAGCGTTTGAGGCCCTAGTGGATGTGGGGGTGCAGGTGGAGGGTGACGGAGGCGGGGGTATCGCGCCAGGCGCACCAGGCCAGGGCGGCTAGCAGCAGCGGGGTAACCACCCAGTGCTCGGCAAGCTTGTTGGTGGTGATGCGGATCCGTTCCGGCAGCAGCCCGAATTCATGTCGGCTCAGCGGGTACAGCAGCGGGCATCCGTCGTGTGTGCACATGTCACCGGCTATGTGCGCGAGCATGCCGAGTGCCGTGCACAAGCCAAGCACCGCGACGTGCCGCCCGTCGAGCGTGACCAGGTCCAGGTCCCAGCCCTTCCAGATCACGAACGCGGCCAGCGCCACTCCCGCCGCGTCGCCATAGTGACCGCCGATGCGCAGGGCGCGGAAGCCGGCCGAGAACAGCAGCGCCAGCACCAGCCCGGCCGGGACCAGATGCCACGAGAACCTGTCCCGTGGCACGCCGGCCTGCCACCATCCGGCCGCCAGCGCGCCGGCGGTCAGCACCGCGATGCCGAGCAGGCTGTGCGTTCCCTTGCGGTGGCCGCCGCTGAGCTTGTGCACGATCCAGGCGAACACTCCGGTAAGGAAGCCGAAGCTACGGGCGATCGTCGACCCGGGCTCGTCGATGTCGGGCAGGACGCCGGCGCCGGCGGTCAGCGCCACCCCGGCAGCGAGGTGCCAGCCGGTCACCTGCATGAGCGGGCCGACGGCCGCGAACACCACGGCCCCGGACAGCGCGTGGTCGTGGCCGAGCATTGCCAGCTCCCAGGGGATATAAGGACGGATCGAAACTCGCGCGTAAAAGGTAACCGCCACGGCTACGGCTGCGGAAGAGCCACGCCGTGGCGAGATACCAGCGTTAGTTATGAGAAAAAATCTTGAGAACTGTTGGTGCGCGGGAATGGCTCGGATGGTATTGCCGTGCCGAGCGCTGCACACAGCGGCGCCCAGCCATCGGTCGGTGCCCACTCCACCAGCCGGCCAGGAAAGCACTGCGCGCGGACCCTCTCGTTGTGCCGCTGATAGGCAGCCATCGCGACGTCCGGGCGAGCCCAGTCCGGGCCGAGCACGCGATCCAGCAGTGCGTCGCGCATGATCGCGAAGCTGCCGTCGTCTCCCGCCAGCACCTGGGGATGCCGCTTGCGCTCCAGCACGGTCGCGTCGAAGCTGCGCCACCACGTCCATGGCGACTCACGCACGGACAGCACCACGAGCGCGGCCGGGTGGACCGCGGCAAGGTCCTGCCAGAAGAACGACGCCGGCCAGTCGACCGCCGCCGCGCAGCCGGACAGCAGCCGGTGCGCACTGGACAGGTCGCCGTTCAGTGCCCGCACCCAGACGCTCGCCTGCGGCGGATCGGCCTTGACCGTGAACATGTGATAGCACTCACCACCGAGCAACCGGATCAGCGCCAGCCGCAGGGAGTTCGTGCCGGTCCTGGGCAGGCCGGCGCCGATGACCTTCAGCATCGGACGGTCAGCATCGGACGGTCAGCATCGGACGGTCGGTATCGCCGGTCAGCATCGGACGGCGGCGGACCTGCCCAGCACGCGGCCGTGCACGTCCAGTGCGTCCGCCGCGAAGTAAGGCCCGACGTCGCGGGTGAAGATCGCTGTCTCGAATCCCCTCCTGGCGGCCGCGCCCGCCGGTCTGAGCTCGGCCTCGCGCGCCCCCGCCCGGACCGCCCACGACGCCACCTCGGTCGCGCCGTTCCAGCTCATGTAGATGACCGCACCGGAGCGCGCCTTGTGCGCGACGACGTTCGGGCGGGTGCGGGGGTAGCCGGTCCAGTCGGCCGTGAACGCCCGGTAGGACCAGTCCCCGTGCGGCAACTCGCCGTTGAGGAGCTCGGTTCCATCGGGGCTGAACTCGGTGAAGGCCGGCTGACTGCCCCAGCCGACGAGCACGCGGCCATCGCTGAGCACCTGCATGCTGCCCTGGTTGGCGGCCCGCAGCCGGGCCGGGCTGGTGTAAGCGCGGCCCAGCGTCGCGCTCATGCCGGTCATGTCCAGGTCGAGCAGGATGCCGCGGGACTGGCGTTCCGGGCACGGTTCCGAGGCGTCATCGAAGATGCTGAGCACGTCGGGGGCGATCTCGCGAACGTGATGCTGCCACCAGAACGTGGCCCCCGGCCCCATGCTGAAGGCGGACTTCTTCCCGCACAGCCGCCACATGACCGCCCCGCTGGTCCGGTCGACCTTATACACCGCGCACGTGTTACGGCCCGAAATGAGCAGGTTGCCGTCGTGCGCGACGGCGATGGAGTTGATGTGGAAATAGTCGAACGGCCGGACCGGCGTCCCCTGGTAGAAACTGTGCAGTGTCTCGGTGAGCTCGACGTGGTCCAGGCTGTCCCATTCGAAGACGACCTTGCCGGTCGCGATGTCGATCTCCTGGGCCACCCCCGACCACGCGTAGCCCTTGGCCGAACCGCCCAGCTTCGACAGGTTGGCGCGCCGGGAGCGACGCGCGGTGATCAGCGCGGTACCGCGGCTGGTGAGGTTGAACTCGTGGAAGTCGGCCATCAGGCCGTTGCCCGCGGCCACCTTCGCGATCACCCGGTAGGTGCTGTCCGCGATATAGCCGAGGCCCTCACCAGCGGTCGGGTCCGGCGAGGGCCGTGTGTTCGCCCACCAGGTGAGCACCGGCTCGCCCCGGTACTCCTGCACGTTGAGATCCTTCGTCAGCCCGCCGCGCGGAATGGGGCTGAACCATACCGTGTCGCCGTTCTGATCGAGGATGAGCGGGCCGTGCTGGCCCGCCGGCCCCTCGGCGGTGAACAGGAAGTAGCGCGGGCTGACGGGGAGCGCCTGACTACGCGACATCGCGAGCCTGGGTGGGCGCAGGTCAGGTCTGCTGACGAAACGGACTGTGTCGTAGGGGGGGTCGGCGTTGGCCACGCCGGGCCAGGAAAGACCGGCCACGGCCGCGGTGGCGAGAGTGCCGCGGATCAGCCCGCGTCGCGAGCAGCATGCTTCGAGCATCGGCAATCCCCTTAGATAGGTGGCTCGAAGATAACGTTGAGTAGTCGAACAGTTACGGTATCACGCTGGACCACGAACCAACTGCCATCTCGGCGGTGATGCCCGGCCCGAAGCCGGCCAGCAAGCCGTGAGCACCCGCCCTTGGCTCACCGGATAGGAACAGGCGGCGGAGCGCGTCGAGCACCACCGCGCTGGCGATGTTCCCGTATTCGGTCAGCGTTGCCCTGCTGTGCCGGAACGCCTCGGGCCCGACGTCAAGGAACTTGCTCAGGTCATCGAGGATGCGCGGCCCGCCGGCGTGCACGACATAGAAGTCGAGGGTGCTCGCATCCCAGCCGTGGTCTTCCGCTAGGTTCCTGAGCACCGGCGCGAGTTGCTCCGTCGTGCGCGGCACGCGCCGGTCGAGCCGGAAGTGGAACCCCGTCGCCTTTACCGCGAAGCTGATCCAGTCTTCGGTGCCCGGGACAAGATACGCGCCGGTCCGCTCCGGGCAGAAGCCCGTCTTGCAGCTGTCGTTGCTCACGACGGCCGCCGCGACCGCGTCGCCGAACAACCCATCGGATAGCAAGGAGCCGATATCCGTGTCAGCTGGCTGATAGCACAGGGAACAGAACTCACAGCTGACTACCAGCACGTTCCTGCCTGTGCGGGCCACGCACAGGTCGCGCGCGCGGTTGATCGCCGCGCCGCCGGCGGCGCAGCCCAGCTGCGCGATGGGCAACTGCCGTGTGTCCGGGCGAAAGCCCAGGTTGTTGATCAGCCACGCGGTCATCGATGGCATGGCGAAGCCCGTGCAGGATACGTAGATGATCGCGTCGATGTTCTTCGCCTTGAGTCCGGCGTTGGCGAGCGCCTGCTCGATGACCGGCGGGAGCATGTCTTGAGCCGCTTTGTGATGCAACTCGGTGCGGGCCTCGATGCCGGGGTGACCGAGCGCCCGGTCGAGGGGGAGCACGAGGTGACGGGTGCTGACACCGGTGTTGCGGATGAGGCGGAGGATCAGCTCGAGCTGGGGGTGATCTTTGTGCAGGCGTTCGGTGAGCTCAAGCGTCTCCTCCATCGTCACGACGTGCTCGGGGACCGCGACGGCTGGCTGGCATACAACCGGTAGGGATCGCACGCCCTCATGTTTACTCCATGCCGTACTCAAGTGATGACCGTAGGTCACCGAAGCTTTGTTTTCGCCGGCCGCAAGGAGGCCGTTGCCATTAGCCAAACCGACAAAACACGGTCCGCAGTGAGCCAACCGCCGGAAATCCCGTACTTACCAATGGAAGGTAGAAACGGGAATGCGACGAAACCAGCGATGGGCGGCGACCGGGCTGATAGCGGTGGCCCTTGCTCTCACGGGATGGGGGGCTGGCGAAAGCGCCAGCGCGGCGGTCAACAATCACGGCGCAGCCACGACGAGTAGCCCTCTGGTACGTGGTCAAGGTCAGCACGAACCGCTAGGCGTTGTCGGTCCAGGAGGGGGTGCGCTTGGTGAGGAACGCGTTCATGCCTTCGGCGGCCTCTGCCGATCCGAACAGCCGCGCGGACAGCTCGGCCAGTGCATCCGCCCGGGCATCGAATCGGTCCAGCATCGGACCGGCCAGCAGGGCCTTGGTTTCCCGCAGGCCCTGGGGCGAGCAGGCTCGTAGCGCATCCAGAACCAGGACGGTCCCCGCATCGATGTCGGAGACGGCCTCGGTGACCAGCCCGATCCGGGCGGCCTCAACGGCATCGAATACGGCACCGGTCAGGTAGTAGCGGCTCGCCGCCCGGGGATCCAGCCGGGGCAGCGTGGTCAGCGAGATCATGGCCGGCGCAAGGCCCAGCCTGACCTCGGTGAACGCGAACGTCGACGCGGGTCCCGCCAGCACGATGTCGCATGCCCCGACCAGCCCGAGGCCGCCGGCCCGCACGTGGCCGTCGATGCTGCCCACCACCGGTTTGGGCAGCGCGACTATGCGCCGCATGAGCGCGGTGAGCCGGGCTGTCCCGGAAGCCATGCCACCGTCGGCGGCCTCCGTCAGGTCCGCGCCGGCGCAGAACGTCGACCCGGTATGGGTGAGCTCCACGGCACGCACGGCCGGGTCATCGGCGGCCGAACCCAGAGCATCGGTCAACGACGACACCAACGCCGCCGACAGCGCGTTCCGGTTGCGCGGCGAGTCGAGCGCGATCCGGGCGATCCCCCGCTGCACGGAATACTGAACCAGCATGACAACCCCTAATACGACTTCGGCAGGCCAAGCGAATGCTGCGCCACGAAGTTCAGTATCATCTCCCGGCTGACCGGCGCGATCCGGGTCGCGCGGACGGAAGCGAGCATCGACGCGACACCGACCTCGGCGGTCATCGAGGAGCCGCCGAGCGTCTGCACGGCCTGGTCGACAGCGCGGACCGACGCCTCGGCCGCCGCGTACTTAGCCATGTTCGCCGCTTCCCCCGCCGCGGTGTCATCACCGGTGTCGTAGAGGAAAGCGGCCTTCTGCATCATCAGCTTGGCCAGCTCCAGCTCGATCCGCACCTGGGCCAGCGGGTGCGCCAGGCCCTGGTGCGCACCGATCGGCACTCCCCAGACATCACGCGACCGCGCGTACGCCACCGCGCGATCCAGCGCGTACCGGCCGGAGCCGACAGCCATCGCGGCCGCCATGATCCGCTCCGGGTTGAGCCCGGCGAACAGCTGCAGCAGCGCCGCCGACTCGTCGCCGATCAGCGCATCGGCCGGCAGCCGGACGTCGTCGAGGAACACCAGGTACTGCTTCTCCGGCGCGACGATGTCCATCTCCAGCGGCTGGTAGGTGAAGCCGGGCGTGTCCGTGGGCACCACGAACAGGGCGGGCCGCAGCTTCCCGGTCCGCGCGTCCGTGGTCCGGCCGACGATCAGGACGGCGACCGCCTCGTCCACGCCGGAGATGAACACCTTCCGCCCGTTCAGCACCCAGCCGCCGGATGAGGGCGTCGCGACCGTGGCCAGCTTGTGCGAGTTCGATCCCGCGTCCGGCTCGGTGATGCCGAACGCCATGATCGACGATCCGCTGGCCAGCCTGGGCAGCCAGTGTTCCTTCTGCGCACCGGTGCCGTAACGCGCGATGATCGTCCCGCAGATCGCCGGCGAGACGACCATCAGCAGCAGCCCGCAGCCCGCCGCGGCCAGCTCCTCCAGCACCAGGGACAGCTCGTACAGGCCGGCACCGCCGCCGCCGTACTCGGCCGGCAGGTTCACGCCGAGGAAGCCGAGCTGGCCAGCCTGCTGCCACAGCTCGGTGAGCCGCCCGCCGGAGCGGGCCTGCTTCAGGAAGTACGTGTGGCCATACGCGGCGCCCAGTTCGGCGACCGCGGCGCGCAGCGCACGCTGTTCATCGGTCTCGGTGAAGTCCATCGCCTTCCGCCCTGATCACGGCGAGCAGTTGTCCAGCGGCTACCTGCTCCCCAACCTGTACCCTTAGCTCCGCGACCACGCCGCCGGCAGGCGGCGCAGCAATAGAGTGCTCCATTTTCATCGCCTCCAGCCACAGCAGCGGCTGTCCGGCCTTCACCTCGTCGCCTTGCGCGACGGCGAGCCGGACTACGGTGCCGGGCATCGGCGCGAGCAGCGAGCCGGGCACGACCAGCGCCGCCGGATCGGGGAAACGCGACCTGGGCACGAGCGTCACCGGCCCCAGCGCGGAGTCGACATACACCCGGTCGCCATGGTCGGCGACCTCGAACGCCCGCCGTACTCCGGCGATCTCCAGCTCGACCCTGTCCGGCCGCATCGACACCAGCTCGACGGGGTGCTCGCCGTCGGCGAGCAGCGCGCCGCGCTCAAGCCGGTAACGAACTTCAACCCCGTCATAAAGAACAACCTGGGGCTGACTGGGCACATTACGCCACCCGGACGGCAGGCTGCCCAGCACGCCGGCATCCCGGTGCCTTCTGGCCGCGTCAGCCAGCGCCGCCGCCAGTGCGGACACCCATATCTTGCTGTTATCGACCAGGGGCGCCATGGTGTCAGGGTGCGCGTCGAGGAAACCAGTATCGGTCTGCCCGGCAAGGAACGCGGGATGCCTGAGTACCCGGACCAGCAGGTCCCTGTTCGTGACCGGGCCGTGGATCCGCGCGGTGGCCAGCGCGCGGGCGAGCACCGCCGCCGCGTCCTCCCGGTCCGCCGCCCACGCGATGACCTTGGCCAGCATCGCGTCGTAGTGGGTGGTGACCGTGCTGCCGTTCGCCACGCCGGAGTCGACTCGTACCTCCCCGTCTATCGCGAACCCGTGCACGATCCCGGAGTCCTCCGCGTACAGCCGGGCCTCGATCGCGTGGCCGGAGGCCCGCGGCTTCGTTTCCGGCAGCGGACGGCCCGCCGCGATCTTGATCTGCCAGGCGACCAGGTCGAGGCCGGTCACGGCTTCGGTCACGGGATGCTCGACCTGCAACCTCGTATTCGTCTCGAGGAACCAGAACCGGCCGGTGTCATCGGCCAGGAACTCGACAGTCCCGGCGTTTCGATATCCAATCGCCTGAGCGGCCAGGATCGCTGCCTGCTCGAGCTTGCCGCGCAGCCCTGGTGTCCGTGTCACCAGCGGAGACGGGGATTCCTCGATGACCTTCTGATGGCGGCGCTGGATGGAGCACTCCCGCTCGCCGAGCGTCCACACCGTGCCGTGCCCGTCGGCGAGGATCTGCACCTCGACGTGATGGCCATGCTCTATATATGGCTCGCAGAAAACAGTCCCATCGCCGAACGCGGCCCGGGCCTCCGCGGCGGCGCTCTCGATGGCCCCGGGCAGGTCTTTGACCGCCCGCACGATGCGCATGCCGCGCCCGCCGCCGCCCCAGGACGCCTTGACCAGTACCGGCAGATCCTTGTCCGTGACCTCGGCCAGCTCACGCAGGACCGGCACCCCGGCGGCGGCCATCAGCTTCTTGGCCTCGATCTTGCTGCCCATCGCCGCTATCGCCTCCGGTGGCGGGCCGATCCAGGTCAGTCCGGCCGCCAGCACGGCGCGTGCGAAATCCGCGTTCTCCGACAAGAACCCGTACCCCGGGTGGATCGCGTCCGCCCGAGCGCGCCGTGCCGCCTCGATGAGGAGCTCGGCACGCAGGTAGGTGTCCCGCGCCGCGCCGCCGGGGAGACGGACGGCGGCGTCGGCGTCGGACACGTGCGGTTCGCCGGCGTCCGGGTCGGAGTAGACGGCGACGGTGGACAGGCCCAGGTTGCGGCACGTGCGGAAGATCCGGCGGGCAATCTCGCCCCGGTTAGCGACGAGAACGGTCTTCATGGCCTGAACACCCCATAGCCGGTGCGGGTTCCCCGCACCGGAGCGCCGTGGATGACCGACAGGCACAAGCCGAGGACGGTACGGGTGTCCCTGGGGTCGATGATGCCGTCGTCGTAGATCCGGCCGGACAGGAACATCGGCAGTGACTCCGCCTCGATCTGGCTCTCCACCGCGGCCCGCATCGCCGCGTCCGCGTCCTCGTCGAACGGCCGGCCCGCAGCCTGAGCGGCGGCCCTGCCCACGATGGACAGCACGCCAGCGAGCTGGGCCGGTCCCATCACCGCCGACTTGGCGCTCGGCCAGGCGAAAAGGAACCTCGGGTCGTACGCCCGCCCGCACATCCCGTAGTGACCCGCCCCATAGGAGGCGCCGATCAGGATCGAGATGTGCGGCACCGTCGAGTTGGACACCGCGTTGATCATCATCGAGCCGTGCTTGATGATCCCGGCCTGCTCGTAACGCGCACCGACCATGTACCCGGTGGTGTTGTGCAGGAAGATGAGCGGGGTGTCCGCCTGGTTGGCGAGCTGGATGAACTGCGTCGCCTTCTGCGACTCGGCGCTGAACAGCACGCCCTGCGCGTTGGCGAGAATGCCGACCGGGTAGCCGTGGATGCCGGCCCAGCCAGTGACCAGGCTGGTGCCGTAGGCGGGCTTGAACTCGTCGAAGTCCGAGCCGTCGGTGACCCGGGCGATCACCTCGCGGGGATCAAACGGAATGCGCAGGTCCGGCGGCACGATGCCGAGCAGTTCTTCTTCGTCGTATACCGGCGCTTCTGGTCTTGCTGTTATCGGAGCGGGGCCCTGCTTGCGCCAGTTGAGCCTGGCGACGACGCGGCGGCCGATCCGTATCGCGTCGTACTCGTCCACGGCCAGGTAGTCGGCCAGGCCGGACGTCCGCGCGTGCATGTCCGCACCGCCCAGTTCCTCGTCCGTCGCCTCCTCGCCGGTAGCCATCTTCACCAGCGGCGGTCCGCCGAGGAATACCTTGGACCGGCCCTGGATCATCACCACGTGGTCGGACATACCGGGCACATACGCACCGCCGGCCGTGGAGTTGCCGAACACCAGCGTCACCGTCGGTATGCCGTGCGCGGATAGCCGGGTGAGATCGCGGAACGTACGCCCCCCTGGGATGAAGATCTCCTTCTGCGTGGGCAGGTCGGCGCCGCCCGACTCGATCAGCGAGACCAGCGGGAGGCGGTTTTCTCGTGCTATGTCGTGAGCACGAAGCGACTTGCGCAACGTCCACGGGTTGCTAGTCCCGCCGCGCACGGTCGGGTCGCTGGCCGAGATCAGGCACTCGGTGCCCTCTACCAGGCCGATCCCGGTGACGACGCTGCCGCCGGTCGCGAATTCGGTGCCCCAAGCGGCCAGCGGCGACAGTTCGAGGAAGGGGGAGCCCTGGTCGAGGAGCAGCTCGATCCGCTCGCGGGCCAGCAGCTTGCCCCGGGCGCGGTGCCGGTCTGTGTACCTGGGGCCGCCGCCTTCTATCGCCTTGGCGTGTTCGTTCGCCAGCTCGGCGAGCTTGGCCAGCATGGCGTCGCGGTTCCTCGTATAGGCGGCGTCTTGCACGTCGAGCGCTGACCGCAGGGTGGTCATGTGAGCAGTTCCTTCGGTACGTCAACGTACCGGGCGCGGAGCCATTCGCCTAGACCCTTCGCCTGCGGATCGAACCGAGCGGCCGCGGCGACGCCCTCGCCGAGCAGGCCCTCGATCACGAAGTTGACGGCGTTGAGGTTGGGCAGCAGGTAGCGGTGGATTCGTCTCATGGCAGCCTCGGGGAGGAGTTCGCGTATACGCTCGGCCGTCAGCGTGGCTGCCAGCCACGGCCAGGCACGTGCGTCGCGGGTCCAGACGCCGACGTTCGCGTCGCCGCCCTTGTCGCCGCTGCGTGCTCCCGCGACCATGCCAAGCGGGATGCGGCGGGTCGGCCCCGCGGGCCATGCCCGTGGCTCCGCTACGTGCACCACGGCCAGTTCATGCGTATGGATTGGATCTTCTATGGTCACTGGCGTCCCGTCCGGCAGCACAGCCGTGTGCCTGACCTGGTCCCGGTCCACATACGCGGCCCTGAACACCCCGTACGGCCGGGCGTCGCCGGGCGGCACGGTGACGTGGAAGCCCGGATAGCTGGCTAGCGCCAGCTCGACCGCTTTCGCCGAGAACGCCCGGCCGGTGCGTGTCCCGTCGCTATCGCGTACTACGCAGCGCAGGATCGCGCTGGCCTCTTCCTCGCTGGCGGCGTTTGCGTGGTCGGTCCTGGACAGCGTCCACTCGGCGTCCGCTTGTGCCATCTGGTCGCGGACCAACTGGGCCTTGGCCTCGACATCCAGCCCGGTGAGCACGAACTCCATCTGGTTGCGGTAGCCGCCCAGCGTGTTCAGTGAGACCTTCAGCCGCGGTGGCGGCGGCTCGCCGCGTGTGCCGTCAATGCGGACCCGGTCCGGGCCGTCCTGGG
>Ga0335074_10014790_pt1 | contig 10942 bp, 5 predicted proteins | sample Lox_Sample_23_FD_206715 | JGI IMG/M metagenome (GOLD analysis project Ga0335074, IMG submission 206715) | Soil microbial communities from Loxahatchee National Wildlife Refuge, Florida, United States - Lox_Sample_2.3 | ecosystem: Environmental > Terrestrial > Soil > Wetlands | place: USA: Florida... | reverse complement strand
CGATTCACGGAGGGCTGGAGCGTCTCCGGCACCACGCGCTTCAGCACCGGATTTCCGGTCACGCTGTTCGATGACTCTGACAATTCGTTGCTGGGGACCCTCGGCAACGGCGTCAACAATCAGTTGCTCGACACCCCGGAGGTGCTGCCCGGACCGCTCCACCTCAATACCAACCCGCGAAATGGGAAGCCTGTCTTCAACACCAACGTGCTCGTTCCGGAAGTACTCGGCCAATTGGGAGATGCCGGGCGGCGTATTTTTCACGGACCGGGAATCGACAACTTCGATCTGCAGATTAGCAAGAACATTGCGTTCAAGGAATCGAAGTCCCTCGATCTGCGAGTCGAAGCATTCAATATTTTCAACCACGCGCAGTTCTACGGCCCCGCCTCGGTGGACGGGGAGGTCAACGACCCCAACTTCGGCCAGGCAGTGAGCGCCGCCGCCCCGCGTCTGATTCAGGTCGCGGCAAAGTTTCGATTCTAGCGATGAGCCTCTATCGTCAGCGTGTCACTCGGGCGGATGGGCGCGCGATCAACGTCGTGCAGCGGCGCGGTCACCTCTCTTACTGCTACGGCGCATGCTGCTGCGGACGCACGGACCGAGGGTACGCTCCGGTCCCCGTCGAAATCTACAAGGGAGAATGGCTAAAGCGCAAGCTCCGCAACGTCGTGCATCTCACTAAGGGTGGATGTCTCGGGCCCTGTTCTCTGGCGAACGTTGCCAGTCTGGAATTTGACGGCCAGTCGGTATTCTTCCAGTCCGTTTCCCATCCCTGGCAAGTTTGCTTGATATTCGACTACATCGAGTCGATGATTCGTGCGGACCGTTTCCTGCCGCCACCGGCGGAACTCGCGGTATTTACTTTCGACTTCTACGATTGGAAGTCGCGGCCTCAGCATCCGGAAGCCGCCGCGCCGCTTGCCCCCGTAAATCCGAACCTGATCGCCTTCCTGACCCATGCGGGAACGGATTTGATGACGCTCGATCGCGCCCGCGCCGATCTTCCGGCGGGGCTTCGTGTCGTCGGCTTGTCGCTTCTCGCGATCTCGAGCGAGGAGCAGATGCTCGCCACCCTGAACGGAGAAGTCGCCGAGGCGGCGATTGTCGTACTACGCATCCACGGGCGCGTGGAAACGGTACCCGCATCGGAACTGCTCCGGCAGCGTTGCCGCGAGCGGGGTCAGCGACTGCTCTTCGTGAGTGGAACGGGTGAACTCGATCCGCAGATGGCGCAGGCGGGCGATGTCCCGCTCGACGTACTGCAGGCTGTCACCAGCTACCTGATATGCGGCGGCCCGGGAAACTTCATCGAGTGCGTGAAGTTCCTCTCCGATCGTCTCCTGCTCACCGGACACGGTCATCGCGACCCACAGGTAATGCCCGAGCACGGAATCTACCTGCGCGACATCGAGGGCGCCGATCTCGACGACTGGCGCAAGCAGGCCGATCTGTCGAAGCCCGTTGCCGCCATACTGTTCTATCGCGCGCACCTGCTCAGTGGGAACACGGCCTTCATCGACGCTCTGGCGGAGGCGCTCGCGGCGCGTGGGCTGGAGCCACTTTGTATTTTCACTTCGAGTCTGAAAGATCAGCACAACGGCGAACCTGCGGCCTTCGGCTTCTTCTCCACGCCACCCAGTGTCGTAATCTCCACGCTCTCCTTCGCACATGGCGACGTGAACTCGGGGGGTGTCACGAGACCTGGGATGAATGTGACGGCGCTGGAGAAACTCGGCGCGCCGATTCTTCAGACGATGGCGGCCAGCGTTCCACAGGCGTCGTGGGAAATTTCCGCCCGCGGATTGAATCCGCTCGAAACCGCCATCAACGTGGCAATCCCGGAGTTCGACGGGCGCATCGTTACCGTGCCGGTTTCCTTTAAGGAGCGGCAATCGGGCCACGATGGCGCGCTCTACTCGCCGCATCCCGAACGCATGGCGCGGGTGGCGGGTATCGCGGCGCAACTCGTCGGACTGAGGCAGAAACCCAACGCACAGAAGCGCGTCGCATTTGTGCTTACCAACTCCTCGGCGAAGGCTGCTCAGGTTGGCAACGCGGTCGGGTTGGACGCGCCGGCGAGTCTGCTCAACTTGCTCCGCGCCATGCGCGGGCGAGGCTACACTATCGGGCCGCTGCCGGAAGACAGCGATTCCCTATTTCACGAGTTGCTCTCGCGCGGTAGCTATGACGACAATTACCCGCTCAATCCAGCGCTCGCCCACAAGCTCGCTGTCGCACGATATCGGGAATGGTTCGACAGTTTCCCGGAGAACGTTCGCAAACGCTTGATCCGCTCGTGGCAGGAGCCTGGGCGAGACGCCAAAGAGCCGTGGCGCGACGAGTCCAACTTTCACTTCGCGGCGTTGGAACTCGAAAACGCGCTTCTCGCGCTCCAGCCGCCGCGTGGATACGGCATGAGCCCCGACGCGATTTATCATACGCCAGACCTGCCGCCCACGCATCACTACACCGCCTTCTATCGCTGGCTGGCCGCTCCGCAAACGTTAGGCGGATGGGGCGCGGACGCAATCGTTCACGTCGGCAAACACGGTACGCTCGAATGGCTGCCCGGCAAGGGTGTCGGCTTATCCGGGGAATGCTTCCCGGACTTGCTACTCGGCGATATGCCGCTGGTGTACCCCTTCATCATTAACGATCCCGGTGAAGGTAGCCAGGCAAAGCGGCGCGCCCATGCGGTCATCGTAGACCATCTCACTCCGCCCATGACCGTGGCGGAAACATATGGTGCGCTGGCGGAACTCAATCAATTGGTAAACGAGTATTATTCGCTCGAAAAGCTCGATCCAACGAAGTTGCCCATCGTGCAGCGGCAGATCTGGGACTTGATCGAAAAGACCAATCTGCGGGCCGATCTGGATTTGAAGACCATGCTCTCGCGCGATCACGGCGACCACAAACACGATTGGGACGAGCAGGTCACCGCGGAAGGCGTCCCCACCACGCTGGCGGAAATGAGCGGCAATGAGGTGGCCCACCTGATAGAGGATATCGACGGGTATCTCTGCGAGTTGGGCCTAGCCCAGATTCGCGACGGACTTCATATACTCGGGCACATGCCGCCGCTCCCCGATATGCTGCGCTCGCTGACGCGCTTACCGAACGCCGGCGCGCCCGGTCTGCAAACGGCGCTTGCCGATCGCTTCGGCTTCTCCTTGCCGGATTTGCTCGATCAGCCAGGCACGCGGCTCGATTCCACAGCGGCGGTGGGCGGCGCTATGTGTAACTCCCGCGCCGACGTACTGCGCGAACTCGACCGCTTGGCGCTCTCCCTTTTTAACGCGCTGGAGGACTGCGGATTCCAGACGTCGCAGTTGTCTGAGATCGAGCGGCAAATTGTGGGTGAAGTCCATTCCGCAATAGACGCCGCGCTGCGCTATGCCTGCGAAACGCTGGTCCCCAATCTGGAACGCGTGGACGAAGAAATCGCCAATGTCCTGAATGCGCTGGAGGGCCGTTATGTACCCGCGGGACCGGCCGGCGCTCCTTCGCGCGGAATGGCCAGCATTCTGCCCACCGGCCGCAACTTCTATGCCGTCGATCCGCGTGCGTTGCCATCTCCCGCCGCATGGCAGGTGGGGCAACAACTGGCCCGCGAATCGCTGGCGCGATATCTGAAAGAGGAGGGAGCACACCCGGAGATGGTTGGGTTGAGCATTTGGGGGACGTCGCAGATGCGCACCCAAGGCGACGACGTGGCGGAGGCGCTCGCCTTTCTCGGCGTCAGGCCGGTGTGGAATGCGCAATCGCGCCGCGTGGAGGGAGTGGAAGCAATTCCCCTCGCCGAGTTAGGGCGGCCGCGAATCGACGTGACTCTGCGCATTAGTGGATTCTTCCGCGACGCGTTCCCCCATCTGATCGCCCTGCTGGACGACGCGGTGCGTCTGGTGGTTTCGCTCGACGAGTCGTTGGACCAGAACTTTCCGCGCAAGCACTACCTGGCCGAAATGGATAAGCCCACGGATTTGCCGATTGAGGACGTGGAAGAGAAAGCCCTGTTCCGGATCTTTGGGGCGAAGCCCGGATCTTATGGCGTCGGGTTGCAACATTTGATCGACACCGGTCACTGGAAGACCGCGGACGATCTTGCCAAAGTCTTTCTGGAATGGGGCGGCTATGCTTACGGCCGGAATTCCTACGGAAGCGATGCGCATGGCGTATTTGCGGACCGCCTGAAGACGGTGCAGGTCGCTTTGCACAATCAGGATAACCGCGAGCACGATATCTTCGATTCCGACGATTACTACCAGTTCCATGGGGGCATGGTCGCGACAATTCGCAGCCTGACGGGCGAGCGGCCCAAAGCCTACTTCGGCGATTCGGCGCGCCCCGAAGCCAGCCGTGTCCGCGACTTGAAAGAGGAAGCATTGCGCGTCTACCGCAGCCGCGTCATAAATCCGAAATGGATCGCCAGCATCCAACGCCACGGATATAAAGGCGGACTGGAACTCACCGCCACAGTGGATTACATTTTCGCCTTTGACGCAGCGGCGGACATCGCACCGGACTTCGTGTATGAGGGGCTTGCCGAGCACTATGCTTTTGACGGCACCATGCGACAGTTTTTGGAACGCTCCAACCCGTGGGCGCTTAACGCGATTTCGAAACGCCTGCTGGAGGCGGCGGAGCGCGGCTTGTGGGAACATCCCTCGGAAGAAGCGCTGGCGCGTTTGAAGAAGACGGTTTTCGACAGCGAGACCATGCTCGAAGCGCGCGAGGAAGCAGGGACTCTATGACCACCGCGGCTTATCCCTTCGCTGCCATCGTAGGCCAGCCACAGATGAAGTTGGCGCTATTACTCGCGAGCGTCGATTGGCGCCTCAGTGTGCTGTTGAAAGGCGACAAGGGTTCGGGAAAGAGTACGGCCGCGCGTGCACTGGCTGAGATTCTACCGGATGGCGCGCCGTTCGTGAATCTTCCGATCGGAACTACCGAAGACCGGCTCCTCGGAGGGCTTGACCTGGCGCAAGCGTTGCAAGGGGAAGCGCGCCTGAAGGGCGGACTGATCCACGAGGCCAATGGCGGCGTGCTCTATATTGACGAAGTGAACCTGCTTGCCGACACCTTGACCGACGCACTGCTCGATGTCGCATCGAGTGGCCGTCACTTTGTGGAACGCGACGGATTCAGCGCCTCAGCCGAGGCACGCTTCGTATTGTTGGGCAGTATGAACGTAGAGGAGGGATCGCTACGGCCCCAGTTACTAGATCGATTCGCGCTCTCGCTCGACGTGGAAGCGCCCGCCCTCGCCGAGGATCGTGCCCGCATCGTCGCATCGCGGCTGCGGTTCGATTGCGACCCGTCGAGCTTCTGTGCCGCCTTCGAAGGAGAGCAGCTTACCTTGCGGAAAGCGATCCTGGAAGCGCGCGGGCGGGAAGTCGGCTACTCGAACGAGATGCTGCTTCGGATCTCCGAGGCAGTCGCCGACGCGGGGGTGAAATCGCTGCGCGCCGATCTGGCGACCCTCCGCGCCGCCATGGCGCACGCGGCGCTTCAGGGCAGGGCCGAAATCGGTCTCCAAGATGTTGATGCGGTGTTGCCGCTTGTCTTGCATCATCGTGCAAAACAAAATCCCCCGCCGCGCCCCCCCGAGCCGCCCGCGCCACGCACCGATTCGCCTGAACAGCCGTTCGAATCGAAAGACCGGATCTTCCCGGTCGAAGCCCGGCGCGCGCCCGAAGTTCGCACGGCAATCGCGGATACTGCTTTGCGAGGGCGGAGCGCGTCGATCGACGGCGAAACATCGCTCGATATCGTCGCTAGCTTTACGCAGTCCTTTCGAAATACCGGCGCCGCCTCGTTGAAGCGCGAACACCTGGTGTTCCGTACGCCATCCGTGACCTCCGGCGTCCGTTTCATTTTCGTAGTGGACTCCAGCGGTTCGCACGCCGCCCAGCAAAGGATGCGCGCGGTGAAGGGCGCGGCGGTGGCATTGCTGGAATCTTCGGTCGACACTAAGGACGAAGTCGCGGTAATTTCTTTTCGCGGCCAGAAGGCGGAAGTCGTGTTGGAGCCTTGTCGCGACGCCGGGGCCGCGCGAAAGATTCTAGACTTCCTGCCGACCGGCGGCCGCACTCCTTTGGCGCACGCCCTGGAACTGGCACGCTCTCTTGTCAACGCCTGTTCACTCGTCATCCTGGTGACGGATGGCAAAGCGAACGTTCCCGCCCATGACGGCGACCCGTGGGAAGAAGCGCTGGAGGCTGCTAGAAAGCTAAACTCGCCAGCGGTTATTGTGGACTCGTCCCTGAATTCTTCCATGGCTTGCGGCTCGCTCGCATCGGTCATGAAGGCGCGGCTAATGGCGCTGGACGATCTCAACAGCGATTCTCTGATAACCATCGCGAGATCCTGAGGTGACAATGGGGAACAGACAGCCCGACTGGCCTCACGGAGGGAATCTGCGAACCCTTGCGGAGACCGCTGGTGTTCCGGAATCCGAGATCCTCGATTTCTCGGCTAACATCAACCCGCTGGGTCCACCGGATTGGCTTCGGTCCTTGATCAGCGCGAATGTCGGTGCGCTCTGTCACTATCCCGACCCGTCCTGCGCAAAGCTCCTCGCAGCGGCATCCGCGCATTACGGAGTGCCTGAGGACACGCTGCTCGCGGGAAATGGTTCCTCGGAATTGCTTTACGGCTTGTTGCCAATACTGAAAGCGAGCCGCGCGATCATCCCGGTGCCGAGTTACTGGGACTACGATGCCGCCGCCCAGAGGGCGGGGCTGGAGTTGCAACAGATTCCGCACGGCGTCGACGCTTTGGAGCGGGCTATCGCGGCATCGCCTTCGCCGAGCATTGCGATCCTCGGCCAGCCTAACAATCCGACTGGGGCAAGCCTGGACGCAGAATCGCTGCGCATGCTCGTTCACGGGCACCCAGACGTATGGTTTGTCATTGACGAAGCGTTTGCCGATTTCGTCGTTTCACAGCAGCGATTCGTCGATCGACGGCCGCCAAACGTTATCGTCTTGCTCTCCATCACCAAGAGCTTCGCAATCCCCGGTTTGCGTTTAGGCCTTTTGGCCGCCGAACCTGAAATCGTCACCCGGCTTAGAGCGGCTCTTCCGCCGTGGTCGGTGAATACTCTGGCGCAAGTAGTCGGCGAAGCAGCATTCCGCGATTCGGAGTTCTTGCATCGAACCCGTTCGGCCGTCCGCCAGTGGCGCGAGCAACTTGCGGAAGGGCTTGCTGCTATACCCGGTTTGTACGTTTATCCCAGCGAAGCGAATTTCCTGCTCGTGCGGATGGAGCCCTACGGGCGCAACGCGCGCGAATTGGCGGCACAATTGTTGCGCAGAGGCATCGCAATTCGGGTGTGCGATAACTTTGCCGGCCTCGATGCCTACCATTTTCGAGTTGCTGTGCGAACCGAAAGAGAAAATGCGCGGCTGCTGACGGCCCTCGCTGACGAGTTGGGCGGTAGTCCGGCAATTGTAAAACGCCAGCGCACTCCTGCTTTGATGTTTCAGGGGACCTGTTCCAACTCCGGGAAGAGCGTGCTCACAGCGGGATTTTGCCGGATTCTCTTGCAAGACGGATTCCGGGTGGCGCCTTTCAAAGCCCAGAACATGTCCTTGAACAGCTTCGTCACGCACGACGGTTTTGAGATGGGACGCGCACAGGCCGTACAGGCGCAGGCATGTCGCCTCGATCCCGATGTCCGCATGAACCCGGTATTGCTAAAGCCGAATAGTGACACAGGAAGCCAGGTCATTCTGCGGGGACGGCCCGTGGGAAACATGGATGCGCTGGAATATTTCAGGTACAAGCCTCGGGCCTGGGAAGTGGTTCGGGAATGTTACGACAGCCTCGCCCGCGATAACGACGCTATCGTCCTTGAGGGCGCCGGCAGTCCGGCCGAGGTGAACCTGAAACACAACGACATCGTGAATATGGCGATGGCTTTTCACGCCGAGGCGCCGGCGGTGCTGGTCGGCGATATCGACCGTGGGGGCGTCTTCGCCGCGCTCGTCGGATGCATGGAAGTGTTTACGGAGCGCGAGCGGGCGCAGGTGGCGGGATTTATCCTCAACCGTTTTCGTGGCCGAAAGGAACTCCTCGGCGATGCGTCGGAGTATGTTTTGCGCCATACCGGCATGCCGGTGCTCGGCGTTGTGCCGTTTCTACACGACCTCGGCCTGCCTGAAGAGGATTCGGTCAGTTTCAAGGCGGGAGTCTTCGACCAATCGACACCGGCGAATGAATGCCTCGATATTGCGATCATTGACCTCCCGCACATTTCGAACTTCACCGATTTCGACGCCCTGCGCATCGAGCCCGATGTCCGTCTCCGCCGCGTGGATTCGGCGACTGCGTTGGGCACACCGGATGTGGTCATCCTGCCGGGGAGCAAGAACGTTCCCGGTGACCTGCGCTTCCTGGAAGATCGTGGCTTGGCGCGAGCCCTTCGCTCTTTCGCTGCGGCGCGCGCCTGCCGCATCGTCGGAATCTGCGGCGGCTTACAGATGCTGGGCCGCTGCGTAGAAGATCCGCATCAACTGGAATCGGCCGGTGGTGAAACGCCAGGTCTGGGGCTGCTGCCCCTGGTGACCACTCTCGATCGTGAGAAAACCCTCCGTCGCGTCACTGGCCGCCATCTTGAGTCCGGTCACACTGTCGCTGGATACGAAATTCATCATGGCCAGACCGCCGGAGATGCGCTTCCGGTGTTGTGCGGTTCAGACGGCTCGCGGGACGGCGCGCGTTCGGAAGACGGTGCAATCTGGGGCACATATTGGCACGGCATCTTCGAAAGCGATGAGTTTCGCCGCTGGTTCCTCGATCGGTTGCGCGCTCCGAGTAGGCCGCCGTTAGGGCGGGTCGTCGCCCATTACAATATCGAGCCCGCTATCGATCGGTTGGCCGAAACTTTGCGCGAATCGCTGTCCATCGAAAATCTCTATCGCCGGATGGGCTTGCGATGAGCGCCGAAGCTCTGATTGCCCTTGCTTACTGTCTGGACTTGTTGTGTGGAGACCCGGCGTGGTTTCCACATCCGGTACGATACATCGGGCGCGGCGCGCTCGCGCTCGAAGTCCCGTTACGCCGCCACATTTCCAATCAACGGCTGGCGGGCGTGACAGCGGTGCTGATCATCGTCGGTGGCACGGCGGCAACCGCTGTAATGGCCCTGTCCTTGGCCTATCGCATACACCCGTGGTTGGGCGACGCGGTCTCCATTCTAATTCTGTACACTGTCTTTGCCACACGCGATCTTGCCAATCATGCGTTCCCGGTCTATCGAGCCCTGCAGGCACACGATCTCCCAACCGCCCGGCGCCTGGTTGCACGCATCGTAGGTCGTGACACAGCGGTCCTCGACGAGCCAGGCATAATCAGAGCGGCCGTGGAAAGCGTTGCGGAGAACACCGTCGACGGCATCACGGCGCCCTTGTTTTTCGCAGCCCTCGGCGGACCCGTTGCCGGGCTGACGTATAAGGCCATTAGTACGCTGGACTCGACGTTCGGCTACAAGAACGAGCGCTACCTGCATTTCGGATGGGCTGCTGCGAGATTGGATGACGCGGCCGCATGGGCGCCCGCGCGGCTGACACTACCCATATTCGCGATTGCCTCGGCGATCAGCGGTGGTAGACCGTTGTCTGCATGGCGACTCGGACTTCGAGATGGCCGCAAACACGCCAGTCCCAACTCCGGATTCGCCGAAGCCTCGGTAGCTGGCGCCCTGGGAGTGCAACTTGGCGGTCCTCTCTTCCGCCAGGGACGCCGCGTCGATTTGCCCAGCATTGGCGAACCGATCGAGTCGTTGTCCCCGAAGCATATTCGCCACGCGATTGTCCTGATGCTGCTCACTTCGTTCTTTACCGCGGCTTTTTTCTTGGTTTGCCGGCTGGCTGTCGAAAAAGTTCTGCAGCGATGATCCGGCTATTTGGTACAATCATTGGCCGCGGACCGTAGAGTTCGCCCACCTCTACGGTCAGATGCTCGATCATGCCTCTTGTTCAGCCGTGACGGGAGTCCGCTATCTCTTCGCCCATGGTTTAGAGAGGGGGAATGTGCTTTCCTACCGCGACAGAGTTCTCAGACGCTCTACCGCTCCAAAATGCGCATCCCTGGTTGCTAATGGTAGGTCGTACTGCCGAGCCAGCGCGGCGATCCAAATGTCATTGTCAGGTATGTAGCCGTACCGCTCACTGGTGCTCTGGTCCGGCAGAAGAAGGATAGCGACTTGGAGGAACTCGCGGATCAGCGCCAACTGCACTTGCGGACGCTGCGCTCGGAGCGCCCCATGCTCAAGTTCTCCGAGGGCAATCCAAGGTAGATAGATGATAGATGGCGGAAACTGATTTCAAATGCGCCGTGGCGCCGGCATCGTCCCGGAAGTGAGCAACCACGATGTTCGTATCCAGCAGGACACTACCAGCCGGATTCATCGATCTTCTCGCAGCCTTCCTCAATTACTCGGTTCAACTCGTCGGCCTCTTCCGGTGAAAGCGCTCCCGCGGTGCGGGTAAGAATCGCTTCACGCTCTTCCTCGTTAATTCGTCTGAGACGCTGCACGAAATCGGCGGCCGCCTCCAGCTTCGCTGGCGGCAACGACTTCAAATCCTCGACGATGGCTTCGAGACGGCTCACGATTTCAAGATATCGCGGCGTAGCTGCGGTAGCAACCCTCAGCGCAGAGGATATTGTTAGATCGATGTCGATTCTCACTTCGTGAGGCCGAGAAAACTATGTAAGCAACGTTTCGGTAGTTTGTGCGCAACCCACGAACCGTCTCTAATAGCGATGAATTCGTCCAAGCCGAAAAAGAGTTCTGCCTTTGCAAGCACCGCGACAGTCGGTTCGAGGGTGCCTTGTGCGGAGTTCGTTACCAGCAGGGTCGGCCGCCCCCGGCCCGTAACCTGCTCCCTCGGAGAAGTCCGGCCCTCCGAAATGGTTTGCAACGGAGAATGGG
>Ga0335074_10014789_pt1 | contig 10942 bp, 7 predicted proteins | sample Lox_Sample_23_FD_206715 | JGI IMG/M metagenome (GOLD analysis project Ga0335074, IMG submission 206715) | Soil microbial communities from Loxahatchee National Wildlife Refuge, Florida, United States - Lox_Sample_2.3 | ecosystem: Environmental > Terrestrial > Soil > Wetlands | place: USA: Florida... | reverse complement strand
GTGCTCGTATCGATCACGATGGTCTGGGAGGTGTTCATCGTCTGTCACGAAACTGGCCGGCAGGCTCGCTTCGAGGGAATTCGCGCGGGAGTTGGAATGGTTCTCTTTACCGCCGGTTGTTTCGTCAGCCTCACGGTGGCTGCCGTGGCGCGAATTGGTGAGGCTATATTCTCGGTCGCACTTTATCGCCCCCATATAGAGCGCATGACGAACACCCGGCGGAGAGAATTCCTCCCAGTCTATTGGCGCAGCTCCGTGCTGACCGCCGCGGCTTGCTCGCCGGCACTTGTTTTGATGTCTTTCTATAACTGGTCGCCTCACGTCCCGATCACCCTGACTTGCGTTGCGATTATTTCTGGCGTCGCTTTCTGGCTGGGTGCCCTACGGCTGATGAACCACGTGCTGCTCGAGGAGGTTCGCCGTCTTCTCGCGACAGGTCGCCAGATCACGGGCCTGGCATCGGAATCCGCCAACCCTTTTGGTCATTAGATTCACCGCAGAGGCGCAGAGCGCGCGGAGGCTTTCACCGCTTTGCGTCCTCTGCGCCTCTGCGGTGAATCTTGAGTTTCTGTTGACCGATGGATATGGAGGTTGGCGCAGACCGCTCCACGCATGGACAATCGCTATTTGTCCGCACGATTCCTAAGCCGCTTTGCCAGATGGCGGGCTCGATGTGGCACACAGGCTCTGAAGACAAGCCGGGCGAGGGCGGCAGGGTAATGCCCGGGTGGCAAGAGGGCCATGGCCTCGGCCAGCAACCCCTTATGCGCAAGACGGGCAGCGGTGCCTGACAGATATCGATTGAGCAAAGCATGATTATCTGGTGCGAGGCGATGGGTATTTCTTATAACAGCGTCATGGATATATACGCAGTCATCGTATTCAAGCTCGTATGGCCTGTAGGAGGCCAGCTCCAGCATTTTAGCTGCGACCGAGACCTCGAAATAGGCTGCTTCTTCCTTGTCCAATCCATGGCATGCAGCCCCAAACATCCCAGCAAGTGACCTAGCACATTGATAGTGCGCAAGCGCCTCCTTCGGAAATGCCAGGTCGGGACGACACCGTCTTCTCCGCATGGCAGAGATGCCCGCGAGTTGCGAACTCAGCGCACTGATGCGACCGTTGACCACAGAGCTGCCAGTAATACTTTGCGAGTGTATCCTATAGTCGCCGAGAATGGTATCCATGTTGTGGAGCTCACCAAGCTCCAGAAGGCGCCAGTACAAATCGGTATCTTCAGCATGATAAACATAACGGTACCCTCGAACGTCCTGGAAGGCCGATCGCCGTGCCATCAGAAAGGGATGCAGCAGGTATGGCTCTCGTGATGGAATCCAGTTTAGGTCCGCAGACCTCGGCGACCCGAGACGCGCGACAGCACCTGTCGGGTGGTCCTGCTCATCAATGTGCCTGGCTGCGCCGGAGACGGCCACACATTCCGGATGCGCTTTGAGATAAGCTACCTGGTCGGCAAACCTGCTTGGATACGCCAAATCGTCACCATCGTGCCTGGCAACGAACTCGGCATGACATCGGTCAAGTCCCAAATTTAGCGCGTCTACGATTCCACTGTTGGCTTTGGTCAGGACTTGTACCCGAGGATCAGTTTCTGATATCTGCTCGAGAATTCGGGGCGTTGAATCCGTCGACCCGTCGTCTATTACGAAGATCCGTAAATCGTCTATGGTTTGCCGTTGAATGGTTTCGATCGCTGCCCGCACAGTACGTTCCCCATTGAATACGGGGATCAGAACGTCGATCAACGGGGTATTCATTGTGAACCTCGGGTCTTCCAATCAGTGCCGTCGCGGCGCGATGTTACGTGCAATTGTCGCCGTGGATTACGGAGTCGCGGCGGGATCATCGATCACCCCGACACCCAATACAGCGATCCTCGTTCGATCAGCCATCAACACTTGGTGCGCTCCTGCCGAAGAACAGACGCATGTTGGCTGCTATTCCGGCATGAGCGCGATCGGTGAGATGCGCGACGCTGGTGCGGGCTTGCGAACAGGGCTGCCTCTTCGCAATGCTCCGGCGAAGCCGACAAAACCGACCGCGGGTAACCGCATGAATGTAACACGTCACTGTATCGTGAGGACCGATTGAGGCCTAACCCTTCACTACGGTCCGTGCCTCGGATACAACAGTAATGGTCCGCGGCAAGTACTGCAGCGAAACCTGCTCGACCGCCCCGTAGACAACCCGTAGCTCACGAATCACAAGTCCCATCCGTTTCGGAAACCCCACGCGCGCTCCCGGTCAGCCTGGATGCGCTTTAGCGGGCGAATGACTCCGTCCGCATTTCGCTATCAGCGGGGATCACAACACCCCGCTTGTTGAAGCAAAAGAGATTATTGTTGGAGAGAAGGACATCAAAGTCGCTGTCAGCGATACAGCGTAGCAGATTCCGGCTGCGTGACTCGCCGGGATACAGCCAGTCATGGAGCTCGATAACAAGGATCGAGGCATTCCGCACCCACTGGGCATTGCATGAGAAGAGTCCGTCTTCTGCGCCTTCGATGTCAATTTTGACAAGATAGGAATGGTTCGGCCTGCCCGCCAGAAACTGATGTATGCTGAATGCCCGTGTTGCGACGGCCCCAGATGCATCAATGTTTGAGCCGGCAGGGTTCGCCGCGTCATAGCGTAGTCGCAACGTCGTGTCTTCGTGCCAGACGGCGCCATCGATAACATGAATATTCGGGCAAGGACGAACATTTTGGCGCAATAGGTCGAGATTCTCGGGAGCCGGTTCGAAGGCATAGATGGTGGTAAGGGGCGCCATATGGGCGAACCACAGAGCTGAAAGACCGATGTTTGCGCCGCAATCCAGGATGATAGTCCCGTTCATGTCTTGAAAGTCTCTGAATAAGCCTGCAAAGTAGTCCGGGAGCTGGCTCATATCGTATTGGCGCCTGAGAAAAACCTCGAAGAAAGTGCCCATATCGGCCGATCGAAGGAGTATACGCTGCCCAAGTGTCGATACGTAGATGGCTCTTGCTATAGTAGGATCGGAACGAAAGAACGACACGATATAGAAATGGAATACCGATAGTGCAGAACGCCACCCCAGCTGCACGAAAGACATCGACACAAGGGCAAGGGCTCGCATGAGCCTGGATCTTAAACGCATCGAAAGCAATGATTTCTCCTTGGACGCTGAGTCCATCTATCTGCCCTCCACTATACACGGGACCTGGTGCTGTTCAATAACCTCTGGCAGAGAGCAGTGCGCAAACGAGTGACTATGGACGCACCCGCAAGGCGTGGCCCGAGACTTGGCCCCCCGCTGAGGGCTAGAGCGGCGCTTTATCCATCTGCGCGTCAAGCGGTTTCCGGTCGACCCCGATCCAGACGCCGATATTGCGCAGGCGCGCGTACTCGATTAGTTGCGGCAGATGGATTTCCGAAATGCTGCGTGTGATTCCCGCGCCATGACCGCCCGTGTCGCCGCCCACTGTTATATGCCAGCCGGCTTCGATAAGCATGTACCGCACGCCGAACCTGAGGTGAAGTCGATAAGGCAACGGATTGTTGCGCTTCATGTCGTGAACGGCAATGCCAGGGACGACATCTGTGCTCCACCAGTCCCTGGCGTATTTGCCCAAGCTATCCAGCATGACCATTGTAGAGATCGTGTAGAGATCGCCTCCGGCGAGAATTTCGCAGGTAGCTCGTCCAGCGCGCCTGCGCGCTGGCGTGAGTCGGCCACCGCACCGTCGGATCAGCGATGTTCCATTGGCGAAGTTTGACCCCTTTCCAGATCTCTGGTGCATAGCGAGCGAAAAGCTTGGTCACGCCGACCTGCTCGAGCAGCGCCTCCGGGGCGTGCGCCGTACAGGGCGGCTGACCGGGTAAGCCGCCTCGGGGGCGCAGCGGGATGGTCTGGTTCAGTTAGAGTTAGAACAGTCCTCAATTCTCCCGCAGTGCTTCCTGCGCGGTCTCCGGCAACAACAGCCAGACAGCCGCGAGCCCCAGCAACGCAACCGTCGCCAGACCGAAGAACGTCGCCACGAAACCGATACGCTCGACAGCGAAACCGCTGACGGTGGTGCTCACCGCGGCGCCGATCAGGCTTACCATCTGCACGCCGCCGAGCGATGCGTTGTAGCGACCGGTGCCCTGCACGATGTCGGCGACCACGAGCGGGGTCATGATCCCGACCACCGCGGTCGTCGCGCCACCCAGCACCTGTGCCGCGGCCAACAGGAATGGCGAAGCAATCATCGCGAACAGCACGCCGCGCGCCGACAGGGCGGCGAACCCGGCCAGCAGCAGCGGCTTGCGTCCCCAGCTCTCTGCATGGCGGCTCACCCACCCGGCGATCATCGCCGTTACCAGTTGGGGGATCGCAACCAGCGAGGCGATGAACAGCTCTGACTCGCCACGCGCGTGCATCGCCAGGCGCTCGCTCGCCAGCGGCAGGATCGAGGCGTCGGCGAACTGGAACAGCACAAGGCTCAGGGCGACAACCAGCAGGCGCTGACTGCGCCGCAGGTGCCGGAATGGCGCGGCCTTCGGGTTCTTTCGCCGCTCCGCTCCGCGGGCGCGCCGGTAGTCGATGTCCTTCGAGCGGATCGCCAACAGGGCCAGTCCGCCTGGCACGCACAGCCCTGCTGCCACCAGAAACGGGGCAATGGGGGAGATCAGCCCGCCGAGCGCGCCCATCGCCATCGCCGTCGCGGCGTTGCCCAGCGTCATGAACCGCTCGTTGCGCCCGACGCGGTGATGAAACAGCCGGTGACCTACAAGGCCGAGGCCGATTGCCGCCAGCGCGGTCTGCATCGCGCCGCCGGCGCCGCCATGCAGGACCTCGGCCAATGCGACCGGGAGATAGCGGGGGAAGAACGCGAAGATGAGCGAGCCGAGCGCGGTCATCGCCAGGCAAACCGCCACCACAGCGCGCTTGGCGCGAGAATGATCGATGAGCATCCCGGCAGGGGTCTGCGATAGGATGCCGACCACGGCATTGATGGTCAGGACCGACCCGATCGCACCCTGGCTCCACCCGTGCAGAGAGAGCTGGACGGCAATGAACGGGCCGAACGCGGTCTGCACGTCGGCGACGAAGAAGTTGAGCCAGTCGAGCCCGTGCTGGCTGCGGGCGGTCGGGCCGGCTGGCTCGCCCGCCGTTCCTGGGCTTTTGGCTTGGCGCGGCCTCGCCCTTTCCGGCGGCATGGCCGTTGAACGATGTGGGCCGCCGCCTGGTTCGGAACCGGCAACCCGCCGGGCGGGACCCGGCGGGAACGTGATCCGCTGGAGGCTTGGTCCCTGGAGTCTTGGTCCCTATTGGGCCGGCGGCGGCACCGCCGTATCGGTCGCGCGCTTCGGCGAGCCGTCCAGGTTGAACATCTGCACGTCAGCTCCCGCGCGGGCCTGGGCGATCTCCTTCCGCACCCCCTCTTGCAGCATCTGCTGGCGGAGCTGGTCGGCCGCCTGCTCGAAGCTCGGCGCCGGCGCCTGCCGCTTTTCGACCACCAGGATCACGTGCCAGCCGAACTGGGTGTGCACCGGCGTCTGGGTGAACTGCCCCGGCTTCAGTGCGAAGGCAGCGTCGGCGAACGCCGGGACCATCTCGTCTTTTTTGAAGAAGCCGAGATCGCCGCCGTCGGCCGCGCCCGGGTCCTTGCTGTATTTCTTGGCCAGGGTGGCGAAATCGGCGCCCTTGTTGAGTTGGGCGATGATGTCTTTTGCCTGGTCCTCGGAGGCGACCAGGATGTGTTTGGCGTGCACCTCCTCCTCGCCGGGCTTGCCGGCGATTTCGGCCTGGTAGCGTGCGTGCACCGCCTGATCGGTGATCGTCGGCATCACCACCTTGGTCAGCAGCGCGTTGTCCAGCACCTGGTCGGTTGCGGCGGCGACCTGCCTCTGCACCGCCGGTTCCTTGTCGATGCCGGCCTTGCGCGCTGCGTCGGCCAGCGCGCGCTCGCTGATTAAGCTGTCGAGCAGCCGGGGATAGACGGTTTCGGGCGGCAGCGCCCGCAGGTTGGCGGGCAGCGATTGCGCCGAAGCCCGCACGTCGCTCAGATAGATCGGGTCGCCGTTCACCTTGGCCACCACAGGGTCAGCAACGGCGGGGGCAGGACCGGCCGCGGCTGGCACAGGCGTCTGTGCGAGCGCAGCAGCAAGGGGGAGCGCGCAGGCCGCCAGGGCGGCGGCGGCGCGGCGGGCCATGGCCCTGGGGCGGACTGTCATCATAACTCCTGACGCGAAGGCGGCGGACTTATGGCCGAACCGCGTCCTACCCTCAAGCAAACTCCTGGCAATCCGCAGGGCGATCGCATTCGCCTGGCGACTGATCCTCTTGTCATTGCCGGTGAAGGCCAGCCATCCACGTCGTGCGTTGATGTCCGCTGGAAAGACGTGGATGGCCGGCCTTCGCCGGCCATGACGCGTTGGGACGATCTGCCGCAATTGTCCGAAGTGCGAAGGGACGGCCCTTGCCTGCCTCACCGCCGTTGCTCGAAAGTGCGACCGCGTGGAGACGTTGGCATGAGTGACGCCGGAGCTGCGGACACTGGCCTCGGCGCACTCGATGAGCGGCCGGTGTCGCCGCCGCAGCGCTACGCCGCATTGCTGGTGGCGCTGGGCGAGTTCATTGACGGCTACGACCTTATCGTGATGGGCGGCGCACTGGTCCTGTTGCGTCCGCAATTCGGCCTGTCGCCGTCACAGGTGGGGCTCCTCGGCGCCTCGACCTTTCTTGGCGCGATGGTCGGAATGCTGATTTTCGGTGACATGTCTGATCGCTGGGGGCGGCGGGCGATCTTCGTCGCCAATCTGGTCTTCTTCGTTGTGTTCTCGGTGCTGTCCGCCTTCGTGCAATCAGTGCCGCAGCTCTTCATCGCGCGCTTTCTGGTGGGCGTCGGAGTGGGAATGGACGTGCCGACCTCGGCCGCGTACCTCGCCGAGATCGCTCCGCGGCGGCGACGCGGCGTGCTGGCCGGCTCGCTGCTCAATATCACCTGGATCCTTGGCGCGATGAGCTCGACGCTGATCGCCCTGCCGCTGATCAGGCTGGCCGGGGATGCCGCCTGGCGCTGGATGTTCGGGCTGGCTGCGGTGCCGGCGCTGCTGGTGCTGATCGGCCGCCAGGGGCTGCCGGAATCACCCCGCTGGCTGATCGCGCACGGCCGCCTGGAGGAGGCGCGGCGTGCGCTTGCCCGCTTCGGCATCGAGGCGGATGCGGCGCGGCTGGGGGCGCCGCGTCCCCGGGGCTCGTACGCCGAGCTGTTTGGGCCGGTGTGGCGCAAGCGGGTCTGGCTGACTGCCCTGGTGTTCTTTCTGAACTGCGTTGCCGGGCCGCTTTCGACGATCGCCGCGCCCTATGTGCTGCGGACGGTCGGGGCGCTGTCGGCGGAGGCAAGCCTGGGGTTCAGCGCGCTGGTCTGGCTGACGGGACTCGCCGGGGTGTTCTGCGGGCTTTTCCTGATCGATCGCATCGGGCGGCGGCGACTGCTGCTGATCGCGACGATCCCCGAGGCGCTGGCGGCCTTGTTCATGGCATTTGCCGGGCCGGATCACCCGCCGCTGCTGATCGCCGGGTTCTTCGCGTTCAGCTTCTGTAGCTGGCTGGGCCCAGCGGTGCTTACCTGGGTGTGGTCGAGCGAGCTGTTTCCGACACATTTGCGCGGGCGCTCACAAGGGTTCTGCAACGCAACATGCCGGCTGGCGATCGCGATCAACATCTTCCTGATCCCGGTCGGCGTCGCCGCCGTGGGGTTCACCACATCGATCGTGATCCTGTCCGTCCCGTTGTTCGGCCTCGCCCTGCTGGTGAGCCGGGTGCGATTCTTCGACAGCCACGAGCGCAGCCTGGAGGCGCTGGAAAATTTGCGGTGATGCTGGCCGATCGAGGGAGGGCATTTGCCTCTCCTTGCGGGAGAGGGTGGTCCGTGCAGGGGGTGCAATCGAGGCTTACCTGCGGCGCCCCTTCCCGCTAACCCCCTCCCGCAAGGGGAGGGGGATTGTTCTCGCCGCCTTGCGCCTTTCGTTGACCCTGGGGCGGGGGGGTCCTATCTCGGGGTCTTTCGCGGATTTTCCCACGACCCGCCCAGGGGGCCCGACAAGCTCGGCCCGGAAAGGTTTCGATGCTCGCCTCGATCGCGCGTGCCGTCCTCGGCACCTCCAATGACCGCATACTACGGGCGTATCGCCGCCGGGTGCCGCAGATCAATGCGCTGGAGCCGGCAATCCGCGCGTTGTCCGATAATGCGCTGCAAGCCAAGACCGGCGAGTTCAAAGAAAAGCTCGCTGCCGGTGCCACTCTGGACGACATCCTGCCGGAGGCGTTCGCGGTGGTGCGCGAGGCGGCCGTGCGCACGCTCGAGCAGCGACATTTCGACGTCCAGTTGATCGGCGGGATGGTGCTGCACGACGGCAAGATCGCCGAGATGAAGACCGGCGAGGGCAAAACCCTGGTCGCCACCTTGCCGGTCTATCTGAATGCGCTGACCGGCCAGGGTGTGCACGTGGTCACGGTGAATGACTACCTGGCCCGGCGCGACGCCGAGTGGATGGGGCAGATTTACCAGTTCCTCGGCCTGACCGTCGGCGTGATCGTGCACGGGCTGGACGACAACCAGCGCCGCGCGGCCTACGCCGCCGACATTACCTATGGCACGAACAACGAGTTCGGCTTCGACTACCTGCGCGACAATATGAAGTACCGGCTGGAGGACATGGTCCAGCGCGACTTCGTCTATGCCATCGTCGATGAGGTGGACAACATCCTGATCGACGAGGCGCGCACGCCGCTGATCATCTCCGGCCCGGCCGAGGACAGTTCGGAACTGTATCGCCAGGTCGATGCGGTGGTGAAGGAGCTGGTCAAGGACCCCGACACCTACGAGAAGGATGAGAAATTCCGCACCGTCTCGTTGACGGAACCTGGCTCGGAACGGGTCGAGGACATGCTGCGCGAAGCGGGCATCATCACCGAGGGCAACCTGTACGACATCTTCAACGTCTCGGTCGTGCACCACGTGCATCAGTCGCTGCGCGCGCACACGCTGTTCACGCGCGATGTCGATTACATCGTCCGCCAGGGCAAGGTGGTGATCATCGACGAGTTCACCGGCCGCATGATGGAGGGCCGGCGCTACTCCGACGGGCTGCACCAGGCGCTGGAGGCGAAAGAGGCGCAGGAGGTGCAGGCCGAGAACCAGACGCTGGCCTCGATCACCTTTCAGAACTACTTCCGGCTGTATCCGAAACTCGCCGGGATGACCGGCACGGCGGTGACCGAGGCGGACGAGTTCGCCGAAATCTACAAGCTGGACGTGGTCGAGATCCCGACCAACGTGCCGGTCAACCGCACGGACGAGGACGACGAGGTCTATCGCACCGCCGAGGAGAAGTGGGAGGCGGTAGCGACGCTTATCGACGCCAACAGGAAGACCGCGCAGCCGTCCCTGGTCGGCACGGTGTCAATCGAGAAGAGCGAGCACCTGAGCGCGATCCTGAAGAAGAAGCGCATCCCCCACGCGGTGCTGAATGCCCGCTTCCACGAGCAGGAGGCGGAGATCATCGCCCAGGCGGGGGCGCCGGGCGCCGTGACGATTGCCACCAACATGGCCGGGCGCGGAACCGACATCAAACTGGGCGGCAACCTTGAGATGCGCCTGAAGAAGGAGCTGGCGGGTATCGAGGATCCCGATCAGTACGCGGCGCGTGAGGCCGAGGTCCGCGACCAGATCGCGGCCGCGCATCAGCAGGTGAAAGCCGCCGGCGGCCTGTTCGTGATCGGCACCGAGCGGCACGAGAGCCGGCGGATCGACAACCAGCTTCGCGGCCGCTCGGGCCGCCAGGGTGATCCGGGGAAGTCGCACTTCTTCCTGTCATTGGAAGACGATCTGATGCGCATCTTCGGCTCCGAGCGGATGGGCGGCTTGCTGCAGAAGCTCGGTCTCAAGCCTGGCGAGGCGATCGTTCATCCGTGGATCAACAAGGCGTTGGAGAAGGCGCAGAAGAAAGTTGAGGCGCGTAACTTCGATACGCGCAAGAACGTGCTGAAATATGATGACGTGATGAATGACCAGCGCAAGGAAGTGTACGCCCAGCGCAAGGAGTTCATGCGCACCACCGATGTGTCCGAGATAGTGGCGGCGATGCGCGACGAAGTGGTTGCCGCGATGGTCGACCGCCGCATCCCGGAGAAGGCGTTCGTCGAGCAGTGGGAATTGAAGGAGCTGGCCGAGGACTGCCGGCGGGTGCTGAACCTCGACCTGCCGATTGCGGAGTGGGGGCACGAGGAGGGCATTGAGGAGTCGCAGATCCGCGAGCGGATCGAGCAGGCGGCCGAGCAGTTCATGGCGGCCAAGGCGGCCAATCTCACCCCCGATCTGATGCGCTTCATCGAGAAAAGCCTGCTGATCCAGACGCTGGACGCGGTGTGGAAGGAGCATCTGTATGCGCTCGACCACCTGCGGCAGGGAATCGGCCTGCGCGCTTATGGGCAGAAGGACCCGCTGCGCGAATATAAGAGCGAGGCGTTCATTCTGTTCAATGCGATGCTGGACGAGCTCAAGGAACGGGTGACGGCGATGCTGGGGCGTGTGGAGCTGGCGCCCGACCGACCGCCGGAGCCCGATTTCCAGCCACCGCGCCAGCGTTTCATCGAGCTGCACCCTGAGCCGGTGCCGGCTTATAGCAATGGGGCAGATACCGACGTGGCGACGCTCCCCCGACCTATGGCGGTGGCGCCGCAGCCGATGCGCGCCGAGGCGATCGATCCGACAGATCCGGCGACGTGGCGGAACACGCCGCGCAATGCGCCCTGCCCGTGCGGATCGGGGAAGAAATACAAGCACTGCCACGGACGGTTGGGGTGATCGCTGCAGGTCTGGCGACCCGTCATCGCCGGCCTTGTGCCACACCCGTCCGGTCTAATTCGAGGCAGCGCACGGGTGGCTTCCCATCGTCACGCCCGCGCGTGAGG
>Ga0335074_10014787_pt1 | contig 10943 bp, 1 predicted proteins | sample Lox_Sample_23_FD_206715 | JGI IMG/M metagenome (GOLD analysis project Ga0335074, IMG submission 206715) | Soil microbial communities from Loxahatchee National Wildlife Refuge, Florida, United States - Lox_Sample_2.3 | ecosystem: Environmental > Terrestrial > Soil > Wetlands | place: USA: Florida... | reverse complement strand
AAATGAACTTTAAGCTATATTGCTAGCTAAGTTATTTGCTGCAAAAACTAACTATTTTAAGATGCAACTTAAACTGTCTAGCAAATTGTTAGAGCTTAAACTGTATAACGCTAACAAAGCATTTAATGCTAGTACTAGTAGTTATAAATACTTCGTGCTACAAATTAGAGTGCAAGAAGCTACCTAGTTTAAAACAGTATAAAGCACACCCTCTAATTCCTTGCTGCTAATACTCTTAAAGTTATAGAAGGATAACGAGCTTGTAACAGTAATACGCTTAAAGCTTTTTAGAGGTACTTTTAAGGCTAAAGATACTACAAACTAGAAGGTTGATCTACTAGGACTGTTATGTTGCTAGAACCTTACTTACATCCTACTAGATAGTGCTATACAAAGCGAAATCATAAAGATTTATTATAATAATCTAGTTGCAGGCTATTATAGTTAAAAGAAGACGCTTAAACTTATTAAGCGCAAATACTATTAGCTTAATATGTACAAGGACGTTGCAAAATACGTTTAAACTTATAACTTGTATTAAAAGTTAAAGGCTACTTGCTATAAACCTTATAGTAAGATGCAAGCTTTGCTTATTCCAAGTAGACCTTTTAAATCTATTTCTATAAACTTTATTGTTAGCCTCCTACTAAGCATTAAAACTAGAGGTTCTACTATGTATAATGCTTTGCTTGTAATTGTTAACTATTACATTAAGGCTGTTAAGTATATCTCTTGCTAAGACACTATTAATACTCTAACTTTAACTTAGACGTTTACTAAAAATTAGTTTAAAGATTAAGGAACTCCTAAATTTATTGTTTCTAATAGGGGTAGCTTATTTACGTCCAAATTCTAGTTAGCCTTTTATTTTCATTTTAAAATCAAATAACAGCTCTTAATAGCGTTTTACTTGCAAACAGACAGGCAGATAGAGCGCTAAAACTAATTAATAGAGGCATATATAAGGATCTACTATAACAATTACTAAGATGATTAGGTAAATTTGCTGCCTTTTATAGAATTTGTTTATAATAATACCTTTAATAATTCTATTGCAATATCTCCTAATTAGATGAAGTACAAAGTAAATCTAGATACTTGTTAGGGAATTAAGGACGATCCTAAAAAGGGGGAGATACTAATAGCAAAAGATAAAGCTAAAGCAATTATTTAACTCTAAAAGGAATTAGAGTGTTACTAGGAAGAGGCTAAGGAAATACAAGCAAAGTATTATAATAAACGTTATACCCTAATCAAATACTCTATTAGCAAACTAGTCCTATTATCAGCCTAGAACATTAAGACAGCTTAGCTAAGCAAGAAGCTAGGGCACTACCAGCTAGGACCTTTTAAGATTAAAAAGCGTATTAGAAAACAAGCATATCAACTAAAACTACTACTTTAATATAAGTTGATTTATAATGTGTTTTATATGTCTTTATTAAAGCTATACTAGCAACATCCTAGCAAGGAACCTAAAGAGATAGCCCTTAAGATTGTTAATAGTAAAGAACAATAGGAAGTAGAGAAAATACTAGCTTATAAGACTGTACAACAAGGTGGTATTACAAGGTATAAATACTTAGTTAGGTAGCTAGGTTTCATTCTAGCAGATAACTAGTAGGTAGTAGAAGAGGACTTTAAAGACTCTAACTTCCTTAAAGAATATTATTAGGAACACCTTAAAGAATCTCTAGCGAACTATAAAGGTTGAAAGCAGAAAAGGACTTTAAAGTTGTAAGGGATTACAAGGCAATTTCATAAAGAACTTTAAGACGCAGCAAAACAGATTTTATTTCTATTTAGTCTTTATAATAGCTTAATGCTAGTAAATGCCTTGCGTTTTGCTAGAACCATACTGCCATCCCATCCTTTATTTATTTACCTAGCAAATCCCACCTTTAACCCTATTAGCTACTAGCAAAGTATAAGGGAGTAAAGGGCTTACTTTAAGGCATTTAGAATATAAGGTATAATCCCTCTTAGCCCTTACATTATTGCCTACTACAATGTCTTCTAGCAAATCTGCAGCAACTTCTAGATAATTATTAGGAGCTACTGTTTTAAGAACAACCTTTTTAGCACGTTAGCAAGTGCCTTTCAAACTGCAAGCTTAAGGCTAAGGAACTAGATTTAGAGCAACAAATGCTAATCTCTTATTAATAGCAACACGTACCACCCTACTACTAGTAAGGATCTAGGCAACTTCCACCTAAGAAACTATGTTACTTTCTAAACCTGTTAGGAAGGAAAAATACTTATAAGATTCTTAGAGATTTTATTTTAAGTAGTAGCAATATAAGTAAGGGACCAGACAACCTCCATCTTAAAGCGGGCGATGTAAGAATTAAAGCGGTTTGCAGAATAGAATACCAGATTCTTAGTCGCCTTAGCAGCTTCTTAACAGACTCTAAATAGTACTCTTTTAACAGTATTATTAAAGTCCACTTGGACTTTGTATAGCACTTTGCTAGTGCCATACTTATTAGCTGCTATTTAGAGACAATAAAGAAGGCTTATTGTGCCTAAAAACTTAGTAGGGACCTACTACAAGTTAGTAGAAGCTTAAAGATCTACTAGAAAACTTACAAGATCGTACGACTTCCCCTTTAAACGACAATCTTTATACTTCGCCGACTTTGTATTACTAGCATGCTAGCAGTAAAGCTCTAAGAAGACGGAGACCTCCTTGGCACATTAGAGACATATATTATAATATTTGTTAGGGACTATTAGGGCGATCTTTAAGCTTATATTAGTGCAAGAAGTACTTGTCATACAACCTTTATTGCTGCAATTAACCTTCTTTATTAAAGTCTTACTAGCAGGTTTCCTAGCTTTAAACCTTTCTTGCTTGCTAGGCGTCTTACTAGGCGTCTCTACGTCCTTATTATTATTGTTACTAGAACCTCCTTAGTTATTATTAGGGGCAGCCTTAGAATTGTTATTAACGTTGTTGTTAATTATAATAGTAGCAGCAGGTTTCGCTTGCTTTGCTAGTGTTTTACTAGCAGGTTTCTAGGCGGGACGTTTTTTACTAGCTATAATAAGGTATAAGAGCAGAAAGAAGGAACTATACCTAGCAATTAACTAGTTATTACTAGGCAAGGAAGCAAGGAGGGTGATAGGGGGAAGGAGGACTTACTAGTATGAGTTAAAGTAGTTGGTAAAAGAGAAAGGAAGTCCTACAAGTTAGTAGAAGTTGGGCCTTTTAAACTAGTAAGCCTTACCGCCTTAAAGCAGAAATTATAACGCGTATGTACGTAGTAAAGCCTTTAATGCGCTATAAAATTTACACTCTTTATTATATTACTAGGGACTTACTAGTTAAGTACTAGTAGAACTAACCTTAAACCCCTTAGTTTCACCTTACTTATAAGTTCACTTTATTTAAGGGATCCTAAATCTACAAATTAACTAGGCTATTACTAGAAAGGCAATTTAGGGACGGATTAGCTAAAGGGGGAGATAGTTGTAAGGGTATATTATATGACTAACTAGCAATCAACCTTTCTACCTAGTTATAAGGGATAACGCAATATGCCTTGCAACTACTAGCTTATTTCTAGCAACTATAACGTGTATTTATACTCTAACATATTCTATTATTTTGGAGGCTAAAGAGTAGTCTCTTATTACTTCCTAGTTAAGCTCTAATAAACCTATAAGCCTTATACTCGTTCTCTTATAGTAACAGTAGACCCTAACTGGTAATACTTTGAATACTAGCTTTACAGTTACACGCTATACGAATAGGCCCTAACAAGCTTAAAGACATTAAATTAATAGTCTTTTAGATCTAAGACGAAATCTACTAACTAAAACAACAAACTACAGTTTCTTTACAATCTAATAGTAGCCTTACATGCAGCTAGGCCTTTATTGCAGCTTTAAGTAATACTACTACAACTACTACAACTCCTACGTTTAAACCTACTTTGCCTATTAAACTTACTGCTTAACACCTCTAAGAAGTAAAAATCAAGTTCTTAGACCTTATAGAACGTTTAAACGTATTAGGCCTTAGCAACAAAGCAATCCTTAATAATATTAACAAACTCTTTTTAGCCTCTTATACTATAAGCATTAAGAGACTCCTAAGTAGGGACTTAGTCGTACAAACCCTAACTAAAAACAACTACAAATCCCTTATTGCAAACTAAAAATAGCTTATCAACCTTAAATCCTTTAAAGTGGTACTCTTAGAACGTTTCCCTATCTTTATATATGCCATATGAATTGCAAATGTCAATTTAGATAAGACTAAAGCTATCTAATACCTTAAAGACGAAAATTGCACCTTCTTCTTTAACCTTAATATCATACGAGCTGCCTTCCTAAAGAGCGCTCTTACTAGCATAAAAACCTACTCCTCCTTAATTGTTAAGCTAGATTCCTTAAAACAAGCTAACCGTCTTATTCGTATAAGCTTATATAAAAGTAGAAAAGTCAAACGCTGCGAACTATTCGAATTAGGGTGCAAGCTTACCTAATACTTTAATTGTTAAAAATATAGGTATATTGTAAGGGCATATAGATCTCTTATATAATACTCTTATTATAGCAAAAGCTACTTATTTAAAGACTACTCCTCCTAATCCAATTAAGCCTTAAAAAGGTATAGCAACTATAATAGACCTTATAAAGCTTAAGCTTGCAACTACCTAACTTAAAAGAGAGAAATTAATTACGTTTAAAGTATTTACGCTTAAAAGCTCTAACTCTATAAAACTACTATAAAAGCTGCCCCCCCCCCTTACAGATTTTATAGGATTTACATATAGCTTAAGGCTTAAACGAGGACGCCCTTTAAGATCTACTAACAAAAGACTTCGCACTAACTCTACTAACCTTTATATAAAACTAATCGATTAAATATTTTAAAGCTCTCTTACTCTTATACTAAATACTTAAATCTTAAGCACTTAATATCTAACTAACAACTCTTAAGCTAATACTATAATATAATTTTTAAACAAAGCAACTTTAAGCTCCTCTTAATAGTAGATCTAAACACTTTTAAACTATTATAGTACAACATCTATAAATCTAAAAACACTATTGCTACCCCCCTTCTAGTTAACCCTTATATTAAGGAATTTTATATCTTAGCTATTTAAGAACTATAAAACAACCCCTTTATATAAACCTCTTATAACCCTTCCTCCTCCAACTTCTAGCTTGTAGTCTAAGAATCTCAAACTATTAGAGTTGCATTTTATATCTTTAAAGACATCTCTACCTCTTTGTAGTCTGTTTAGTATATATCCTTAAACCTAGTAGTCCTAAATATCCAAATATAATTCTAAGACACTATATAAAATGTTTAAATCTACAACATTTACAATCTACCTCCTTACTTACTTTATAATACTATAAGCCCTACTACCCTTTACAATTTAAAATAAGATCTTATTGCTTATTCAAACAAACATGCTATTATACTAAGCAACTTTAACTTCTACCACCCTATTTGGAATAGCTGCTTAAAGCTAATATAGTACGCGTATGCTAACTTCTTAATTGATATTGCAAATAAGTTCAAGCTCTAACTCCTTACCTTTTAAGAACTTAAAACTTAATCCGTATAAGATACAAATAGTATAATTAACTTTACATTTACTACCCCCTTCCTATTAGAGGCTCTAGTAAAATGCAACTTAGAGTGCAACTTCAACTACTAATCCGACTACCTCCTAATTTGTATGAAGCTTTAGCTTTAAGTAACATACTAAAAATCCACTTTAAAATAAGCTTAGGACAAACTCAACTAAGATTTACTACTATAAAACTTATATTTAAACTTAATATTTAATATAGTTATTAAGCTTTATATAAAGGAACAAATTAATTAGTAAGTCTCTTAAATCTACATAGCCTTCTTAAAAGCTATAAACTACTTAGTGCCTTAAAGAAAGCCTTACTAATACTCTTAAAAGTTTTAGACATAATAGTACACAAAAACAACCCTTTATACTAAACAACTTTAACGTTAAGCCTTAAACTCAAACGAATATAAAGCAGCTATACAAGCTAAGAAACACACTATTTAAAAAGCAAAAACTATACACTTTTAAATATAAGTTTATAAAGCAGCAGAAAGTCCTAATAGGATTTAAAGGCTAGCAAAATAGGCTTATATGAAAAGCTACTTGCCCCCTTTTATCCCTTAATGCCTTAATCTTATTACCCCTAATAGACTAGCAACTACCTTTAAAGGAAAGAAACAAGTATTTTATACAAAGTTTTTCCCCCCCTATTAAATGCTAACTTAAACAATATTAAAGGATATGCTTATTTATAGTAGCTCTCCAACTAAGGCCAACTTACTACAAACAAAATAAGAGTAGTAATCCTCTAACTAAAGCCCTTAAAGGTACTAGGGATTACTAGGATCTCCTACTTTATTATCTAAAAATTAATTGAGGTTATCTTGCAAACTATTACTAACCTATTCCAAGCTTGCCTTACACTTAGATATTACCCTTTAAAGTTTAAGAAGGCTTATACGATCGCCTTAAAAAAGTAGGGAAAAGACAAGGACTACATTAAAGTTAACTCCTACTACCTTATTGCTCTACTAGAATCCCTTAGGAAAGCTTTTAAATAGATTGTTGCCTCCTAGCTTTCTACTCTTACTAAAAACTACAGCTTACTCCTTAAATTCTAAATAGGTGCTTGTTTGAGAAGAAATATAATTACTACATTTAACTTACTAATAGAACAAATACATACTATTTAGAACTATAAAAATTAATAGGTAGCTAGCATGCTTTATCTTAACATAATAGGCGCGTTCGATTATGTCTTTTATCCCTAGCTACTCTACATCTTCTATTAGTACAAAATTCCTACTTGGATTGTTAATTAGGTAGAAAGCTTCCTTTAAGATAAATAAAGCACCCTTAAAATCGTCTTTAAAGAATTAAACCTTCATCTAGTTTAAAGTGGGATCCTATAAGGCTCTCTAATCTTACTTATCTTATTCTTATTCTTTAATAAGGAGCTTGTATGAATATATAACAGTTTTAGACTCTAATTAAATGCTATAAGATTTGTAGACGATATAAATATCCTTGCTTAAAGCAACTTAACTAAAAACAACTGTATTACACTAACTAGGATCTACAGCTAATATTGCAAATAAGCTAGGAAATATAGGGCCACGTTCTCTTTTACTAAATACAAACTTATTTACCTTACTTAACATCCTAAAAAATTCAACTTTAAAGCGACTATATTGTTTGAAGTAATAGAGGTCTCTCTAAAAGCTTATGTTTAAATACTAGGAGTTAAAATAGACTTAAAACTCTAATAGGGCCTTTATATATAAAGGATTTAAAGTAAAATGGAACATCAAACTAACACTTTAACTTGGATTGCAATATCAACTTAAAGAGCTACATTTAGAAAATCCAAACTTGTCTACATAGTAGTCGTACGACTTATACTAGTATATAAAGTATTAATCTAGTTCTCGCTTAAGGGGAAAGAGGCTATAAAGCCCTCCTTAATCCGCTTACTCGAAGTAATCTAAAACTAGTACTTTTAGACGATTATTAGAGCTTATAGAGCTACATCTATCTTATTGCTAGAATTAGAAACAGGTGTCCTCCTTGTATAAGACTACTTCTTTAAACTTTAAGCATAGTACTAGCTTAAGAAGTAGAACTCCCTTAAAGAAGGACTTATTACTTCTACTTGCAAACGAATTTAAAGACAGCTATAAGGTAGTAGGAGACGCACACAGTACCACCCTACTACTTTAAGTGCCTAAAAACTCACTTGGTACTAAAAGCTTCTTCGTACAAACACTTAAAGCTAAACTGTTACACCTTAATCCTAAATCAATAAGACCATTTACAGCTAGTAGGCAAGGAACTAGATAAGGTAAAGGAATAAAGTCCTACTAGACAAAAAGGTTGTAGTACACGTACAAGATAATACCTTAAAGGACTACTACTTCTACAAAAACTTATATAAGGCTAAAAGCTCCTTAGCTATACAACTTCGTATTAAAAAGATAGGATTTAACGTGTTCCTAGTACGACAAAGAGTCTTAAACGTATCCTTAGACTGCACGTGCAAATACTTAGATTAGTCTGTCAAACATGTTGTACTCTTCTATTTGGATATTAATCGCTTAAACGAGAATCTTAGCCCCTCATCCAACTTTAACTTAATACTTACAAATGCTATTAGCCTTAAGAAAGCCGTCTAATAGCTTATAGGCCTCAACATACTCCCCTAATTCTACCTCGCATACAAACTACTATAAAACAATATTAGCAGCTAGTAGAACACTTACCCTCTTCCTCCCTTTCTCTCTTTCTCTTATTTTAAGGTCTTTCGTATAGTAGCTACTACTACTATATGCTATTAATACTAGTTCAATTAGATGTCCTTTACAGACTTCTAATTGGAGTAATAGAAGTGCAGTTTTATTCCCTAAAAGGTTTCTTTTACTTAAATATATTGTACTCTAACGTGGCTTTACAAGCTAAAATAGTAAATGAAGAATTAATTAATTAATTAATTAACATCTTATTTTTAATAGTCTTTTTATTAGAAAGGAAAGTAAGAAGGGTAAAAGGCTATAACTCCTTAATTAGTTAGAAAGCAAAAAAAAAAAAAAAAAAAAAACCCATTTTATAAGAATATTTAGGCGTTTTTAATTGTTTTATATAACTTTTACTATATATATATAAGTTATATTGCAAGTAGAATACTATTATAACATTAAAAACAGGCTTTATCAAGTAGTTCCTTAAATAAATAAGGAATAAAGACAGGAAGGGGTAAGAGTAAAAGGGAATATATTAGGTAGGTAAGACTAAAGACCTACTTTTAGTAAGATGTAAGTATAAGGCAGGCTGCACATTTAAAACTTAATTATAAAGATTATATATATAATCCTACTAAAACGTTTAAACTTAAAGAAGTTGATTAGCTTGTTTATATGTCTCTTAAAGGTGTAACATACAAGTACAAGACAGTTTGTAGCAGTTTAACCTAAAAGGAGCTTCTCTTTAATTTCAAGCTAGTTAGAGTTTGTAGTTATAGTAACAAAGAGCAACAGCTTCTTTAAGGCATAATAGATAGTTAAAGCATTAGCAACCTACTTTAAGATTTATGCCTTTAAGCCTAAAAAGCAGCTAGGAAGCTTGCTAATAAAAAGCTACTTTTAATTGTTATTGTTGTTATTATTATTGTTGTTATTGTTTAAGCCTTTATCCCTTATATTGTTAGTAAAGATCTATTAGGCTTAATGCAACTTACTATTTTAAATATACTTAAAGCATTCTTTTTTTAAGTGCAAGTATATATCTACAAGATATTTGCAAGTTAAACAGCCCTACTAATTAAAGTGCTCCTTATAGAAGAGCTAGGATTAGTACTACTAGGTCTAAGTCTATTTTTATAGTCCCTAATATAATTTGCGCGACCACTTTACCTTGTTATATAAGAAGAAGAAGGGGTACTATAACAGCTCATACTCTGCTAATAAGACGTTAATAAAGTTAGAAGCTAGTTCTCCTTATTAGGGGGAGACAATAATCTTATAGCTATAAACCTTATATAAGTTGTAAGGATTTATAATAGCAGCTATATTGCTACTAGCTACTAGTTAGTTTAAGTGGATATAGAAATTGTTAGGCCTAGTTGTTTATATAGCATAATAAAACATGTAGAAGTAGGAACTACACTTTTTAAAGAGCTACTTACAAGCTGTAATAAAAGGTTTTAGTATTCTATTTTAAGTGCTAGCCTTATAGTGCTACTATTTTTAGTTGTTAAAGAAAAACTACTTTAAAGATCTATTATCTCTATTAAGGTTTAACATGCAATAATACACTTAGCCTGTTATAACAACATTTTACAGTTAATTGCTATAATAATACTATATGCTTATATAGCTAATTGCAGAAAAGGAGAATATATTATTTAAAGTCTTTATAAGAGGTTGAATCTAATAGATGTTCCTTTAAAGGAAGGCGTTAAAGTCTAATAGGTAAAGCTGTAGTCTTAGTAATATATATTTCCTATTTATATAACACTATCTATTTTTCTTTAAGCTTAAAAGGCTTATATAGCACTAGCTGTAAGTCCTATTACCTTATATTAGCTTATACGAAGTAAGCGTATTAAGTATGTTTATAATAAAATATTATAGTTAAAATTAAGCTTTAAAACAAGCTATAAATTTTTATTATTAACAATATACTTGCTACTCGAACTTGTCTTATTGCTATTAAGCTTTAAGCCCCTCTCTTAGTTGCTCTTTTTAAATGTTGCTATTAAGCTTTTAAATTGTCTTTTATAAGTTCTATTAAGTGCTATATAAAGACATTTTGCTTATTAGGAATAATTAGGGAGGGTGAGAAGGTATAGCTATAACAGCTAAATGTAAGTAGCTAAACTAGCTAGCTTATATCTACTTAATATTTAACTACAACTATAAACCTGTTATTCGTCTTACCCCTTAAGAAATTAACTATTAAAACTATTATTAGTATTATACTACTTTTACCTTAAAATATTAAGCCTTTTACAAGTACTTTTTTAACTTCTTATTATATCTTTAAATGCTATTTTATATAAGCATTCTCCTTGTATCCTTTAAAACAAGCTTTATCTTACTACTATACTATAAATTAAAAAGGAAAGTTAAAGCAGGCTATATTAAAAGAGTAAAAGCAATTAGAGGAACTAGATGGGTTTAAAGTATAATATAATAAGAGGGCATTATAAAAGTTATAGAATTAAAAGTATTAATAATTATAGTTATTTACTCCTTTTTTGCTGCTATTTCTAAGACCCTATTAGACTCTTACTTGTAGTTGTAGTAGTAGTAGTAGTAGGAGCATGCTCTCTAATTGCTATACTCCTTAAAACTTTATTTTAAAAGGTAAGTGTATTACTAATACTACTATTATTAATAC
>Ga0335074_10014786_pt1 | contig 10943 bp, 7 predicted proteins | sample Lox_Sample_23_FD_206715 | JGI IMG/M metagenome (GOLD analysis project Ga0335074, IMG submission 206715) | Soil microbial communities from Loxahatchee National Wildlife Refuge, Florida, United States - Lox_Sample_2.3 | ecosystem: Environmental > Terrestrial > Soil > Wetlands | place: USA: Florida... | reverse complement strand
CACCCTGAACGCTGAACGCTGTGCGCTGTACGCTGCCTTTGGAATACACCCGCATCGGATCCCCCGGCAGCATCCCGTGCTCCTCCAGCGCCAGCCGGATCCGCCTCTGCGTCTCCCGCTGCGCCGGCCACTGCTGATTCGGCAGCGTCTTCAGCTGCACCGGATAAATCACCTGCGAGCCCTTGATCGCGTCCACCCCCAGCAGCACCGGATCGGCCAGATACACGTCCTTGTACTTCGGGTCGTTCCGCACGCTCATCGCCACTTCCTTCAGCAGCTTCATCACTTCGTCGGGATTCGCCGAGTAATCCACCGATACATTGATCGTCGCCAGCGAAAAGTCCCGCGTCAGGTTCGCCACCACCGTGATCTGCGAGTTCGGCACGATATACAGCGTTCCATCGCCGCCCCGCACCTGCGTCCGGCGCAGCGTCATCGTCTCCACCGTACCGTTGACCCCTGCCACCGTCACCGTATCGCCCACGTTGTACTGGTCCTCCATCAAAATCAAAAAGCCGTTAAAGCAGTCCTTCACAATGTTCTGCGCCGCCAGCCCGATCGCCACCCCCGCCACCCCGGCGCTGGTCAGCAGCGGCCCCAGGTTGAACCCCAGGATCGGCATCATCTGCAGCACCGCCAGAAAGCCGATAATCCCGATGCCCGTCGCGCGAATCACCGAGATCAGCGTTCGTACCTGCGCCAGATGTCCCGCCGCACTCGACTGCCGGTCCGCCGCGCGCAGGATGCGATCCGTCACCAGCCGCAGAACCCACATCAACACCCACGAAATCAGCGCCACCCCGATCAGCTTGGGCAGCTTCTCATGTAGAAATTCCTCCAGATCCCAAACGTATCTGTCCCCTAAAATCCGGAAGAACTCGTGGGTTCCCATCATCGCCAAATCAGTCCACATCGGTCTCCTCAGAATACCGCCGGCTCCGTTCATCCCCCCGCAGCCAATCTGACTTATAATTCGAATCCAACCCGGACTTCCGCGGCAAAAAGCCCGCCTCGCCGCGCTCGAGGAGACTCGCCATGACCCATCAAGCCAATCTCGCTCGCAGAATCGGCCTGTTCGCCATCGTCCTCGCCGTTGCCGCGCTTCTCGCGTCCTCGGCCGCTCATGCGCAGGCCCTGCCCTCCACGCAAACGGGCGACGCCATGAGCCATGGGAACACCACCGCCGATTTTCCCACCCAGCCCCACGATCCCGAGCAGGCGCGCATGCTCCGCGACATGAGCCGCCAGCGCAACGTCCTTCGCCAGAAAGAAATCATCGACGATACCAACCAGCTCCTCGATCTGGCCAGGCAGCTCAAGGATGCCGTCGACAAAAGCAACAAGGACGAGCTCTCCCTCTCGGTCGTCAATACCGCCCAGGAAATCGAGAAACTCGCAAAAACTGTCAAAGACAAGATGCGCGACGGCCAGTAAATCAGCGCACAGCGTTCAGAAAAACAAGCCCGGGCACTCTCCGAGTTCGCGATACGACCTGGCCATTTCTCACCTCCCTGGAACTTCTGGACGCCTCAAACCGTGCGCCGATCGCAGAACGCGATACGCCTGTTCTTTGGAACGCCGATCGCGGAACGCCGTACGCCTGCTGCTTCGCGAAACGCCGAACGCCCGTTTCCTTACAGCCTGCGAATGACCAATAAGGTCTGATCATCTCCCTGTTTCCCAAATCCCCGCGCGCTCTCGAGAATCGTTCGCGCCAGCCCCTCCAGCGATCCGCGCGCGTCCACCGCAATCGCCTCCTCCACCCGCTCGATCCCAAACTCCTCACCCGCCTTGTTGCACACCTCCAGCACCCCGTCCGTCGCCACCACCAGAAGATCCCCCCGCTTCAGCTCGATCGCCTCCCCCGTGAACCCCTCCACCGGCAGCAGCCCCAGCGGAAACTGCTCCTCCTCCATCCGCCGCCAGTCTTGCCTCTGCGGACTCCAGTGCAGCACCGGCGGGCTCGCCGCCGTCGCGTACCACGCGCTCCCATCCGCGTTCAGCCGGAACGCCGTCAGCGTCGCGTACATCTGCGGTTCCTTCACATCCGGCAGCACCCGGTTCAGCTTGTCGAGCAGCAAAGGCAGCGTCCCGCTCGGATGTCCCGTCGCCGCATCCAGCAGCGCCGTCCGCGCCGCCGTCTTCAGCATCCCCATCAGGATCCCCGCCGGCAGCCCGTGCCCGGCAATGTCCGCCAGATACGCCACTACATCCCCGTTCGGCAGCAGCACCGCATCCACCAGGTCCCCGCCCACCTTGTCGCTCGGTTCCGAGACGCCGTACACCTCGAAGTGCTCCGTCCGCAGCGCCACCGGCGGCACCAGCGTCTTCTGGATCCCGTGCGCCAGTGCCAGCTCGCTGCGAATCCGGTACGATTCCTTCCCTTCCGCGCGAATGAAGAAGATAAAAAAGAAGTACGAGATCATGGTCACCACCACGATGCCGGTTGCGGCAAACTGGACGCCCGCTCGCGTCGAAACCTGCGCCAGGCCGAACGTGCGCGTCATCCAGACCGCCAGCATCGTCATCAGCATCCCGTTGAAGAACTGCAGAACCACCAACCCCACGATCAGAATGCGCGGCAGTTTGTAAATTACGATGACCCACGCCGCTGCATTCAGGGCGCTGAAAACGGCCAGTGCAAGGACGGCGGCGTAAGGCGTCGTCCCCAGACTCATCAGGTCGTAGAAAAACCCGAAAACGGAAAACAGCAGCGACGCCGCCACCAGCAACAGCCACAGCCGCTTCCACGGCGTCGCGCGCATCTGCTCCCAGCGTGGCCGCCGGGCGCGTAATTTTGGAGATCGTGAGGCCTTCGCCATAGGCTGCCAACATACCAGTCCCCCTCAGTTCCGTACAGCCAGCGCCGCCGAATCCTCGGACTCAACCTCCTGGCTCTCCCAGCTCCCGGCTTCCGGCTCGTCCTTCCATCCCCCTCCCGTACCACAAAACCATTACCTTCCAACCATTGCCCTTCCCTGCCCTCCCCGCGTTACAATCGTCCGTCGCCTGGAACCCCGGCCGTTCCCGCGAATCCGGGTTCGCAATCGCCGTCCCAGGCTCTAAACTGGAGTAGCCACCATCTAAGGAGGCGAGAGGTCCCGATGGCGCGCACCGCAGTCTCAGGCGCTGAACTCAATAAACCGGCCGAACCTGCCTCCCGCAATGGCAGCGGCCCCGGCCTTCCCCCGGAAAAGTTCCTCGAAATCTACCGCCTCATGGTCCTCTCGCGGCGCACCGACGACCGCGAGATCATCCTCAAAAACCAGCAGAAAACCTTCTTCCAGATTTCCGGCGCCGGCCACGAAGCTCTCCTCGTCGCTGCCGGCCTCTCCCTCCGCGCCGGCTACGACTGGTTCTTCCCCTACTACCGCGACCGCGGCCTCTCGCTCGCCCTCGGCACCACCGTCGAAGAGCACTTCCTCCAGTCGGTCGGCGCTGCCACCGACACCGCCAGCGGCGGCCGCCAGATGCCCTCCCACTGGACCAGCGCCCCGCTCCACATCGTCTCCCAGTCGTCCTCCACCGCCACGCAGTGCCTCCAGGCCGTCGGCTGCGCCGAGGCTTCCCTCTACTTCACCCAGCACCCTGAAGCCGCCGCGCCCACCGCTCCCGCTTCCGATCCCGCCCAAGCCGACTACCGCCAGTTCCATCCCGTCGATTTCCACGGTGACGAGGTCGTCTACGTCTCCATCGGCGAAGGCGCCACCTCCCAGGGCGAGTTCTGGGAGTCCATCAGCATCGCCTCCAACCGCAAACTCCCCGTCCTCTTCGTCGTCGAGGACAACGGCTACGCCATCTCCGTCCCCGTCGAAGTCAATACCCCCGGCGGCAACATCTCCCACCTGCTTTCCAGCTTTCCCAATTTCCATTTCGAAGAAGTCGACGGCACTGACCCCATCGCCTGCATGAAGGCTTTCGCCGCCGCCGTCGCTCACTGCCGCACCCGCCAGGGACCCGCCCTCGTCCATGGCCACGTCATCCGCCCCTACGCGCATTCCTACTCCGACGACGCTCGCCTCTACCGCCCCGAATCTGAGCGCGACGCCGAAACCATGCGCGACCCGATCCAGAACTTCCGCTCCCATCTGCTCCACGAAGGCATCGCTTCCACCGAAACCCTCGACCGCATCGAGAAGCAGGCCGACGACGAAGTCCGCGAAGCCGCCGAGCGCGCCCTTGCCGCGCCGCTCCCCTCCACCGATACCGCGGCCATCCTCCGCCACCAGTATTCCGAGGATTACGACCCGACCCGCCCCGAGCTTCAGTCCGCCCCTGCCCAACCTGACCCCAAAGCCGCCGCCCCCCGCACCATGGCCGACCTCATCAACGCCTGCCTCCACGACGAAATGCGCCGCGACTCCCGCATCGTCATCTTCGGCGAAGACGTCGCCGACTGCTCTCGCGAGGAATATCTCGAAGGCAAGCAGGTCAAGGGCAAAGGTGGAGTCTTCAAACTCACCGCCGGCCTGCAGTGCGAATACGGCTCCGCCCGCGTCTTCAACACCGCGCTCGCTGAAGCCGCCATCGTTGGCAGGGCCATCGGCATGGGTGTCCGCGGCCTCAAGCCCGTCGCCGAAATTCAGTTCTTCGACTACATCTGGCCCGCCATGCACCAGCTCCGCAACGAGCTCAGCGTCCTGCGCTGGCGCTCCAACGGAACCTTCGCCGCTCCTGCCGTCATCCGCGTCCCCATCGGCGGCTACCTCACCGGCGGAGCCATCTACCACTCGCAGTCCGGCGAAAGCCTCTTCACCCACACGCCCGGCATCCGCGTTGTCTTCCCCTCCAACGCCCTCGACGCCAACGGCCTCCTGCGCACCGCCATCCGCTGCGACGACCCCGTGCTCTTCTTCGAGCACAAACGCCTCTATCGCGAAACCTACGGCCGCGCGCCTTATCCCGGCCCCGATTACATGATCCCCTTCGGCAAGGCAAACGTCGTTCGCGAAGGCACGCACCTCACGCTCATCACCTACGGAGCCATCGTCCCCCGCGCCCTCCAGGCCGCCCAGCGCGCCCACCGCGAACTCGGCATCGAAACCGAGATCCTCGACCTCCGCACCCTCAGCCCTTACGACTGGGACGCCATCGCGACCTCAGTGACCAAAACCAACAAAGTCATCGTCGCCCACGAGGACATGATCAGCTGGGGCTACGGCGCAGAAATCGCCGCCCGCGTCGCCGACGAGCTCTTCGACTCCCTCGACGCCCCCGTCCGCCGCATCGGCGCCCTCGACTCCTTCGTCGCCTACCAACCCCTGCTCGAAGACGTCATCCTCCCCCAGCCGGAGAATATCTACCAGGCCATTTCCGCCCTCGCGAAGTACTGATCCGCCGGCCCCGCCCCTGCAACCTCTCTCCTCAAAAAAGTTGTGTCATCCCGAACCCGCGCGAGCGGGTGAGGGACCTCGTGTTTGTTTTATCCACCGCCCGCCCAAAACAATCTGTCATCCCGAATTCGCGCCAGCGGGTGAGGGGCCCTGTGGTTGCTTTTCCCACCGCATCTCCTCACCCCCGCAAGAAAACCCTGTCATTTCGAACCCGCGACAGCGGGTGAGGGATCTTGTGTTTAACTCTCTGCAACCCACGCCACCTGACTTACAGGAGCACCACCGAAGCCCCGCGAAACAAGGAGCCCTTGCGAAGGGGGCCCAAACTTGTCGGCTGTGCGGTAACCTCTGTGAAAATCCACCGCACCTCCATGCGCCGTAATGTGCGCCCACCGCGAAAACAAATTCAACCCCAGAACCCCACAGCCAGGTTCACCCCACAGCAAGAAGCTAGCTCCTTTCCTCACCTCATCGTCAACGACTGGATCTCTTGCTCCCACCCTGAAGTACCGTCAATCGACACCCCGGACCCATTTTGGGAAAAAGCACACATTCGACCGGACTCCGGCTGGCTTGAACCCCCACCCCGCGCCCCTCACACCCACAAAACACAAAAGCCCCGAGCCTGTTCCGGATCGCCGCACCCGCGCGGCTCTCCATCAGACTCGGGACCCTCGGACAACCACCTACCCCACAAAAACGCTGCCCGCGCTGCCCTGAGCGCCGGCCGCGCTGGAACGAATCTCACCCACTCCTGCAACCAGTATGTATTGCCCCGGATGTAGGCGCGGGTTGAGACGCGCTCTTTACCGGTTCAAAACCTTTCCACTGTTCGCGTCCACGAACGCTGCGTAGCCGCCCTGCTTCGTCCCCCACATCACATACCAAACCGGCTCCTGGAATTTATACGTATCGCCCATCGCGACCGTCGTCAGATCCTTCGTCGGATTCTTCTTCAGCCACTCCGCCGCCGCCGCTGCCGCCGCCTGATACGCCGCGTCCGAATCCACATTGAACGCATTCATATCGATCGCCATCGCGTCCCGCGTCTCTCCGCCCCACGGCATCTCCAGGCCGGCATCCACGCCCTTGTAGATGTTCGGCGCCACGGCCGCAATCGCATACGTATACGTCCGGTACTCGTGCCGGCTCGGTGAGGCAAACACCGCCTCCCACATCGCCGCCTTGCCCGCCTCATTCTTGTAACCCGGCAGTTCCTTCGCGTCCACGCGCAGCACAACAATGTCCGCCGCCCACTGATGCGCCGCCGTGTACATCGGCCAGAACGCCGTCTTCGCCGCCACCGGTTGCGCCGGAGCCTCCTGGCTCGCCGGCGCCTGCGACTGCTTGCTCACTGATACTTCCTTGGTCGACTTCGAGCAGCCCGCTGCCAGCATCGTCGCCACCACTGCCATTCCTGCCGCACACTGCAAAAACTTTGTGGTCATAACCATCCTCCACTTACGCCGTCGTTCCTCGTTCCATGGGGAGGCAGCAGACTGTTTCCGGACCAGGCCACTCCTTCTCCGACCCCCGCCAGTTCCTGTGACGCGGTCTCCGCTGCCCAGCTCTCAACCCTCGCTCACCTCGGCGCCGCAAACGCGGCGTCGTCCACCAAACCGGCCCATGCCACGAGGATTAAGCGCGACAGTATAATCTCCGTTTTCCCTCACCCCTCTCTGTGACCCCCGTCACAGGTCGCTCTCCGCGCATCCCCAGCGCCAGCCCGCCTTGCAAATCGCCGTGCCAATCCCCGCTTGAGCCGCCCTTCAGCCGTTCTGTACAATGCCCGCACCCCCGCTCACAGTCCCCATCGATTCCACTCCGGCGCGCCGCCCGCACAGCATCTGGCTCTCAGGCGAATTTTGTGAACGGGAAAATCGACGATTCGCGGAGGGCCGAATGCCCAGGATTCTCGTCACTATGCTCGCGGCCAACGACCTTGGCCTGCCCACCCGCATGGCCCCCATTGCCCGCGCCCTGGCTGATCGCGGCCATGAGGTCGCGGTTTACAACCCCGCCCCTGCTCCCGGCAAACTCTTCGCCGACGCGGGACTCACCACCCTGCCTCCGCCCCCGCGTCCCATGCCCGCCCCAGTCTTCGATCTCCTGCAGTTGAGCGAGGCCTGGGACGTCGAGCACTTCTTTGCCTGCGTTTACACCCAGGAAGACTATGTCCGCGAAGCCCTCGCCGTTTATCTCGATGTAGTCCGCGATTACGCCCCCGATCTCATTGTCGATTCCTTCGACCCGCTCGCCTGCCTCGCTGCCCGCGTTCTCCGCGTGCCTCTGGTCACCGTGCTGCAGGGCAATTTTCATCCCGCCAGCCGTGGCTTTCTCTGGTGGGAGAACGACCGCCCCGCGGATCTGCCCAGCGCCGCGGCCTTCATCAATAGCGTTGCCGCCGATTATGGACTTCCGCCCTTTGCCCGCTGCGCCGACCTCATGGCCGGCGACCTGTCTCTCATCGTCGGAACGCCCGAGACCGACCCTGTCGCCGACCACGGCAACGTCACCTGGATCGGTCCCATGGTCTTTCAGCGCGGCAACGCCGTTCTGCCCGCCTGGGTCGACGAGCTCGACCACTCCCAGCCCCTCATCTGGGTCTATTCGGGCAATCCTCGCTACGCTCCCGTCGCCACGCCCATCGATTCCATCGTTGTTATTCGCGCCGCCCTCGAAGCCCTCGCCCGCGCACCCGTCCACGTGGTTCTCACCACCGGCTATCAGGACCTGCCCGAGGAATTCGGCGCTCTCCCCGCGAACTTCCGCCACGCCGCGTATGTGCCCGGACTCCTCATGGCCGCCCGCTGCGATCTCATGGTCCATCACGGCGGTCACGGTTCCGTCATGACCAGCCTGATGACCGGAACCCCCGCCGTCATCATTCCCACCATCAGCGAACGAGTCAGCAATGCCCGCCGCCTGGCCTCACTCGGCGCGGGCGAGGTGGTCATCCCCGTGGATGGCCCCGACGGCGAGAAGCGTATCGATACCGCCGATTTCAGCGAAAAAGTCAGCCGCGTCCTCAGCAATCCAACCTATCGCGATTCCGCCCGCCGCGTTGCCGACTCCATGCGCCACTATGGTGGCGCCGCAGCCGCCGCCGAACGCATCGAGCAGTTCGCCGCCGCCCAGCGCCTCTGATCCCTCGCCGCCAAAAAAACAACCCCGTACAGCCAGGTTCACCCCATAGCCCCTGCACCATCCCATCGTCAACAACTGATTTCCAGCCTCGGACCGAAAGTACTATCTGGACCCCTCCCAGTTCCGTTCTGGGAAATATTGCGCCTCGTAGGTTTCCAGCTCCCTGTGCCCGGTTCCCGGCGCCAGCGTCCGCCCTCGGGCTTTCAGCCCGACTACTGGCTACCTCCTCCGGTACTCTGTACCCTGTACCCTGCGATGCCCACCCTTCACGTCAAAACCGCCTCGGTCAGCTACCCCGTCTTCATCGGCCGTAATCTCTTCCCCCAAATACCGCGGCATATCCAAAAGTCCGCTGCACGCAGTGCCTTTGTCGTGACCTCGCCGGAAATCTGGGCTCTCTGGGGCGAAAAACTTCTCGCCGCTTTCCCGAAGCAAACGCGCAGTTCCCGGGGAACTCGTTCGCTGGTCTCGGAGCCCACCGTCCTCTTTCTCCCCGCCGGCGAACGCTACAAGCGCCTCGCCCAGGTCGAACGCCTCGCCTCCGAGCTGGCTGAAGCCGGCGCCGACCGCTCCTCGCTCCTCATCGCCTTCGGTGGCGGCATCGTCGGCGACCTCGCCGGCTTCCTCGCCGCCATCTACATGCGCGGCATCCCGTACATTCAGGTCCCCACCACCCTCCTCGCCCAGGTCGACTCCTCCGTCGGCGGCAAAACCGGCGTCAACCTCGCCTCCGGCAAAAACCTCATCGGCTCCTTTCACCACCCCACCGCCGTCTTCGCCGACATCGACCTCCTCCAAACCCTCCCCGACCGCGAGCTCCGTGCAGGTCTGTACGAAAGCATCAAGGCCGGCATCATCCGCGACGCTTCGCTCTTCCGCTTCATGGAGCAAAACTCAGAAAAGATCCTCGCCCGCGATCCTGCCGCTCTCGAGCGCGTCATCACGGCGTCGATCCGCATGAAGGCCGGCGTCGTCGCCCTCGACGAGCGCGAATCCGGCCTGCGCATGATCCTCAACTACGGCCACACCTTCGGCCACGCCATCGAAGCCGCCACTAACTACCGCAGCCTCCTCCACGGCGAAGCCATCGCCTGGGGCATGCTGGCCGCGCTTCGCATCGCCCTCGCCCGCAACACCGTCGGTCCCGACCAGGCCGAGCGCATCGAGCAAACCCTCCGCGCCTACGGACCGCTCCCGCCCTTCCGCTCGACGCCCGCAAAGCTCCTCGCCGCCGCCGGCCGCGACAAAAAAAATCGCGCCGGAACCCGCCGCTTCATCCTTCCCAAAGGCATCGGCAACGCGGTGATCGTCGAAGACGTCACCGATACCGAACTCAACGCCGCCATCGCCTGCCTCTTGGATCGGTCTCGCGCGTAATCTCCGAGTTGCATCGTTTCCGCTTGAACCGTGGGGAGTTGCGTGCCATCCTTCCGCCTATGGCTGCTGCTCGCCTGATCGCCCTCCTGGTCCCTTTGCTTGCCGCAGCTCTCCCTGCGCAAAATCCATCAACAAGCCAGGTCGAGATCACAGTCGTCGATCGAAGCGGATGGCACATCCCGGATGCGCACATTCGGTTTATCCAGTTGCAGGGCGTTATTCCGGATGGCGGTGACTGGCGCCACTACGTAAATCAGACGTCAGCGCAGGCATCGGCCCAAACGGACGCTGACGGAAAAGCAACGGTCGCCCTGGCGAAACAGAGCTACGAAATTATCATTTGTGCCCGCGGATTCAGCTGCGATTTCGAAAGAATGGACGTTGGAGGTGAGCCGAGTCTGTCTTTTCGAGCTACCCTCGCTCTGGCGGCTACCTGTCCCCCTTGCGAGACGCCGGTAGACTTCGAAGCGTCACCGGAGATTTCGGTGGAACCCACCTCTCTCAACCTCTTCATGCCTCTCGAACCATTGCAAACGGTAAAGTTGAAGGCCGCGCGGCTCCGGCGGCGCCAGGAGCGACCCAGGTCAATGGCTGCCCGGTGAGCAGCAGAAAGGGAAAGCTTCAGCCGCCGTTGGAAGCCTCGGAGGCGCTTACACTGCTGCCGCCCTATGACCTGACCTCTGATCCCTGGGCCCCGTGCCCCCTGCCCTGGCCGACGACTGCTGAGCACTGGCCACTGATCACTCGCTGTACGCTGTACGCTGTGTACGCTGTTCGCTGTACGCTGTACGCTGTACGCTGTTCGCTGTACGCTGACCGCTGACCGCTGGCCGCTGGCGGCTGGCCGCTGATCCCTGGCCGCTCGATGGCCGTCAGTCGACGGCCATCGACAGCTGATGCCGCAAATCCGCGCCCCGCACCCAGAAAATCACGTCCGTCGCGATATTCGTCGCGTGATCTGCAATCCTCTCCAGGTTCCGCGAAATCAGAATCGCCGGTAGCGCCTGGTCCGCCGTCTGTGGCCGCTCCTGGATCACCTTCGTCAGGTCGGTGATCGCTACCCGGTTCATCCGGTCGATCTCGTCA
>Ga0335074_10014784_pt1 | contig 10944 bp, 9 predicted proteins | sample Lox_Sample_23_FD_206715 | JGI IMG/M metagenome (GOLD analysis project Ga0335074, IMG submission 206715) | Soil microbial communities from Loxahatchee National Wildlife Refuge, Florida, United States - Lox_Sample_2.3 | ecosystem: Environmental > Terrestrial > Soil > Wetlands | place: USA: Florida... | reverse complement strand
GCCCGTTTCCTCCAAAACCTTTCAATAATACATTGCCGCAAGGATAATCGTCAATCCGATGCCCTAAGTGCAACGAGCGGCAAAATTTAGCCCTGCCCCTGCACTTCGCGCAGTTTGTCCGCACCCATACATGGAAACCGAGCCTGAGAAGTCGGATCGTGTCAATTGGACGCGCGGCCGGCGATTCGGTTGCAGCCGTCTTTTGCGGCCCGGAACGATAGTGCAACGGAGAAATCAGCTTGTCTTGCCGGTCAATACCCCAGTGCCAGATGCAGCTTTGTCGCGCGATTCCTCGAAAATCTTTTCGAGCATCGCGGGAATCTCGAAAACCGCCTCGTTTTTCAGGGCGACCGTATTGGCTCGGAATCGCTCGAGCGCTGAAGGCTCGATCAACTCCGCCACCGCGCGCTCTACGTCGCGAAAAGTCTTGAGCACCACGCCCACCTGCTTCTCCACGATATAGTCCGCGTTGTAGCGCTCTTGAGGAAGCGTCCACGCGTTGCACGCCACGATCACCGGCAAATGCATCGCGAGGGCTTCGCTCACGCTGCCCGGGCCGGGCTTGCCCATGAAAAAGTCGGCCAGATGCATGTACTCGTTTACCTTTGTCGTGAAACCCTCGACGAAAATCGGAATCCGCCACTTCCGCGCGCGCAGCTCGTCCGCGAGCTTCACATTTTTTCCGCAGATCAGAATTAGCTGAAGTTCGAGCTTCGAGCGGTCGAGCCGCTCCGCGATCTCGCGGATTTCGTGCGAGCCATAGCCGCCGAAAAGCACGAGCCCGGTCGGCACATCCGAACGCAGGCCCAGGCGTTTCCGCCCGGCCACGCGATCCTCGGTCGGTGGCTCGTAAAATCGCGGGTGTAGGATCATCCCGGACGCGCGAAAGATGCGGTTGTCCGGATGGCGGGTGGCTCGTGCCTGCGCGACGGCCCGTTCGGAGCCGCAAATGACGTATTGGGATTGCCGTTCGATCCAGAAATGCGGCGGATAATCTGCCAGGTCGGTCAGGATCGTGACGAAGGGACGTCCCGGGAAGGCGTTGCCAAAGCTCTCGCACATGATGCGGTTGAAGTGCGGGACGAACGACACGAGCATATCCGGCTCGATCTTTCGCCACTGTTCCTCGAGCAAGCGCACTCCGCCAGTGTGATTGATACGTACCACAAGCTGCAGAACTTTAAGGAGTTGCGGGCTCCCGAGCGTCCAGCCGTTGCGCAGCATGTCGTTGTAGAGGTCCTGAATGCGAATGCGGGTCAGTTTCTTCAGGATGTCGAGGGGGTCAAGGATCTCCTGCAGGTTGGCTAATTCGACTTCCCACGGGCGCTGCTGACCCTCGATGGCCATCTTCAGCGCGGTCGCGGCCGCTCGGTGCCCGCCCCCGGCATCGAAAAAGCCGAATTCAAGCCGCTTCACTCAGAAGCTCCCATGAGCGAGCGATTCTGGCACGGTCGCCATCCTGGATTGCTACAGGAGTGTTAAAAGCTAAAGTGTTGTGTCGAAAGAGTTAAAGCTCTTGTTTTCAAAACTTTAGCGCACGGTCACATGGCCGTAATATTCATCTTCTAGGCTTGTCGTTGATGAGATGCGATATGCACGTTCACTCGTACTTCTCAGGGCCGGCGACGACGCCGTTTGTAAACCGGTTTTGTCGCGAGAGCTACAGCGATCCTCAGGAGGTCTACTCGCGCTTGCAGCAGCGCGGGATGAATCTTTTCACGCTCACGGACCACGATTCGATCGAAGGGTCCGAGGGGCTGAGGAAAAACCAGAATTTCTTTCTCAGCGAGGAGCTAACGTGCCGGATGCCCAGCGGTACGGAAGTCCATATCGGCGTTTACGACTTCCATGAGCGCCAGCACGTCCAGCTCCAGCAGCGCCGCAACGATCTCGTGTCGCTCTTGATGTACCTGACGGAGCGGCGGCTGTTTTTCAGTATCAACCACGTTTTTTCGAGTCTCACCGGCCCGCGCGAGCGCGAAGACTTCGCGTGGTTCGAAGCGTATTTCCCGGCCATCGAGGCGCGCAACGGGCACATGCTCGAAAGCGCGAACAACCACGCGGCCACGTTGGCCCGCCAGTGGGACAAGATCGCCATCGGCGGCAGCGACGCTCACGCGCTCGCTTCGGTCGGAACGGCCTATACCGTGGTCCCTGGCGCGCGCGACAAGGACGAATTCTTCGACGGGCTGCGCAACGGCGCGGGGCGCGTCGAAGGCGAATCGGGCAGCTTTACGAAGCTAACCCGCGACGTCTTCTCGATCGCTTTCGAGATGATGCGCGAGGAATCGTGGACCGCGCTGCTGATGCCGCTCGGGCTGCTGGTGCCGGCCGCAACATTTCTGAATTATCACGACGAGCGCGTATTCAGCCGCCGCTGGGCCGCGCGGATTTTCGGTCAAGCCGAACGTAGCAAGCGTCCTCGATGGGTCTCCGTGCCGCAACCTGCGGTGGAGGAACTCGTATGACGGTCGGAAAAGCTGTCTGGAATCAGATTCAATCGAACGATCACCGCCTGATGCGCAAAGTGCATCGCTGGCCCGCGCCGCGATGGTTTCGCGTTCTCATGATTGTCGCCACGCGCAGCGGCGACGGCTGGCTCTGGTATTCACTGGGGATCATCCTGCTCATCTTTGGAGGCGAGCACCGCTTCCAGGCGATCGGCGCGGCGCTCTGCGCGGCGGCCGTGGGGATCCTGCTCTTCCGCTCGCTGAAGCGCACTAGCCGGCGAAAGAGGCCATGCGAAATCGAGCCTCACTGCTGGTCTGCCATCTTGCCGCCGGATAAGTATTCGTTCCCGTCGGGGCACTCGATCACCGCATTCGGAATCGCCGTCGCCATCGGCCTGTTCTACCCCTACCTTCAAGTATGCCTGCTCGTGGTGGCGCTGCTCATCGCTTCTTCGCGCATCATTCTCGGAATGCATTTCCTGAGCGACGTCCTGGCAGGTTCCGCGATAGGCATCGCGATCGGATTCACCAGCTTCCACATCTTCGCCCTGTTCTAAGAGAACGCACCTCTCGCCTCCGCCTACAGATCGAGCGGGAACGGATTCTTGCCGGTGATGAGCCTCGCGGAGCGATCGTATGTGATGTAGAGCCACGCCCACTGCACCAGCACGAGAAGGCGATTCTGGAATTCGATGATGTAGGCGAGGTGAATGAAAATCCAGATCACCCATGCGGGAAATCCTGAGAGCGTCAGCCAATTCAGGTCGGCGACGGCGGCGCCCCGGCCGATCGTGGCGAGATTTCCTTTGTCGAAATAATGAAAGGGCCGGAGGGCCTTTCCGTGGAAGCGTGCCGCGATGGCGCGTCCCGCGTAGCGCCCTTGCTGGATGGCCGGCTGTGCAACTCCGGGCAGGGGCTTCCCGTTCTGGTGACTGAAATTCGCGAGATCGCCAATGACAAATATTTCCGGATGCCCGGGAACGGTCAAGTCCCGCTCGACGATCACGCGTCCGGCTTTGTCGAGCGGGGCGCGCGCTTCCTCCGACAGTGATCGCCCGAGATTCGATGCGAGCACGCCCGCCGCCCAGAGGACCGTCCGCGTCGGGATCTCTTCCGAGCGTTCGCCCATACGAACCGTGACCGAATGCTTGCGGACGCCGGTGACGAAGGTGCCGGTACGCAGCGTGACGCCGAGACGATCGAGCATCCTGCTGGCCGCCGCGGAAAGTTTCGGCGGATACGACGGCAGCGCGCGATCGGTCCCCTCGACGAGAATGATCCGCGTGGTCGACGGGTCGATGTGGCGAAAGTCGCGGCGCAGCGAATCGTTTGCGATTTCGCCGAGCGCGCCTGCAAGCTCGACGCCCGTTGGTCCGGCTCCGACGATCACGAACGTCATCCACGCGCGCTGCTTTTCGGGGTCGCTTTCGCGCTCGGCGGCCTCGAATGCGAGAAGAATCCGGCGCCGCATATCGGTCGCGTCCTCGATCGTTTTCAGCCCGGGCGCGAACTCCTCCCATTCGTCGTGGCCGAAATATTGGTGGCTCGCGCCTGCGGCTACGATGAGCGTATCGTAGTCGACCACGCCATCGTTCAAAATCACTCGCCGGTTCGCGGTGTCGAGGCCGACCGCTTCGCCCATAAGGACTCGCACATTTTTGTGCTTCTTCAGAATATTGCGCAATGGCGAGGCGATGTTAGCCGGGGAAAGCGTGCCGGTTGCGACTTGATAGAGCAGCGGCTGAAATAAATGGTAGTTGCAGCGGTCGATCAGCGTCACATCGACAGGAGCGCGTTTCAATTGCAGGGCGGCGCTGAGCCCGCCAAATCCGCCGCCCACAATCACCACGCGGTGCCGCTCGGCCATGCTGGCGCCCTCGAAGTCGCGTCCGGCTTGCGCAACGACGCGGTAGTAAAACAGGACGACGACACTTTATTGATGCATCCAAGCTGCGGCCGGACTCTCGAAATCCCGGAGGGTCGCTAGTCGTCTTTCTCCGCGCCTTTTCCCGAACGCGCGCGCTCCTGAGGCCGCTCGAAACGGTAGCCGATCCAAGGCTCGGTATGGATATATCGGGGATGGCTCGGGTCAGGCTCGATTTTTTTTCGCAACTGATTGATGAAGACGCGCAAATATTCGGTCTCCTCGCCGTAGTCCGGCCCCCACACCGCTTGCAGCAGCCGGCGATGCGCGATGGCCTTGCCCTGATTCGCCACGAGCTGGCGCAGCAATTCGAATTCTTTCGGCGTAAGGCGCACCGGCTGGCCTTTCACCATCACAGTCCGTTTCTCGAAGTCGATTTTGAGATCAGGCGAGAAAAATGGCGGAACCGACTCCGGCGGCGCCACGCGACGCAGCGCCGCGCGAATGCGCGCCATCAGTTCCTCGACGCCGAAGGGCTTGACCACGTAATCGTCCGCGCCCGCGTCGAGCGCCTGCACTTTGTCGCGCTCGCTATTGCGCACGGTGAGCATGATGATCGGCACGTCGCTCGTCGCACGAATCTCGCTGCACGTTTCCAGTCCGGAACGTCCGGGCATGTTGACGTCGAGGAGGATCAAGTCGGGACGCTCGTGGCGAATCTCTTCGAGCGCTTCGTCGCCGCTGCGCGCTTCCACCACCGTATAGGCTTGCGAGGTCAGCGTCGTCCGGAGCACGCGCCGGATCTGCGGCTCGTCGTCGACGATCAGGATTTTCGCGGATGTCATGCGGTTGCCGCTCGCGGCCGCCCGACCGGCAGCGTGAACGAAAAGACGGAGCCCTGTCCGCGCTGGCTCGTGAGGCTCATCGTGCCTCCGTGTGCCTCCACGATCGCCTTCGCGATCGGCAGCCCCATCCCCGTGCCCTCGACGCTGTAGCGCTGATCCTTGCCGCGATAAAACTTCTCGAAGATGAGCGCCTGCTCCGGATCGTCGATGCCCGCGCCGCGATCGGCGACGCTCGTGACCACGAAATTGCCGTTCTGTTCGGCCGTGATCGTGATGGGGCGATCCGCCGGCGAATACTGATTGGCATTTTCGATCAGCTGGACCAGAGCTTCGCGCGCCCGCGCCACATCCACGCGCACCGTTGGCAGATTCTCCGCGATGCGCACGTTGACGGCCCGGTTGCCCAGCGAACTGCGGCAGTGCGTGAGCGACGCGGCGATCACGTCGCCGATCGGATGCTCCTCGAGACGCAGTTCCACTTCGCCGGCATCGAGCCGTGCCATTTCGCCGGCCTCTCCGACGAGCCGGTTCAGCCGGTCGGCCTCCTCGTTGATGATCGTGAGAAGCTCGCGCTTTTGCCCGTCCGCCAAAACTTGATTCGAAAGCAGGTTTGTCACAGAGGCCTTGATCGACGTGAGCGGCGTCCGCAGCGCGTGCGTGACGGCATCCAGCAGCGCGGTGCGAAGCTGCTCGCCCTGCCGCGCCGCCTCCGTTTGGCCCAGCTGTTCGACGGCGCGCGCATGCTCCATCGCGATGGCGATGAGTGTTGCGATAGCTTCGAGCGTGTGCCTCGGCAGAATTGTGCCGGACATTCCCAGGGTGCCGATCGTGCGGACGCCGAGACGCACGGGAAGAAAGCAGATGCTATTCGCGGGATCGAAAACCGGCTCCTCGCGGACCATGATCGCTTTCAGGCTGTCGGTATCGAGCTGCGGGATCACCGGGCCCGAGCGGTAGACCTTCTGCTTATCCGCCAGAAAAAGTGCCGCGGCGCCGATCTCGAAAATATTCACGATCTGCGCGGGAATGCGGTTGAGCAATTCCATCACGTTGCCGGACTCGAGGAGGCCCTGGCTGAATTTGTACAGCCTCTCGATGTCGCGTTCGCGCGCGGACGCGTCGGCCGCCTGCTGCCTCGCGCTCGTCGAGAGCCGGCTGGCGAGTACCGCGACAACGAGAAAGGCGATTAGCGCGACCCAATTCTGCGGGTCGGCTACCGTGAACGTCCCCACGGGCGGCAGGAAGAAAAAGTTGAACGCCAGCATCGCCACCACCGACATGGCCACCGAAACCGCCATGCCCCAAACGGTGGAAACAGCTAAAATGGAGAGCAGGTAGGTAAGCGCCACAGTGGTGGCGTTGACGGGAAGCACTCTGCGGTAGAAAACTGTGATTCCGACGACGATCGCAAAAGCGACCGCGAACTGGAAAATGCGGTTGAGGATGGTTGGTCGCACTGCGACATTCTACGCTACCGGGGCATAGCTTTCCGAGCGGCTATCGAAGAGAATAGGCCCGTGCCGAAGACACCCGAAGAGTGGCTGGCGATCACCGCGCCGCCCGAAAAAACGAAGGGCTCCCTGAAGCTGTTCCTCGGCTATGCGCCCGGCGTCGGCAAGACGTACGGCATGCTGAGCGAGGCGATCCGTCGCCACACCCGCGGTGAAGACGTCGTCATCGGAGTCGTGGAAACCCATGGGCGCAAGGGGATCGCCGAACTCGTTCCCCAATTGGAGGTAGTCCCTCGGCGGAGCATCGACTATAAAGGAACGCTCTTCGAGGAGATGGACGTCGACGCCATCCTCGCGCGCAAACCCGCCGTCGTTCTCGTCGACGAGCTCGCCCACACGAACATCCCGGGGAGCAAGCACCGCAAACGCTACGAAGACGTGCTCGATCTCCTTGAAGCCAAGATCGACGTGCTTTCCACGGTCAACATTCAGCACATTGAGAGCATCGCTCCCACCGTGAACGCGATTACCGGTGTTCTGGTCCGCGAGACCGTGCCGGACTGGGTACTGCGTCTCTCCGATGAAACCGTGATGGTGGACCTCACGCCCGAAGCCCTGCAAAACCGCATGAAGCGCGGTGACGTGTACAACACCCAGAAAGTCGAGCAGGCGCTGAAGAATTTCTTCCGCCGCGGAAACCTGATCGCGCTGCGCGAGCTGGCCCTGCGGCAGGTCGCCGAGCAGGTCGATCGCAGCCTTTCGTCCTACATGGAGGAAAAGGACATTCAAGGGACGTGGGCCGTCCGCGAGCGCATCGCCGTATGCATCAGCTCGAACCCGCGGGCGCAATATTTGCTTGCGCGCGCCGCACGCATGGCGCGCCGCATGGACGCGGAGCTCTACGCCGTGCACGTCGACGTCGGAAAGAACGGGAACGCGCGCGATGAGACGGCGCTCGCCGCCAATCTGCAGTTCGCCGAAAGCCTCGGCGCGAAGACCGTGCGATTAAAGGGCGACAACGTCTCCGACGCGGCCGCCCGCTTCGTCCGCGAAAAACACATCACGCAGATGATCTTCGGCAGGTCCGCCGTCGAAGGAATTCACAAAATTCTCTACATGAACGCGATCAGCCGCTTCCTGCGCGATGCGCCGGCCGTGGACGTCCACATCGTCACCCAGGAACCCGACTAGAACGGGCGCGCGACGTTACATCGAAGGAATCTGCGAGACATTCCATCCCCCGCCGACCGCCTTGATCAGCAGGACGCTTGCGGCCATGCGGCGCGTGAGGATATCGACGGCGGCGCGCTCGTCGGAAAGCGCGGCGCTCTGCGCTGTGGTGACCTCGAGGTAATTCGCAACGCCCCCTTTATAGCGGGTGATCGAGAGATCGAGCGAGTGCTCGGCGGCTGCTACGGCTGCGTCCTGCGTTCTCGCTTCGCCTTGCAGGATGCGCAAAGCCGCCAGATTGTCCTCGACGTCTTCGAAAGCGCTCAGCGTGGTCTGCCGGTAGTTGTCGACGGACTCGTCGTAGCCCGCGCGCGCCTCTGCCGTCATGCCGTGGCGCTCGCCTCCGTCGAAGATCAGTTCCGCGGCCGACCCGGCCAGCGCCCAAAAGCCGGCGGGCCCTTGCAGCAGCGTTCCGAGCCTCGAGCTTTCAAAGCCGCCGTCGCCCGTGAGAGTGAATTGCGGGTAGTAGGCCGATCGCGCGACGCCGATCTGCGCGTTGGCTTCCTGCACGCGCCGCTCGGCCGCCGCAATATCGGGACGTCTCTCGAGCAGCTCCGATGGCAAGCTCGCCGGAACCGGCGGCGGTGGAGCGGTAAGCGGCGTTGGCATTTGGCTGAAATCGGCTGGCGGCTTGCCGATCAAGACCGCGATCGCATGCTCGAAAGCAGTGCGCTGCACGTCGACATCCTCGTCCTGCGCGCGCGTCGTCTCGAGTTGCGTTTGCGCTTGTGCCACGTCCACTGCGGAAGCGATCCCGCCCGTAAAGCGGCTGTTGGTGAGTTCGAGCGCCTTCTCGTACGATACCACGGTGGAATCGAGAAGCTTCTTCTGCGAATCGAGGCCTCGCAGTTCGAAATAATCGAGCGCCAACTCGGCGTGGAGGCTCAAGTCGACGTTGGCCAGGTCCGCCGCGCTCGCTTGCGCTTCCGATCGCGCCGCTTCCACGGTGCGGCGAACCCTTCCCCAGACATCCGGTTCCCACGAGGCATCGATCGGCAGCTGAAAATCGTTGTAGTTGATCGGAGAGCTGGCCCCGAAGAGAGGACCGTTCTGCGACTGGCGCGTGCGGCTTGCGGAACCCGACCCCGATACCGTGGGGTAATACGCGGCTCGAGCAACTTGCACCGCGGCGCGCGCCTGGGCGAACTGCGCCTGTGCCGCTCTCAAGCTTTGGTTCGAAACGGTGACCTGCTCTTCGAGCGAATTGAGCTGCGAATCGCCGTAAATCTCCCACCATTTGCCTTTGGCGAGAGCGTCGCTCGGCTGCGCACTCTCGAAGCCCGGGCTGGCGGCTTCTTTATAGGCGGGCGGCACATCCGCGGGCGGTCGGACGTAATTGGGACCGACGGTGCATCCGGCGAGCGGAAGCCCCAGTGCGATCAGGGCTGCCGCTCGCTGGATGTATCTGCGCATGCCAGCCGGTGGAACGATGAGGCGCACTGGCCGTTTATTTTCCCCCGTAGCTCACTCGCCAGATCGAGTTCGAGCCGTCATCCGTCACCATCAAGGCGCCATCGCTCGCGACTGTCACTCCCACCGGGCGGCCCCAGCACTCGCCCTTGTCATTCACGAACCCGGTCAGGAAGTCTTCGTAGTCGCCGACCGCGTGACCGTTCTTCATGGGCGCCATGATCACTTCGTAGCCCGTCCGCACCGAGCGGTTCCACGAGCCGTGCTCGGCTGCGAATAGCTGCCCCTTATATTGCTTCGGGAACATCTTGCCTTCGTAGAAGACGATGTTGAGCGAGGCGTCGTGCGGTTCCAGCAGCACGTCGGGCACGATCACCTTGTCCTTCAGTTCGGGATGCTTTCCCGGAAAGCGCGGATCGGGATGCCCGCCCGTGTAATACCACGGCCAGCCGTAGAATCCGCCTTCCTTTACGCTCGTGATGTAGTCGGGCGGAAGATTGTCGCCGATTTCATCCCGTTCGTTCACGGAGGTCCAGAGCTGTCCGGTCGTGGGATTCACGGCGAGGCCGGAACCGTTGCGAATGCCGGTGGCGTATACCTCGAGGTTCTTGCCGTCGGGATCCGCGACGAGAATATCCGCGCGGTGATATTCGCTGGTATCGGTGTCGATGTCCGTGACGTTGGTGTGCGAGCCGACCGAGATGAACATCCGCTTGCCGTCGAGCGAGAAAGCGACGCCTCGCGAGAAGTGGTTCGGTCCCGCCGGCAAATTGGGCACCACGGTTTCCGGATCAGCGGTGGCCTTCAGGTCGCCATTCGAGTAGGGAAACCGGAGGATGGCGTTCGTGTCACCCACGTATAGATATTTCGGGTTCGGGCCCGCGGGGTAAAACCGGAGCCCAAAGGGAAGGTTGAGCTTCGAAGCGTAGACCGACATCTGCGCCATTTTTCCGTCGGGGCCCGCGCGGAAGACCAGGATCTCACCCTGATTCTGCGCGGCGGCGAAGAGATCGCCATTCGGTGCCGTGATGATCGTTCGGGGCGAAATCGCTTTGCCGTCCTCGCCCTTCAGGTTTTCGGCCCAGAGCTCAACCTTAAAGCCCTCGGGCGCCTTCGGCCACAGGTCGCCGCGCGGAACCGGCCGCGAGAAAACGGCGGAGGATTTCGTGGCGTACGGGTCCGGCAGATCGGCCGCGGTTATGTGATGCATGTGGCCCGGCGTTTCAGAGGTGTAATCCTGAAACACACCCGGTGTGCCGGGCTTCGCGTTCGGGTCCACGGGGTGCGATGGCGGCGGAGCGAACTGCGCCCGGACGGCTCGTTCCGCGCTCGCAACAACGAACAACAATGCGAGGCCGAGGGCGGCCGCAACTGCCAATCTCGGATAAAAGCGTCTCATCGATTCTCTCCTCAAGTTTCATTCCCCCCTTGCTTCCTTAAACGTGGCCGCAAGCCCGTTCGTTTCAAGCTTGTGTCAGTCGAGAGAGTGCTACGAATTGCGACGGCTTACTCGGATGCAGTGCTTACCGCTCCGCTCCCCGCGGCGTTTTGCTGCGCGATTCGCACTGTCTCGCCGGAAATCAGCGAATCGGGCGGGTTCACGATCACGGAATCGCCCGCATTCAAGCCCGAAACCACTTCGACCTCGTTACCCATGTCGCGGCCGAGAGTGATATTCACGAGCGCGGCTTTGT
>Ga0335074_10014783_pt1 | contig 10944 bp, 9 predicted proteins | sample Lox_Sample_23_FD_206715 | JGI IMG/M metagenome (GOLD analysis project Ga0335074, IMG submission 206715) | Soil microbial communities from Loxahatchee National Wildlife Refuge, Florida, United States - Lox_Sample_2.3 | ecosystem: Environmental > Terrestrial > Soil > Wetlands | place: USA: Florida... | reverse complement strand
TGCTCATTCTCTTCTGTCGTACCATCTCTGTCCATCTAGCCGCATCTTCGTCTTGTGGAATATCGTCGAGGTGCATATCAGAATGGAGAGATCTAGTTGCTCTCCGGACCAGTGTAATCGATCCTCTTCGACGCGTTGGTGTACTCGGAGTGACTCGACCACTGGCAGAGATAATTTCTGCTAGATCGGCTCTGTTGGGGGATTCTCGTGAGAGGCGGGAAGTTGCAACTCGGGGGACTTCCAAGGTATGGCGTTGTTGTGATCGGGTTGATGGGTGAAGAACGAGAGCATTGGAGGGCTCTTTTTGAAGGGCTGGAGGTGATGAGATTCGGTGTAGTTGGCCGGGAATACGGAAAGATGATTCGGGCTCCGCAGTTGCGAACCTATCCACTGGCGACAGTTTCGTAGGTGATGAATATACCGTACTATTATGAAAAACGTTGTCTTCATGAGTGACGGTTTTGCTGCTTTCTTGATCTCGAATTTCGACATTACCGTTGACAGCATCAAGCTTGACATGCGTTTCCCAGTAGCCTTCTTCAGTCTCAGCAGCGTGAGCCGCTGCAAAGTAGCCTTCGTCTGTTGTTGCAAGTCTACTGATGCCATTATTGTCATCAGAAGCTCGCGCCTTATCAAGGAGAGCGGTAGCCGTGGGACTCGGTTGATCTTCCGATGGACGCTGGAAACTCAAGGAATCTTTGGCCGCTGGAGCTAGTGCATCCATCGCCTGTCCATTTGATCGAGAGAAGAGGTTGTTGGTGGATCCATTTGTCAAGATGCCATTGGGTGTGTTTTCGACGACGTTACCATTGGGCTGCTGGTCCTGGGTGTGGCCGTGGGAATCGTGGCCGTCTATTCTGTCGCTTGCTTGGCTCTGTCTGTCAAATGAAGATCTCTTATCGTGAGGGTAGAGACTCGTCACTTGATGAGCTGGAGCCTCGGCCAGGAATGACGGCATCTCTAGCGAGTGCAGCACGCGAAGACCATTGATGATCAGGTACGCGCTTTTGCCCGCAGAGACGTGTCTCTGGCTTTGCTGGCTTCCAGAAGGAAGAACCTCGCGCTCCAGCTTGCCGTGACTGGCTAGTTGGTTGGAGTAGGATCAGTTTACCGGGCGTATGGGTTGGACGGGGGATGCGTCGACATGACTTCGGGATGAGTAGGGAGTGGTGAGAAAGGGGAACTGCACCGGTCGGAAGGGGATGGCAGGGATGAGGATGAGCAATGGATGCTAGATTTTGGATATAGTTGGAGTCTGTGGGATGTTTTGTGGGAATGAGATGGAAGAAGTTTTGACGTCGCTCTGATCCTTGGACTGGGCTGGCCTGCTGTTGGCGTTGTAAGTCGGAGCCACAGCCAAAGCCACAAGCCACGTCCTTTCGCTTTGACTTTGCGCGCAACTACGGGCTGAATACAGCGAGGACTCAACAACGAGCCCGAACAACATCCAGCCATCGAATGAGCCGGATATTGCTCCCATTATGGCCTGGGTAGACATGGAAGTTAAGTCAATGTTGACAACATAGCAAAACAATGCGCTGTCAATTTGTCACAATCACATGTTGGCGCAGGAGAAGTTCCGACATCGTTATATATTTAGATTCAGCAGCACTATGGACGCCCTACAGCGATCATTGAGAGACCGTAGGCACCGAACGCCTTTCCCATCATTGAGAGCCAGAAGCAACCGTTAATACCAATACATGTATCGCAAAGACCTATGCCCGAGTCACACATCGCAGTAAGAAAAAGGATATCCACCGGCGAGGTAGCCGCACTCGCCCCTGACGCCAACCCGATTACAGCGGCAGTACCGAAACTCTTGAACAATCGACACGAAGGATCGATCAAGCTTCAGCCTTTGCCTCCTTCTTCGGAGCTGCCTTCTTTGGCGCGGCCTTCTTAGCTGCTGTCTTCTTGGGTGCGGCCTTCTTTGCGGCCTTGGCAGCTTGTGGAGCCTTGGTCTTGGTGACGCGACCAGACTTGGTCTTGCCTAGCACAACCGGAGGCTTATCTTCAACGGCGGGAGCCTGTAAGAAAATGTGAGTACATGTGCAGTATACAATCCGAGGAGATATGTACAGCTGGAGCGGTCTTTCGTGGTTTGCTGGCATTGGCCTTGGTCTTGGGAGCAGCCTTCTTGGCAGTAGTCTTCTTCGTGGCGGCAGCCTTCTTTGCCGGAGCAGTCTTGGTCGTGCTCTTTGCCTTTGTTGCTGTCTTCTTCTTCTCCACCTTTGGCTTATCGGCCTTCTCGGCGGGTTTGGCAGTACCGGGCTTCTTCAGCTTGACTGGGCCAGACTTGCCTGTAGCTAGTTAGTATGGCTTGTTTACATCACAGACCAGTGGTGAAAGAAAGACAACGAATGTGTAAACATGTGGAGTGACGCGTCTAAGGGAGTTCCAAGCGACTCAAAGCACTGGAGGGACAAGTGTAAAACATACCCTTGGGGAATTCGAAAGTCTTGCCATCACCGGTCTCAAGAGCGCGACTGATGTGCTTATTGAAGGCCGCCTCGGTTAGGCCACCAAGGTTGTTGTTGGCCGTGATATACTTCTTGATCGCCTGACGGCTATAGAACGGTCAGTCGATCTGCCAGGCAACAAGCACCAAAGTGCGATGAACGGAAAAAAATTAGTACTGACCTGCTACCATTGCGATCCTTGAGCTATATTGCGAAATTTCATGTTAGCAATTGCGTTGTAACCATCGTTGTGGGAAGAGGAGGCGACTAGACGATGCCGCTACGGTCGGATCGATCGCGACCCCTCGCAACAACATGCGATGCGCCGGAAGCAACAACTTACGTTGAGGATTGCATCCTTGATCATATCTATAACGGATGTGTTAGTAAATGGCATGCGAACACAGCAAAGCTATCGCGGAAGCTCCGCGACGGTGTGGTGGGAGCGTACCTGAGAAGGGAGCATGCTTGGGAGCAGCGGCCTTGGTGGTCTTCGCCTTGGGCGCAGCGGCTTTCTTGGGAGCTGTGGGAGCCATGTCAGAAGATTGCGAATAGTAGATGGATGTCGGAGTTGATGGACAAAAGCGTCGCAAAGTCACAGGCGGCGGAACGGGTTAAGATAGCGGGCGGCGGCGGTCGGAGGCTGTTTGTTTGCGACGAGAGTTGAGACGGATGGGTGGGAGCGAGGGAAAGGCAGGCGACGCGCGGGAGGGGCAGGCGAGCTGCGAGCTTTATGTAGCGGCGCTTGGGCCTCGCGATGATGGGCTGTTTATGCCGCTAATGTCGTTGCGGGTTAGCCTGCACCCGCCCGCTATCAACAGCGCACCCTCGCCATTCCCTTATAACCCGAACACCTCCCTCGGCCTCTGTCGTTTTGATTCTTCTCGCCCGCGCGACGTCGATGTCGAGACAGTTGCGACCCGCCGACTTCCTGTTTCACTCATCATCCTGCTAAATTAGTATGCTGCTGACCGATGTGACCCATGCCTATCAATCATCGTCCACCGCCCGCCTCATTGCTACTGTGTTGTTTGGCCTGATGTTGTCCGTGTTGTCCCTCTCTTGTGTCGTGTGAGACATGATCACGTTACGTTAAACTTTTGGTACAACCATCAACGAATAGTGCTTTCTAATTGGTACGCGGCCTTTCCTCTGAGCTTTGGTGATCCCGTGCTGCGATGCTATCTATCCCGGATTAAAGTACAGTCATCGCATTGCCCGAAACGCGTAGGCAACAATCACATCCGCTTTTTGCCTTCCGTGGTCGATCCCATGTGGCGAGTTGGTCTTCCGCAAGACACCTGCACCGATTAGCCGTGTTTGAGCCTTCAAACCAGGAAGAACACGCCTGAAAACTTTAGTCTTGATCCTCTACGCCGTGCTTTTGAAGTGTGCCAAATGAAAGTCGCATGTGTGACCGACAGCTTCACAACGAGTGAACCAGCATCACTTGGCACGATTCTCAATGATGCCTGGGCCATGCTCATCGTATTCTTTCTTAGAGATCCACATCTGTAATATTGTTGTTAGCCTCGTGAATACTGCTGTTTCTCAAACAACGTTTACCTGATGGAATGTGCCTAAACTCGCCAGGATACTGCCACCAATCCAGGTTGCGTACTTTCGTTCGACCGTGTTCGATGGGGCGTGGATTCGAACTCTCAGTGAGGGGAAGGCGGTGCTTAGTTCCTGATCGAGGCGGCGCGCAAGTCCTTGGAGCAGCGAAGAACCGCCGACCAGAACCATATTCTGTATCAGCTGTGTTCGACTGTCTCCGTCGACTGCATTCAGTGCCGCAAGCACCAATCTCGGGATGGTTTGCTCTGCCTTCGGCTTTGGATTGTCCGCGTCCTACTTGAGTTAGTTTCGGATTCTACTGCGAGTGTGCTGCAAAATACGCACCGTAAGCGCTGCGTTCTCGTCAAACAATGACTCGGCAGGTTTGAATCTCTCGGCACCAAATACTTGATTCCAACCATCTGGCATCTCAAAGGGACGACCTGGCCAGCTCTTCGCAACATCTACGTTCGTCGTACCCGGCGCACCACTGTTCAGACGGCCTGGCCCTTCCCAGACTTGAACGACAGACTCTTTGAATTCGGTTAACACACGCTCTTCCTCGAACGCGCGGAAAGAGTCTGCGGGTGGCGTCTCGAATTTCCTATAGGCAGCTTGGGATAGCGTGCCAGCGTCGACTGGCACTTTGCCCTGCACCATGTAGAATGGCATAAGGGGAACTGGAGGCTGAGACTGAGCGAACACGAGACGGATTTGCTTCGAGACGTAGTTTCCACCAAGTGGTGACGTCCTGACTCCTACGACAATATCAGATCAGTGCCTCATCTTTCGTGATGACCGTGGCCAACCTTTCTTGACGATCATTCCGTCGATGACCGGAGTTACGGCAACCATTGATGCACCAACATCAATCACGAGTGCTGTGTGCTTTCCGGCGGAGAACCTAGCAGGACTTAGCAGATACTCAAATAACCAAGTAAACTGCACTCACGCAGCAAGCGCTCCACTTCTACCGAGCCAGAATGCCGGTGCACCCCAGTCCTCGAACGCAATCTCAGTGAGCTTTTCCCTGGACTTTTGTGAAGAAATACCAGGTTCCGACATGAGGAGTGGGTTTTCCGCCAGCGGTCTTTCAGTCTCTTCCGCTCCGTTCATACCCACGTTGCTATTGGTATTTGTCGCGTCATTGAGCCCATTCCTTAATGGATTAGATTGCCGTGGACTGATCAACCGCGATGTAATGCTGAACTCCCATAATTTCGTCGCCGTTTCCCAATCTGATACCCAGTCTTCCGCTCCTTCGCCTGCCAAGGGATTGTGTATTTCGATGTTCGGTAGAGGATCGTGCACTGAATTGTCGCCGAAGAGCAGTTCACGCTCACCACCTGCTGGCGTATAGGTACCGTAATATGTAGGCACAACGGATTTGGGAACGTCTTCGCCTGCAAATCCGGCGCGGGTGGATGAGTAGCCTGGATCGAGAACAATGGCTGAGACCTCGTCTATACGCTTCTTAGTGATGCTAGCAATGTCTGGGCCAGTAGACCCAGATGATTTTCTGCGCGGCATTGTTTACCTCCTCCATATTCTGCGGGATTTGGAGCTGTATATTGGTTGGGAACGGCCATGTCTGCCTTCGTTCCTTCTTCGAGTTGGATGTGTACTGAATCGCAGCGTCTAGAGCAAGCAAGTGCAACAGGAACTCGCAGCTTAGAACTTCAGAGGTAGGGGCGAAGCGAAGAACAGTGAGGTTGAATTGAAGTCCGAGCAATTGCGCCGCGCATCTCGGTTGTGGCTGGTCTAAAAAACATCAAATATGTCTCCTTAGGCATCGAAGCCTTTCCACAGAGGGAAGCTAGGGGGAAGCAACAACGTCGCGTCCAACTTAGCACGAGATTTTCTCGACTTTTTGACTTGGAATGCCGATTCTCAATCCCTTGTCGTGATTTCGTGGATTGGGCCTGTGATGCGGCCTGGCAGTGATCGATCATGTCGTGGCTATCCTTCTGGCGAAAGGTATATTCGCTAGAAACCTTAGACACGCGATTCGTGGCCTCTGCGAACACACCACCTAAGATCTCGGCAACAGATTTCGAGCAGAACTCAGTACGCGGAGAGGCATCATCAAGCCAGTTGAATGGTATACAAGGATCCTCGGACAGCCGTGATGCTAAAAATGCGGTCGCTTCAGATATTCGACCTCCGCTATGGCATACCATTGAGTTCTACATCTATTACTTCTTCTTCATCACGGTAGTCCCAACCATGTTCTATGTGGCATACTCTGTTTCAAAGCGTACGACACAGGCATTCATCCATCAGGTTTTTGATTTAGTCACTGACCCGCGACCAGCTTCACACCCAAATTATAGCAGCTACGCCAACTTGCTATCCGATGGTTGGATTCCTGGACGGAAAGTGGTGAGTTAGCAGTCCCAAATCGTCTAGAATATCTTTGCTGACAAGTATTTTCAGGATAACTCAGACGACCAGTACAGGTCTTTCCGCAGCAACGTGCCTTATCTGGCTGTGTTGATCGTTGTTCATCCACTTTTACGTGCCGCTTACGACTACTTCTGGCGCGCAAATACCTACATTCAGGTACGCCAGTCACCTGGATCTTCCAGAAGCCTCACCCATGGCTTATCAGTCGGCGCCACTGCAGATGCAAGACTGCAACAGCGTGTTTCATTCGACTTCTATTTCGCCATCATCTTCATCATCGCTCTTCACGGGTTTTCTGCCTTGAAGGTCGTCCTCATCGTCTTTACGAACTACATGCTGGCCAAACGTCTACCAAAGAAGTACGTCCCTGCTGCAACTTGGATCTTTAACATTGCGATCCTGTTTGCAAATGAGCTAGCACGTGGCTATCCATATGCAAACATTGCCGCATTCCTGTCGCCCTTCAAGTACTCGCGCCCTGCCATGAAGGGATTTCAAGAACCAAACTGGGGTAACTGGTTGGATGAACACTGCGGTCTCATTCCTCGATGGGAGGTATTGTTCAACATTACCACCCTGCGGCTTATCAGCTTCAATTTTGATTACTATTGGAGTCTCAACATGCGAGGCGGAAGCCCAGTTGAGGTATTACCTCTTTATCTCTGTCATAGTTGGAGATTAACTAATGACATAAAGAAGAAACAACTCGATCCCTCCAATCTCTCTGAACGTGACCGCGTCAGCCTACCAGTCAAAGCAGAGGACTACTCCTTTCGAAACTACTTTGCATACGCCCTCTACTCGCCCTTGTACCTCGCAGGTCCGATTCTCACGTTCAATGATTACATCAACCAGCAGCGTTATATGCTGCCTAGCATCACCAGAGAGCGTACGTTGATGTACGCCATCCGATTCATCCTCGTGCTTCTCTGCATGGAACTGGTGCTCCACTTCATCTACACGGTAGCCATTTTCAAAGCCAAGCCCGACTGGGCCGCCTACACGCCGTTCCAGCTAGGTATGCTGGGCTACTTCAACCTGCACGTGATCTGGCTGAAGCTGCTGATGCCGTGGCGGTTCTTCCGGCTGTGGGCGCTGATCGACGGCGTGGACCCGCCGGAGAACATGGTGCGGTGCATGAGCAACAACTACTCGGCGGCGGCGTTCTGGCGCGGCTGGCACCGCAGCTACAACCGGTGGGTGGTGCGCTACATCTACGTGCCGCTGGGCGGCAGCGGCGCGGCCGGCGCGCTCGGCCGCCTCCGCGCCCTCGCAAACGTCCTCGCCGTTTTCACCTTCGTCGCTCTCTGGCACGACATCAGCTTGCGCCTACTCGTCTGGGGCTGGCTCATCTCCCTCTTCGTTCTGCCCGAGGTCGTCGCCGGCCTGCTGTTCCCGGCGAAGAAGTGGAAGGACCGGCCCAACGCCTATCGTGCGCTCCGCGGCGTCGGGGCCGTCGGGAACATCCTCATGATGATGGTTGCGAATCTGGTTGGATTCGCGATTGGACTTGATGGACTGGCGGGTTTGGTGAATGGGATCTTCGGTAGCGCGTCCGGAGTGGGTTTCTTTGCGGGCGCCTGCGTGTGTTTGTATGTAGGAGCGCAGGTGATGTTCGAGGTCAGGGAAGAGGAGAAGAGGCAGGGCATCCGGATGAAGTGCTAATATGTCCTTGATGTTGTATCACCGATATGCAACCACCTCATGACATTTCTTGCGCTGAAAAGCCCCGAGTCAGCGCTCAATATGGAACGCTTGAATTGAGTTAACAGTGATCACGTGTTATTCGCGGTGGCGCTTCGGAACACTTTGGAGTGTAGTTGTATGCTAACATTGCAGTGCAGGCGGACGCCTGGCGCCAATCAGTGCTTGCTTAAGTACCTATGTAGGAACACTTTGAATTGAGCTAAATGGGCGTCACGTGTTTCTCGCAGTGGCACTTTGATATCTTGCTGGGTGCGTACATGTAGTCGTACGCTAAAATTGCAGTGCAAACCGCAGAGCGGTGGACATCTGAACTATGTACACTTCCCTTTAGTTGAGGTGGTATCAGTAGGTTTTCGATAATTCTAACATGGGAAGCAAAAAAGTGTTTCAAATTCTCCACCTGGTATCGTACCTGATGGGAGAGCGCCGCCCATCTGTGAGAGAAGAACAAAAAAAAAAGATTTCCCAAAAAAAAAAAAAAAAAAAAACAAAATGAAAGTGTTACGAGTCGAACTCGCGAGGTGTGGTTCCAAAGAATACTAAGTGGCATTTTGTTGCGTCGGCCTCTGTCGCATCTGGTAAAAGGCAAGAGGCGAGCCATGGCAGCCGATCGCATGCCACGAAAACTTTTCGTGTTAGCACATCATATACTGTTTCTATTTATGCCTGAATTGGCACGATCATGATCCAAATATGCGCAATAGTAAATGCGTGCAAAAGTTCCAGCATCAAGTTGAACTTGATGGATAAATCGTAAAGCGAGAGATGATGCAGTTTACTTACATCGCACAATAATCACGCTCACGATTTCAAGGCTGATTGGAAGCCGGAAAAAAGTTGGAAAATTGCATTGAGTAATCGACTTGTCACGTTCAAGCCAGGGCCGGTACCTGCTCCAAAGCGCACAACTGGAGAAATTGACGTACCAGGTTCTCTCTCACTCTTCAACTTCATCGCTAAGATCCGAGGAACCTCGTATATGAACAATCTACATCTCGGATCCCGGTCTTATCAAAGTACCTCTGCAGATCAGCGCCTCTGCGTGGACTACTTTTGTTTTATCTCCACTGATACGCGAGGTGACATGATCTTCCGACGTGGAGCTCATGGCGGGAACAAACGGAAAGGTCGGAAGATTCGCGCAGTATATTCTGAACCCCTATCTGACTGAAGAATAGATTGGCGCATGAGCGGTATGTCCAACTTACGATGATGTAGACAAATTCTCAGCCCATTATGGTCACCCAAGTTGCCCAATTGCGCCCACCCATTGCGTTCACTCCCAGCAGCTGCAGGCACAGGCTATTGCGTGCCACTTCTTGTGACCTTGCCACCGTAGTTCGAATGAGGCGTTGCAGATATCCAAATGGAGTCCGGGTTGGCGTCGCACGACGACGAGTGAGCGATAGCGCGAATCAATGAGTGGCCAGGCGTCCTCACTTGTTTTGAAGTTTGACGAGCAAGGGGCTCCGCTGGCGGGCAGCCTTGTTTATTTTTGCCAGCCGCGGTGATGGTGCGTGGGAAAGAGCAAGGGAAGCGAACTGAGAATTATCCCGTTGAAAACTCTGGCTCAATTTCCGTGAAGCCGTGACGGTGAAGATGGCGCCAATGTGGGCGATGGCAGCAGCCACATCACAGTCGGCCCTTGGGTATGTCACGACAAGTATTCCAATATCAAATCACCACTGCGAGCACGGCTCAGAAATGAAGCTGAGTGCTTTAGAGTAAGTGTAGAGAAATTTAATTCGTCGCAACTCTCGAGTTGAGTGTTGACATTCTGTATAGAAAATGGAAAGTGGTGGCTGTTTGAGGGGAGGAAGTGCGCGATAGTCAAAATTGAACCCCCGCTCTTAGCAGGCCCACCGTTCTGTGATTCCACTCCCACCGCAATTACGAGCCGCGAATGCAGGAACACCCGCTCCCAGCCCTGTCATCCCAGCAAGCTCCGTCGTGCTTGGTTCGCCTTCCTCTTCTCTCTTCTTCTTTCTCCACCACGTCGTGTCAAGCAACACCAAACACTTCGTGCTTCGCGCGTCCTCGCCTTCCTTGGCATCATTGCGAGAGCTCGTCAACGCTCTTTCTCTCGCCGCGCTTTGAAGCTGGGACGCAATCTTGAAGCTTGCCTTTGAGCCTTTCATTGCCTCTCATCTTCAATCGCGTTCCCTCTTTCAACCCTCAAACACTTAAAACAATTGCTCAATTAGCAGGCTTTGCCTCACTGCGTTCTTTTATCGAGCTCTCCAACAAAGGAGTTGCTCTCCATTCGTTACTACATCTTGCTGCAGGACAGGAATCCGCGCCACCCAACTACATTCCCCCTGCCAACCATCTGTGTTCACGGCAACACACCGCATTCCACATCCTCATAGCAATAGAGCCGGAGCTCGTGAGTTTCTCCTCCATTCCACAATCTGACAGTCTCGATCTTCACCTGGCCTCGGCCTTTGCGAGATCTATTCTGCACCTACCTCATATCGCAAAGATCAAAACTTACTAACTCCGCCGAGCGATAGTTGACATAGCCATTCGCTTCATCGACACATCTTCCGAGCATCGTACATAGCAATCACTATCGAAGGTTCGACTAGTCTTCATTCGACATGAAAGTCTCAGCAACTCTTGCGCTGGTCGCCTTCGGTGCCACACTGGTTGCTGCTCAACCTCACCGTAAGTCTGATCCGATGCCTCAGTCAAATGCCGAGTTGACCTGTGGTTTAGATCATCATAATCATCTCCACCTCCATAAGAAGCGCGGCGGTCCCGACGGTGGCTTCATTGGCAAGGATAAAGGCGATTACGATACCACCGTCGT
>Ga0335074_10014782_pt1 | contig 10944 bp, 7 predicted proteins | sample Lox_Sample_23_FD_206715 | JGI IMG/M metagenome (GOLD analysis project Ga0335074, IMG submission 206715) | Soil microbial communities from Loxahatchee National Wildlife Refuge, Florida, United States - Lox_Sample_2.3 | ecosystem: Environmental > Terrestrial > Soil > Wetlands | place: USA: Florida... | reverse complement strand
TGGAGATGGAGCGGCTTGCGTGGCGATTTCGCGATCCTGCCGGCCATTCATCTGCTCACCGGAATGGGTCTGATACTGGCCGTAAGCCTGCGCGATCCGTTGCGGGACACGCTGGAGTTCAGCAAATTCGCCTGGGGCGCGGCGCTGGGGTGCCTGGTGTTGCTCGCGCCGTCCTTGCGATGGTTTCGTTATCAACGCTTCGCTTCCTGGTGCTATACGCCGCTGTTTGCCGCGCTGGCCTTGTTCGCGTTATTGATGCGCTTCGGCTCGGGCCCCACCGGCAACGATGCGAAGGTGAATCTGGGGCCGTTCCAACCGGTGGAAGCCATTAAAATCCTGCTGGTGTTCTTCCTGGCCGGGTATTTCGCGCGCAATTGGGAAAGATTGCGGGATTTGCGGGAAAAGACCTTCTTTTTGCGCTGGATGAAACTGCCGCGCCTTGCCCACGTTCTGCCGGTTATGCTGGCGGTAGCCGTGGCCTTGGGCTTTTTCTTTTTATTGAAGGATCTCGGGCCGGCGTTGGTCACCGGATTTCTTTTCCTCGCGATGTTCTGGGTGGCGCGCGGGCGGGCCGGGCTGGCACTGCTCGGGATTGTGTTGCTGGCCGCGGGCGTGGCTGTGGGGTATCACCTGGGCAAACCGCCCACGGTGGTGGATCGCATCAACATGTGGCTATCGCCCTGGGACAACAATGTTCACGGGGGCAATCAACTGGCGCATTCGTTGTGGGCTTTCTCCACCGGAGGCGCGCTGGGATCGGGCCCCGGCTGGGGCGATCCCGACATGATTCCCGCCGGACATACCGATCTGGTGCTTCCGGCCATCGGCGAAGAGTGGGGATTCTGCGGCGTCGCGACGGTGCTGCTGCTGACCGGGTTCCTGGTCTGGCGAGGAATACGGATTGGCCTGCGGGCCGCGAGCGAATACGGTATGTTTCTCGCATTCGGTTTATCGTCGCTGATCGCGTTTGAGATGCTGCTGATTTCAGGCGGCGTTCTGGGCGCGATTCCGCTGTCGGGGGTAGTGTCGCCGTTTCTGAGTTTCGGCAACACGGCCATGCTGGCGAATTTCCTGATTTTCGGAATGTTGATTGCGATTTCGGGCGAACCGGGCGGCGCCGCCGCGTTGGGCGAGCCTTTTCGCAAACCGGCGGTCCGGCTGGGATGGGCCTTGGGCACGGCCGCCGCAACGCTTCTGGGATTCGCCGCCTATTATCAAATCCTGCACGACCAGGATTTCCTGGCGCGGGAAGCGAAGGTTTTTGAAGACGACGGCGTTAAACGTCCGCAGCGCAATCCGCGCCTCAATTCGCTGGCGCACGAAATCCGGCGCGGAGACATTTTCGATAGAAACGGCATTCTGCTCGCCACCAGCGATTGGAACCAGTTGGAGCGGCGCCGCGCTCAGTATTCGAAACTGGGCGTGAACATCGATACCGCCTGCTCGCGCCTGGACAACCGGCATTATCCGTTCGGCGCGCTGACCGCGCATTTGCTCGGCGACCTGCGCACCGGCGACAATTTCCATGCCACCAACGCGTCGCTGATCGAGCACGATTCCAATGCGAAACTGCAAGGCTTCTCCGACTATCGCGAACTGGCGCCGCTGATCCGCTATCGCCATCAGCCCGGCAATCCGGCCATCGCGAAACTGATGGCGCGCGACCGTAACGTGACCGCGTCCATCGATATTCGGCTGCAAATGCGCGCCACTCAGGCCCTGAACGACTGGCTGGCGAAATCGCATAAGGACAAGGGCGCGGTGGTGGTGATGGATCCGAATTCGGGCGATGTACTGGCGCTGGTGAGCGCACCCGCGCCGGAGGCGAAGTCCGCCGCGACGCCCGAGGAATTGTTCGACCGTGCGCGTTACGGCCAATATCCGCCCGGCTCGACCTTTAAACTGGTGACCGCCATGGCCGCGCTGCGCCTCAATCCCGCGCTTGAAAATCAGAGCTTCAGTTGCCGGCGCCTGCCGGACGGCCGCGTGGGCGCCATCATTCCCGGTTGGCGCAAGCCCATTCGCGACGACGTGGGCGATTCGGCGCACGGGACGCTGGCCATGCATCAGGCCATTACGGTTTCCTGCAACGCCTATTTCGCGCAACTCGGTGTGTTCTCCGTCGGCGCGCAGCAGTTGAGCGATACCGCCAAGCTGCTCGAGATTCCGGCGGGAAGCGTGCCCGATATTCAGGCCGCGCTGCCGTTTGCGTCCTATGGACAAGGCCCGGTATTGGTGACGCCTTTCAAGATGGCGCGCGTGGCCGCGACCATCGCCGCCAATGGCGCGATGCCGCAAGGGCGCTGGGTGATCGACGGCAGCAACGGGCGCACATCGCCTCCCAAACAGATTCTCGCGCCCGACCTGGCCGCGTTTCTCGCTTCTGCGATGCGATCCGTGGTTCAACAAGGAACCGGGCGGCGCGCGATGCAAGGCGAGCCGGTGAGCGTCGCGGGAAAAACCGGCACGGCGCAATTGGACGAGGGCCTGCCGCACTCCTGGTTCGCCGGCTTTGCGCCCTACGACGGAGATAGAACCAAAAGCATCGCGTTCGCGGTGGTGGTGGAACATGGCGGTTATGGCGGAACGACGGCGGCGCCCATTGCGCGCGAAATCGTGGACGCGGCGGCCGAACTGGGGCTGATAGGCGGGGGCAAATGAAGATCTCGGAGATCATCGAGCGGCTGGGGCGCACGGTGTTTGAAGCGCCTTTCGGCGCGACGGCGCAAGCCATGGGCGAATCGCCGGAAGTGGCGGAGATTCGCATCGCCGTGCTGGAGGAGGTGCGCAAGAAGATCCAGCGCGCGGGCGGGCAGACGCTGTTTCCTTACAATCTGGTGCGCATTCGTATCCGCGCCGCCGGCGAAGAAGGCGCCGTATTCGAACACGAGTTTTTTCGCCGGTTTTTCGACGAAGAAGTCCGGAAGGGATTATCGAAAGAAGCGTGCCGCTTTCCCGACGATCTGCGCGTGGAGGTTCAGGCCGCCAGTGAGGAAGGGAAATGGCTGCGCGTCGAGATGCTGGCCGAGGACGCCGCGCCGCCAGCAGAAATAGCCCCGCGCCGGGGAGGTAGCGCGACCTTAGTGGTCTCCGCCGGAACCGCAAATAAATCCGAACTCACGCTCGAAAAGGCCCGCACCAATATCGGCCGGCTCAGCGAGGTCTATAAGGCCGAAGGCCTTTCGCGTCGCAACGATCTCGCATTTGCCGCGGATACGCCCGTCAACCGGACAGTCTCGCGCGAGCACGCGCACATCGTGTGCGTCAAGGAGACGGGCGAGTACCGGCTCTTCAACGACCGTTGGTACAACCGCGGCAATAAGGGCGAGAACAATTGCGGGTTGTGGATCGTGCGTGACGGCATGGGGCAGGAGGTACATCGCGACGGGCGTGGGACGCGGCTCGAACACGGCGACGAAATCCACTTCGGCAAGGCCGTGGTGAAATTTCAGATCAAATAATTAAACCAGATCCAGCGCCTGCTCGAAATCGCGCATCAAATCGCGCCAATCCTCGATGCCGATCGAAATGCGCACCAGACCATCGGTAACACCCGCCGCGGCGAATTCCTCTTCGGTAAATCCGGAATGGGTAGTGGTCTTGGGATGACACACCAGCGTCTCCACGCCGCCCAGCGATACCGCGTTGCGCGCGATGCGTAAGTTGCGTAGGAACTCGAAGGCAGCGGTTTTGCCGCCGCGCAACTCGATGGACAACATGCCGCCGGGAAAATCGCATTGATCGCGAGCGATCTGCAATTGGTCCGGATCGGTGAAGAGCGTGGGATACAAAACACGCTCGATTTTCGGGTGCTTGGCCAGCCGCGTAGCGATACGCTCGGCGTTTTTGCTCGATCGGTTCATGCGCAGAATGACCGTGGGCAACCGGCCCTCCAGCATCCAGCATTCGTCCGGCTGCAGAATGTTTCCGAACAGGTTGCGTTTGGAGTGCATGCGGCGGATGAGATCCGGATCGCGCGTAATGGCCGCGCCGGCGATCAGATCGCTCAGGCCGGAGATATATTTAGTGGCCGAATAGAGGCAGAGATCGGCGCCATGCACCAGCGGGTGCTGGAACGCGGGCCCGAGCATCGTGTTGTCCACCATGACCAGCGGCTTAGGGTTCAGGCGCGCGGCCGCGTCGGAGGCGCGCTGGATATCGGTCATTACGATGGTCGGATTCGCCGGCGTTTCAATCAGCACAATGGCCAAATCCTTGGCCGAGCGGATAGCTTCGTCCATTTCGCGCGTGCTTCCGGCCTCGACAGGGATACCGACAATGCCGAGCGTACTCAAGAAATCCTCGATCAAATGCTGCGTGCCGCCGTAGATCGGAACCGTGTAAATGATGCTTTGGCCGGGCTTCGCGAATGTCAGCAGAGCCGTCATGATGGCGGCCATGCCGGAATTGAAAACCAGCGCCGATTGCGCACCGGTTTCAAGCGGCACCAAACGGTCTTCCAGGATCTGCGCGTTGGGTTGATTGAAGCGCGAATAGATCAAATGGATCTGCTCGCCGGGTTCCGGCCGCGCGCGGCCTGAGATCAAATCGAAAGCGTGCTCGGCGGCTTCGGGGCTCGGGAAAACGTAGGTGGAGCTGCGGAACACCGCGGGGCGGGCCGATCCCACGGAAAGAGTGGGATCGAAACCGAGAGTAAGAACCTGTGTAGGTGGGCGGAGGTCCTGCTGATCGGCCATAAGTATGCCTCCGACTTCAGTGTAGACGATCGGCAGTTAGCGGATAATGTTTTCATGCTGCCAAAAGCTCCGCGCGCTTCCATTCCTGTGGTTTTGCTTCTTGGCGTTTTCATCGCGTCCATGGCCTGGGCGCAGGGACAGACGTCGGTGGGGAGCGCCGCGACAAAAGTATCGGATCATGTTTGGACCATCATCGGGTTCCCCAATATCGGGATTGTAGTGGGGCGGAACGCGACGTTAGTGGTGGATACCGGCCTGGGGCCGCGCAACGGAGCGGCCGTCGCCGCGATCGTCGGCAAGATCTCCGGCAATTCCAGGCTTTACCTCACCACCACGCATTTCCATCCCGAACATGCGGCGGGCGAACCGGGGTTTCCGCCCGGCACCATTCTGATCCGTAACGCCGTACAGCAGCGCGAGATGCAACAGCACGGCCAGGAAATGCTGGATTTCTTCAGCAGTAACTCGCCGCAAAATAAAGAACTGCTGGCGAACGTTCATCTGCGCGATCCCGATATCGTCTTCGAAAAAGAGGCCACCATCGATCTGGGAGGCGTCACGGCGCGCCTGATGTGGCTCGGTGAGGCGCACACCAAGGGGGACGAACTGACTTTCGTGGAATCCGATCGCACGCTGATTTCCGGAGACGTGGTCCAGAACAAAACAATTCCGGGCATTTTTCGTGACGGAGGCACTCCCGCAACCTGGCTCGCGGTTCTGGACCAGCTGGTGCCGCTGAACGCTGCCCATGTTTTGCCGGATCATAGCCCTCCCGGTCCCGGCACGCTGGTCAACGACGAGCGGACGTTCATCGCGGACGTGCAGGCTCGGGCCGTGGAGCTGAAAAAGCAAGGAGTCTCGGCGCAAGCCGCGGGTAAACAGATCGCTGCGGAATTTAAAACAAAATATCCTGACTGGCCCAATATGGGCCGTGTGGCCGGTTTCGTCGAGCGCGTCTGGACGGAGAAGTGAAATTAGTTTCGTTCTTGCTTCTAGTGCGCTGCTTGTGACAACATGTGCCTCAGGACAAAAGTCTGAGCCGCGCGCGTAAGCAAGCGGTGTGTACCGAAGAATAATGGGAGGTGTGATGCGGAACTACCTGACACGGTCCTTGGGAAACACGGCCTTGGCCATCATGTGCGCGGCTGGCTTGGCAAATGCCCAGCCCCCGGCGCCGGCGCCTCTTGCGATTCCCAACCCGCACTACGTCGCTATCGTGATGGAACTGGCCGTCAATCGGCCGGCCGCGGAAGTGTGGAAACGCGTGGGCAAATATTGCGACATCGGCGAATGGTTTCAAATCCCGTGCACCATCCTCTCGGGCAAGGATGATGAGGTCGGCGAAGTGCGCTCCATCGGCAACGAGGTTTTGGTGGGAAAAACCGAGCTTTCCTACACCTATACGCAGCCGGTGCGGGAAGGCCGGCCGTACAACCTCTACCACGGCACGCTGGAGGCCCGGCCGGTGACTAAAAAGACATCCAAGCTGGTTTACACCCTCATGTTCGACAACTCGCTTCTGCCCGACGACGCGGCGCGCGAAAAAGATATCGCACAGAGGAGAATGCGCTTCATGCAGGCGCTCGAAAACATGAAAATCCTGGCCGAAGGCGGGACGCTTCCTCCGCCACCCGCTCGCAGCAGGTGAGGAGCGGCCAGTTGCGGTGCGAACAGTGGCGGTGGCTGGGCACGGTCGATTGACTATTTCGCGGCGGCCAGCGGCTGCATGCCGCTGTGGCGGATCGCTTCCATCGCCTGGTTCGACTTGAGGAACGCGATCAGGCGCCTGGATGCCTCCAATTGTTTTCCGCCTCGGACGGCCGCGCAGCTGAATACGGAGATGTACTGGATGTCGCTGGGAATGGCGCCTACAAACTCCGTCCCTTCCACGTGCAGAAGCTCGCTGACGGGCTGAATCGCCAACTCGGCATTGCCCTTCGCCACGTCGGCCACGCCGGTATGCGTGATCTTCCCCGCCAACCGGTCCGCGATTCCGAGTTGCGGGAATAGCTTCGTCAGCATATAAATTCCGGTCGTACTGCTCGGAAATGTGATGGATTTCGCCCGCAGCAGGGTCTGCCTGAAGGCCTCCACCGTCTTAATATCCGGCTTGGCCGCGCCTACGCGTACCGCGACGCCGAGGGGCGTTTGGGCCAAGTCAACGTTTGATCCTTTGACGATCCTGCCCTGCGCGATCAGGCCGTTGAGTCCCTCCCTGGACATGACCACCACGTCCGCGGGAATCCCGCGCTCGAGCTGAGCGGCGATGGCGTTGGGCCCGCCTCCCTGGGATTGGCCCCGTGTCGTGACCACCGTTATCCCGCTGGCCCGCTGGAAATCCGGCAAGATCGCTCGTAGCGGCGCGGCAAATCCGCCGGACGTAATTACGTTAAGCTGCGCGAACGCCGCAGCGGGTGCGATAATCGCCAGCCCGATCGCCAAAAGCCACTTGGTGTAAGAAATGTTCGGCATGAAAGCCTGCCCACAAGCGCCGGCGAAGACGCCGTCAGACATCCGGCAGGCGCTCGAATACCACGTGCCGTTGAGCCGCTCCGGAAAAAATTAGCGTCACGCGATTCCCGGAGAATTCGTAGCGCCGGACCAGATCAGTCCCGATTAAGGCGGGGCTGGCGGCGGCTTGCAGATGATGCGTCACGGTTTGCCTGGCTTCATCGATCTCGTAGCTGCCGAAGTAGGTCATCAAACCGGAGTTCATCTCCCGGTACTCTTCGAGCGTGGGCATTCTGGGATCGGCGGGCGCGCGGCGCCCTTCATTATAGAGCAGCACCCAAACGCGCCCGGAGCGATCCCAGGAGATGTGACCGCGCTGCCGGAGCGCCACGGGAATTTCGCTGCCATCCTGGGCTATGTTGAACTCCCTGACGAGCTGCCAAACCCCGATGAACCGGTCTCGCGCCGAAGGGGTTGCGCCAAGTTGCGCCGCCCCAACCAAACTGAAGAAGGCCAAAGCTTCGCGTCGCTGCATGATTCTGAATTCCTGTTCGCGAGTCTATCAAATGCCTGCTCTCGAAAGTGCGAGACTTCACGAGCGGAAATTCCGCTTGCCGGATAAGCGCCGCCCGCCCCTTTAGCGCTCTCTAACGCCGTATACTGATACGCATGCCCAAAGCCCGTCGATGTGGTTGGTTGTTCGTCGCCGCGCTGGCGACTCTCCAGCTTTTGTTCGCCCAGGTTTTGTTCGCAGACGATAGCGCTCGCCTGCTGCGCGTGGATCATTATGTGCGCGTGCACTCCACCGTTCCCGCGATTAACGGCCAAACCTCCGCCATCTACGTCCGTGAAGTGGTGGAGGCGGGCATCGCGCTGCGGGGACCGGCGCCCGATCGCGTGGCCCTGTTCGTTCACGGCGCCGGCACGCCGGCCGAAGTGGCTTTCGACGCGCCTTATCAGGACTACAGTTGGATGGCTTATCTGGCACGCGCTGGCTTCGACGCCTTTTCCATGGATATGACCGGCTACGGGCGCTCCACTCGCCCGACGCCCATGAACGATCCGTGCAATCTCTCGCGCGAGCAACAGGCCGGTTTCATTCCCGGCCTGATTCCGGCGGCGTGCTCGCCCAGCTATCCGCATCCGCTCACAACCATCGCATCGGATTGGAACGATTTGGGCGCGGTGATCGATTATCTGCGCGCACTCCGTCATGTTGACAAAGTGAGCCTGCTGGCGTGGTCCCTGGGTGGGCCGCGCGCTGCCGGGTACACGGCCCGGCACCCGGAACAAATCAGTCAACTGGTGTTGCTGGCGCCTGCCTACCGCCGCGACAGTCCGGCCGATCCGCCGGGGCAGTTACCCGCCGATGGAACCACGATGACCACGCAATCGCACGACGAATTCGCGGCTAACTGGGCGCGGCAAACCGGCTGCGCCGATCAGGTGGACCCCATGGCGAGCGATGCGGTGTGGGCGCAGATGCTGGCGTCCGATCCGGTGGGCGCGACGTGGGGAACCGGGGTGCGGCGAGCGCCGCAGGTTACCGTCTGGGGCTGGAATCAGAGCGTGGTTTCCAAAAGCCAAACGCCGACCCTGATGGTGACCGGGCAATACGACAAACAGGTTCCGCCGGAACGAGTGCGCGATTTATATGCCGATCTCGGCGCCGGGCGGAAAGTCTTCATCGATCTGGCCTGCTCCTCGCACAACGCGATGTGGGAGAAAAATCACCGGCTCCTGTTTCAGGCATCCCTGGAATGGCTGACCAGGGGGACCGTCAACGGTTTGCAACAGGGCACGCTGAAGTTGGGATACTAATGTTTTCCGCCATGTACCACTCCAAACACCTCATCAAAAGTTTTCTGACCGCGCCGCTCTGCGTCATACTCACGGCGGCGCCGCTGGTCCCCCCCGATTCAACCGCACTGGGCGGATTCTCCGCAGACTCGGCGCGCGCCGAGCGCCAGGTGGAAGAGAAATTCGACGCCATTCCCGACCGCTCGAATTTGCGCCAGTATATGCAGCGCCTTTCGGCGCGGCCGCACCACGTCGGTTCCCCCTACGACAAAGACAACGCCGAATGGATGCTTGCCAAATTCAAGGAGTGGGGCTGGGACGCGAAAATTGAAAACTACTACGTTTTGTTTCCGACGCCCAAGGAACGTCTGCTGGAGCTGACCGCGCCATCGCATTTCACCGCCAAGCTCCAGGAGCCGACGGTCAGCGTGGACCCCACCTCCTCGCAGCACGACGAGCAGTTGCCGTCCTATAACGCCTATTCCATCGACGGCGACGTCACCGCGCCGCTGGTGTACGTCAATTACGGCTCCGCGGACGATTACAAAGAGCTGGAGCGCTTGGGAATTTCCGTTAAGGGCGCGATTGTGATCGCGCGTTATGGCGCCACCTGGCGCGGAATCAAGCCTAAACTGGCGGCCGAGCACGGCGCGGTGGGGTGCATTATTTATTCCGATCCGGCCGACGACGGCTACATGCAAGGCGAAACCTATCCCGCCGGCCCGTTTCGTCCACCCGACGGCGTGCAGCGCGGAAGCGTGATGGACATGCCGGTTTATGCCGGCGATCCGTTGACGCCGGGGATCGGTGCAACCAAGGACGCCAAGCGCCTCAAGCTGAGCGAGGTGACCACGCTCACCAAAATCCCGACGCTGCCGATATCGTATGCCGACGCTCAGCCGCTGCTGGCTGCCATGACAGGGCCGGTGGCGCCTGACAAATGGCGCGGCGCCTTGCCGATTACTTATCACGTCGGTCCCGGCGCATCCCAGGTACACCTGAAAGTAAGCTTCAACTGGGACACCAAAACGATCTATGACGTGATCGCTCGCATTCCAGGGTCCACCTATCCGGATGAGTGGATCATGCGCGGCAATCATCACGACGCCTGGGTCAACGGGGCGGAAGATCCGTTAGCCGGAACTGTAGCGGAGCTCGAAGAGGCGCGCTCCCTGGGAACGCTGCTCAAGCAGGGCTGGCATCCCAAGCGGACCATTATTTATTGCGTGTGGGATGGCGAAGAAGAAGGGCTGCTGGGGTCCACGGAATGGGCCGAAGACCATGCCGATGAGTTGGAGCGCAAGGCCGTCGTGTATATCAACTCGGATGGCAACGGCCGCGGCTATCTCAACGCGTCGGGATCCCATACGCTCGAAAAATTTATCAATGGCGTCGCTAAGGACGTGAAGGACCCGGAGACCGGTCTCACGGTTTGGAAGCGGATGCAGTTGCGGCGCATCAAGGGCCCGGACACGCCCGGCGCGGCGTCGCCCACTCTGCAACAGGATCGGCAGGACGCGCGGCAGCGTGCCGATCTGCGCATCTCCGCGCTCGGTTCGGGTTCGGATTATTCGCCGTTCATCGATCACCTGGGCGTCGCGTCGCTGAACCTGGGCTATGGCGGGGAAGATGAAGGCGGGATTTATCACTCGGTCTATGACGACTTCTACTGGTACACCCATTTCGCCGACACCGATTTCAGCTACGGGCGCGCGCTCGCTCAAACCGCCGGCCTGGCTGTGCTGCGCCTGGCCGACGCAGAAATCGTTCCTTTCGATTTCACCGATTTCACCGACACTATCCAGCGCTACGTCAACGAAATCGAACGCCTGGAGCAAACGCAGCGGGCCGATATCCTGGAGCGCAATCGCGAAATCGACGATGGAGTGTTCGCGGCCACCGACGATCCCCGGCGTCCAACCGTCGCGCCGGTCAAAGAGGCCGTGCCTCCCTTCTTGAATCTGGCGCCGTTGCATAACGGGCTGGCGGCGCTGGA
>Ga0335074_10014781_pt1 | contig 10946 bp, 10 predicted proteins | sample Lox_Sample_23_FD_206715 | JGI IMG/M metagenome (GOLD analysis project Ga0335074, IMG submission 206715) | Soil microbial communities from Loxahatchee National Wildlife Refuge, Florida, United States - Lox_Sample_2.3 | ecosystem: Environmental > Terrestrial > Soil > Wetlands | place: USA... | reverse complement strand
CCGTTCGCGAGGAAGATCGCATCCGGGTCACGCGCGAGCAGCTCGGCCGGACGCGCCGTACACGGATGCAGCTCGACCGTCGCGCCGCGCAGGCGGAGGTTGTTGACGATCGAGAGCTTGACGCCGGTGTCGATCATCGCGATCCGGGCGCCGCTCCCGCCGGAGTCGGGTCCGGTCGGGGCGAGCACGATCGGCTCGCCGGGGGTGACCTCGCGGGCGAGGTCGCGGCCCGCCATCGACGGTTCGGCGGCGATCAGCTCGCGCGCCTCGGTCTCCGAGATCGAGGCAGGGAACACGCCGCCTCGCATCGCGCCCGCGTCGCGGATGTGGCGGACGAGCGCGCGGGTGTCGAGGTCGGTGATCGCCGGGACGCCGCAATCCGAGAGCCAGCTGAGCCAGCCTTGTTCCGCTCCAGGTGCGCTCTCGCGATCGACGCCCGCGCGCATGATCGCGGCGCGGGCATGGATCCGGTCGGACTCCATCGCCTCCGCCGAGACGCCGTAGTTGCCGATCTGCGGGTACGTGAACGTGATCAGCTGGCCGGCGTAGCTCGGGTCGGTCATCGCCTCCTGGTAGCCGGACATCGAGGTCGTGAACACAATCTCTCCGACCGCGTGACCCTCGGCGCCGCACTGCAGGCCGTCGAAGAGCGTGCCGTCCTCGAGCAGGACGTAGGCGGTCGGCTCGGGCATCGGCTACGCGGGGAGTTTCGCCTCTGCAAGCATCGGCGCGCGGAACGCGACCGCGCCGGCTGCAACGGTCAGCAGTATCCGCCCATGAAGCCTGCGTCCGTGGAAGCAGCAGTTCTGGGAGCGGCTCGCGTATCCGTGCTCTCCGACGTCCCAGGCGGCCTCGAGGTCCACCAAGGTGAGGTTCGCGGGTTCGCCCGGTCCGATCACCGGGACTGGCAGGTCGTAGAGAGCGCCGCCGGCAGTCATCCGCTCGACGAGGATCGCGAGCTCGAGCTCGTGGCCGAGCACGAGCTCCGTGTACAGCGCCGCGAACGCCGTCTCGAGCCCCGTGGTGCCCATCGGCGCCTGCTCGAACGGCACCTCCTTCTCATGGTGCGCGTGCGGCGCGTGGTCGGTCGCGACGCAGTCGATCAGCCCGGATGCGAGAGCGTCCACGAGCGCGCGGCGGTCGTCCTCCGTCCGGAGCGGGGGGTTCATCTTGAAGCGGCTGTCGAGGGTGCGGACGACGTCCGCGGTCAGCGTCAGGTGGTGGGGCGTCGCCTCCGCGGTCACCTGGATGCCGGCCTCCTTGGCAGCCGCCAGTGCCTTCACCGACTCGACGCAGGAGAGATGCTGGAAGTGCATGCGGGCCTGTTCGTAGCCGGCGATCGCCGCATCGCGGGCGATCATCGTCGACTCGGAGATCGAAGGAATGCCCGTCATCCCGAGTCGGGCCGACACCGCTCCCTCGTGCATCACGCCGTCGCCTGACAGCTCCGGGTCCTCCTCGTGGAGTGCGATCACTCCGCCGGCCAGTCGCTGGTATTGGAGCGCCTTGCGGAGGATCCCGGCGGAGGTCACTGGCTTGCCGTCGTCTGTGAATCCAAGCGCGCCCGCGTCTCGCAGCTCGGCCATCTCGGTCAGCTCCTCACCCTTCAGACCGCGGGTGATCGATGCCAGGAACCCGACCGGTACCCGCGCATCGCGGCGGGCGGCATCTGTCAGCGAGCGCAGCACGGGCGCGTCGTCGACGGTCGGGGCGGTGTTCGGCATCGCGATCACCGCGCCGAATCCCCCGGCGGCTGCGGCGGCGGTCCCGCTGGCGATGTCCTCCTTGTACTCCTGCCCAGGCGTGCGCAGGTGCACGTGCGGGTCGACGAACGCCGGGAATGCGTGTCGCCCACCCGCGTCGAGCACGTCCCCGCCAGCTGGTGGGCTCAGCGTCCCGGGTGCGCCAAGCTCCGCGATCCGGCCGCCGGCGATCAGGATGTCGCGGCGGTCGTCTAGTCCCGCGCGCGGGTCGACCACGTGCGCATCGCGGATCAGCAGCTCGGCGGGCGGCTCATCGCGGGAGTAAAGGCGCTCGATGCTCATGACGCGACCGCCTGGAGGAGCGGAGCGCCGACGAGCAGCTCGTACAGGACCGCCATTCGCACCGAGACGCCGGCCTTGACCTGCTCGCCGATCAGCGCCTGGGGCGAGTCGATCGCGTTCGCCGAGAGCTCAACGCCGCGGTTGACCGGCCCGGGGTGCATCAACAGCTGGCCAGGCTCCAGGCGGGCCGCGCTCACCTGGTAGCGAGCCGCGTACTCGCGCAGCGACGGGACGAACGCTTCGCGCATCCGCTCGAGCTGCATCCGCAGCACGTATACGACGTCGGCCTCGTGCAGATCGTCAAGCGTGGTGCGCGCCTCGCATCCGAGCGCCTCGATCTGGCGCGGGATCAGAGTCGGCGGACCGCAGACGGTCACCTCGGCGCCCATGCGCGTGAACGCGAGCACGTTTGAGCGCGCGACGCGGGAATGCAGCACGTCGCCGATGATCCAGATCCGCTTTCCGTCGAGCGAGCCGAATCGGCGGCGCAGCGTGAACACATCGAGTAGCGCCTGGGTCGGATGCTCGTGCTTGCCGTCGCCAGCGTTGATCACCGACGCCGGAGTCCAACCAGCCACGAGCTGCGCGGAGCCGGCGTACGGCGTCCTGATCACGATCGCGGCCGGGTCGTACGCGCTCAGCGTCTGCACCGTGTCTTTGAGCGACTCGCCCTTATCGACGCTCGAGCCAGCGCTGCGGACGCTGACGACGTCGGCGCTCAGACGCTTGGCGGCGAGCTCGAAGCTCGAGCTCGTGCGCGTGCTCGCCTCGTAGAAGAGGTTGACGATCGTGCGCCCGCGCAGGGCTGGCACCTTCTTGATCTCGCGGCCCGACACCTCGGCGAACGACTCGGCGCGATCGAGGATCCGCTCGATCGATCCTCGGTCGAGGTCTTCGATCGAGATCAGGTGCTTGCCGAGCGGGCGGTTGCCAGACCCCATCACGCCGCCGCCCTTCTGGGCTCGGTCGCCGGGACGATCGTCACCTCGTCGCGCCCGTCGACCTCGTCGACGTGGACGTAGACACGCTGGTCCTGCGCGGTCGGAATGTTCTTGCCGACGTAATCCGGGCGGATCGGCAGCTCGCGGTGGCCGCGGTCGACGAGCACTGCCAGCTGCACCTTCGCGGGTCGCCCGTAGTCGAAGATCGCGTCGATCGCCGAACGGACGGTGCGGCCGGTGTAGAGCACGTCGTCGACGATCACGACCGTCAGGCCGTCGAGCGGGAACTCAAGGTGGCTCGAATGCACGACCGGGGACCCCGGCCCACCCACCCGGATCGCGAGGTCGTCTCGGTAGAAAGAGATGTCGACGTCGCCGATCGGAACGGTGGTGTCGAGTAGCTCGCTCGTCAGCGCGTGCAACCGCCGGGCGAGGATCGCTCCGCGGCGATGGATCCCGACGAGCGCCACCGATGGCCTCTCCCCCGCCTCAGGCGGGTTCTTCTCCACGATCTCATGCGCGATCCGCACGAGCGTGCGCCGTATGTCATCGCGGTCGAGGACGACCGTCGCCGGTGGCAATCTTCTATTCCTTCCTGGCCTCACGGGACCGGGTTAAAGGTGCTGCGGGACGCAGCCTAGCAGCGGGCGCGGCGGGAACGCCGGTAGAGGACGTGCTTCAGACCAACCCAATCGATCTCACGCTCGTACGCGAATCCGGCCTTCTCCATCACCCGGCGCGAGGCCGTGTTCTCGGGCAGCGTGTAGGCGATAACCGAAGGCAGCCCGAGCGGGCCGAGCCCGACCCCCACTGCCGCGAGGGCGAGCTCGGTGGCGAGGCCCTGCCCCCAGCGTTCGGGCACGATCGCCCAGCCGGCCTCGACTTCATTCTCGCCCGTCGCGTTGGTGTGCTGAAGCCCGCCGCGTCCAACGAACGAGCCGTCGACGCGGTCGTAGAGGGTCCACAGTCCGAAGCCGTGGCGTTCCCAGTGGCCTTGCTTGGCGACCAGGTTCGCCGCCACCTCGGCCTTGGTCGGAACGATGCCGGCGCTCAGCAGCGTGGCGGCGACGCGCGCGTCGCGGAGGAGCTTCTCGAGATCCCGGAGCTGGTCCGCGCTCGGGCGCAAGCAGAGCAGCCGTGCCGTCTGGAGTCGCGCGGGCGCTGCGGTCACCGCGGCTTCACTGAGGCTCCGCCACGGCTTCGGCGGCGGCGACCTCATGCTCCGCGCGGCCGTCTGTGCGGATCAGCTCCGGCCCGCCCCGCTCGGCGAACGGGATCTCGATCGTGTCGAAGTCGCGCGGCAGCACCGTGCGAGCGAAGATCGCGCGGGCCTCATCGCGGAGAACACCGACGGGATAGCGCGTGGAGAAGTGGTTCAGCGCGAGCAGTCCGACGTCCGCGTCGGCGGCCAGCTGGGCCGCTTGCCCCGCGGTCGAGTGCCCCGTTTCCGCGGCCCGATCGCGCTCGTCCTCGGCGAACGTGGCCTCGTGGACGAGCACGTCGGCCTCGTGCGCGGCGATCCGCAGCGCCTCGCACGGCATCGTGTCGCCCGAAATGACCAGCTTGCGACCGGCGCGCGCGGGCCCGAGAACCTGGTCGGGCGAGACCCCGTTCACCGTCTCGCCGCGCTGGACCCGCCCGAACTCCGGGCCCGGTGTTAGACCGAGGCGCGTCGCCGCCTCGATGTCGAACGTGCCGGGGCGCTCGTGCTCGTACAGCGCGTAGCCGAACGCGGGGCCACGGTGCGACACGGGGATGGGCGCGATCTCGTACCCATCGCGTTCGAGCACCTGCCCCGGCTCCAGCTCGATCAAGTCGAGCTCGAACCGCACCCGTCCGGCGACCCGGAGGCCGAGCACAACCAGCTCGCGGAGACCCCGCGGGCCGTGGACCGCGAGCGGACGCTCGCGCCCGCGCAGGTCAAACGTCTTCAGCAGGCCCGGCAGGCCCAGCCAGTGGTCCGCGTGGAAGTGGGTGATGAACACCTCCGTGAGATCCAGCAACCCGACCGAGCCGACCAGCTGGCGCTGCGTGCCCTCGCCGCAGTCGAACAGGATCCGGTCACCTCCCCGCCGCACGAGCAGCGCCGGCAGCCCGCGGCGCGCGGTCGGTACCGAGCCGGCGGTGCCGGCGAAGAACACGGACAGGTCCATCGGGCCAGTGTGTCAGTCAGAACCGCTGAAAAGCGGGGACCCCTGACCGAATGGAATGAGGACGGGATGTCGGCGCCTCGCTAGGCTTCGGATGGTTCGCGCCCGTAGCTCAGTGGATAGAGCGCTCGCCTCCGGAGCGAGAGGCCGCAGGTTCAAATCCTGCCGGGCGTACTCTCCGGTCCGCGGGGTGGTGCACGGTTCGACCACCAGCGCCACGGCGACCCCGATCGCCGCGGAAAGATCACTCCCTGATGATCACCGGGGTTCCGAGTGGGACGTGGTCGATCAACCACTGCCCCTCGGGAAGCGTCACGTGCATGCAGCCATGGCTGATCGCCTGGCCGATCGTCGACGTATCGGGGGTCGAATGGATCGCGATCCGGTTGCCGCCGCTCCAGTCCTGGATCGCGTGCGGCGCGAGCGCCGAGGTCGCGAGGATGCAGCATCCGTAGGGTCCGGTCGGGTCGCCGGTCGAGAGACGGTCGGTGACCGCAAAGTTGCCGGTCGGCGTCGGGGCGCTCGGCTTGCCGATGGCGATCACATAGCTCTTGACCTGCTGGCCGGCGTGGAACACGAACACGTGTCGCTGGGACAGCGACACCTTGATCTCCCAGTTGACTCGGTACAGGGACGTCGCCGATGCGGGGATCCACCCGATGCGGCCGTTGCCCGCCGTCGGGCTGACGACGCCGAGCCAATGGCCGGTGTGGCGCTCGACCCACATCACGACCGGAGAGCCGAATTCTGTCCGGAGCCCAAGTTTCCCGATCCGGGCGCCGCCGCCCGGTGAGGTGCGCATCACGGCCGGGGTATTGAGCTGCGCGACGAGCGCCCCGGGGCCGGACGGGATCGCCTGGGTGTTCAAGGCGAACGCGGGGCGCTTGGCCAGCGTCGTGGAGGCGCTGTATGCGGAGCCCGCGACCGGCGTGTAGTGGCCGCCGCTTCCGACCCCGTGGTCCGCCGCGTTCCCGCTACTCGAGGTGATCAGCAGCAGGCCGACTACGACCGGAACGACCGGAACGAGCACGGCCGGGATGATCAGCAGCCTGGACCTGCGGTTCATAGGACTGATGATGTCATTTCGGCAGCCGCGCCTCGCCGCTTAAGCCGGGCGCGAAGGTCGCGGATGAACGCTTCCAGCGCGAGCGACACCAGCAGGATCAGGAACGGGTCGAGCGGAACGCGCTTCACCGGGTTGCCGACCGTCGGGACCGTCATCACGAGCGTCAACACCGGGATCGTCCATAGCCACCACGGACCTAGCGGGAAGCGCAGCCCCCCGGCGATCCTGGCGAGCAGGGCGAGGATCGCGAGCAGCGCCAGCGCGTGGATGCTGAAGCTCGTCGGCCCCCACAACCATGACGGCAGGCTCAGCTCGTGATAGGCGACGCTGGTGGCGAACTGGTGGGCTGGGCCGATGTCGAACAGCCGCAGCGTGTCGAATGCCGCGGCGACCGCGAGGTAGCCGGGATGGTGCTCGAAGTACCGCTCGCCGTCCTTTTCGAGGACCCCGTTCAGCTGCGCCTCGTTCACCCCACCGGGCCTGGCGATCAGCGCCTCCACCTGCGCGTGGATCGCCGGATCGCCCATGATCGGTTGTCTCCACACGGCCTCGAAGCCGTTGTCCTCCGCCGTCACCGGGTTGTACTGCCCCGCGAGCGTCAGGCCGCCCTCCGTGGAGATCGGGACGAACGCGTGCAGCGCCTCGGCGTTTCGGATCGTCCACGGAGCGAGCACGATCGCGAACGCCGCGATGGCCGCGGCCATCGATCCGAGCCGCAGCGACCGCGGCCCCGCCGCAAGCGCGAACGCGATCAGCACCGGCACGATCCAGATCTCAGCCACCGCGCGCGTAAGCGCCGCGGCGGCGCAGAGAGCGCCGGCCAGCAGCGCGGATCGCACCCGCGGTCTTCGCCAATGCGAGAGCAGGCACAGCACGAGGCCGAGCTCGAGCGGCATGAACAGCGATTCAGAGAGCAGGGTCTCGTTCAGCGTGATCAGGGGCAGGAACAACGCGCCGATCAATCCGGCGATCAATCCGACCCTCTCCCCTCCGATCGCACGGCCGACGTACGCGAGCAGCACTACCGCGATCACGCCGAGGAGAGCGCCCAGCAGGCGCCCGAGCGTGAGGTTCAGTCCAAACACCGCGTACACGCCGCCGACCAGATAGGGGTAGGCCGGCGGCCGGAAGGCTGACGGCGTACCGGGACTCGCCAGCGCGGTGTCCGGATATCCGTGCCCGGTGGCGATCGACAGAGCGTGGAATTCGTAGTCGACCGGATCGCCGTGCAGGGTCACGTGAGGGGTCAGCGCGATCAAGCCGAAGCGCGTCACGACGGCGAGGATCACGATCACTATCAGCCCCGCGCGCCACCCGCGGGCGCCGACCAGCGAGTTCATCGCCGGGGCAGGTTCGCCGGTCTTGCGATCGCGATCAACGAGTGGCCGAACGGCATGCTCGCGCGCGCCAGCAGGTGTCGTTCGGAGCTCATGATCGTCCCGAGCGCTCGGTTCAGCGCCGGGCGCACGGGGTGCGAAAGGTTCGTACGGTCTCCCGGATCTGAGACGCGTTCGATGGCTTTCTTGACGAGCACGGCCGGCAGGATCGCGGGGAACAGCAGCGTGTTGAAGTATGTGAGCGTCACCGGCTCGAGCCCGGCCGCCGCCAGCTTGGCACGCAGTCCGCGAGCCGTGTATCTGCGCTCGTGATGAGCGACCCGATCGTTGTTGGCGTACAGGAACTGGTACGCCGGCGTCGAGATGAACAGACGCCCGTCCGGCGCGAGTACGCGCCGGCACTCGCGGAGCGCCCGTAGGTCGTCTGGGACGTGCTCGATCGTGTCGAACAGGGTCACGAGGTCAATCGATCCAGACTCGGCGGGAAGCTCGTAGGCGGTGCCGACCGCGACATTCGGAAATCCCCGCTGGTGGCAGAACTCGACGAGCTCTGGCTGCGAGTCGATCCCCATCACCGTCCCGTACCGCGCGAGCGGCTCGAGCATCCCGCCCGCTCCGCAGCCAACGTCGAGGACCCGCAGCCCGCTGCGCCCCGAGAGCTCGCGGTCCAACAGGTGAAAGAAGATCCGACGGCGGCCGACGAACCAGAAATGGGTCCGCTCCAGCTCGACGAACTGCTTGTTCGCGGTCTCCTCCACGCGATCGCTCAGCGCGGTCGCGCGAGGACGATCATCTCGTCCATGAAATTCAGATACAGCCTCGCTTGATCAAATGCGGTCAGCGGGGAGAGCAGCTTCGTCAGGACGGGGTGCAGCCGCGATGCCCGTTCCGCGATGAAGTGCGTCGAGACGTACTTCCCGCCATAGCGGTGGGTGAGCTTGACCACGTCGAAGCCCGCACGCGACAGCAGCGTGCGCACCGTTGGCGGCGTGAAGTGGTAGATGTGCTCCTCGTGCTTGTAGTGGTGCCAGCGCGGGCCCAGCGAGCGCGCGAAGCGGCTGTCGATGTCCTGCGTCTCGATCACGAGCAGGCCGCCGGGTCTCAGCAACTCGCGAGCCTTGACGAGCAGCTCGACGGGATCGACGACGTGCTCCACGACATCCCACATCGTGATCACGTCGAAATGACCGTCGGGGTACGGGGCGCTGTCGAGCTTCCCGAGGTGGATCGTGTCGAAGCCGAATCGCTCGCGCGCATGACTCGCGATCGTCTCCGAGATCTCCAGCCCGTGCGCCTCGAACCCGAGCTCGCGCATCACCGCCATGCAGAAGCCGGCCGCGCACCCGACATCCAGCGAGCGGCCCGACCGCGGGCCATCCGCGAGCACGAACTTCAGCCGCCGGCGAAACGTGTCGAGGTACAGACGCTCATCGCCGCGATAGTCGGTGTAGCCCTGGACCTTGGGCGACGGCGAGCGCCAGTAGTTGTCTGACTTGTAGATCGCCTGGAGCTGCTCCTCGCTGAACCTCGGTGAGGCCCAGCCCATCCCGCATCGCTCGCAGCGCCGCACGCTGTAGGGCGGCTCCTCGAACGCCGTACGGAAATCCTCTGATCCGCACAGCATGCATACGTCGACCGTCTCCATTCCGGCCTCGGTCTCGAGCGCCATCAGCCGAAGTACTCGCTCTCGGTCGCGACGGCCTCGTGGCCCGCGTCCAGCTCCGAGGTCAGCGTCCACGCCATCTTGCGGCCCATCTCGATCGACTGGTCCATGTTGTTGTAACGGAACAGTCCTTGGCGGCCGCCGGTCTTGACGTTCTCCAGCGAGTGCACGAACTCGAGGATCGGCATCAGGTTATGCTTGTAATTAAGGTCGTAGACGGGGTAAGCGTGCGGAATCCGCTTGACGAATGCGCCGAGCACCTCGTGCGGTTCGATGAAGCCAATCCGCTTGAGGTCGGAGGTCGCGGTCGCGATCAACTCCTCGTCGCTTGCGCGCCAGTGCTCGTCGCCGATCCGGCACGTGATCTCCGCGCACACCATCGTCTTGTCCGCGGGAGCACACGCCGGGCTGAAGTTCTTGAACTCGGAGAGCCGGTGGATCGTCAGCGTGGGATCGGGCAGGTACAGCCAGCTGTCCGGGGATACGTGCGGCTTCGAGAGCTTCAGGTACACGAACACGATCGAGACGTACTGTAGGTTCGAGATCGCGCGCCCCACGTGGTCGGGAGCAGCCGGCCTGACCGTTCGTGCGAGCACAGTGATCGGGATCGTCGAAACGAACTGATCCGCCTCGACATGCCCCGGATTCGCGCCGCCATAGTCAACGGCGAGCACTTGGCCGGCGTCGCGGTGCACGCGGGTAACCGGAGCGCCGGTGTGGATCGTCGCACCCATCGCCGTAAGTTCGCGGCCGTATCCGCGCGCGATCTCCCCGATCCCGCCCTCGCGCGGGTAGATGAAGTTCGTCACGAGGCCCCGCGGAGCGTTCCGCGGCCGGAACAGCGTCTTGCGAACGGCGTCACCGAGGCTCAGCTGCGAGATCCGCTGGCTCGCCCAGTCGCCCGAGATCTGGTCGGGCGCCATCTTCCACGTCTTGCCCGTGTAGCGGCCAAAGAACAGGTCGTAGAGCGTGCGCCCGAAGCGCTTGACGACCCATCCCTCGAAGTTGTCGTCGCTGTGATGGGTGAGCCCGGTTCGCTCGGTGAATCGCACCGAGAAGTAGTCGAGAAACGCCCGGACGAGCACTAGCGGCGGCAGATTCCGCAGGACGTTGCCGGTCTGAAGCGGGTAGTCGAAGAAGCGATCGAACAGAACGATCCGGGACAGTCGCTGCGCCTGCTGGTGGTTGCCCGCGAGGATCTCGCGCACGTGCGCGATCAGCTGCTCGTCTTGGGTGTGGAAGCGGTGCGGCCCGAAGTCGTAGGACCAGTACTCGCCGTCGCTCGTGTCGATGAACGAGCAGGCCATGCCCCCGAGCTGCGGTTCGCGCTCGAGCACGGTGACCTCCGCCCCGGCCTTTGCGAGCTCGTACGCGCAGGCGAGGCCGGCTAGCCCGCCCCCAAGGACTGCAACACGCTGGCTCATGCGGCGGCGGATGCTACTCGCCGCCCGCGCGAACCTCGTCGGCGATCCCAGGCCGCGATCAGGGCCAGCGCCGCGAGCATGATCAGGAACGGGTCCGCCGGCGCGCGATAGCGGGTCGCACCGAGGAACACGACGGTCGAGCAGAACACCGCCACCGGGCAGCCCCACAGCGCCCACGGCGCCTCGCGCGCGGCCGCAACGAAGCACCCTGCGAGCGCCAGCAGCCCGAGGACCCAGAACGCGTACACGCTGTCCGTAGCGAGCCATTTCGGATACGACTCGTATGGCGCCAGATAGCGCTCGTAGCCTGCTCCGGTCAC
>Ga0335074_10014780_pt1 | contig 10946 bp, 9 predicted proteins | sample Lox_Sample_23_FD_206715 | JGI IMG/M metagenome (GOLD analysis project Ga0335074, IMG submission 206715) | Soil microbial communities from Loxahatchee National Wildlife Refuge, Florida, United States - Lox_Sample_2.3 | ecosystem: Environmental > Terrestrial > Soil > Wetlands | place: USA: Florida... | reverse complement strand
CATGCCAGGACGTGGCCAAGTACCTGTCCAGCGAGATCGCGGCGATCGGCCCGTTCGAGCTTCTCACCGACGGCAGCGACCTGCCCGTGTTCGCGTTCAAGCTGCGTGACCCTGTTGCCTCCGGCTACACGGTCTTTGACCTGTCCGAGCGGCTGCGGCAGCGGGGGTGGCTGGTGCCGGCGTACACGTTCCCCGAGAACATGCAGGACACCGCGGTGCTGCGGATCGTGATCAGGAACGGCTTCAGCCGGGATCTGGCCGAGCTCCTGCTCAACGACCTCAGGGTGCAAGTGCAGCTGCTGGGGTCACAGCCGCACCCAGCGGTGCCGCTGATGCCCGGGTCAACGCAGGACCGCAGCGGCTTCGCGCACTAGAGCGTGTCCTGTAGAGCGTGTCCTGTAGATCATCAGGGATCCTTGGCCAGATCCTGATCGAGGTCATGTCGGCTGCGCTACCGGCAGACAAAGGCGGCAACGTCGCCTGCGGTGAGGAACTCCCCGTTGGTGTCGATCGCCGCCTGGACTTGCTGTTGGACGTCCGAGGTGACTTCGTGCCAGGGCCGGGCGGCCTGGGCCTGGTAATGGCCGGCCAGGCTGGTCACGTAGTCCGCGGCCACCGTCGCGTCCTCGATTACTACGGGCCGGGCCGGGGACGCACGGATGCAGGTCACCTCGTGGAAGGCCGTGACAAGCTGGGCCGCGCCGTTCTCTGCGGTGAAGGCGGATCCCGTCGGCGGGCGCATCCGCCAGCCAGGCGTGCTGGCCCGGACGGCCTGCTCGATCAGCTCACGCAGCGACCGCAGGTGCTGCGCGCCGGTGGTGACTGCCACGCAGGTACCTCCGGGAGCCAGGACCCGGCGCAGCTCGCCGACCGCCGTGCGGCGGTCGGGAACCAGGTCAAGCAGACGCGCCGCGAGCGCCAGGTCAAAGGCGCCGTCACGGGCCGGCAGCACTGTCACATCGGCGTTGACTACCGCCGGGTGCCCGGCGTTGCGTAGCATGCCGGGCGACAGGTCACACCCGACAGCGTTCACCTGCCGCTGCCGCAGCTCCCGCAGGTAGATGCCGTTGCCGCAGCCAGCATCGAGGACCCGCATCCCCGGCACCAGTCCCGCCAGATCCAGCACCCACGCGGCGATGTCGAAGGACGGGACCTGGCACGCCCACAGGCGCTGCCGGGCACGCAGGTTACGGTCGTCGGCGTACTGCCCCGGCGGATTCAGTTTCACCAGATCACTATGGCGCCCCGGCAGCCCCGCCGATCAGCGGACTGGATGCCGGAGCCAGATCCGGATCGAGGCCACATCCACGGTTCCCCGCCAGACGAAACCGGCTGAAAATATTTTTCGAATCTCTGGAGTCGTGGTCCATTTACTCGGCCGTTTTGTCGGTACCAGCCGATAACGTGGTAATTGACCAGGGCAGATCGAGTACCCGGGAGGGGGTGAATCCGATGCCCACCGTCGCGCCAGAACCCGATCCGAAGGAACAGCCGGAGCCTGAGGAGCCGCAGCCACGCGGTGAGTGCGGCCGGCCGCGGTTCACCTGGGCGCCCGGCAGCGAGATGGACGGTCGAGAGCTGTCCGGTCCGGTGCCGCCTGAGGCCCTGCCCGGCGGCCAGCGGGCCGACGTCGCCCCGGCAGGGCTGGACTGGCAAGCTCTGCTGAACGCGCTTGCTGCCAGCGGCATGCTCGACGGCGAACTGGAGAACCAGGACGCCGAGCTCGCCGACGAGCTGGAAGCCGAGAGGGACGGGCGGATGGGCCCGCCCCTGGACCCGGCGCGGCTCGGCGCAATGGCCATCGAGTACATGGAGCCCGGGCCGGCGCTGGCCGGGTGGCTGGAGGTTGCGGCTGGCGCGGCAACCTCGCTGGACGAGTACGACCTGACCGGGCTCGCGGTTGCCGCCCGCAAACAGGCCGCGCACGCGAACGGGGTCGAGCTGACCGCGGTTGCCCAGATCACGTCCCGGGCCGCCGCCGCCGACCGGCGGGTTGGTGTGAGCGCCGAGGGCCGCCCGGCGCGCGTCTGCCGCGACGCGGTGGGCCAGGTTGAGATGGCGCTGCGGCTGTCACCCGACGGCGCTCAGGCGTGGGCGGACCTGGCGCTGACCTTGACCTGGAGGCTGCCGCGGACGGGCGCGGCGCTGGCGGTGGGGTGGATTGACCTGGATCGCGCGCAGATCATCGCGCGGGCCACGTCCGTGCTGAGCGAGCAGGCGGCCCGGGCGGTTGAGGCCACGGTCTTGCCCGAGGCACGGCGCAAGACGTGCGCGGAGTTGCGTGGCTGGCTGCATCACCTGGTTGTCGCCGCTGATCCCGACGGGGCCGAGGAACGCCGCCGGAAGGCCCAGCGCAACGCGAACGTGCGCCTGTACGCCGACGATGACCAGACCGCGACGCTGCTGGCGGACAAGCTGCCTCAAATCGAGGCCGCGTCGGGGTTCGCCAGGATCAACGCTCTGGCCCGGGCGCGCAAGGCGGCCGGGCTGCCCGGCAGTCTGGGTCTGCATCGCGCTCAGGTGCTCCTCGGCCTGATCCTGGGCACCCAACCGCCGCCGGTCCCTCCTGCGGAAGGCGCACCGCCCGACGACCCTCCACCGCCCGGCGAACCTCCACCGCCCGGCGAACCTCCACCGCCCGGCGAGCCTCCACCGCCCGGCGAGCCCCGACCACCCGCCAGCGACCCCGGCCCTCGCTCCAATGACGGCACGGGCCCCGACGATCCGCCCGTGCCGCCATACAGGCCGCCTCCGCCGCCTGATGAGCTGCCTCCGCCGCCTGACCAGCCTCTCCCCGCCGACGGCCCCGGCAGCGACGGCCCCGACGGTGCCGGTGACGGCGCCCATACGGAGGACGCCTTCGACCCGTGGGAGTCCGACGACGATCCGTATGGCACTGGTCCGGCGCCAGTCTGGCCAGCGCTCGGTGCCCTGCCGCCCCGGCAGGGCCGGCCCGTCCCGGCCGACGGAACCCCACCCGCCGCAGGACTGCTGGACGTGATGCTGCCCTGGGCAACACTGGCGGGCCTCGCCGACCGGCCGGGAACGCTCGGCAGAATCGGAGCGATCACACCCGACCAGGCCCGTCAGCTCGCGCTGGCCGCCGCCGACGATCCGGCGGCTCAGTGGCGGGTTGTCGTAACCGATACGGACGGCCACGCCATCGCGGTCGCCCGGATCCGCCGCCGTGTCCACCGGGCGGCCGTGAAGGGCTCACCATGGCGCGACGGGCCGCCTGCCAGACCCGGGCCAGCCGGCCGGGTCACGCTGACGATTGGTCAGGACACCGTCGCCGCCCTGGCTAAGGGGAGCGCGGGGCCACCCCGAGCCGCGGGGCCACCCCGAGCCGCGGGGCCACCCCGGACTGCGGGGCCACCCCGGACTGCGGGGCCGCCACCCCGGACTGCAGGGCCGCGCCGAACTGCGGGGCCCGTGGGCACCGGGCTCCCAGTAGCCGCCGGTCCGCCGGGCCAGATCATTGACGCCGCACTGCGAGCCGCCGGACGGGCGCTGCAACACGCGCTGATCCACGCCGAAGCCGACGCAGCCGCCGGAGGCTGCGCGCACACCGCCGCATCCGGCGCCTACCGGCCGCCGCCCCGGCTGCGTGAGTACGTGATCGCCCGCGATCTCACCTGCCGGAACCCGGTCTGCGGCCAGACCGCCTGGCGCGCGGACCTGGACCACACGATCCCCTGGGAAAGCGGCGGACCCACCTGCAGCTGCAATCTAGGCGGCGTGTGCCGACGGGACCACGATCTCAAACAGAATCCCCGCTGGAAACTCCGCCAGGTCAAACCGGGCTGGTTCGAGTGGACCGCGCCGAGTGGCAGGACCTATACCAGCGAGCCGGCCACGTACCTTACGTGAATTCGACGGCCACACGCCGAGGGTTCTGCGCCTGATCCGGGCTCTGCTGGCCGCCTTGAGCAACCGCCGCGATCAGGCGCCCCTGCGGAGGCGGTCGAGGGCCTCGGCCAGAATGGCCGCGCCGTCGGTGTCGTTACGGCGCTCCTTCACGTAGGCCAGGTGCGTCTTGTACGGCTCCGAGTGCGGCGGTGCAGGCGGGTTCTCCTGGTCCTGGCCAGCCGGGAATCCGCACCGCGGGCAGTCCCACGTCTCGGGGACCGCAGCGTCGCTGGCGAAACTGGGCACGGTCTCGTGCTGGTTGCAGCACCAGAAAGACACCCGTACCCGCGGCGCGGCCTCGCCGCGCTCTGCCTCGCCCATGGGACCTGCGCCCACCCGGCTGCCGCGGATGGCGTTGCCACTACTCACTGCTCACCTCTTGCTCCATGACCCACTGAATCCTGGCGTGCGTGATGAGATTGTCGGCCTGACCGCTGCCGCTGTTAGCGGTTGATCAGCAAGTTAAGGCCGACGATGCAGAGGAACCACAGGATCCCGGTAAAGATCGTGATCCGGTCCAGGTTCCGCTCGACAACCGACGACGACCCAAGAGATGACGAGACTCCCCCGCCGAAAAGGTCGGACAGGCCGCCGCCCTTGCCCTTGTGCAGCAGCACGAGCACGACCATGAGCAGGCTCGTGATGATCAGGACGATAGAAATTGCGATGGTCACTGCTGGTTCTGGTCCCCTCTGGGCGTTCTAGCTCAGGTGGTGGCGCTCAGATCACGATACCTGCAGATCCTGACGAAATCCCCGGCATCGAGGCTGGCACCACCCACAAGGCCACCATCGATGTCCGGCTGCGCCATGATCGCGGCCATGTTGTCTGGCTTCACCGACCCGCCATACAGGATACGCGCACCAGTCGCCACTCCGTCCCCGTGAACGGCCGAAACACGGCCGCGAATGGCGGCGCAGACCTCCTGCGCGTCCTCCGGGGTCGCCACCTCGCCCGTCCCAATGGCCCATATCGGCTCGTATGCCATGACCATGCCGGCGATCTGCTCGTCGTTGAGGCCCGCCAGGCCGCCATCCAGCTGCGCCAGCGTGTACCGAATGTGGTCGCCGGCCTGACGCACTTCCAGCGGCTCGCCGATGCACAGCACCGGGGTGATCGCGTACCTCAGCGCCGCCTTCACCTTGGCGTTCACCAGCGCGTTGTCCTCGCCGTGGTACCTGCGTCGCTCCGAGTGGCCGGCCAGGACGTACTGGCACCCCAGCTTGGCCAGCATCGACCCGGACACGTCGCCGGTGTACGCGCCATCGTCGTGGGGCGAGACGTCCTGGGCGCCGTAACCCAGCCGAAGCTTGTCGCCCTCGATGAGCGTCTGCACGCTGCGCAGCGCGGTGAACGGCGGCAGCACGGCCACGTCGACGGCGTCGAAGTCCTTGCCGGTCAGGCTGAACGCCAGCTTCTGGGTCAGCGCAATGGCCTGGAAATGGTTGTTGTGCATCTTCCAGTTGCCGGCGACCAGGGGTTTCCTGCCACTTCCTTGGCTCACGCCGCCGTCCCGTCGTCGAGTGCCGCGAGTCCAGGCAACCGCCTGCCCTCGAGGTACTCGAGGCTGGCACCGCCACCGGTCGAGATGTGGCTGAACGAGTCCTCGGGGATCCCGAGGATCCGGACCGCGGCCGCCGAGTCACCGCCACCAACCACGGTCAGCCCGTCTACGCGGCCGATCGCCTCGGCCACCGCGCGGGTGCCCTGCGAGAACGCGGGGAACTCGAACACTCCGACCGGGCCGTTCCAGAACACGGTCTTGGCGTCCGCAAGCTTCTCGGCGAAGATCGCCCTGGTCGCCGGTCCCATGTCCAGGCTCTCCCGGTCCGCGGGGAACTCGGTCACCGGCACGATCTCGTGCGGGGCGTCCGCGCCGTAGTGCGTCGCGGCGACCAGGTCGACCGGGAGCACGACCTCGACCCCGCGCCGGTCAGCCTCGGCCAGAACCTCGGCCACCTGGGGGATTTGTTCCTCCTCCAGCAGCGACTTGCCCACCTCGTGCCCCTGTGCCTTGAGGAACGTGTAGGACATCCCGCCGCCGAGGATCAGCCGGTCGGCGCTGCCGAGCAGGTTACTGATCACGGCCAGCTTGTCCGAGGGCTTCGCGCCGCCGAGGACAACCACGTAGGGGCGCCCGGGGTTTTCGGTGAGCCTGCGAAGCACCGCCACCTCGTCAAGCACCAGGTCCCCGGCGGCGTGCGGCAGGAGCCCAGGCAGGTCGTAGACGCTGGCGTGCTTGCGGTGCAGCGCGCCGAACCCGTCGGCCACGTACACCCCGCCGGGTCCGGCCAGCGCCGCGAGACGCTGGGCGAGCGCGGCGCGCTCCGCATCATCCTTGCTGGTCTCGGCCGGCTCGAAGCGGATGTTCTCCAGCATGGCGATCTGCCCGCCTGCCTGCCCTTCCCCCTTCATGGCCAGGTCGGCCGCGACCGCCGCCGCGGACTCCCCTGCAACGTCGGACGCGAGCGGCACCTGAAATCCCAGCAGCTCTGACAGCCGCTCGGCGACCGGCCGCAGCGAAGGTCCGCCGGCCGCCCGCTCCGCGTAATCGGCTCCCGACGGACGGCCCAGGTGGGCAATGACCAGGACCCTTGCGCCCCGGCCCAGGAGCCTGGTGATGGTCGGCAGGCTGGCCCGGATCCGGCCGTCGTCGGTGATCCTCGTCCCGTCGAGCGGCGTGTTCAGGTCCGCGCGCAGCAGTACCGTCTTGCCCTCGACATCCAGGTCATCGATCCCCCGCACGGCGCCCCCTCAGCCGTTGCTGGCCAGCCCGGCACCCACGAGGGCGGCCAGGTCGGCGAGCCGGTTGGAGTAGCCCCACTCGTTGTCGTACCAGCCGATGACCTTGACCTGATCGCCGTTCGCCATCGTGAGCAGTGAGTCGAACGTGCACGACCATGGGGTCCCGACGATGTCGGAGGACACGATCTGGTCGGCCGTGTAGGACAGGTATCCCTTCAACGGGCCGTCGGCCGCTGCCTGGTACGCAGCGTTGATCTCGTCGACGGTCGCCTCACGCTCGAGCTGCACGACCAGGTCGGTGACGGAACCATCCGGGACGGGCACCCGCATCGCGCGCCCGTCCAGCTTCCCCGTGAGCTCCGGCAGCACGAGCGCGGTGGCCTTGGCCGCACCGGTCGTGGTCGGGATGATGTTCTGCGCCGCGGCCCGGGCACGGCGCAGATCCTTGTGCGGGAAGTCCAGGATGACCTGGTCATTGGTGTAGGCGTGGATTGTCGTCATGAACCCCTTGACGATCCCGAAGTTGTCGTGCAGCACCTTGGCCATGGGTGCGACGCAGTTCGTCGTGCACGACGCGTTCGAGATGATGTTGTGCGCCGCCGGGTCGTAGGCGGCGTCGTTCACGCCCATCACGATAGTGATGTCCTCGCCGGTGGCCGGCGCCGAGATGATCACCTTCTTGGCACCGGCCGCGAGGTGCGCCCGCGCCGCATCCGCCTTCGTGAACCGGCCGGTCGACTCGATCACGACGTCGACGCCGAGGTCACCCCAGGGCAGAGCCGAAGGATCCCGCTCTGCCAGCACACGGATCTCGCGGTCGCCTGCCCTGATCACGTCGCCGGAAGCGGAGACGTCCACGTCGAGGGCGCCGAGCACGGTGTCATATTTCAGCAGATGCGCCAGGGTCGCGCCGTCGGTCAGGTCGTTGGCCGCGACGATCTCGATGTCCGCCGCGCTCGCCGCGCCGGCGTGCACCGCGCGCCAGAAATTTCTCCCGATCCGGCCAAATCCGTTGATGCCCACCCGGACAGTCACCGCAGCGCTCTCCTTGTCATATTTTGCTCGTCCAGTCGGCTGGACAGGCCGCGCCGCCCGCCCGACCGAACGATACACCGCCCGTGCCCCCGCAGCGCCGCGGTCGAGGCCGCGGCGCGGTCGGTGGGGTGACCGCGCCGCGGCCGATCCGGTGGTGTCCTGGCGCTTATTTCACGAAGTACCAGTCCTCTGGATTAATGCTGATCGTGCTGCTTAGCGGAGTAACGCCCTTGAGGTTGTCGGTGACCTCGCTGAGCTGATAATCGGCCGCGGGCTGCCAGATCACCGGCAGCTGGGCCGACAGGTAGTTCTCCCACTGATACATGTACTGCAGGTTGCCGCTGGTCAGCGTCTTGCTGACCAGAGCGTCGTTGGTGGCGTTGCTGTACCCGCTGGAGTTGGCCAAGTCGGTGGGGAGGAACAGCTCCTCGCCGGTCGGCAGATAGTCGGGCGAGAACGACCAGCCGAGTCCCCAATCGGCCAGGTCCCAGTTGCACGGCAACTTGGCGAGCACGCAGTTGCCCCCTGCTATGGCCGTGACCTGGTCGAACGGCTTGGGCTCCAGGTTCAGCTTGATCCCGATCGACGCCGCGTTCGACTGCAGCTGAGTCATCTCCGACTGAATCCAGGCCTGCCCGGTCGCGTACGGGAAGTTGAAGCTCATCCCCTGGCCATTCTTGATCCCCGCGCCGCACTCGCCGGAGCCGGCGCCCGGCTTGACGCAGGTGCTGACCCCGTTCGGGATCACCTTCCAGCCGTGGCTGGTCAGCAGGGCCTTCGCCTTCGCCGGGCTGAACGGGAACGGGTTGCCGGCCTTGCCCTGCGGCGACAGCCACGTCGTTGCTGGGAAGGACCCCACCGGCCCCGGCGTGGGTATGCCGTAGCCGCGCAGCGGCCCGCTGATCACCGCGGCCTGGTCCATCAGGTCCTCGAGCGCCTGGCGGAAGTACAGCTGCCTGATGATCGGGCCGTTGCCCGTGGTCGAGTTGAAGTTGACCGGGAAGTAGCTGATGCCCCATTGCCGCCAGGGGGTCAGCGTGTACCCCGGCACCGGGTTCGCGCCCACGGTCGCGTTGACCGGCTTGGCCGGCGCGTCCTGCTGCGGCAGGTACCCGACGTCGATCTTCGTGCTGGAACTCGGCGCCCGCAGTACGTCGTACTCGGCCGAGTCGGTGGTGAACGGCACCTCCTGGAACGCCGCCAGCCTCGGCTTAACCGGCCCCGAATAGGACTTGTTCGGCACGAACGTGACGTGCCCGTCGGCGTTGAACGCGCTCAGCTTCCACGGCCCGTCGACGATCGACCACAGCGGCGAGGTCGCGTACGTGGTCATGTCCTTGGCCTGGCCGTTGAGGTAGTTGTACACCGCCGTGCAGTCACTCACCGTGGTGGCACAGTTGCCCGGCCCGGACGCCGTCCGGTCCCAGGCGGCCGGCATCGGTGTGATCTGGGAGAGATCGTTGTAAAGGAACCAGGTCGGGTTGTAGGCCTTGTCCATCACCATGGTCAGCTCGGTCGGGCCGACCACCGTGATGTCCTTGACGTTCGCCGGGAAGCCGGTATACGCCCCGTAGTCGGCGGGCACGGCCAGCTCCATGTTCAGCCAGAACATCACGTCCTGCGCTGTCACCTGCGTGCCGTTGGACCACTTGTAGTTCTTCAGCGTGATCGTCACCTTGTCGCCGTTGAACGTCGGCGGGCTGGCCAGGCTGAGCGATGTGTTCAGCGTCGGCTGCACGCCGTTGCCGAACCAGTACAACGGCCGGTACAGCAGGTACTGGAGGTCAAATATGTTGAGGACGGTGACGTAGCTGCTGCTCGCGAACGGGAAGATGTAGTTGGGCGTGCCCGACGCCGGCTCGGCCATCACCGCTGTCCCGCCCGTGACCGGTGTGGTCCCGGCCGCTGTGGAGCTGCTGCTTGAGCAAGCCGCCGCGACGAGTGCACACGCCGCCGCGCCCGCCACCGCGGCGATCGCCCGACGGCGGAAACCGCCCCTTTGTATGGACGGCCAGCCGCGGGTGCCCCTCGCGGCGGCGTGTGATCGGCTCATACCGTTCCTTCTCTCTTCAACAGATTCCGGCGGCAGTCTGCGCGGCGCCGCTTGGCAGCTGCTTGGCAGGCGCTTGCCGCGCCCGGAATCTGCGTGAGCAGGAAGGGAACGTGTTAAGGCGGCCTGCTCAGGGCGCGAGCAGGAACGGAAGGAGTTTGAGGCTCAAGACCTGACGCTCAGGGTGCGAGCATCTCCGCGGTCAGGTGAGCCTCGGTGCCCGGGATGCCGAGCTCTATGGCGCGCCGGTCGGCGAGCGCGAGCAGCCTGCGGATCCGCCCGGCGATCGCATCCTTGGTCAGCGCGGGCTCGGCGAGCTGGCCGAGCTCCTCCAGGCTGGCCTGCCGGTGCTTGATCCGCAGTTCTCCGGCCACAATCAGGTGGTCGGGTGCGGTCGTGCCGAGGATCTCGAGCGCGCGCTCGACCCTGGCGCCGGCGGCGACCGCGGCCCTCGCGCTGCGCCGCAGGTTGGCATCGTCGAAGTTGGCCAGCCGGTTCGCCGTCGCCCTGACTTCACGGCGCATCCGCCGGTCCTCCCAGGCGAGCATGGAGTCGTGGGCGCCGAGCCTGGTCAGCAGCGCGCTGATCGCGTCGCCGTCCCTGATCACGACCCGGTCCACCCCGCGCACCTCGCGGGCCTTGGCGTGGATCTTCAGCCGGCGCGCCGCGCCGACCATGGCCAGGGCGGCCTCCGGGCCGGGGCAGGTGACCTCGAGCGACATCGAGCGGCCGGGCTCGGTCAGGCTGCCGTGCGCCAGGAACGCCCCGCGCCACGCGGACTCGCAGTCGCAGGTGGTCCCGGATACCACCTGCCGCGGCAATCCGCGCACCGGCCGGCCGTGGGCGTCGATGAGCCCGGTCTGGCGCGCCAGGCTCTCACCGTCCTTGGTCACCCGCACCACGTACCGGTTGCCCTTGCGCAGACCGCTCGGGGCCAGCACGATCAGCTCCGATGAGTGGCCGAACACCTCGGCCACGTCCTTACGGAGCCGCCGCGCCGCCGCGCCGGTGTCGAGTTCCGCCTCGACCACGATCCGGCCCGCGGCCAGGTGCAGCCCGCCAGCGAACCGCAGCAGCGTCGACACCTCTGCCTTGCGGCAGCAGGGCTTGAGCACTGTGATCCGACTGAGCTCGTCCTTTACCAGGCCAGTCATGGCCATCGGCGTCACTCCCCCTCGAAAATCTGCGCGAACGCGCCTGCCAGCAG
>Ga0335074_10014779_pt1 | contig 10947 bp, 9 predicted proteins | sample Lox_Sample_23_FD_206715 | JGI IMG/M metagenome (GOLD analysis project Ga0335074, IMG submission 206715) | Soil microbial communities from Loxahatchee National Wildlife Refuge, Florida, United States - Lox_Sample_2.3 | ecosystem: Environmental > Terrestrial > Soil > Wetlands | place: USA: Florida... | reverse complement strand
GCGGTGTGGGACATCGCGCCGGAGGAGTTCCGGCGCGCCACCGAGGTGACCTATCTTGGTTTCGTCTACGGTACGATGGCGGCACTGCGGCGCATGCGGCCGCGCAACCGCGGTACGATCGTGCAGGTCGGCTCGGCGCTCGCCTATCGCGCGATCCCGCTGCAATCGGCATATTGCGGCGGCAAATTTGCGATCCGCGGCTTCACCAACAGCCTGCGCTGCGAATTGCTGCATGAGAAGAGCCGGGTGCACCTGACGATGGTGCAGATGCCGGCGCTCAACACGCCGCAATTCGACTGGGCGCGAAACAAGACGGGGTGGCGGCCGCAGCCGGTGCCGCCGATCTTTCAGCCCGAGGTCGCCGCCAAAGCAATCGTCTATGCAGCGCACGCGCGACGCCGCGAGATCTATGTCGGCTTTCCGACCGTCAAGGCAATCATCGCTAACAAGTTCTGTCCCGGTCTGCTCGATCGCTACCTGGCGCACAGCGGCTATACAGGCCAACTGACGAGCGAGCACGAGCCGTTCCATCGGCCCGACAATCTGTATAACGCGTTGCCTGGCGACCACGGCGCCCACGGCCGCTTCGACGGGCGCGCCCGTGCGACAAGCGGCCAGTTTTGGCTGAGCCGTCGGCGCGGCTGGGCCGCTGCCGGCATCGGGGTAGCGGCCGGTTTTGCCGCCGCGTTCCTGGCCGCCAACCATTCGGCGACGCGGCCGGTCGAGCCGGTTTTGCCGGCGCGATAACCCGTCCGCCGCTGCCTCGCCTCCGGGCACCGACGGTGGTCAGGCATGGCGCACAGCGCGGGCCCGCCTGAGACATCGGCCTGATGGGAGGATTGGATTGCGCCCGACGTTTAGCCAAGGCAGGCATGGCTGGCCGATCCCCGAGAAGCGATCTCCGGACCGGGGCAGGCCGGCAGCCTGGCCGTGCGTTCGTCTGGGGCTGGTTCGGTGCGGACATGACCGACATCAATGCGTTGCGGGTGATGCCGCGGCATTTGACGAACTGGCGCGGTCCGGCGCTGCTGGTCTGCGACCTGCGCGGGCTGATCCGATGCGGAACCGAGGGATTCTATTACCGGCAGACGCGGTTTCTGTCGTGCCTGGAGGTGACGGTTGACGGCAAGCCGCCGCGACCGGTCGCCGCCGATCCGCTGACCCCCGCGACGTCCATTGCCTATTTCATTGCGCCATCGCCCGCCGGTGCGCGGGCCGGCCCGGCGGCAGAACGCGACAGGAACGGCGGCGAAATCGTCCGCAGCGGCATCGAGATGCAACTCGACCGTTCGCTCGGCGGCGGTTGCCGACAGCGGGCATATGTCATCAACCATACGCTGGCCGACGCCGATATCGTGCTGCGCTGGCAATTGGCGGCCGATTTCGCCGATCTCAGCGAGGCCGCCAAAGGCGAGCGTCAGCAGCAGGCGCTTGTTCTTCGATCGTGGAAATCCGATGAGACCGGCAGTGAACTGCGGCTGCAGTACGATCACCCGCAGCTGAACCATGCCTCGATCATCCGGTTTGCGGGGCCAGGGCAACGCGTCGATTGCGGCGATGCGGTCGCCTGGAAGCTGCATCTCAAGCCGCAGCAGCCGGTTACGCTGTTGATCGATATCGCGCCGGTGTTCCTCGGCGAAGAGATCGCGATCGAGACGGAGTTGGATGACGGCGGATCGGGGCCGAGCGATACGCGGCTCTCCGCGGCGAGTCCTTTGGTCCAGGCTGCCTGGGACCGGGCCGTCGGCGATCTCGCCTCGCTCGCGCTGCGCGACGGCGAGGGTGACCAGAAGCGGATGCCCGCCGCCGGAATTCCGCGATACATGGCGATGTTCGGACGCGATGTGCTGGTCGCCGGCTTCCACGCGGGTCTTATCAAGCCGGCGATGCTGCGCGGCTCGCTGGAGCTGGTTGCCCACTGGAATGCCACCGAATACGACGATGCCTACGATGCCGAACCGGGGCGAGTCATCCATCAGCGGCAGCAAAGCCCGCTGTCCCTGCTGAAGAAAAACCCGTTTCTGCACTATTACGGCGACTATACCGCGCCAGCGTGGTTTTTGATCGACTGTGCCTGGTATTACCTGCTCGGGGGCGACCGCGAATTCTACCGCAGGATGCGCGCCAAGATTCTGGCGACGCTCGAGTGGATGGAGCGCGACGCTGATCGGGACCACGACGGATTTTACGAGTATGCGACGCGCGCCGGTGACTGGGGCATCAAAAACCAGGGGTGGAAGGATTCGGAAGAGGCGATCCTTTATCCCGACGGCGAGGTCGTCCCCAATCCGCTCGCGCTGGCCGACGTGCAAGGCGCCTATTATCTCGCCAAGCAGCTAACCGCCGTTGCCTTCGCGGCGCTTGGCGACACCACTACAGCGGGCGACCTGCTGGATCAGGCGGCGGCGCTCAAGCGCCGGTTTAACGCCGCATTCTGGCTGGCGAACGAACGCTATTTCGCGCTGGCGCTCGATCCTGATAAAAATCCGGTCGAGACGATCGCCTGCGATCCCGGGCATTGCCTCGCCTTCGGCATTATCGACGACGACAAGGCGGCGGCCGTCGCCGAGCGTCTGATGAGCCCTGAACTGTTCTCCGGTTGGGGCATCCGTACCCTATCAAATCGGCATCCCGCCTTTAATCCGTTCGCCTATCATCTCGGATCGGTATGGCCCGCGTCTAACGGGACGACCGCCCTCGGCTTTAAGCGCTACGGGTTCGACGCTCACCTGCACCGCCTCGTGCGGGCTCAGCTGGAAGCATGTCAGCTGTTTGAAACCGGCCGCCTGCCGCAGGTTTTCGGTGGGCACCCCCGCGGCGCGCGGCACCCGCATCCCGGTATCTATCCGGAAGCGAATTCGCCGCAAGCCTGGTCGGCGAGCGCCACCGTGCAGTTGGTGCTGGCCATGCTCGGTCTCTTCGCGGCGGCGCCCGACGAGGCGTTGTTCGTCGATCCGGTGCTGCCGCAATGGCTGCCGGAAGTCGTGCTGCATGATCTGCGCATTGGCGACGCACGAGTGACGCTGCGTTTCACGCGCGACGCAAGCGGCCGCACCGAATGCGAGATCGTGGCGCGCCAGGGCAGCCTTGACATTCGCCGCGCCGAATGGGGCGCCGATCGAATCGCCGCGATGGCGCGCGCACTGTACCGGATTTCTTGACGCCGGAGACGCCCGGAGCCGGGGGAGGTGTGCCATCGACCAAAATCTCGATGCCGATCGAATCACTGCGGGATCGCCGCGCCGGGCCGAAGAGATGCCGGCGCGGCGCGTTGCCGAGCAACCGCGGTCGCCGGCTTCGGGTTGGGCCCTCACCGCGATTCTCGCGGTCGTTGCGGTCATTGTCTACATCATCCGCTATTACCTGTTGCCGTTCGTCTTTGCGATCGCCATCGCGTTTATTGTGGAACCGGTTGTTCGGCTGGTGCAGCGGCGCACCGGTTGGCGTCGCTGGATCGTCGCAGCTGTGTTGTCGGCGGCGATCGTCGTGCTGTTGCTCGCCGTCGGTTACTGGATCGGTACGACGGCAATCGGCGACCTGCAGAATTTCGCGAAAACGGCACCCGAAACGCTCACCAAGTTCGTCGGCGCCATCGTCGGCCAGCACATCACGATGTTCGGCCACACCTATACGCCGAAAGAACTGGTCCACACGGCGGGAGCCTGGGTTGCGGCCGCTCTCGGCGGCAAGACGTTCCTGAGCCTGGCGATGTTGGGGTTCGGATCGATCGTCGGCTGCTTTCTGACGCTGGTGCTGATTCCGTACATGATGATCTCCGGACCACGCCTGTCGAACGGTGCGATCTGGTTGATCCCGCCCGAACGTCGCCACTCGGTCACGCAACTCCTGCCGAAGATGCTGCCCGCGTTGCGGCGTTATCTCGCCGGAATCCTCGGCGTCGTCGCCTATACGGCGGTCATTGCGTATATCGGCTTCGGGCTGGTCTTCGGTTTGCCGAATGCCGTGCTGCTGTCGATTACGGTCGGGGTGCTCGAACTGATCCCGGCGGCCGGACCGTTCGCTTCGGGTGTGCTCGTCGCGCTGACGGCGTTTCAGCAGAAATCGATGATGACGATCATCCTGATGGGTGCTTTCGCCATTGCGCTGCGATTATCGATCGACAACCTCATCGCGCCGATCGTGCTCGGAAAAGCCGGCCGCATTCACCCGGTCATCGTGATCTTTTCGTTCATCGCCGGCGCCTCGCTGTTCGGGCTCATCGGCCTCATCCTGGCCGTCCCGGCCGCCGTGTGCCTGAGGCTCATCCTGCAGCATTACTATGCGGAACCGGTCAGGAAGGAAGCCGAGTGACCGCAGGACGCGCCATGTGCGCTCATTTGCGCAGCCGGTCGGCGGCGACAAGGACAGCGCGCGCCAACGCCTCGCGGTCGGCGAGGCTCTGCATCAGCGTCCGGGCCCGCACGACCGGAAGATCGAGGTCGGCGACCGCGGTCGCATCCGCTTCGTCGGCGACGTAGAGATCGAGAAAGTCGCGGTAATGCCGCGCCGGCGTCGCCGCGTCAACGCGGAGGCCGAGTTCCGCCATCATCTTTGCGGTCGGTCCCTTGACCGCCTGACCGCCGACGATCGGCGACACCGCGACGACCGGCGCGCGACAGGCGCGCAACGCCTCGCGCACGCCCGGTACGGCAAGGATCGGGTCGATGCTGATGAACGGGTTTGACGGACAGACGACGACTGCGCGCAACGCCGGATCGGCCAGCGCAGCAAGGAAGTCGGGATGCGGACGCGCCGTCTCGGCGCCGGCGAAGGCCAGTTCCGAGATCGCCGGCTCGCAGCGCAGCCGCACGAAGTAATCCTGGAAATCAAGCCAGCCGCCGGCGGTGGCAAGGCGCGTGCGCACCGGGTCGTCCGACATCGGGAGCAGGCGCGCCGCGATGCCGAGCCGGCGGCGAAAATCATCGACGATCGAGCACAAGCGCTCGCCGCCGTTGAGCCGCCGGGTGCGCTCGACATGCGTTGCCAGGTCGCCGTCGCCGAGACGAAACCATGTCTCGCCGCCGAGCGCCTCCAACGCGGCCATGAACGTCCAGGTCTCGCCGCGGCGGCCCCAGCCGAGTTCCAGGTTGTCGTTGCCGGAGAGCGTGTAAAGGAGCGTGTCCAGATCGGGCGAAATCGCGAAGCCGAGGTGAGCGAAATCGTCGCCGGTGTTGGCGACGACCGTCAATGTGTCGGGCGGCAGGATGCGATAAAGGCCGAGCGCGAGTTTGGCGCCACCGACCCCGCCCGACAATGCCAGCACCGGGCGATCGGCGATTGTCATCGAAACAGATCGTGCTCCGGCGGGCGAACGAGCGCAGCGGCTGGCGCCTCGGGCGCCGACCAGGCGAGACCGCGCACAAGGACGATCGGCGTCGCCTCGTCGGCCTGTCCCTGAACCAGCGACGCGGCGGCGGCGATCTCGTCGGCGAAACCGGTCTCGGTGACTTCGAGCTTGCGGCCGAACAGGTCGGGGTGGCCGCGCCAGTCGATCAGCGCCGGCAACCCCGCCGCACCGAGCGCGATCCCGACCGTGCCGCGACGGAACGGCCGGCCGAAACTGTCGCTGACAATGACGGCAACGTGCTTGCCGGTCGCGGCGGTCAGCCGGTCGCGCAATCCCTCGGCCGACGCGTCGGGATCAAGCGGCAGCAGCAGCACCCGTTCGACGCCGTCATCCGGCCCGACATTCGAATGGTCGATGCCGGCATTGGCCATGACCCAGCCGCGGCGGTGCTCGGCGATGAGAAGGTTCGGCCGGCGCCGCACGATGCGCCGCGATTCGGTCAAAACGACCTCGACAAAGCGCGGGTCTTTCTCGACCTCGGCGGCCAGCGCGACCGCCTCCGGCGACGGCTCGACCGACGGCACCTCCACGATACGCCCCTCGGCCTTCGACACGATCTTCTGCGCAACGACCAGCACGTCGCCGTTCGCGGGCGCGAGGTCCGTATCGCGATAAGCGGCAAGCGCGATCACAGCCAGATCGTCGCCCGGCTGCACGATCGGCACGCCCTTGAGGCCGGTGATCGTCAGGTGGTTTGCCATATCTGCAGCAATGCCGTCCCAACCCCGCCATGCCCGGACTTGATCCGGGCATCCACGTCTTGGGCCGTAGGTGATCTCGTGAATGGCCGGGTCAAGCCCGGCCATGGCGGATTGAGGGAAAATGGAAGGAGCGTCACCCAAAGGCCTTGCGTAGGCGCGGCAGGACCTCGCCGGCGTAGAGCTTCAGAAAGCGCGCCTGATCGGGGCCGGGAGCGTGGAACACGAGATGCCGGAAGCCCAGTTCGACATAAGGGCGGATCTTCTCGACCTGGAAATCCGGGTCGCTTGAGACGATCCAGCGGCTGGCGGCGCGTTCCAGCGGCAGCGCATCGGCCAGCCGCTCCATCTCGACCGGGTCCTCGACACCGACCTTTTCCTCCGGCGACAACGCCAGCGCCGCCCAGTGCCGGGTCAATTCCTTGGCTTCCTGCGCGTCCTTGTCGAACGACACCTTCACTTCGATCATCCGCTCGATATCGGCCGGGTTGCGGCTGGTCCGCGCCGCGCCTTCCTCCACCTTTGTCGTCAGGTCGATGTAGAGCTGCGGGTTCTTGCCGCTCGTGCAGATGAAGCCCTCGGCAATCTGACCCGCCATTTGCGCCGCCAATGGTCCGGACGCGGCGACCCAGATCGGCACCTTTTCTTTCGGGTTCTGCGGCTTGTCGTAAATCGTCGCGCTCTGGGTCTTGTAAAACTGGCCCTCGAAGGTGACGCGGTCCTCGGTCCACAACCTGTTGATCAGGCGGATCGCCTCGCGCAGCCGGTCGCGCCGCTCCTTGGCGCCCGGCCAGGCGATGCCGTGCGATGGCACTTCGTTGAGGCTCTCGCCGGTGCCGACGCCGAGCACGACGCGTCCCGGAAACATCGCGCCCAGCGTGCCGAAGGCCTGCGCGACGACCGACGGGTGATAGCGGAAGGTCGGGGTCAGGACGCTGGTGCCGATGACGGCGCGCCGCGTTCGCGCGCCAAGTGCGCCGAGCCAGGCGAGCGCGTTGGGCGCGTGCCCATCGGTATGCTTCCACGGCTGGAAGTGATCGCTGACGAAGATCGAGTCAAACCCGACCTCTTCGGCCAGGCACGAGAATTCCAACAGCTCGCGCGGGCCGAACTGCTCGGCCGAGGCCTTGTATCCGAGTTTCAGCACCGTCGTCCCTCCAATCAAACCTTCCCGAGTACCTCCTCGCGGAAGCGGCGCATCGCGGCCAATACCGCGTCGGCGGTGTCACCCGCGAAGTTGAAATCGACAGCGATGACGCCGAGTTCGCGCAAGGCTCTGAGATCGCCGGCGACCGCCGCGGCATCGCCGGAGCCGAGCCGGCGGTCGCCGTTGTCGGCGCGCTCGGGCACTGCGGCACCGAATTGAGAGAAGCGATAGGCGAGGCCGACCGCGCTCTCCGGCCGGCCGGCGTCGCGGGTCATTTTGCGCAGCCGCTCGATGCCGCCCTCGAAGCGCTTCAGCGTGTCGAGGCGGTTCGCCGGGTTGGTGCCGATCGGGTACCACGCGTCGCCAAGCTTGGCGGTGCGACGCATCGCCGGGCCGCTCTCGCCGCCGACCCACACCGGGATCCGGCTCTGCACCGGGCGCGGCTCAAAGAAGATGTTGGAGAAGTTTGCATACTTGCCGGTGAAGCCGGGATTGGCGCTGCCCCACAATTCGCGGCAGGCGGCGATCGTCTCGTCGGTAACGGCGCCGCGCTCCGGAAACGGCTCGGTGCCGATCGCCTCGAATTCCTCGCGGCACCAGCCGACGCCGATGCCCCAGGTGAAGCGGCCCTCCGACAGGTTGTCGATCGTCGCGATGATTTTGGCGGTCAACACCGGCGGCCGGTGCGGCACGACCGTGACCGACGTGACGAGGCGCAACTTCTCGGTCTTGGCCGCGACGAAGGCGACGCACGTCAATTGCTCGTGGCGGTCGCCGCCGGCGCGTCCGGGGAACTCGCCGGTGTCGGAATAGGGGTATTTTGCCTCCATGTCGCGCGGGATCGCGATATGGTCGGAGATCGTGCAGTAATCATAACCCATCTGTTCGCCGCCCTGCACGATCCGGGCGAGATCCCGCGGTCGTGACAAGGGGCCGCTGACCGGCGCGCCGAACCCGAACTGCATCGCCGCCTCCATTCGTTAACAATGTCGCAGCTTACGCCGCCTGGGCGACCGGATGGAAGTTGCGCGGCAGGCCGGCCTTGGCGATCGCGCCGTAGAGCGGCGCGCCGGGCAAGGCCGCGTGCAGGATCGCCCGCGGCCGGGCGAGCTTTTCGATGTCGATGCCGCCGGTGTCGCAGCCCATCGCCTCGAACATGAAGACGGTGTCTTCCAAGACGATATTGCCGCTGGCGCCCGGCGCGTAGGGACAGCCGCCGAGACCGCCGAGCGACGCATCGAAGCCGCGGCAGCCGGCTTCGTAGGCGGCCAGCACGTTGGCCAGCCCGAGGCCGCGCGTGTCGTGGAAATGCGCCCATACCGGCAACGGCGCGACAGCGGCGATGACCTTGCGAAAGACGCGGCCGATCGCCGCCGGCTGGCCGTAGCCGACCGTATCGGCGAGCGCGATGCCGTCGGCGCCGGCTTCGGCGACCTCAGCCGCGATGCGGCGCACCCGATCCTCATCGACATCGCCCTCGATCGTGCAGCCGAAGGCAGTCGCGAGGCCGCAATTGATCTTTGGCCTATCGGCGCCGCTGCCCTGCTCGCGGCAGAGCTGCACGACGCGGCGGAAATCGGCGATCGAGTCCTCGGTGCTGCGGCGCACGTTCGATTTGTTGTGGCCTTCGCTGACCGACAACACGAAATTCATCTCGTGCACACCGAGGGCGAGGCCGCGCTCGGCGCCGCGCGAATTGGGGATCAGCGCCGAGACAACGAGGCCCGGCAATGTCAGCGCATGGCGCACGACGGCTTCCGCGTCGGCCAGTTGCGGCAGCAGTTTCGGCGGCACGAACGAGGTGACCTCGATCTCGCGCACGCCGGCGGCGTATTCGGCGTCAAGCCAGGCGAGCTTCACATCGGTCGGCACGATGTCGGGAACGCTCTGCAGCCCGTCGCGCATTCCCACTTCGCGGATCCGCACCTTCTCGCTCATGCCTCGCCTCCGACGTCGACCGGCATAAAGCTAGGCGCCGCGCCGCCCGACGGCAACCGGCTTCGTGCCGGTTCAGGCCGCCAGCAATTCGAGGAAACGGGCGGCGGCGGCGATGTCGGCGGCCACCGCCAGGCGGCGCGCGGCTGCTTCGCCGTCTTCGCCCCAGGCCTCGATCTGAAACGTCTCGTCGAGCTGCGCGGCGGCGAAGGCCTCGTCTGCACTGAGCCGGCCTTCGAGCACCGCCAGCGCGATGACGAGCGAGCCGCAGGCGCCGGTCAACGTGTGCAGCGCGGTGAGGCGAAAATCGTCCTGTGCCGCAACCGCGGCGGCGAACGCTTTCAGCACCGTCGCCGGCTGGCTTGTCGGGATCACCCCGGCGGTAACCCTCAGCGCCGCGTCGTAGCGTGCGGTGGCCCAATCGATCAGCGGCTGCCACACTGTCCGCTGGCGCGCCGCCAGGGCCGGCGGCCGGTCGGCCCGATGGCAGACGAGGTCGGTGGCGGCATAAGCGGCGATTTCGGTCACGACCCGGTCGCGCAGCGTCGCGGTCCGGTCGACCGCAGTCGCCGCGAGGCGGAACAGCGGCATCGACTGCGGCCTGACCTCATCCTTTTGCGCCTCCCATTCGGCGGCGATCGCGGCGGCAAGCGGCGCGCTCGGCACGACGAGCGAGGCTTTGCCGGGCGTGCGCAGCGGCCTGTCGTCAAGCGCAATGCCCCAGCCGCCCGTGACCGGCCCGCTCGTCACCCGCTGATAGCCCCGTTTCATGCGGGCAAGGCCAGTTCGGCAAACGGGTCGTCGTCTCTGCCGGCGGCAAAGCCGAAGAAGCCGCACATCTGGCGCATATGCGTCGGCGGCGGCGCCGCGACGACGAGCCGCCGGCCGGCGGGATGCGGCAGGTCGAGGCTTGCGGCGTGCAGATGCAGGCGATGCGCGGCGGCGCCGCCGGGCAGATGCGCCGCCGCACCGCCGTATTTGCCGTCGCCGAGGATCGGCGTGCCGAGCGCGGCGCAATGCGCGCGCAATTGGTGGGTGCGGCCGGTCAGCGGCAGCAGCGCCACAAAGCTCGCCCGGTTGCCGGCGTGATCGAGCACGCGGTAATAGGTGACCGCGCTCTTGCCCTCTTCCTCGTCTGCATGCACCCGCTCGCGGCCGCGCCCGCCGCTCTTGGCCAGCGCCAGATCGATGCGGCCCTGCGCCGGCTCGGGCAGGCCGGCGACGATCGCCCAGTAGATTTTACGCGCGGTCTTGTCGCGAAAGGCGCGGGCGAAAAACGTCGCCGCAGCCGCGGTGCGCGCGATCAGCAGGAGGCCCGAGGTATCCTTGTCGAGCCGGTGCACGAGGCGCGGCCGTTCGCTGCCGTCGAAGCGCAGCCCGTCGAGCATCGCGTCGATGTGCCGCTCGGTGTTGGTGCCGCCTTGCACGGCCAATCCGGCCGGCTTGTTCAGCACGATCGCGTGCGCGTCGCGGTAGATGACGCAGTCGCGCAACAGCGCCGCATCCTGAAGCCGGACCCGCGGCCCTCGATTGGCGAGCGGCGCATCCGTTGCGCCGGCTTCCTCCGGTACGCTGATCATCATGCCGGGCGAGACGCGTTCGCCGGCCTTGGCGCGTTTGCCGTCGAGCCTGATCCGGCCGCGGCGCAACAACTGTTCCAGCCGGCCATGCGGCAGCGTCGGATAATGCCGGCGAAACCATCGATCGAGCCGGCTCTCGCCGTCTTCCGGCCGCACTGTGATCGTATCGACGCCGCTCATTCGGTGCATTGGCGCGGGAGAAAGCCGTCGTCACCGGGCTTGTCCCGGTGATCCAGGTGG
>Ga0335074_10014778_pt1 | contig 10947 bp, 10 predicted proteins | sample Lox_Sample_23_FD_206715 | JGI IMG/M metagenome (GOLD analysis project Ga0335074, IMG submission 206715) | Soil microbial communities from Loxahatchee National Wildlife Refuge, Florida, United States - Lox_Sample_2.3 | ecosystem: Environmental > Terrestrial > Soil > Wetlands | place: USA... | reverse complement strand
CGGGGAAGGATTCGGAGGAACGTCAGTGAGCGCGACCGCGCGCCAGGCGCAGGATGAACGCGGCCAGGCCGAGCGGCTCGGCATCAAACCGGGCCAGGTAGTGCAGGAACTCGGCTATGACACAGATTGCGATGAGCAACTGCGCCAGGCGATTACGGCGATCGAGGGCGTAGAGCTCGTCGATGAGGACTACGAGGACGTCGTTGACGTGGTCCTGATGTGGTGGCGGGAGGAAGACGGCGACCTCGTGGACGCGCTGGTCGACGCCCTGACCGACCTCGGCGATGGCGGGTACATCTGGCTGCTCACGCCGAAGGCGGGCAGGCCCGGTCACGTCGAGCCAAGCGACATCGGCGAGGCGGCCCCGACCGCCGGCCTCGCGCAGACCTCAAGCGTCTCCGCGGCGAGGGACTGGTCCGGCTCGCGCCTGGTGGCGCCGAAGGCGCGCCGCTGAACGGCCGCCCCCCGTACCGCCGCCCTTTATCTCGAACGGTCCCGTGGTTCGAGTCGCCCCTTCCGGTGACAGTATTGGGCACGTAGCCCCGGCGCGGGGCTGCTGCGCGGATCATCCGTTGAAGGGAATCAGCATGGCAGTTGAGATCGGGGACGAGGCCCCCGACTTCGAGCTCCCCGACCAGCACGGGACGCCGGTGAAGCTGTCCGGCTTCCGCGGCACCAAGAACGTGGTCCTGGTCTTTTACCCGCTGGCGTTCAGCCCGGTCTGCAGCGGCGAGCTGTGCTCCCTGCGGGAGGACTTCCCCGAGGTCAACCGCGATGACGTAGAGCTGATCACGATCTCCGTGGACTCCTTCTTCACGCACAAGTCGTGGGCCGAGCAGGAGAACTTCCAGTTCTCGCTGCTCGCCGACTTCTGGCCGCACGGCGCGGTGGCCAAGGAGTACGGGGTCTTCGACGCGGACCGCGGGGTCGCGACCCGCGGCACGTTCGTCATCGACAAGGAAGGGATCGTGCGCTGGAAGGTGGTCAACCCCATCCCGCAGGCGCGCGACATCGCCGACTACCAGAAGGCGCTCGCCGAGCTTTCGTAGCGGGTCGTTCGCAGCGGGTCGTTCGCAGCGGGTCGTTCGCAGCGGGTCGTTCGCAGCGGGTCGTTCCCGGGTTCGATTGCGCAAAAGGTCCCGCTCCAACCGGGTCGATTGCGAAAAAGGGGCCGATAGAAGGTGCCGATTGCGCAATCGACCCGGAGCGTAGGCCGGAGCGTAGGCCGGAACGTAGGGAGGTACGGTGCCGTGTTACCGGTGCGGCACCCGGCAGGCGGACCCGGAGCCGGGGAAGCCGAGCCCGTGGCGCCGCGGCGTGGTGGGAGAGCACCAGGTGCTCATCTGCCCGGCGTGCCATCAGGCCGCGCTGGCCGACCTCACCCGCTGCGACCGCTGCGGTGGCGTCCACCTGATCAGGCGGCTGGACCAGGTCGAGTGCCTGGACTGCCGCCTGACCAGGGATGCCGCCGAGGTCCCGGCCCAGCCCGCCGCTCCGGCGGAGCCGGCCGCTGCGCCGCAGCCGGACGCGGGCCTGGCGGCCGAGGTGGCCCGTGCCCTGCAGCGGCTGCTCGGTCCCGGGTAGCTCGTCTTCGCCGCCCGGGTCCGCGTCAGATGTGCTTCTGCACGGTCCCGACGTAGTCGACGATCTCGTAGCCGAGGCGGTTGTTGACGGCCACCATCGCCGTGTTGGTCAGCGCGTTGGCCGTGATCGCGGCGGTGATATCTGGCCGGTCCCGCTGTAGCAGCCGGATCACCGCGCTCTTGAGGCCATAGCCGAGCCCATGGCCGCGATGTCCGCGGCGCACCAGCGTGCCCCACTGCCCGGCGGTGGCGTCCGCCGCGCTGACGATGATGGCGGTGTAGCCGGCGACGTCGCCATCCGGCGCGATGGCGACCGCGTTGTACTGTTGCTGGCCCGATTCCGCCTGCCTGCGCTCGCGGTCGCGCACCGCCAGGACGCTGGGCGGGGCCGCGTCGATTTCGGTGTCGCCGGTTGGCGCTTCGGTGGGCAGGCTGGCATCCAGCTCGGCCCAGCCCTGGACCAGTTCCCCGGGGACCGGGCCGGCGAAGACGCGGATCTCGTAGGCCGGGTCCGCCTTAGCGGTCAATTCGTCGAGCAGTCCGGCGTCGACCGGCAGCCACAGCCGCCGCCCGGCGTCTACCAGCACCAGTGGGTAGCCGTGCTTGCGAGCGAACTCGACGTTTGGCGCGCCTGCCCCCTCGGGGCCGTACTGCACCGGCCAGAACGTGTGGGTCACCGCCGTGGTCCGGCCGTTCGCACGGGCATGCTCCTCCAGGTGCCCGATCAGCGCGCTGCCGATGCCATTCCGGCGGTGCTGCGGCAGCACCCGCGGGGTGGTGCGTGCCTGGTCCAGGTTGGTGCGCAGGTAGGCCGCGGACAACCCTTCACCGACGGCCTCGTCGCCGTCGTACGCGAGGAAACCCGTGTAGGCGAAATCCTCGGTCGGCTCTCGGATCACCGACGCCAGTTCCGCATACGGCATGGCGATGAAACCTGTGGCCTGGCGACCGCAGGTCACGTAGATCTCGTAGAAGTCCCGGATGGCGCGCTCGTCGTCCGGATCGACCTGCCTGATCTCGATGCCCACCGCGCCGAGGCTACCCTTCCGTCCCTTCCGCCTCAAGGGACGGAAGGGACGGTTCCTGCCGGGTCACACCGGCCAGACGGCAGGCAGCGGCGGGACGGCGTTCGCCCTGGCCACCGACGCGTAGAAGGCGGAGCTCGCCTTCGGGACGCGGCGGCCGGTGGCGAAGTCGACGTAGACGATGCCGAACCGCTTCTGGTACCCGTAAGCCCACTCGAAGTTGTCGAGCAGCGACCAGACGTAGTAGCCGGCCAGGTTCACACCGTCCCTGACCGCCCGGGCGCAGGCGTTCAGGTGCTGGTGCAGGAACTTGATCCGCTCCAGGTCGTCAACCTTCCCGTCCGGGTTGAGGTAATCCTCGGCGGCGCGGCCGTTCTCGGTGATGTACAGCGGCAGGCCGGGGGCGTCCTTCGAGAGCCTGACAAGCAGGTCGTAGAGGGCGTCGGGGTCGATGAGCCAGTCCATGTTGGTGAGCTCGAGGTCGTCCGGGTAGTACTCCACTACGCCGTTCTCGGTGCCGGGCACCGGCTCGTACTCGCGTCGCCGCAGGTTCGCCGGGTCGCCAGCCCGCAGGTGCTGCGGCCGGTAGTAGTTGACGCCGAGGAAGTCGATCGGCGCGGCGATCGTCGCCATGTCGCCGTCCCGGATCAGTTCGGCCGGCGGCAGGATCGCGGCCGGGGCGTGCTCGGGGTAGCGCCCGTAGAGCAGCGGTTCGAGGAACACCCCGTTGTGTGTCGCGTCGGCGACCTGCCGGGCTCGTTCGAGAAGTTCCCTGGAGCCGTTCGCGTTGGGCGTGACCAGCACCGGGGTCAGGTTGAGGGTGATGCCGACCTGCGCGCCGGGGACCGTGGCGCGCAGCCCGGCGTTGGCCAGGCCGTGGCCGAGCATCAGGTGGTGGGTGGCCGCGGCGGCCGCCGCGTAATCGGTCAGGCCCGGGGCGTGGATGCCGACGCGATAGCCGAGATGGCTGACGACCAGCGGCTCGTTCAGCGTGATCCAGCGTTGCACCCGGTCGCCGAGGGCCTCGCCGACGACCGCGGCGTAATCGGCGAACCGCAGTGCCACCTCGCGGGACGCCCACCCGCCCTGGTCCTGGAGGGCCTGGGGCAGATCCCAGTGGAAGAGCGTCGCCGTCCCGTCGATGCCGCGCTCGGCGAGGGCGTCGAGCAACCGCTTGTAGTAGTCGAGGCCGGCCTGGTTCAGCTGACCCGCGCCGGTGGGGAAGATCCGCGGCCAGGAGATCGAGAACCGGTAGCTCGACAAGCCGAGCGACTTCACCAGGTCCGCGTCCTCGGGGTAGCGACGGTAGGAGTCACAGGCGACATCGCCGGTGTCGCCGCCGCGTACCTTGCCCGGCGTGTGACTGAACGTGTCCCAGACGGAAACCCCGCGCCCGTCGGCGTTCGTGCCGCCCTCGATCTGGTAGGCGGCCGTCGCGGCGCCCCAGGTGAACCCTGCCGGGAAGGCGAGGGGTTCGCCGGGTGTCGTGACATTGCTCATGTTTCCTCCTTGACGCGACCCTTTGCGCGGTTTAGCGTAAGCGCTTACATCGCGGGTTGTAAACGCTTACATTTGGGACAGGTTACGACGTGGTAACGCTTTATGACGTGGCGCACCGGGCGGGGGTGTCGATCGCCACCGTTTCCCGGGTTATACACGGGCAGGAGTCGGTGCGCGAGGCGACCCGCGACCGGGTCCGCGCCGCGATCAGGGAGCTCGGGTACGTGCCCGACAGTGCCGCGCAGAGCCTGGCCAGGAGCCGCAAGGAAGTCATCGGCCTGGTCTGCGTGGAACACACCGGGCTCAAGCCCAACCAGAACGACATCGAGTCGATGAGCCTGACCTTCTACGACGAGGTGATGCGCGGAGTCGAGGCGCGGATCAGGGAGCTCTCCTGGTCACTGCTCGTCACGTTCCTGCGCGAGGACGAAACCAGCGGCATGATGCTGCCGGCGGACGGGCCGGTGCAGGCGCGGCTGCTCGCGCTGTCCGGGAAGGTAGACGGCCTGCTGATCGGCGAGGGTGTGGTACCCCAGCCTTTCGTCGCCCGGCTTGCCAAGCGGCTCCCCGTGGTGGTTGTCGCCGGCGACACATCACAGCGCGGCGCGGACGTGGTCGCGGCGGACAACTGGTCGGGCGCGCACGCGCTCGTCTCACATCTGGTCAACGACCACGGAAAGCGCCGGCTTTGCCACTTCGACGGCCCGGCGACCGCGCCGGACGCCGAGGCCCGCCGCCGTGCCATGCGGGCGCTCATCGACGCGTCCCCGGGCGCCATGTTCGCCGGAACCTACAGCGGGCTGTTCTCCGTGCGCTCCGGTGAGGAGGCCGCCGAGCGGTTGCTCGCCGACAGTGCGGTCGACGGAGCGCTGCCCGACGCGATCGTCTGCGCGAACGACCAGATGGCCATCGGCACGCTGCGGGTGCTCAGCTCCCGTGGCTTCCGGGTGCCGCAGGACGTGGCGGTGGTCGGCTTCGACGACATCTACCCGGCCGGCTTCGCCGATGTCCCGCTTACCACGGTGCACCAGCCGATGCGGCAGCTCGGCGAGCGTGCGTGTGAACGGCTGATCGAACGCATCGCCGACCCCGGGCTGCCTCCCGAGGTCACCATGCTGCCAACCGAGCTCGTCATCCGGTCGAGCTGCGGGTGTCCCTCAGGTACGGTGACTCGCCGGCCGGCGATCCACATCCCCCAGCCGGAAGCCGTCGGCGTGACGGCATATCCAGTCGGCGAACTGACCAAAGAAAGGTAGGTGGAAGGCATGTCGTTCATACTCCGCCGCCTAGCCTTCTACCTGGTGGCGGCGTGGGTGGCGATTACCGCCAACTTCTTCATCCCGCGCGCGGTACCGGGTAATCCGATCGCGATCATCTTGTCCAAGTACCCCAACCTGACGCCGCAGGCCTACCAGGCGCTGTCGCAGATGATCGGCGGCAGTCTGGAGAAGGGCTCGCTCTGGTCGCAGTATGTGCACTATCTGGACGACGTGGTCCACTTCAACTTCGGCACGGACCTCGCCAACTTCCCGACGCCGGTCTCCACACTGCTTGACCAGGCGCTCCCGTGGACGCTCGTGCTGGTCGGCACCGCGACGGTGATCGCCTTCGCGATCGGCACCACTCTCGGCATCCTGGCCGGGTGGCGGGCTGGCGGCGGGCTCGACAGGTCGCTGCCCTTCCTGATGTTCTTCCAGGCGGTACCGTACTTCTTCCTGGCGCTCCTCCTCGTCGACTTCTTCGCCGTGCAGCACCACTGGCTCCCGCCGGGCGGGGGTTACAACGGGGAGATAACGCAGCCGGGCTGGACCTGGTCGTTCATCTCCAACGCCATCGAGTATTCGACGCTTCCGGCCCTCACCATCGTGATCAGCTCGATAGCGGGCTGGATGCTCCAGATGCGCAACGTCATGATCACCACGATCGGCGAGGACTATGTGGTCGCCGCGCAGGCCAAGGGGCTCTCGAAAGCCAGGATCATCTACACCTACGCGGCCCGCAACGCGCTGCTGCCGCAGTTGCAGGGGTTCGGCCTGGCGCTCGGGTTCGCGGTCTCCGGCGCCCTCATCATGGAGATCGTCTTCGGCTACCCGGGGATAGGCCTGCTGCTGCTCAACTCGGTGACGGACAAGGACTTCCCGATGATGCAAGCGATCTTGCTGGTGATCGTCTTCGCGGTGCTCATCGCCAACCTGGTGGTCGACCTGATCGTCGCGTTCGTCGATCCGCGCGCCCGGGCCCGGGAGGCCGTGTGATGGCAAGCAGTGTTGTGGCAAGCACCGCGAACATCTGGCGGAACCTGCCGGTGAAGGCCAAGGTCGGCGTGTTCTTGTTCGGCTTCTTCGTGCTCGCCGCGATCATCGGCCCGATGGTCGAGCCGTACGATCCGGGATTCCAGAACACCGCGGCGAACGCGCTCAGTGCCCATCCGTCCGCGCAGCACCTGTTCGGCACCACGCAGCTGGGGCAGGACGTACTGTCCCAGGTGCTGACGGGCATCCGGCTGACCCTTGAGCTCGCCCTCCTGGTGGGAGTGATCGTCACGGTGATCTCGGTGCTCGTCGGGGTTACCGCGGCGTTCCTCGGCGGGATCTGGGACGACGTGCTGTCCCTGCTCACCAACGTGTTCCTGGTGATACCGGCGCTGCCGGTGCTGATCGTGCTGCTCGGCTATCTGCCGCAGCAAGGCCAGACGCCGACCATCCTCGTGCTGTCCCTGCTCGGCTGGCCGTGGGGCGCGCGGGTGATCCGGGTGCAGACACTGACGATCCGCAACCGCGACTTCATCGCGGCCTCCCGGGAGTCCGGCGAGAAGACCTGGCGGATCATCATCTTCGACATCATCCCGAACGAGATTTCCCTGATCGCCGCTAGCTTCGTCAACACCGTGCTGTACGCGATCGGGGCCTCGGTGGCGCTGGCATTCATCGGCCTCACCGACGTCAACAGCTGGTCGCTCGGCACCGTCCTCTACTGGGTACAGCAGGACGACGCGGTGCAGTCCAACGCGTGGTGGTGGTTCGTGCCGCCGGGCCTGGCGGTGGCGCTCATGGGCGTCTCCCTGGTCCTGCTTAACAGCGGTATCGACGAGATCGGCAACCCCCGGCTGCGCGCCTCGCGGGCCTCGGCGAAGGTGGCCGGTCACCGGATCTGGCCCACCGACCCCACCCCGGTGTACGCACAGCTCGCCGCGGAGCGCAGTCGCCTCGGTTCGTTCCTCCACTCCTTCTCGCGCAGCTCACTGTACGACGAGACCCCGGCAGGAAGTGAGCTCCGATGAGCCCGATCCTCGAGATCCGCGACCTGTCGGTCGCCTACCGCACGCCCGACGGCGACGTCCGGGCGGTCGAGCAGGTGAACCTCACGCTGAACGCCGGCGAGGTGGTCGGCCTGTGCGGCGAGAGCGGATCTGGCAAGTCCACGCTCGCCTACGGCGCCACCAGGCTGCTGCGCCCGCCCGCCGTGGTCACCGGCGGCAGCGTGCTCTACGGCGGCCGCCGGATCACCCAGGGCGGCGATCCGGCCGACCTGCTCGCCATGGACCAGCGGGAGCTGCGCGCGATGCGCTGGCGCGAGGTCGCGATCGTGTTCCAGAGCGCGATGAACGCGCTCAACCCGGTGCTGCGGATCCAGGATCAGCTACTGGACGCGGTCCAGGCGCACCTGAAGCTGTCCCGGCACGACGCCAGGGAGAAGGTTGCGTCGCTGCTCGACCTGGTCGGCATCCCGCGCACCCGGCTGCGGTCCTACCCGCACGAACTGTCCGGCGGCATGCGGCAGCGGGTGATGATCGCCATGGCGCTCGCGGCCGACCCCGAGGTCGTCATCATGGACGAGCCGACTACAGCGCTCGACGTGGTGGTGCAGCGCGACATCCTGTCGCAGGTCGTGGAGCTCAAGGAAACCCTCGGGTTCGCGATCATGTTCATCACGCACGATCTGTCGCTGCTGCTTGAACTCGCCGACCGGATCGCGGTCATGTACGCGGGACGGTTGATGGAGACGGGCAGCTCACGTGACATCATGCGAGACGCGGCGCATCCCTACACGATGGGCCTGCTCAACTCCTTCCCCGCGCTGCACGGCCCGCGCAGGACCCTGGCGGGCATCCCGGGATCGCCGCCCGACCTGCGCAATCCCAAGCCCGGCTGCCCGTTCGTGCCGCGCTGCCCGCACGCCCGCCCGGCCTGCGCGGAGGTGGACATGTCACTGGCCCCGGTGTCCGGATCGGCCGGAGCCGGGGTGCCAGGTGTAGTCAGCCACCTGACCGCGTGCCCCTTTGTGACACCGCAAATGAGCCAGGAGGGGCAAGCGAGCCAGGAAGGGGTGCTCTCATGAGCGAGCCGGTCATCAACGGCGTGCCCGTCGCCGGCATGGCCGGAGGCGACGTACCCGTGGCCGACGTGGCCGCCCGGCCGGCCGTCTCGCCGGTCCTCGATCAGGCGGCCGAGCAGGTAGGCGAGCATGCCGTCGTCAAGTCGGTCGCGGCGGACCGCGGGCCGCTGGTCCTGGAAGCGGTCGGCCTCGACAAGGTCTTCAAGCTCGGCCGCGGCCAGGTCTTGCACGCGGTGCGGAATGTATCGTTCGGCCTCTACAAGGGCGCGGTCGTCGCGCTGGTGGGGGAGAGCGGCTCCGGCAAGTCCACCGTCGCCAAGCTGCTGGCAGGCCAGGAGCGGCCATCCGGCGGCAAGGCCATGCTGGACGGCGAGCCGATCGACATTCACAGCGGCCGGGCGTTCCGCCGGTACAAGAACCAGGTCCAGTACGTCTTCCAGGACCCGTTCGGCTCGCTCAACCCGGTGCACACCGTCGGATATCACCTGACCCGACCGATCAAGCTGCACCAGCCCGGCAACAAGGACGTCAGCGGCACCGTGACGGCCCTGCTCGAGCAGGTCAGCCTGACCCCGGCCGACCAGTTCGTCGGCAAGTACCCGCACGAGCTGTCGGGCGGCCAGCGGCAGCGGGTCTCGTTCGCCCGGGCGCTGGCCGCGAAGCCGGCCGTGCTGCTGGCGGACGAGCCGGTGTCCATGCTCGACGTCTCCATCCGCCTGGAGATGCTGAACCTCCTCGATGACCTTCGCACCCGGCTGTCCCTGGCGCTGCTGTACATCACGCACGACATCGCCTCCGCCCGCTATTTCGCGGACGAGGTGCTGGTGATGTATGGCGGGCAGATCGTCGAGCGCGGGCCGGCCGAGGAAGTCACCCAGCGTCCCGCCCACCCGTACACGCAGCTCCTCATCGCTTCCGCTCCCGACCCGGACAACCTGGGCAGTGTCCTCAAGTCCGCAAATGTCGGGAGCGCGAAGAGGGCCGGTAACGTCGGACCGGCCACCGCCGGCTGCCCGTTCAGCAACCGGTGTCCGCTCGCCGACGACAAATGCAAGCGGGAAAACCCCGCTCTCCAGCTGCTGGCGCCCGAAAGGGCGGCGGCGTGCTGGCACCTAGAGGCGGCCACCTCGCTCTATGCGGATGGCACGCGCTAACTCACAAGTAACAAATCCTTCTCGAAACCGCATTAACCGAGAGGAAAGGGTCAAAGTTGACAGTCAAGGGAATCACGAGCAAGAGAGCGCTGGCAATCGCTGCCGCCGGTCTCCTTGCGACGGGAATCGCGGCCTGCTCGTCGAACAGTTCGTCCTCAACCACCACCTCCACCTCCACCTCCACCGCCACCTCCACGCCTAGCTCCTCCAGCACGTCGGAGCTGGTCATGGAGTCCTCGCCGGAGACCAGCCTCACCGACAACTTCAACCCGTTCAACACCTCCGCGCCGATCGAGGGCATGGGTGCCGACGGCCTCGTCTACGAGCCGCTGCTCCAGTTCGACCTGGCCAACCCGTCGGCGAAGCCGTACGACTGGCTGGCTACCAGCTACACGTGGGGCGACAGCGGCAAGTCGATCACCTTCGCGATCCGCCAGGGCGTGAAGTGGAACAACGGCACCGCGTTGACCGCGGCGGACGTCGCCTTCACGTTCAACTACGTCAAGGCGCACTCCAGCGGCTCCGACGACATCAACCTGGGCGGCCTGGACATCACCACCGTGTCCACGTCGGGTGACAACGTGACGCTCACCTTCCCGACGTCGCAGTACATGAACCTCGAAAACATCGGCGGCCAGGCGATCATCCCGCAGTCGGTCTGGTCCTCGATCAGCGACCCGGCCACCTACGTCGACGCCACCCCGGTCGGCTCCGGCCCGTACATCCTGGGGAACTACACCCCCGAGGGCTTCACGATGGTGAAGAACCCCGACTACTGGCAGAACGTGCCGGTCGACAAGGTGTACTTCCCGGACTACACCACGAACACCCCGGCGAACACCGCGCTTTTCAACGGACAGATCGACTGGACCGGTAACTACATCCCGGGCCTGAAGGCGAACTTCCTGGACAAGAGCTCGGACAACTACGCGTACGAGGGCGCGGACGCGTCCAACGCCCTGTACCCGAACCTGACCTCGGGGCCGACGAGCGTCCTCGCCGTCCGCAAGGCGATCGACGTGGCGATCAACCGCACGGCGGTCGACCAGAACGGCGAGTCGGGCCTTGAGGCCCCGGTCCTGAACGCCTCGGGCATCACCCAGCCGGCCTTCACGCCGTGGCTGGCGCCGTCCCTGGCCAACGACAACCTCCCGGCGAGCGGTGACCCGTCGGAGGCCGCATCCATCCTTACGGCCGCCGGCTACACCAAGGACAGCGCGGGTTACTTCTCGAAGGGCGGTCAGGAAGTCGACGTCGCGATCACGACGCCGGGTGCCTACACCGACTACGCGAACGACGTGGCGATCATCGCCCAGCAGCTGTCTCAGGCCGGCATCAAGGCGACCTTCA
>Ga0335074_10014777_pt1 | contig 10947 bp, 9 predicted proteins | sample Lox_Sample_23_FD_206715 | JGI IMG/M metagenome (GOLD analysis project Ga0335074, IMG submission 206715) | Soil microbial communities from Loxahatchee National Wildlife Refuge, Florida, United States - Lox_Sample_2.3 | ecosystem: Environmental > Terrestrial > Soil > Wetlands | place: USA: Florida... | reverse complement strand
GCATCCAGTATCTTCTTGCCTCATTCTCCTCTCTGTACAATGGAGCTCATCGTTTCTTGTCTTGTTGCGTTCTTTCTACTAGCCTTGATATACCCCTGTTATCCAGTACTGTTGGCTCGACCACTTCTACAGCTCACAAACGCTCCATTAAATAATGCAACATCCTCAACTATAGCGGTGTTGCCTCTGAAAGCTACGATAATGGCCCTGTTATTGCTTCTGCATGGGCTGCCTGCAAGTATATCGGTAAGGTATGCTCTCACATTAAGAACTTTACCGGGTCTTACTCACCTTGGCAAGTTTACATTGCTTCTGGTAGTTACAGGGTGGCAACATAAATATCTCTATCTAGTAGAACAGCGGTTTCCATAAGATTGGATGGTATACTCTATCGCACTGGGTGAACAGTCCTTTCTAACTTAGCAGTTGTCAAGCTTACTGTGTACAGACAGCACTACCGGTGGACATATTTTCATAATCGAGCACACTACCGAGTTTGAATTCCACAGCAGCGACTCACGAGGTGCTATCCAAGATTGCCGCTATTATTTCCATAAATGTTAGTTGCCTTAACACTATTATGTGGCCGATACTGATACTGCGTTATTCTAGCTGGGACCTATGGATGTGTTGCATAGCGTAGCCTGACGAGGTGTCAGCGCGGTCCAAGCTTACTATGAGGCAGTCCAAGGATCTTGCGTTTAGTTTAAGTCACCAGCATTCAGTTCACGATGTCGCCCTTGCCGATTGCGAGTTCCACTTTAATGTTACGTTCTTCGAACGCTAAGCTCTTTACGTCATTTAGCTCCAGCGTTCCACCTGATCTTGGACACAGTCACAAATGGAGAAGTCTGCAATGTCATCATTCGGGGCGGCAACGAGGGAGGTTTTGATGGCATTGATGTATTGGGACAAACGTATGGATTTATGATGTCGAAGTTACCAACAAAGATGAATGCGTTACTATCAAGGAATGGGCATGTCAAATGAGTTCTAGGTAATTAACTTTGCTAAGCAACGTGAAAGAACCCGTCTAGCTGCATCCTTGTCGAGTACATCTACTGCAACGGGTCTGGCGGCTCTGCAATTGGTTCATTGAGTGTTGGCGCTGGTAAGTTACAGCCTAATTCACAGCTTTTTCTATATTTCGCCACTACTTTCCACTGACAAATTCCCGTATAGATATCCATCATATCACATACTACAATGTCTATACTATGAATGCTAACCAGATGTTCATGTTCAAGACCTATGGTGGCAGCGGTGCTGATCAGCGGTTTGGTGATGGATAAAGGAAATATGCTGTTGATTATTTGGCTTCCTGGAAAGGTCTTCGACAGAGGTCTCCTTCGGGCATCAACGAAAGGATTTCTTTGTAAATATTCATTCCACGTATATAATTTGACTCTTTTGTAGCCAAGGATACCTTCCTGTGCTTTTTAAATAAGCATGTCATCGTCGAGCAGATCTGCCCCTGCAATACAGTAGAAGAATCTTTACGTTAGAAATTGTGGCCTTCTGAATGGCTGACCGCATAAGTCGATGGGAAATTGAGAAGGACTTACAACTGTCTTACAATAATCCTTTCAGTTAAAAACACCACTCTATTGATGGAACCTAATAAACCGCAATTATGGGGCAGAATTAAGTGGCACAGAAGGGGCGCTAGTACTATCTCCACGTGACCGACTCCAATGCAACATCGCGTCGATATTAATCGCGTCAACTTATGTATGCTCTGTCCACAATCACTTTGTCCCATCTTCAGCGCACTCATCAACGCGTCATAGAATTTCTTATTTTCACTTACTCCAACCTCTACTAGGCTCTACCGACGATATTTTCCATTAAAGAGTGTGAATTTTCTACCCTACCGATTCCAATTCCGTACTTTCCTGACCTATATCACTTAGAGTTGGAAATATGCCGCCTCGTAAGTCAAACCCCACCAATAGCTGCTTAAGAGACAGTTAGTGCCTCCTAAGTACTCACTTAGATCCCAGTACTTGATGGCATGATCTCGTTCTTGGGCATACGCTCACGATCTAGTGCAGCAGTCTCTGAGGATGAAGCTTCCGACTCAGGTGTGGAGGAGGTTCCGGTGAAGATGGCCACCAAGAAGAAATCATCGAGGCCCGATGAGCCTGTTGAGGGACCTATCGAAAATGAAGAAACCGAGAATGAAGATGTCGAGGCCGAAGATGAGGACGATGAAGCTGGGGAGGGCGAGTAAGTGTATATTATGTGGAATAAAGATACTTATAATTAACTCTACGCAGGTTCGTGGTGGAGGCTATTAAGTCTCATTTAGTCATGGATGTAAGTCGAATCTTGATAATGTTTCATTTATGCCTGCTCAATGCTAATATCAATTCGAGGGACAAATCATGTATCACGTAAAATGGGAAGGTTATGAGAAGCGGTCAGATATGACTTGGGAACCAGAAGAGAACCTACTGTATGTACATTAACTGGATTTCATTGCATACAGCTTTATTAAGAATTTTCTCGTATAGTCCATCAGCCGAGGAAATATTAAATGCATATCTTAAGAGTGTCGGTGGTCGAGAGGCTATCCTTGGTGGGGATGCCCAGAAGAAGGAACCAAAGACAAAGAAGCGAGGCCGTGCTGCCACAGCCGCCTCCACTCCTGATAACAAGCCAAATGGTAAGAAGCCACGAAAGAACGCGCCCCACCCAGCCTCCACAACTCCACCAGCAAGTCTTGAGAAGGCTGCGTTCAAGCCGCCAACTGGGTCCTGGGAAGATGAAGTTCAAGGAATCGATGCATGTGAAGGAACAGATGGCAACGTTATGGTGTTTCTACAATGGGCGAGTGGCCATAAAACCCAGCACCCTCTAGAGCAGGTGTATAAACGCTGCCCGCAAAAGGTGCGTGACCCCATAGATAATAATCATAAAGCCATGTTAATAATTAGGTTTCAGATGTTAAAGTTTTACGAGTCACATCTGTCATTCACCCCCGCTACTCGTGCGTCTGAGACTTCGACTGATGTGCTGATAGCGTCTTCAAAAGTGGGAACGGGAACGGAACGAGGCGGAGGACGGCCACAGAAACAGAAAGACTAAACTGAGGGGAATAAATCTGAAGATGCCATTATTTGGTAAGTCTTCTAAGGCTTTGTACAACATTTGGCACATGATTCTGACCAGCAAGGATCAAGCTCCGCACTATCATCCCTTCGGCGCACGGTGCATTTCACTATTAATTATTCCCTAGCTCAGTCTGTCCTCAAAGGCGTTTTCAGGTGCACTACTTAAAGATGGCACAAGAAGCTTTACTGTAGCACAGTATGAATCGAAAGGCCACGAAAGGATCGGAGGCAGCTTGACTGGCACTTGACATCTAGGCGAAATTTGAGGCGAAAGTTGTATATTAATGATTGGCATCAATTGCATATAAAAGACTCTGGGTACTGTTTCAAGTCCACAGTTAAGTTAAAATAGCAAGCCGAATTTCAAGAAATATGCTCTGGTGATTCCAATTAGAGTCAATTTAACTCATACCAAAACTTTGCCGTTTATCCGGTCACATGACTGTTCCCATAATTACGCGCAAGCCAACGTCACCCCGCAGCTTCATATATTTTCGAATGCGCTGATAGCAATTATCAAGATGTATTCACTTCACCTTATCAGTTAGCACGAGCTTGCGACTCAGAAGTATTCACAGGATGGTTGTCCACGGACGAAAATGGATCATAGCCATCACGGCCGACCCTCGAATACGAATGAAAATCGTCCTCGCAGTATCTGCACTGCTCTACCGCATCTCATGGCCCTTCATCGACACCCACACGCCAGGCACGACTCAGAGCGCCATCTACTCCCTCCTAACGAAATTCATCTTCGTCTTCACCGGCCTCAGCTGTTTCGTGAGCCTCTTCCCCGCACTCAAACCCAAGAAGCTTGATTCGCACCGGCCCGCCAACCAGTTCGCGTACTATACAGCCGTCGTGATTTGCTTGCTTGTGACTACAATTAATTGTATTTCTGGTTGGAGATGGGCATTGGTTACCATTGATGAGTACTTTACGCGGGGATATTTGTTCGATGACCCGAGCCCTTTCGATCAGACGGCGGTTGTGCTTTGCACTTGTATCCTCAGCTGTATACTTCTGACTCTGGTGGTGGCACAATGGATGAGGATTGGATCTCATTGGCGGGAGGCACGGAGAAAATTGTGGCTTCGGGAGGTGGATGTGAAGGATGGACAGCTTGAGCGGACGTCTTCACCCATGAGGGTAGGAAAATCTGAGCTCTGAACGCAGTGGTCGACGAGTTAGAATGCTTGAAGGATATTGCGTACATGATCCCTGCGAATTAACCACCAACAATATACTTCTGCACTTCGGAAGCATTGTCGTTCGTTCATCTGATTGCTCTCACGGGCTTCTGAATCGATTCTCTAGAGAGATAATCACCTAACCTTTATCGACGCCTTCACAGTAATGTAGTGTCAACAGCACTATACGCCTGACCTGCTTGGCTTCGATGTTAGAATAATACAGGGACTTCTCGACATAATGGAAGCGCAATCTTCACGTATAAGAGGGTAGCAAAATAAGAGTAATAAACAAAATAGCAAAACTAGCTCCCCAGGAGACTCGTGTCCCCCAGCGAGGAACGAAACCCTTTTCAGGATTTTGGTTATTGTCGATTTGGTGATCCAACTCGAGTTGCGATTTTGCTGTCGACGGCCTCGACTCTGCCACTACCACCTTGAATACTGAAGCTCTTATTTTGGTTAATAAAATTAGAGAGATGGCGGAAAATCTAGGGCATACCGCCTTCATTGTTCACGATGGAACGCTCCCTCAGACGGCGAAACGGAAGCGATCTTCAATCACCACAATAACTCTTTCATAGAATCCCACCTCTGTACACCTCATGTTAACTCCTGCCTCATACCGTGTTATGGATTTTCTGGGATCGATTACCCTAGGCTGCTTCTATATCTTTATAGGGTTCAATGCCTAACCGACACACGTCTCCTGCTTACGTGGCCTTCAACCCTAGAACTGTGCGCTAGCAAAATCGACTCTCTGAGTCCAGGACCAAGGGGCATATTAGATATTATCGCCGAGCTCTGATTTTAGAAGACACACATCTTTGATTTCGGACAGCTGGAGTGTGCAAAAGAGAGGGTTTACGAAAGGCCTAGAGGTTTTCTGACTTTGTATTGTGTAACATATTATTTATTCTCGACCTGCGGGCTTCTAGAACACCTAGGATAGAAGTTATATCTAATTCCCTGATACTGCAGCTACCTCAAAGACTTACATATTATCTCATAGAAGACAAGCATTACCTGACCAACCAATCAACCATCCCCACCCCTCAAACCTTCTCTTTCTCCTCCTTTTTCTTCTTCTCCCCCCCACTCCCACCCACCCTCTTAAACTTCCTCGGATCCTTCCTACTCATCCTCACCCGATCCCGCGTCCCCTTTCCCCCCTCCCAAAACCCTCTCCCCTTCCTCCCCACGACGCCCCTCCCACAAAAAGCACACTCCTCAGGCCTATACACCTGCTCCCGCGAGCACCACCCACAAATCATCCGATTAGCATGCTCATTCGGATGCGCCTCTTTCTCATCATGGCAGCGATCGCATGGGAAGACGCGATCGCAGCAGCTGAAGCGGAACCAGCGGTAGGATTTCGCGTAGTGCCTGCAGCGCCCGCGGTCAGGGAGTTCGGTGCCTGTAACGAGGCCGAGTACTTCCCGTTTGCGGCGGGGCCCGGTCGTGGGGGCAGAGGTGGCGGCGCTGGTGATGCGGAGGAAGCGGACAGAGGGAATGGAGATGCTCATTTTCTGGTGGCAGGTGCGACAGGGGTTCGTGATGGTTGAGCCGCGGACGCAAACGAAGCCGGGGGGCGAGGGATAGGCAGTTGAGCAGGAGGAGCAGGTGGGGACGAAGGTGCTGGGGAGTAGGTCGATGATTGTGCAGCCTTGGAGGTCGAGGAAGCCGGCGCGGATGGCGTTGGCGTGGATGAGTTCGTGGCGGAAGGTGATGGTTAAGAGGGCGGCGCATTTCTTGCAGCTTGAGGTTTGGGGGGTATTGCTTTTGAGGCTTGCGAAATCCATGGCGTCTTTACATCTCTCACACTTAACGGTGAGGTTTAGGGTTGTGAGCTCGAGAAGCTCAATACCGTGGAGCTCGATAAAGGGAAATGAAAGCGCTGTGCCTCTCTCCGCACTCTTCTCTGACATCTGAGAAGCTTCCGGTGCTGAGGGCTCGATTTCGATACCGCCGTCTTCTAACTCGTCTCCAGAGTCGTACGAATAATCATCATCGGTGTCGGAGGAGTCAGAGGAATCAGCTACAGTCCATTCTGGAGGCCGTGGAATGATTTTGATATGGCTGCGGTCGTCCTCACTTTCACGGACAGCCGTTGCAATTTCTGGGATACTATAAACGGAAGGTGCTGCCTCCTCCTTCTCAACCAGAGGCTTAGTAACCTTTGGCTCTGGTGGGGGTAGCTTCTTGGCTAAGATGTGAAAGTTTTGCGCCAGGTAGTTGACATGCCCTATCAAGCTCATATCTTTGGCCTGCTTTGCGTGCTCCTCGAAAGCCCCTTCTATGTTCTTTGCAGCTTCTGGCTTGACATCTTCCAGCTGTATTCGACAGCACTGCAAAGGATACAGTAATGGTACAAACAGTTGTACGGCTTTGATGGCTTGTAATGCCGGCGCAAGCTCGGAACGTTTTCTGGGTTCTATGGGAATTGTATAAGCAATCCCATCTGCTGACTTTCTATAGAGGGGAAGCCGGCCCAATCGAGCTTCGAGCTGCCTTGTCTCCTGCTCTCGTCTATGTTGCGCCTCGGTCTTCTGTTTGTCAGTAAAGACTTCCACCGTCTTACTATTGATAGTCGGCTGAGAGCTATCGATATGTTCTTGAGCCATAGCCTGCTCTGCCGGTGGGCCGATAAATCGCACCGGTAGAGCCGCCAGATGTCTCGTATCCGCATTTGCCACAAACTTTACGGTTTCTACTTTCTTCTCAGATAAGAACTTCTCAAGATTCTTATCAAGCGCTGACATATGGGCTAATAAAGTAGCATCAGTCCTCTCTTCTACCAACCTATCGAACCCTCTTTCAACATTGATAGCAAAGCCTCTCGGCATATCTTTGTTTGTAACTTTGAGTTTTGGTTTCGATTCAGGATCTGGTCCTGGATAGGTAGCAGGGACTATCAAGGAGCACTGCAGCTTGTCCAAATCGAATGGAAAATCCGGATCTGAAGGAGCCATGCTAAAGGTAAGAACAGCGGCATTTTCACCACCGTTATCTAACGAGAGCCGGGTTTCTTTGGGAGAGAAGCGTCTGCGGATTTGTCCTAATTGGAACTCACGAGGATCTTCGATCTGTGCCTTTGGAATAGGTTTAGACACAAGGCGAGACGGTACTGGCGTCGTGACAGCCTGGCGACGTCTTCCCTGCCCTGCCGCTGCAGATGCAGTCGGTACTACATGCTCCTGCGTTCCAGAGGCTTGGGCATTCCCTGGAAGGCGAGAGGAGTCATGGAGAAAAGGACAATTTTCACCAGCTCGACAGCCTATATAATTGAAAAATATTTAGTAACCTTCTCATGTGTAACATTGTAGCGGCACGTGATATATCCGGAACCTCACATCAAGACATGCGTCTTGCCAACTCCGAAAATAAGAAAGTCTCTCCTGAGAGTAATGCAATGTGATTTAACCCCTAACTCCTGAGATAGAAGACCAAAGAAACAAAAAGTGTTTCCATTCCTGTATCACAATAAGCAGGTCGGCTTCTCCTGAAACCCAGCGCGTACCAGGCGCTTATGCTGTGCGTCGTACCACCCCTCAAATAGCAATCCAACCAAATAATTGAACATAAGAAACAATCAAACAATAATAAATCTTAAAATCAATAAATGAATGATAATCGATACATACCAGAAGCCGTCCCAAAATACCGACACAGCCTCACTTTCGCAGTGTTCAGCCCACTCGGACTCTCCGCACCCCTAGCTGGACCTGTAGTAAGGCGGTTGTGGGCCTGATAGGCACTGGCATGCTGTTGCTGCGTGGGGGCAGGGAGATCTGCCAATACATCGCTGTTAATAGCTGGCATCTGACCAAGACCCTTTTCTGCAGTGGCTCACGTGAGGCGCAAAAGAAGTGCAGGTTACAGTAGAAGGAGTGAATAATTGCATCACGTCGCATTCACACGGGAAACGCAGCGCAGGAAGGGTAGCTGGGCGCGGGGGCGGGGAGGTTTGTGGAGAGGGGCTCGGCTGACCTGTTTGTGATTGTGACTTGATGCTGGCGGGCGTCATGTTGGCGCTTGCCTTGCAGGGTGGATGGGCCGATCGACGGGAGAGCGACGGGAATTGTTGCAGATGATAGTGGTGTGATAGGCCGGGTGAATGGAGGTTCGTTGGGGGGTTATTTGCAATGATGAAAGTAAGAAAGTTTATATTTACATTCTTCAGCTTCCATACGTCCGTATATTTCGGTGATGGCGATACGCTATCGAGGTATGAGTCAGCAACGCACATACTCCGCCACATTTCTAAGGTGCAAAGCACAATGACTCTTTCATCTGAGTCAGATCCCTTCTTTGGTCACAAAATATGGGAAACCTAGATATAATTGTAGGACTTCTAAATTCTTTACCAGGCTGTTTAATTAATTGTTCGTTTTTATCGATAAATTATCGTCGGACTCAGCGCCGATGCCGATCATTGACATACCACGAGTATAAGCGCCAGTGACGTCAAGACGAGGTCCCATTGCCGCGCCTATTGTCCTTCGCCACAAAACCGAGTCGAGATGCCGGATTACGGAGGAAACTTTTACCGCCACGAATTGTTCTGGAAGCTGGCGGATGTTTTGTGATTCCGTTAATCAATTCGGTAGTGGTACGGCATTAAACTGTCATCGATGCCGGTGGGATTCACGGTGTTCGTCCTTTCTTCGTGAGACAACCTTCGTCCCAGACGTCAAAAACTTCAGAGTTCGCAATGATGTTTGGCAATTCTACATAACATCCAATCGACGGGTTAGGTCCGATCTGAAGGTAAAAAGGACTAATTGACTTTCGAACACGAAGAAAAAACCGTATGACTGAAACAGGGTACTGGTTCCGGTGAGGCGGAGAGCTAAGATGCAGAGCAAGATATGTGGTGTTCACGCCGGTTTCCATTTGCAACGAATTCTCCTTTCTCCCGTAAATCTTGATATAGACAGACACAGTGAAGATGGTCAATCAGCTTCCACAATTAATTACGCCGACGTCATACCCGCTTCCCCGGATCCTCGTAGTTGAGCTCTTGCCGGTCATAGTTTCTCATCTCAAACTCGCGGAACAATGCCCGCATTGCGTAGACGTCGGACTCTGCAAGGCCATCAAAACCATCCACCCAGGAATCTCGAATATGTGACATTAATATGACATCTTAGGCTCGAGGGCTTGTGAAACTTTTCCACCGAAGCCCCCACCTTAGAAAGGAGAAACACTTCATTGAAGCATTTTCCAAAATGAAGAAGATGGCGTCACAGATTTGCTCACTCATTTTTGATCACGACTTTGTAATCGGCTCCCTTTGTCTGGTTGACCCCAACGGTGCGGGGGAGTGACTTGTAGGAAACCTGAAAATAGAAACCTTCAAAAACCGTCTGTTGCCGACAGCCGGGTTGCGAATTGTACCAGTGACAATGACGACAACGAACACGAAATATTGAAATATACGAGACTATTGATTTGGTAGGGGCAGGCTTATGCATTGAAATGGGGCCACCTGCAGAGACCTTTGGTAAGGAGTAAGTAGGCAATGACATTGCACAGTCAGCCCGCCTTCTTCGACGAGGCTGGCCACCTGCGCAAGGCTACGCCTCGTGATGAAGCAATAAAGATAGAGCAATCATCAATTCCACATGAAAAAAAGGAGACCGACTAGAATATGAACTGAATGGATGAATATGTTGCCATCAGCAGAGACAGAAGCTCTACTCACCTGCCTTACCTCATCGCCAGGTGACCTCGAGCATAAGGGCTTTCCTCCCCATCACATGAAAACGAAATTTCACATGCAAAAGCAATTTCTCAACCACATGTCAACAAACTCCTATCCCAGCACTCCAATCCCGTCAAATATACCATCAATATTCCACTTTCCCCAAAAAAAAACTAAGACATAATCCCAAGATCCAAAATATCAATTAAAAATACCACAAAACCCATTAAATAAAAATAATCCATTTATTATCCACCTGTCAAAATCTGCAGCGGAATACCGGACCCACCGATCCCAAAAAAGGCGGTAAAGCAGGCCAACCCTCACCGCTTCTCTTTCCTCTGCTGCACCTTTGCCTGTAATGCGGCCTTATCGGCCCTGCAAGACACTGCCACGTCCATCACCCGCACAAATCATGCGTTGATGCATGAAATAAGTGCATGATGATTGACTTATCTTTCCGTCGGGAATCGGCGGTCTAGGATACTCATCGACCTTCCCCGCTCTGCCACTGCTTACCCCTCTAGAAAGGGTGGCTTACTAGAAGTACGTAAAGAACCTTAGGCAAGAATGATAATCCGTAGAGAGGGGGAAAATTTTTCTTCTCTTTTATTGCTGGGATTTTTTTTTTTAATCCTTTTCGGAGGTTTTTGTGGATAAAAGGTGGGTAAATTGTGGGATGGTAGGAGTGTCTCTGGGAGTTGCTATTATAGTCAAACGTGACACCGGAGCTTATCGTACCCGTAACCAAATATATGCCCATCCAAGCGGGTGCCCATAGGCTCTCAGATCCCCTACGCTGCAACCCGAAATTGCTCCCTAGCTTGCCACCTTCAGCGCATTCCAACTCACCAAACTGCTCGCCCAGGCCCCATCAACCCTCCACTAAGTCACCCCCACCAACCACTACAGCAAAAAACCCCTCCCCTTCTTC
>Ga0335074_10014775_pt1 | contig 10948 bp, 8 predicted proteins | sample Lox_Sample_23_FD_206715 | JGI IMG/M metagenome (GOLD analysis project Ga0335074, IMG submission 206715) | Soil microbial communities from Loxahatchee National Wildlife Refuge, Florida, United States - Lox_Sample_2.3 | ecosystem: Environmental > Terrestrial > Soil > Wetlands | place: USA: Florida... | reverse complement strand
CCACGGCATTCATCACATCTGGACCCCAGACGTTCGAATTCTCGACCATCACGGGTACGAGCTCTACCGGTTCGACGGCTTCCTTCCGCCGGCCGAGTTCGCGGCGCGAACGCTCTGCGGATTCGCGATGGCCTATCTCCGCCTGAAGCGCTTCGAGCAAGCCGAATCGCTTTACGTTTCGGTGCTGCGCCGGTATTCGACCAGCTACGCCGCACCCGAAGCGCTCTACTATTTGGGCGTCACGCGCTATCGCAAAGATCCCGACGGCGACGAGCTGCTCGCGCAATGGGACGACTTGCGATCGCGCTACCCGGAGAGCGAGTATCGCGTCAAGCAGTCGTTCAAAGAGCTTCCGGACGATCGGTAGCCGGCGCCTCCGGCGCGCGGTTTCGCTCCTCGCGAAGCTTCGCGAGCTCGGCCTTCGTGCGGCCCACGTAAACGTGGTCTTCACCGAACGCCCGTTGCTGAATGGCGATCGCGCGCTCGAAGAGGCAGTCTGCTTCATCGTAACGGCCTCGGCGCGCAGCGATGTTCGCCAGCCCGAGAAGGCTTTCGACGAGCGACGGATGATCGGCTCCGCTAATGCGTTCGCGCAACTCGAGCGCCCGCCGAAATAGCTGCTCGGCACCATCGAGGTCTCCGCCTTCGAAGGTAACGTTACCCAGGCCGTTGAGGCTGTAGCCGACGTCGGGATGTCTCGGGCCCAATGCTGCCTCTACGATCGCGAGGGCACGCTGGTGCGCGGCGCGCGCCTCCTCGAATCGGCCTTGGCGGCGAAGGATCCCGGCGATGTTGTTGAGACCCCCGCCGACGTCGGGGTGATGTGGGCCCAAGCGGCGCTCGCGGATGTCCAGCGCCTTTTGATGCAGACGGAGCGCCTCGTCGATCCGGCCCAGTTCGTCCTGAACGTTTGCCAGGTTGCTGAGCGTGTGCGCCACCAGCGGATGGTCGGGACCGTAGGCTCGTTCTCGAATCGGCAGCGACCGCTCGAAGAGCGGCAGCGCCTCGGCGAACCGGCCCAGCTGTGCGTGAACGATCGCCAACGTGTTGAGATTTGTGGCGACGTCGGGGTGGTCGGGCCCGAGCGCGCGCTCCCGTATTTCGAGCGCGCGCTCGTCGAGCGATTGTGCTTGCGCGTATTCACCCCGCATCCACGCGATGACCGCGAGACGATTGAGCACTCTGGCCACTTGCGGATCGTGCGCACCCAGGTTGCGTTCGGCAAGCGCGAGCGCCATCTCCGCCAGCGCTCGTGCTTCCTCGTAGCGGGCACGTTCTGCCAAGTAGGCTGCGGCCCGATTCAAGACGTTACCGGCGGCATCGGAGTACGTTCCGAGCGCTTCGATCCACTTCGAGATCGCGGCGACGTGTCCGACGAGCCGCTCGCACTGGGGCCACGTCTCAAAGGTGCCCGTGGGGAAGCAACGGTCGAACGCGCGCGTTGCCCGTTCGATCAAGATCGCGCGCTGTGCCTCGCCGATCGACTCACGTACGATCTCCTGAACGAGGCGATGAACGCCGAACGTGCGCGACGTCGCATCCGAACGTATGAGCGAGTAACGCGCCAGCGGCCGAAGCGCTTCCGCGATTGCCAGATCGTCCGGATCCGCAAACGCTTCGGCGACGGCTTCTCCGAACTCCGGCGCACCCTGAAGAAAGAGCTCGAACGGAATCGCGTCGGGGGCGACCAGCGAAGCGATGCGCGAGATCTCGGCCGAGACCGGCGACGCCTTCTCCACGGCGTCGAAGTTGGCAACCCAGGTCGCTGCGACGGTCTCGTGCGAAAGCAAGGCGCCGGCTTTTTCGAGCAGGCTCACGCGGCGCTTACGCAGCGCGGCCAAGTATGCCGTCAAGCTCGCATCGGTTTCGGCCACGTAGGCCGCTGCCTGCTCCAGCGCGAGCGGGAGATTTCCTACCTCGGCGGCGATTTCGCCGGCGGCCGCACGTTCGTCTCCGACGGCGCCTTCACGGCCGGCGCGACGCAACAAGAACGCAATCGCCTCCGCAGCGTCGAGATCGCCGACCTCGAGTGCCCGCGGAATCCCTAGTTCGGGGAAAACCGTGTCGCGCGAGGTGATCAGCACGTCGCCCGCGAGGCTCTCGGGGACGAAGGGCTGCACGCCGCGACGATCGTCGACGTTATCTAGAATCAGCAGCCAACCGGGCTCGGCATCGAGCCACGCCAGCACGGCGCGAACCGTCAGTTCGTGACTGTTCGATTCGGCCGACGGCAGACGAAGTGCGGCCGCGATCTCCGCAAAACCGCCGGTCAGCCCGGCGGCGGTTTCCGCATTCACCCAAAATACGCCGGCCGGATATTCGGCGCGATGACGGGTCGCGTACTCGATCGCGGCTTGCGACTTTCCGACGCCGCCGAGCCCGCTGAGCGCGGCGCGATGACGCTCGAGCAGCGCCCGGCGCAGACGCTCGAGCAGCTCTTCGCGACCGGTAAAGTAACGCGTCCGCATCGCAGTCGGTACGAGCCACGGGCACTGGCGCAGCGTCCGCGCGGGTACCGGCTCGCCGCCCTCGTCGGGGCGGTGGAGGACGCCGGCGACTTCGGCATACGCATCTTCGCGCGAACCGCCGAGCGCGTCGACGTAGTGAACGCCGGACAGCAGATACCGCAGCGCGCCCTGCGGCTCGACCGCCTCGACGCGCACCGGTACGATCGGAATCCCGTTCTCGTGCGCGAGGTGGGCTTCGTGGGCAATCTGTCTCGATGCGTTGGCGCCGGACGAGAGTATCAGAACCATCGCCCGGCACGCATCGATGGCGGAGGGTATCGTCGCCGACCAATCGGCTCCGGCTCGCATGTTCCGCGGCGCGATCCAGCACGCAACGCCGGCGGCTTCCAGCCGCGCGCACAGCTCCCGGGCGATCTCTGCGTCCTGATGAGCGTGGCTTATGAAAACCGCCCGATCCGGCACGTTCGTGAGTCCCGAGGAGCTACTTCAAGTACGTCAACGGGTCGACGTAGGCCAGGTTCGGATCGAGCCGCACGAACTCGCGCAAGAGATATTCATGCCCTTGACCCATCATGACGACGGCTCGATCGCCCGGACGCACCACGCCGAGCACGTTGGAAAAAATGTAAACGTTACGCGCGTACCACTGAGAGACGTACGCGCTGCCGGCGTCGTCGGCCTGGCGTCCCATGCCGTCGAGCACGCTATACCACGACGCGTTGGCGAGGATGGCCTCGTCGGAGTTGAGGTAGCGCAGCAAGTCGAGGTACGTACCGCTCCTCTCGATGTCGTCTTGGCGCGCCAAAAACGCGTCGGTACGCGAATCCGCCACGCGGTTGAAGTTCGCCTTCAGATAGGCGTCGATACGGCTATCGTCGTTGAGCAGCGCCGGTCCGAAGGTATCGATCGGGTAGATCGTCGGATTTCCCGCGAGCTTTGCCAGCCTGAACCCGAACTGATAGATCTCGCCGGCTCCGAGCGTATAGTTGCCTTCGAGGTACTCGCGATAGCGCTGGGGAAAGACCGCATCTCCCATCGGAGCTTCGATCAAGACCTTCGTCGGATGGAACGCGGCCAAACGCCGTACGACGTCGGCGATTTGCTCTTGTCGCGCCGGCGAGAGCGGGCTGTCCGCAAAGACGCTGTTGTGAATGTCGCGCCGCGCCACCAGATGCGCGACGCCGAGAACCATGACGCCGGCGACGTCCGACGGCGGGCTGGTCGCTTGAGCTGCGGCGGCCCGCTGGAATGGACCGGCAAGACCGAGCAGCACGAGCAGGGCGAGGAGCTTGCGCATGTACCACCTCTCGGACGCGCATCGAGTGCGTACCGGCGACGAAGGCGCGGCCGGCGCGACGTTCGAAAAGCGCGTTTAGCCCGCACGCCTCCGGAGGTCACGATATGCCGCGCGCCAATCCTCATGCATCGTTCGAGGCGGCGGCAAAACACCTTTTCCGGCATATCGCCGACCCGCTCCGGCTGCGCGAAAACCCGCTTACGGCGTGCTTCTTCGAAGAATCGCCCGCGGGCCGCGCCGGCCCGGCGCAAGACCGCACCGTCGTCGCGCGGATTCACGACGTTTTTCGTGCGGCCGCGCGGCGCTATCGCGACCTCGACCTCGCGGCGGGGAGTCGCGAGCGAGCGCTTCGTCAATACGCGATCGCGGTCGAGGGTTGCCTCAACGGCAGACCCGTGCCGGCGCATGCATCCGAACTCGGGGTTTCGCAAACGCAATACTATCGCGAGCGGGCTGCGATCTGCGAACGCATCGCGCGATATTTCCGGGAGGCGCAAACGCCCTCGTCCGCCGCGTCCGGCGCCGCATTCGACGAGTTTCGCTTTCGCATGAACCGGGCCGCCGGAATGGCCGAGCTCGGCGACTTATCCGGGGCACTCGATGCCTACGAGCGGGTATCGCGCTCGGTCGCGCTCGCCGCGCAGAAGATCGAGGTGCTGGCCGAAATCGCGCTCGTGCGCATCCGCAGCGGTCCGCCGGAAAGTCCGGACGGTCCGTTGCGCGCTGCGCGGGCCGTTCTCGAGAGCGGCACCCTTTCCGAGCGCGAGCGTCGCGTCGCGCACGCGCGCCTGGAATACGCCGAAGGCATGGACGTTTGGTTGCGAGCTCCGGCGGAGGCAATGGAGCTGTTCTCGACGGCGCTCGCGCGCCTGGAGCAGCTCGACTTCGGTCCCGCCGATCCCGTGCGAACCCTGTACGTCCGCATCCTTTTCGAGTACGGCGAGGGGCTCACGACCTTTCACGACATCGACGCGAGCGTGCGTACCCTTTCGAGGGTGCGCACTCTTCTGGCAGCGTCGTGCGGAGCGTCGCCGATCTTTTCGATCCAGCTCGAACTGACGCTGCAAGCGTTCCGGCACGCGATCCTCTCCGACCCGTGTGGATGGCAGCCGCTGAGCCACCGGGCTCGCGCCGTCGACGAGTTGTCGCAGCGCGCGCACGCGAGCGGATCGGTCGACCTGAGGTTGCGCGCGCTCAACGCCACCGCGCAAATCCGTGCGGCTTCCGGCGACGCGGCTGCCGCGCTTCGCGCGGCCGAGGCGGCCCTCTCGCTCGCGAAGCTGCATCCGACGAGAGAGCTCTTTTCCGAGGTGAGCTTGCGGATGGCGAGGACCCTCATGTACACGCCGCTCTGGCGAAAGGTCCCGGATATTCTTCGGCGCTGCGGCGAACCGGCGTCGGTCGCGGTTGCGAGCTCGCGCAAAACGCTCGAGGCCGAATTCGCGCTGCGTCACGGGCGATACCAAACCGCTCGCGATTTGATCTCGGAGCCCGAGTGCTCGCGCCGGCCATATAAAGCGATGCTGGCCGCGCAGGCAGCCGACGCACTTGGCCGGCGGCGCGAAGCGCTGAGCTTGATCGAGCCGGCCCTTCCTGCCGTAGAACGCGCGGGCATCGGCCTGACGCTCGGGTTATCGTATCGCATCGCGAGCCGAATCACGAGCGATCGCCGTTACGGCCGCAAGGCCGACGAGATCGAGCGAGCGTTGACCGCCTAGCTCCCTTTTCCCAAACGCCGATCCGTTTTCTCGCAGCGCGCACGTCTCGACTCGGCCTCGATGTTATCCTGAAGGTATGCATGCCAAACGCTCCGGCACGTCCGTCTTCGTCTTATTAGCGCTGTTCGGATGCGGGCCGTCCGTCCCGCCGGCCAACGGTGTGGTTCCCGGTCCGGTGGCCGCGGCTGCGCACGCGGCCGGTCCGACGTTCCACGTTTTCACGGCGGGAAGCACGCCCGGCCTGCCGGCCAGGGCGGTTCCGCGCGACGTCGTCGTTGCCGCCGACGGCACGGCCTGGTTCACCGACGCACAACGACCGGCGATCGGCTCGATTTCCACGCATCTGAAGGTCCGCGAGTTCACCGCCGGTCTGAATGCCGGGGCTTTGCCCTACGATATCGTCAACGGCCCCGACGGGAACGTCTGGTTCAGCGATGGTGCCGGAAGTATCGGGCGGGTCACGCCGGCGGGGCAGATCGCAGAGTTTCGCACGCCGCACGCAGACGTTGCGGACCCGGCGGCGCTCACCGTCGGTTCCGACGGCGCGCTCTGGACGATCGCCGTCGGACCGCCTTCGTATCTCGTTCGCGCGACCGTCGAGGGCCGAGTCTCGTCGTTTCGCGTTCCTCGCGATTTGATTCCCGACGGGTCGATCGAAGCGGACGGGTCGGGAAACCTCTGGTTCTTTGCCAGCCTCACGGACCACGAAGTCGTCCTGGTGCAGAGCTCGATCCACGGAAGCTTCCTCGTGCATTCGACCGGGCTGGTCACCAAGGGCGAGCCGTGTTGCGCGAACCTCTCCCCGAATCATATCGCGATCGGATCCGACGGAAATCCGTGGTTTACATTGCCGTACTTCGGCTTGCCGTCGGAGGATGGACAACTGGTGGGGACCTTCGCTGCCGGCCAGCCGGTTTTCTACCACGTCGCGCGCAACGTCATTACGTTCCCGGTCTACCCGAGCGGCATCGCATCGGGCGTGAGAGCGCTGTGGTTCTCCGGAAGCGATCCGATCGGAACCAACGGCGCCGTCTGGCGAATCACGACCGCAGGAAAGCAGCAAGCCTATCCGATTCCGTATAACCCCGCCGGCTTCGCGATCGCCCCGGACCAAAGAACTCTCTGGTTCACGAGCCAGGTTCAAGGCCGCGCGCCGCAAATCGTCGAGGCGTCGTTCGAGGGCGTTCACCAGTGAAGCGGGAAGGGTTGCTTTCAGGCTAGGACGCGCCATGCCGAGGCGGAGGAAGACCCGTGAGCGAGACGGTTGTCCAAAAATTCCTCGTCATTCTGCTGCTCGGCGCAATAGCGCTCGCTCCCTTGCGCGGACGCGCAGGCGACAACGGCGTCATCCTCGACTATGACTGGTGGAGCGCGCTGAGCTCGAGTCAGCAGCTTCTCGCGCTCGAGAGTGCGCTCCAGACCTACGGCGTCGCCTATACGATGGGTGCATTCTCAACCGCCGGCAACGCCCGGATGCCGCTCGACGACGCCAAGGCACTGGTCTCCAAAGACGCGGGCGAGTATACGTTCAGCCAGAATCTGGTACACTATCAGTCCGCCATCACGAGCTTTTACGCTCGATATCCCAAGGCGCACCGGGTCTCGATCGGAGCGATTCTCGTCTGCCTGGCCGACGCCCCGACGATCTCGTGCGAAACGGTTGCATCGAGCCAAAGCAGCTAGGGAAAGGAGCACTCCATGCGCCTGCAAGCCACGCTCGGGCGCGGCCGCTTCCTGCAGACGGCCGCCGTAGCATTTGCGGCCGCGCAGTTGAGCTCGATCGATTCCGTCGCCGCTCGAGTTGGAGACCTCGGATCGGCGACGATTCCGCCGGTAGCGCCCGGCACGCATACGTCCTTTTCTACCTTACGTCAAATCGACGCCGGTCTCTTGAACGTCGGCTACGCCGAAGCGGGACCCGCGGACGGTCCGCCGGTGATCTTGCTGCACGGGTGGCCTTACGATATCTACAGCTACGTCGACGTCGCGCCGCTGCTGGCATCCAACGGCTATCGCGTCATCGTTCCGTATCTTCGCGGATATGGTTCGACCACGTTTCTCTCGAGCAGCACCTTTCGAAACGGGCAGCAGTCGGTCGTCGCGCTGGACGTCATCGCCTTGATGGACGCTCTGAAGATCCAGCGCGCAACCGTCGGCGGGTTCGACTGGGGATCGCGCACGGCGGCGATCCTCGCGGCCCTGTGGCCCGAGCGCGTCAAGGCGCTCGTGGCCGTGAGCGGATATTTGATTACCAACGTCAAGGCCCAGCAGCAGCCGCTGCCGCCGAAGGCCGAACTCGGGTGGTGGTACCAGTACTACTTTTCGACCCAGCGCGGCGTTCTCGGATACACGGAGAACCGCAACGACTTCAACCGGCTGATCTGGACCATCGTCTCGCCGACCTGGCATTTCAGCGACGCCACGTTCGAACGCACCGCCGCCTCGTTTCAGAATCCCGACCACGTCGCGATCGTAATCCACAATTATCGCTGGCGCTTGGGACTGGCTCAAGGCGAGCCCAAGTACGACGCGCTCGAAGCCCGGCTCTTCGCCGGGCCGGTGATCGGCGTGCCGACGATCACCATTGCGAGCGACTTCGACGGACCCGCGGCCGACGGCACCGCGTATCGCGACAAGTTTTCGGGGAAGTACGCGCATCGGATCCTCCCTGGGATCGGCCACGACGTTCCTCAGGAAGCGCCGCAGGCGTTCGCTCAAGCCGTCGTCGACGCCGACGGCTTGGCAACGTGAGCTCCATCGGTTTCGGGGCGCGCCGTAAAAAGCGCCGCGAAGGCGCGGCGGTAGCTCCAGCTGACCGCAAACCATAGCAGCGCGACGATCGCCGCGACCGGCAGCCCCACGGGCAGCATGGTCGCATGAAACGCGAAGCTGTTGTAGAGGAACGCTGCGAGCACGATCAGCGCTACCGGCACGAAGCGGTCGACCAGCAGCAGCACTCCGAGTACCAGCTGGGCGGCACCGACGAACATCGCGTAGTGCGAACGAACGAAGGCGTCGTTGAAGGCGCCCGCCAGCCCGGGTTCGGGCATCGGTGCGGTCATGACGAACGCCATCAGGCCGGCGGCAACGAAGAGCAGCCCGAGCAGCAGGCGCGCAATCGTGGTGACGATATTCATGGTTGACTCCCTCGTTCCAAGCGACCGTCATCGGCCTCTTTACCCGTTACGTCGAACCGGCGCTGCGGAATTCGACAAGCCGCCCGCGAGCCGGCGCCGTTAAGGCCGCTTAACGCCCTAGACACGGCTCGGCCGATCCCGTATAGTCGGCGTATGTCCACGCGCGCGCGCGCACCACAGCCGCCAACCGGGAGTTCGTAACGCCCTTGGTACGGTAAGCTGCGCCGCGTTGGATTTCCAAAGGCCGCCCGTATCGGGCGGTCTTTCTTTCTCTTTTGGAGTCGTACAGTGTATTACAACGTTGGAATCGTCGGTTTCGGAACGATGGGCCGCGCGCTGGCCGCCGGCATCCGGCGCGCCGACCCGGGCGCCGTCGTGACCGCGAGCACGACGCGCCGGAGCGCCGCCGCCACGCCGTTCGGCGCGACGGTGACGTCGACCCAAGAGGTAATTCGGTGCAGCGATTTGATCGTACTCGCCGTCAAGCCCGCGCACGTCGGCAGCGTCCTGGCCGAGATCGAACCGTTGACCGAAAGGCGCCATACGGTGGTCAGCGTCGCGGCGGGCGTTTCGATCGCCTCGATTCGCAAAGGCCTCGGCGACCGCTGCGCCGTGCTGCGCGCAATGCCGAATATCGCCTGTGAGGTCGGGGCCGGCGCTACCGCGCTCGCTCACGACGGCAGCGACGTCCTTGCCGCACGCCGCGTCGCGTCGCTGTTCGACCTTCTGGGCGAAGTCGTAACCGTCGACGAAACGCTGCTCGACGCGGTGACGGCGCTGAGCGGCTGCGGACCCGCCTACATGGCGTTCGTCGCCGACGCTCTCGGCAATGCCGCCGCGTCGATCGGTCTGCCGTACGCGCTTTCGCGACGCCTCGTCGCACAAACGATGCTGGGCACCGGGCGGCTGATGCTCGAAACCGGTGCGCATCCCGGACTCATTCGAGAACACGTCGCCACGCCGGCGGGTCGAACGCTCCGGGCGCTTGCCGAGCTGGAAAGCTCGAACCTCCGCCAAACCTTCCAGCGAGCGCTGAGCGCCGCCATGGACCGCGGTCAGCGCAGAAATAGGTAGCCTTGCGCCGGCACGGTCACGATGTGGCGCGGATCTTCCGGGTCGTCTTCGAGCTTTTTGCGCAAGTTGTGCATGTGCACGCGCAACGCCGCCACTTCTTCGCGGCCGTCGCTGCCGAAAACGTACGCGGCGGCCCGCTCGGCTTCGACGATGCGCCCCGCATTTTCGATCAAGAACTCCAACAGCTTCGCCTGACGGTATCCGAGCCGAATCTCCTTGCCTTTAACGCGAACGCGTCCTCGAGCGAGGTCGAAGCTCATCGTCGCGCTCGAACGTCGAGACGAGGTCAAGACCTCGTGCAAGAACGCTTCCGCTTCCGCTCCGCGATCCTCCGGGACGACGATCGACATCGTGACGTTGCTGTCGCCGAAATGCAGCACGGGAATGCGTCGCTCGGAGAGACCGATCAGGGTGCGGTAAAAGATTCCGGCGGTCGTCGACAGTCCCGTGCCGACGATGCAGATCTTGGAACACCGAGCGACGCAGCGCATCCCGACGTCCAGGCCCTCGATGAGCGCGCGGGAACGGGCGGCTGCCGCTTCTCGAACGACGAAGCGCAACCGCCGGGAATGAAACTGCAACATCTCCAGAGCGATGCCGTTTTCCGCTAGTCGCTCCAACAGAGCGGCGCGCGCCTCGACCCATCGGTCCTCCGAACCTTCCTGAGGCCGAAGGCTGACGAACGAGAATCCGTCGGACACGCCGATCGACGTGATCGGACGAATTCGATCGTCGTAGGACTCGCCCCGTACCAGCGTGGCGCTATCGCCGTCGAGGCTGCGAATTTCGTAGGAAACGCCTTGCCGGTGGGCCGCTTCGGCGGTTTGCAGATCGACGTGCCGGGATTGGATGCCGGCGAGCTCGAGCAGCTCGACGTGGGACACGTAAGAAAGCCGGGTCGCGCCGGCAACGCGCTGCGGATCCGCCGACATGACATCCGCGTTGGCCGAATAGACGACGACGTTATGCGCCCGCAGCGTCCACGCGAGAGAAATTGCGAGCTCGCCTTGGCCGTCGAACACCGGAACGGTTTCGGCGGCAATCAAATCTGCGATCAGACGATCGTCGGGGGGACGATTCGGCACCGTCACCGCACGGATTCCAGCTTGGGCCAGTTCTCCGGCAATCGCGAGCGGCTCGGGGCAGACGATCGCCGGAATGAAACCTTCGGCGAGCACGCGTTCGACGCGCAGCGCGGCCGCGCGCCGCAGCGGCGCTCGATGGGACAGCGGCACGTCGAAGCACAGCACCACG
>Ga0335074_10014774_pt1 | contig 10948 bp, 13 predicted proteins | sample Lox_Sample_23_FD_206715 | JGI IMG/M metagenome (GOLD analysis project Ga0335074, IMG submission 206715) | Soil microbial communities from Loxahatchee National Wildlife Refuge, Florida, United States - Lox_Sample_2.3 | ecosystem: Environmental > Terrestrial > Soil > Wetlands | place: USA... | reverse complement strand
GTGTCGAAGCGGCCAGCACTGCGTCATTCATGAAATCGCCCTAAAAGTGCTCGCATAAGCGACAGCTTGAACGACAAGGAATCCTCTCCGTGCGCGGTATCACAGGAGAGCCAGGCACGATGTTAGATAAATGTGCGAGAACGTTGGACTTGTGCCACCACCGCGGTGAACTCCTGTGGCGAAGAAATCCTCAACCTCATTGCTATCACGAGCGCGCGACTGTCGCCGCCTCAAGCACGTACTCAGCCAGCGCGAGCGCGGCGGTCAGGCCGGGCGATTCGATCCCGAACAGGTTGATCAGTCCGGCCACCCCATGCGCCGCCGGTCCCTGCACCACAAAATCCTGGCCGGCGACATTGGGCGGCACGATCTTCGGGCGGATGCCGGCATAGCCGGGCTGCAGCGCCCCATCTCGCAGCCCCGGCCAGTAACGGCGCACCGCGGCATAGAAGCTGTCGGCGCGGGCCAGATCCACGCTGTAGTCGATCGCGTCGATCCACTGCACGTCCGGCCCGAACCGCGCCTGTCCGCCGAGATCGATGGTCAGGTGCACGCCCAGTCCCCCGGGCACCGGCACCGGATAAATCAGCCGCGAGAATGGTGATCGGCCCGACAAGGTAAAATAGTTGCCCTTGGCATAATAAGTACCCGGCACGAGCTGGCTCGGCATGCCGGCAATCCGCGCGGCCAGCCCCGGCGCATGAAGCCCGGCCGAGTTCACCAGCAACCGGCACCGCAACGTCATTGGCTCGGTACCGCCAACGTCGATCTCGACGCCGCCATCGAGAGCTGGGCGGCCGGCAATCATCGGGCTGAGGAAGGCGAGCACGGTGCCCGCGTTCTCCGCATCACCCTGCAACGCAAGCATGAACGCATGGCTGTCGATAACGCCGGTGGACGGTGACAGCAGCGCGCTGGTGCAGGACAGATTCGGCTCCATCGCCCGAGCCTCCGCGCCGGAGAGGATGCGCATGTCGTCCACGCCGTTGGCCGCCGCACGCTGGCGGATGCCGGCCAGCCGTCCCTCCTCGTCGGCATTGGTCGCAACGATCAGCTTGCCGCAATTGCTGTGCGGCACGCCCTTCTCGCGGCAATAGGCATAGAGCGCCTTGCGTCCTGCAACGCAGAACCGCGCCATCAGGCTGCCGGCGGGGTAGTAGATGCCGGCATGGATCACCTCGCTGTTGCGCGAGGAGGTTTCGGTGCCGATGCCCTCGGCGGCCTCCAGCACGATCACCTCGCGCCCGGCCAGCGCGAGGGCGCGGGCGACCGCAAGGCCCACCACCCCGGCGCCAATCACGACGCAATCGACTGACTCCACGCGGTGGCTCCCTCATTCGGTCGCGGGCGGATGTACGCCGGGCCTGATTCTTCGGTCGCGGCCGAAGTTGTTGACCGCGACAGGTACGCTCGGCGGCACAATACTCCGGCTCGGAGGCGCTAACTACCCGGCGCCACTCCCAATCGGCGGAATATCGACACAAATCCCGATGCACGGAGAAAACGAATGCAGAGCACTGACGTGAACGAATTGACCAAACGCGGCGGCCTGCTCGTCGTCGCGACGTGGGAGGCACAGGAAGGGCAGGCCGAGAAGATCGCCGGCATCCTACGCGAATTCCTGCCCCAGGCTCAGCGCGAGGCTGGCGTCAACCTGTTCCTGATCGGCCGAGGCAAGGACAACACCAATCAGTTCCTGTTCTACGAATTGCTTGCTGACGAGCCAGCCTTCGCAGCGCATCAGGCCAGCGAGCACTTCAAGCGCCTCATCGCCGGGCAAGCGTTGCCGCTGCTGGCAAAACGGGAGCGCGCGCGGTATGCGCTGCTGTAGCGCATCATGACCAACGTCCTCGACAATCGCCGCGCCGCATGCCGCGCGGTATCTCGAAAGGCTGCCGTCACGCCCTATCGCGCCCACTGCGACGATCGAGCAGTTGCGGCAGCATGTCGCCAAACCGCTGGAGGACTCCGCCATGCCGCCGGACCAGGTCATCGACGAGCCCGTGCGCGACGCCGAGGGCGGCATCATGGCGTCGACCAGCAGCCGGTTCTTCGGCTGGGTGAGCGGCGGCACCGTACCGGTGGCCGTCGCCGAGGATGGCAACCACGACCGCACCACCGACGAAGTGATCCGTCGCATTCAGGCGAAAGGCGTCGCCAGGTTGGGCGGCGCTAGCTGGCGCGGCATGCGTGATGCGCGTGTCTCTCTGCAACTGGCTCACCACCGAGGCCGACGTTCCGGTCGCCCAAGCCCAGATACGCCCGTACCTGTCTCAATGAAACGCCGGCACTACGTCGGGAATCATCGGCCCAATGAGCTTCGGGAGCAGGGGCCGCACCGGTGCCATGGCGCCCGAAAGCTGTCACGCTTCAGCTTCCGACCCGATGCTCATCCGTGTATCACTTGATCCAGCCTGCCGCTTGGAGGAGCGCATGATCCCGATCGTCGATCTCAAGGCCGAGTTCGCCAAACTGAAGATGCTTGAGGGACGGACCCCGACTTCGTCCGAAGCCGAGGGCCAGGGTGCCTTCGGACGCGTGGCCCCCTATCGCGACGGCGCGATCTTCACGGCCAAATTTGCCGGCCGGAGCGCCTGGGAGCGGCACCCGGAGGGCGACGAGATCGTACAGATCATCGATGGCGCGACGACCCTGCACCTGATGACTGCCCAGGGACGCCAATCGGCGACGCTTACCGCCGGAATGATGGTGGTCGTTCCGCAGAACACCTGGCATCAGTTCGAAGCGCCTGACGGCGTATGCGTGATGACTGCGACACCGCTGCCTACCGAGCATGTGCGGGCCGATGTGGAAGACCCGCAGACGGCGACGCGCGTGTAGCCGGCGGGTTTAGCACGCAAGGAACCGGCTCCTCGAGCGTCTTCACGATTGGCGTTCGCAAGGGCACGATCAGTTCACCGATGCACAGGGCGACGAATAGCGACACGCCGCCAATCAGCATGACTCCGATCATGCGAATTTCTCCCTTTGGCTATTGTTTCAAACATCAACCACGTCCCCGCGTGAACCGGGCTGCGGGACCTGAGCTTGCCTGTAGCCGGCCACGGCCGCGCTCGGAGAATGCTCAGGGACGTGAGTGGCAACGGGATAGGCCATCGCTGCGGCTACGATGCTCAGGGCTCCCATCACTGCCACAAGGATTTTCCTCATTGCCACCTCCTGATTTTCGCATCGGCTGTATCCAGCAGGACACCGAAGTAGTGTGTGATCAGGATCATCGCACCCCGTTCCTTGCTCCCATCTCAATTTAGAATCCGATAAACGGAAACGCTCCGTTGCCCGGTGTGTATATGGGTTCGGTCAATGACGGGGATCGATGACATGACAGGTCAAAAAGCAACCCCGGTTTGCGGCAACTTGTGAGGTGAGAGTGCGGTAGCGCGGGCTACTGCGTGCAGATCATCGTTATTGAATTGATCGCCAAATCCCGCTTCTTGCTCCGTGCTGGAGCCGGGAAAATGCTAAAGACCGCGATGCCGACTATGATCCACGTCCATGAACGCGGGATGGAGGCGGCAATGTTGCTCCGCATTTCGGCCTGCTCCCCGCGCGGCAGCCAACAAACCCAGCGGCACGATTCCCAACGTCTGATACCAACCGGCGGGTTAGTTGACTCGTACGGTTTTGCTGGAAACTGGCCGGAGATGGCCGGGACAAGCCCGGCCATGACGGGGATGGAGCGGTCCTCGAACTCGCCGGTTGGTATGAAACCCTTCAACGGCACTTTTCACTGGTTGGGGTTGCCACATCAACCCCGCGGCCACTGCCGAGACGACGGCAGCCGCGTACGACAGCCGGATAGCACGCCATTCTGGCGCGCGTTGCCACCGGGATTGTCCATCGCATAACTGCCGCGTAGGCGGCGATGCCGAGGGCTCCCATGCCGTTCGACGGACGCGGCGGCCTCTACCCGCGGGGTCGGTCTGCGCGAGGCCGGACTCGAACCGGCAAGGAGTTACCTCCGGGGGTTTTTGAGACCCCTGCGGTTACCATTTCGCCACTCGCGCGTAGTGGGGCGCCCCTCACCCGCACTATACCTCGCCGCCAGCGTCCCGTCAGCCCTGCCCCGCCGGATCACGTGTGTAAAGCCATCGGCTCACCAGCGTCTCCACATCATCGGTGAAATCGGCACGCGGCCCCTCGGCGAACAGCGCGCCGGTGCGCATCACATAGACATGGTCCGCAATCCCCAGCGCGCCCTTGATGTTCTGATCGACCAGCAGCACCGCCTTCCCGGCACGCGCCAGCCCCTCGATCAGCCCGTAGATCTGCGCCGCGATCCGAGGCTCGATACTGGCGGTAGGCTCGTCGATCAGGAAGATCGTCGGATCGGTCAGCAAAGCCCGCGCGATCTCCAACTGGCGCTGCTGTCCGCCGGACAGCGTGCCGGCCGACTGCCGTCGCCGCTCGCGCAGGATCGGAAACCGCTCATACGCCCCCTCGATCGCCGCCCGCACCCGGCCCCGATCCCGGCGAAACGTCCAGGTGCCCAGCCGCAGGTTCACCTCGACGGGCAGGAACGGGAACACGCTTGGCCGCTGCGGCAGATAGACGATGCCGTGCCGCCCCATCTCATGCGGCCCGGTGCCATTCAGCGTCTGGCCCTCGGCCGTGACTTCACCCGAAAGCGGCGGCAGGAACCCGAACAGCACTTTCAGCAGCGTCGATTTCCCGGTGCCATTCGGCCCCAGCACGCAGCGCACCTCGCCGGCCAGCACATCGACCGAGACGCCGTTCAGGATGTGGATCCCCGGCAGATACCCGGCCACCAGATTCCGAGCCGACAGCACAGGCGCCGCCGCCTCCATCATACCCCCGAATAGGCGCGGATCACCTCCGCGTCCTCGCGCACCGCATCGACCGTTCCATCCGCAATCTTCTCACCGCGCGACATCACCACGAGCCGCTGCACCAGGCGCTGGATCGCCTCCAGGTCATGATCGACGATGACGAAAGTCCGCCCCTCCGCATGCAGCGCCTGCACCAGCCGGATGATCTCGTCGCGCAGATAGGGGTTCACCCCCGCAAACGGCTCATCCAGGAACAGGATCGACGGCTCCAGCATCAGCGCGCGCCCCAGTTCAAGCAGCTTCTGCTGTCCCCCCGACAGGCTGCGCGCCGGCAGGTCCTCCAGCGCTGCAAGCCCGAGGAACTCCAGATGCAGCCGCGCCTGCCGCCGCGCCGCCACATGCGTCGAATGCGGCCGCGCCAGCCCCGGCACCAACATGTTCTCCAGCACGCTCATCCGGCTGAAGAGCTGCGTGACCTGAAACGTCCGCCCCACCCCACGCGCGGCGAAGCGATCCGCCGACATGCCATCCACCCGCGCCCCCCGCAGCATGATGTGCCCCGAGCCCGGCGACAGATGCCCCGTCAGCATATTGATGGTGGTCGTCTTCCCCGACCCGTTCGGCCCGATCAGCCCGACCAGCTCGCCTTCCTGCACCGCAAAGTGCAGCCCGCGGACGGCAACAATGCCGCCGAACCGCAGCGTCAGATCGACCGCCTCGATCAACCCCGTCACGACGCCGCCGGCCGGCGAGCCGGCCGCAAACGCTCGCGCACCGGGCCGAGCCGCAGCACCTGCTCCCAGGCCAATGCGAGCAGACCGTTGCGAGCGAAACGCACCGTCAGCAGAAGCAACGCCCCGAACAGCACCAGGCGCCATTCGCCGTACGCACGCAGGGCCTCGACCAGGAATTCGACGACGATGGCACCGGTCACCGCGGCCGGCAGGCTTTCGGCGCCGCCGATCACCGCCATCGCGACGATCAGACCCATCTGGTCCACCGATCCGACATCCGGGGTAAGGATGCCGATGTAATGGGCGTAGAACGCTCCCGCCAGACCGGCAAAGCTGCTGGCGATCGCGAACACGAGCACCCTGAACCGCACGACCTTGACACCCGCCGCCGCCGCCGCCTGCTCATTCTCCCGGATCGCCCGAAAGAATAGGCCCCAGCGCGACGTGGTCATCCACGACATCAGTCCCAGCGAAGCCGCCAGCAGCGCCAGCCCCAGATAAAAGTACGGCGCGTCCGAGCGGGTGTGAAACAGCGGCGTGACCTCCAGACCGCCCGCCCCCCCAGTAATTTCGTTCTCCGTCAATGCGATGATGCGAAACACCTCGGAGAACGCCATGGTGAAGATCGCCAGATACGGCCCGTGCATCCGAAGGCAGGTGAAGCCGATCACTGCACCGACCACGCCGGCCAGCACCAGCGCCGCCGCCATGCCGATCGGGATCGGCAGCCCGACCGCGGAAACCAACAGCGCCGAGCAATACGCGCCCATGGACACGAACCCCATGTGCCCGAACGAGAACTGTCCGGCATAACCCACCAGCAGCGCCCAGCTTGCGGTGACGATCGCATAGAAGATCGCCAGGATCCCGACGGTCAGCCAATACGGATTGACCAGCATCGGGAACGCCAGCACCAGCACCAGCAGCAGCACGACCCCGGCAAGCTGCGTCGGCCGCACGGGCTAATCCATCGCCAGGTGCACGCGGCCGAAGAACCCCTTCGGCCGCACCAGCAGAACCAGCATCATGACCAGCAGGGAGAACGCCTGGGCGTACGCCAGGCTGCGCGTCGGATCGGGAAACAGGGCAACGAACATTCCTTCGCTCAGGCCGATCAGCAGCGCCGCGATGATAGCTCCGCCCACCGAGCCCATTCCGCCGAGTATCACGATGACGAAAGCCGTTGTATCCGGCTGCAACCCCATCGTTGGGCTCAACGCATAGATCGGACCGACCAGCGCGCCGGCGCCGCCCGCCAGTGCGCCGCCCAGGCCGAAGGCGAGCGTATAGACCAAGCGGTCGTTGATGCCGACGATCGCCGCCGATTCGCGCGACTGGCTGACAGCGTTCAGCGCCTGCCCCCAGGCACTGCGGCGGAGGAACGACATCAGCGCCACCAGTATCGCCGCCCCCGCCCCGGCGGCGAATATCCGGTCCCAACTGATGACGATCGGCCCCCAGATCAGCACACCCTGGAAAAACGAAGGCGGGCGCAGCGGAAACGGGCCGAATGCGATGATGGCGATGTTCCGCAGCAATATCGAAATGCCGAAGGTCGCGAGGATGCCGTAGTCAGCCTTTCGCTCCGTCGTGGGGCTATAGAGCGGTGTCAGCAAGGTCCGCTCGAACAGCACCGACAGCAGGAATGCCAGCGCCATGGCGACGATGATCGCCGCCATCGGCGGAATACCCAACAGGGCGATGGCGAAATAGGCGAAGTAGCCGCCCATCATATAGACTTCGCCATGGGCGAAATTGACGATCTTGAGGATCGAGAAAATCACCGTCAGCCCGGCGGCGATGACCGCGTAGATCACGCCGATCACAAGCCCATTGACGGCCTGAACGAGCAGGTAGTTCAGCATGGCTCTACGCGGTCGGTCGAAGCTATGCGGGCGTCATATAAAGTTTCTTAGACGTCGCGAATTTGCGCGGCCACACGATCGGCGCGTCATTCACCGTCTGATTGACCTTGTCGTACTGGATCAGCGTCAGCGGCGCCTGCATGAACTGATGGTAGTGCCACGGCGGGTCCTTGTCGGTGGCGAACGAATACTGGCCCCGCACGCCAACGTACTGCGTCGTCTCCAACGCGTGGATGATGCCCTCCGGCTTGGTGTCGCCGGCGCGCTTGATGGCGTCCGCCAGAAGGTACAGCCCGTCGTAGCTTTCCATCACAGCGCCGGGCGGCTCGGCCTTGTACTTGGCGGTGAACGCCTTGACGAAAGCGAGCGTCTTGTCGTTCCAGCCGCTCTGCGGCAGCCCGACATTCTCGGTGACCAGCCACACGCCGGCCTCCTTCACGTTCTGCCAGAATGTCGGATCGGTGGCCTCGCCACCGGAGTTGTACATGCCGCATTTCGGCGTCGGGCACATGCCGAGCTCTTTGGCCTGGCGGATCAGATCGTAGGCGCCGGCCTCGGAAAATGCCGTATAGAAGAAATCATATGGCGGCGTGGCATTCTTGAACCGCAGGACCTGCGCGGTGAAATCGGTGGTGGTCGTCTCGGCATCGACGGAATCGTTCGGGATGTGCGCCTTGTTCAACTGCTCGGCCACTGCCGTGCGCGCCGCCAGGCCGACGTCGTTCTTTTCCGCCAGCAGCGCCACCTTCTTGAACCCCACCGCGGCGATCCACTCACCGATCGCGGTGTCGATCAGCGAAATCGTCGGCGCGTTGCGGAATACCTGCGGATAGCCCTTGGCGGTGATCTCGTCGGACCACACGTCGCACGCCATGAAGGGGACGTTGTATTTGCGGAACACCTCCATCTCGGCGAGCGCCACCGGGCTGTGGAACTCGCCGAATGCCGCGACGATCTTGTTCTCTTGCACCAGCCGCTCCGCACCGGTGCGACCCTCGGCCGGCATGCCTCGGGTATCGGCGTAGACGATTTGCAACGGCCGGCCCAGCACGCCGCCCTGTGCATTGATCTCGGCGGCCGCCATCTCGGCGGCGTCCTTCATCAGGATACCCTCGGCGTAGCCCCCCGGTGGGGACAGCGGGCCAACCCAACCGATCACGATGGGCTCCGCCGCGCCCCAGGCCGGGCGCCGGCCGATCAGCGGGATCGAGGCTGCCGCGGCGGTCAGCGCCGCCCGGCGGGTCAGCCACGCAGTAGGCGTCAATCCCGGCCCACGCCGGGCGTCGTCGTGCTGGTTCACCGGTTCATCCTCTCCCAGTTGGCGCGGCGGTCGCTGCGCTGTGGCAAGCATACCGGCACGCCGGGGTGGGGAACAACCGGAGAGCGGCGGCGGTTCGGTGAAGGTTTGCGTCGGGCGGGCGGGATGGCTATATCGGCGGCCTGCGGCGATCCCGGATAGCTCAGTTGGTAGAGCAAGCGGCTGTTAACCGCTGGGTCGCAGGTTCGAGTCCTGCTCCGGGAGCCATCCTTTCGCGCGGCGGCCAGCGCAGGGAAATTGACGCGAACCTGGCGCTAGCGGCGGTGCGGCGGTCGCTGGCAGGCTGAGCCAACCCATCCGCTACACGAACGCCACCAACCTGCGGGCTCGATGGTCAAGGGCGAAAGTGACACGGCAAAACCCGGATGCCGCTCGGCACGATGGAAGGACCTATATTCCCCGCTCTGGCCACTGTTCACCATCGGGGAGTCCATTACAATCGCGATCATCAGTTCTGGCGAAAGCAGCTTGCGTGGGCAGCACCAGGCACGCTCCCTGAGCGGGCGTTGATCGCGAGGCACGCGTATTGGGAGAGGGTCGAATGAGACTCATTCACTGGCTGGCCGTCATTCCGTTCATAGGCATGCTGGTCGGTCCAGCGGTCCATAACGAAGTTCATCCGCTGATCCTCGGGATGCCTTTCCCACTCGGCTGGGTCTCGGTCTGGGTCGTGCTGACGGCGATCATCATGGCCATCGTTTATGCGATCGATCCGGCAAATCGCGAGAATGAACCATGACCGCGGCACTGGTCCTGATCGGGCTCGCCGCACTGGTTGCCTTGCTGCTCGGTATATTCGCCCGCGCCGGACGAAACATGGACCTCGAGCAATGGACGGTGGGCGGGCGCGGCTTCGGATGGATCTTCGTATTCCTGCTGCTTGCGGGAGAGATCTACACCACCTTCACGTTCCTGGGCGCGTCCGGTTATTCCTACGGGCTTGGAGCCCCGGTCTATTACATCCTGGCTTACGGCTCGCTCGCATACGTGATCGCTTATTTCCTGCTGCCGCCGGTCTGGAGCTATGCCAGGCAGCATGGTCTGCACTCGCAGCCGGATTTCTTCGTCCGGAAGTATAAAAGCCCGACCTTGGGCGTGCTGGTTGCGCTCGTCGATCTGGTGGCGTTGATCCCGTATCTCGTGCTGCAACTGACCGGCCTCGGCATCATCGTCACGGCGGCAGGCTACGGCGCTATCCCCAAGGATGCGGCAATCTGGATCGGCGCCGCGATCGTCACGGCATATATCATGATGTCCGGCATCCGCGGCTCGGCTTATACCTCGGTCGTCAAGGACATCCTGATCCTTGGCGTGGTGCTCTTCCTCGGCATCTACTTGCCGTTGCACCTTTACGGCGGCATTGGCGCGATGTTCGAGAAGATTGCCGCCGCCAGGCCTGGCTTCCTGGTGTTCCCGGCAAGCGGGCAGAGCATCGCCTGGTTCATCTCGACCGTGCTGCTCACTGCAATCGGCTTCTTCATGTGGCCGCACTCCTTCGCCGCCTGTTACACTGCGAGGGACGCCCGTGTGTTCCGGCGCAATGCGATCGCACTGCCGATCTACCAGCTTATACTTCTGTTCGTCTTCTTTGTCGGCTTCGCCGCGGTCCTGCAGGTGCCGGGACTGAAGGACGGCGACACCAATCTCGCCCTGTTCAAGCTGGCAGCGAAGCAGTTCTCGCCGGCCGTGGTCGGAGTAATCGGTGCGGCCGGCGTTTTTACCGCGCTGGTTCCCGGTTCATTGATCGCGATGACCGCAGCCACCTTGCTCGCCAAGAACCTGGTCGGCCTTGCCCGCCCGTGGGCGACGGATGATGAGACCGCCACGCTTGCCAAGTGGCTGGTTCCCGTCGTGATGCTGGTCGCGGTCTATTTCACTATCACGGGGAGTGCAACGATCGTGACGATGCTGCTGGTGGGCTACAGCTTCGTCACTCAACTCTTTCCAACCGTGATCGCCAGCCTGATGCCGCACAATCCGGTCACGGCGGCCGGTGCGTTCGCCGGGATTCTGGTCGGCGTAGCGGTGGCCGCGGTCCTTACTTTCACTCACGCGACGATCGGCTCGCTGCTCCCCGGCCTGCCGGAGGCGGTGCGCGACCTCAACGTTGGCATTATCGCGCTTGTCGCGAATATCGTCGTGCTGGTTATCGTGAGCGCCATGAGCGGGCCGCGCACGGTCTCCACCGGCGGTGCTTAGCGGACCTCGATCGTCCTTGTG
>Ga0335074_10014772_pt1 | contig 10949 bp, 11 predicted proteins | sample Lox_Sample_23_FD_206715 | JGI IMG/M metagenome (GOLD analysis project Ga0335074, IMG submission 206715) | Soil microbial communities from Loxahatchee National Wildlife Refuge, Florida, United States - Lox_Sample_2.3 | ecosystem: Environmental > Terrestrial > Soil > Wetlands | place: USA... | reverse complement strand
ATAGCCCGTCAAACGGCCCGGACTTGCGGATGAGGTCCAGCATCTGCGCTTCGGTGAGCGGGCCGCGCGCCCGAATGAATTCGAAGCCCGACGCCGCCAGCACGTCGTGATGCTTGCCCGGGGTGTCTTGAAAACTCGTGGTGGTCAGAAGAATTTTCATTTTTCAAACGATCCTTAAAAGCCAAGGCCCACAAATCAGCGGGCCAGAAAGTCGGCGAAGTTTTGATGAAACAGGCGCTGCACGTCCGCGGCAATTTCCGCGCGGGCAACTTTTCGGCCCGTCTGTGCGACCCGCAAATACATGTCCGCGAGCGCCTCGGAAATAATTTTACGGCTGTGGCTCCATTTATAAATAAGCTGGTCGAGCACGCGGGCGTCGGAATGTTGTGGGATAAACGTGGCCCCCAAAAGCTCCAGCCGCAGCCGCGTCATCTGTTCGATCTGGGTCGGGATGTTTAAAAACCACCAGCATCCAAAGGGCGTTAAATTATCAAATTTGCGGGCCGCGACCGCCAGCTCGTGCTGATTTTCCCGCGACAGCATGGTGATCAGGAACTTGTTTTTGGGAAATTCGCGGCAAAGAGTGGTTACAGAGGCGACGTCCGATATGCCGACCATGTCGCCGCCGTCGCGAAGTTCGGGGTTAACCAGCCGAATCGAACCGATCATCATGGCGAAAACCAGCCGGCGCTCCGCGAGCACGGGAAGCACGGCTTTTTCCAGGATAACCGCGCCGGCTTTGGCGTTTTTGCCGCCGGCGGCGGGATAGCGAAAATCCGGCGGCAGGCTGACGGCGGCATAAATCGCCTTCTGGCGGTCAAGCCAGTCGTTAAGAAACCGGCGCACTTCATTGATGGTTTTTTTCGTGGGCGTCGGGGTGGTTTTATAACCCCAGCGGGCGAGCTTTTTGGCGGCAGAGCTAAAGTCGCGTATGAGATCATCGAAGCGCAATACCGCGCGGAATCGTGGATCAGTTCCGATCCGCGGGTCGGCAAGCCAGCGAGCGCGTTCATTGTCGTCGAAAACGTTGTTGGTCATGGTGATTGTGCTGACGTTGGCGAGTTCCATTACTTTGTCGATGTAGCGGCTGGGGTCCTGGGCGGAAAAGAATTTGCGATAGGGGTCCAGCGTTTTTTCGTTCGGATCCAGGCCGAGCTTTTGAAGCGTGGCCAGCACGCCCCGGCACGCCTCGCCCAGCGGAGCGCGCTGTACGAACAAGTTTTTCCAGATGTGGTCGGCCTGCTGGGCTTTGCCCAGACGCCAAAATTTTTCGTACGGCATAACGGACGAGGGGACCACGCGAAAAACTTCCGCCACCAGGTAATGATAGTTCACCAGCTCGTCGATGCCCCAGAGCATCAGGCCGGAGGGGTCGGTTTTGCCGGTGGAATTGGCCGTGGGCGTGCCGAAAGTCGGCGGATATAAATGGGTGTGAATGTCCCAGATTTTCTGGGCCTTCATGATTTCGTGCACGGCGGCGGGAATCTGTTCGGGGGAGAAAAAATCGGTCATTTCAAAGCATTCCACAAAAACGCGCGAATTACGCGGCGGATTGTATCGCAGTGTCGCGCATGGGTTCCAGTTTCGGATTTATCAAATGAAAAACAACAAGGGTAAACAAATAAGCAAAAGACGCGATCGCCAGGGGAAGGTGATAATTGCCCGTCGCCGCGACATATCTTCCAAAGGTAAAACTGGTGACAACGGCAATTGACGAACCGAGCATGCCGCCGAGGCCCGTGACCGATGCGGTAAATTTTCCCGGCACGGTATCCGGCACCGTGGCGAAGACGTTGGCGGAAAAACCCTGGTGCGAAGCCGCCGCAAGGCCATAGAGAAATATTGCCACCCATTCGTTGTTGGTGGTCGAGGCGAAGTAAATAGGGGTGACCGTCAGCGCGCAAAGCAGCATCGCCGACTTTCGAGACGCGTTGACGCTCCAGCCGCGCTTAATGAGCCCGGATGAAAGCCAGCCGCCAAAAATACTTCCGAAGTCGGCCATGATATAAACGATCACCAGCGGAAGACCCACGTGTTTGAGATCAAGATGAAACTTTTGGCTGAAAAAGCTTCCTCCCCAGAAGAGCAGGAACCACCAGATCGGGCTGGTAAAACCCTGTCCGACAAGCAGGGTCCAGGTTTGCCGGTGAAAAAGCAGCGTAATCCAGGAAACTTTTGCCGGGGTCGGCACTGGATCGGTCCGGATAAGCGTTAGTTCCGCCTGAGATATCCTTTTGTTGTCTTCCGGATGCCGATAAGCCAAAACCCACCATAAAAACCAGATAACCCCCAAAATCCCAATGCTGATAAATGAAGCCGGCCACCCGAAGGTCAGTGTCAGCACGGGCACCAGAAGCGGAGAAAGGATCGCGCCGACATTGCTGCCCGCGTTAAGTAGGCCGATGGCCAGCGCCCGTTCTTTTTTCGGGAACCAATCGCCCGCTCCCTTAATGGCCGCGGGAAAATTTGCACCCGCGGTTAAGCCAATGACCAAACGCGCGACCACGAAGCCGCCAACCATGCCGATGCCCGTGGCCAGCATTCCCGTTCCCAACTCGGTGAGGCTCCAGAGGGCCATGATGATGGCAAAGCCAAGCAAAAGTCCGACCTCATCAACAAACCAGCCGCAGAGCGCATAACCAATAGCGTATGAGGCCTGAAACGCTACAGTAAGGTTGGTGTAATCGTTTTGAGTCCAGTAATGAAGCTTTTCAAACGTAGGCGCCAGAATGCTCATCACCTGGCGGTCCATGTAATTAATTGTAGTGGCAAAAAAAAGCAGTCCGCATACCCACCAGCGAATGTAACTGCGCGCTCGCGTTTGGTTGATCGCCTGCGGCGCGGAGCCCGCCGATGCTGAAATGTCACTGGACATAATTTGCTCCTCCACCTGAAAACAATTCGCCCGCCATGGCTAACGCAAGATCGCAAAGTGTACTCATATTTTCGGGATTTTGCACACCGCTCCGTCCGGCTCCAACGACGACGTTTTTATTAGCGCGAAGGTTTGAAGTGTGATATAATGGTTTGTATTATGTTAGGGTGCTCTAGGAGGCCACGACATGCAGGACATGGAGGTCGATCGCGTCATCAACGGCGATTGCATCGCGGGCATGAATGGCCTGCCTGAAGGTTGCGCCGACCTGGCTTTCGCCGACCCGCCATTTAACATCGGATACAAATATGATGTATACGATGACCGCAAAGCCGCCGACGAATATCTGAATTGGAGTCGCGAATGGGGCCAGGCGGTTCATCGGATTCTCAAGACATCGGGAGCGTTCTGGCTGGCCATCGGCGACGATTTTGCCGCCGAACTAAAAACGCTTTTTCAGCGCGAGCTTGGGTTTCGCTGCCGCAACTGGGTGATCTGGTATTACACCTTCGGCGTGCATTGCAAATATAAATTCACACGCAGCCACACGCATCTGCTTTATTTTGTCAAAGACCCGCAAAAATTTACGTTCAACACCGAACAAATCCGCGTTCCCTCGGCGCGCCAGCTTGTTTATGCCGACGGGCGGGCTGACCAGCGCGGCCGGCTTCCCGACGACACCTGGATTCTCCGCCCCCAGGATATCCCCGAAAAATTTACCGAGGAAGAAGACGTTTGGTATTTCCCGCGCGTCTGCGGAACGTTTAAGGAGCGCACGGGGTGGCACGGCTGCCAGATGCCCGAACAGCTTCTTGGCCGGATTATCAAATCCTGTTCCAATCCCGGCGAGCTGGTCGTCGATCCGTTCGGCGGCAGCGGAACAACACTGGCGGTGGCAAAAAAACTTGAACGGCGCTTTCTTGGATTCGAAATTTCCGAAGGCTATGCGCAAAGCATAAAAAAACGCCTGGAAAAAATTCACGCCGGCGACGCGCTTTCGGGCGCACAAAACCCGATGGTCACGGTGCCGGATACGGTTAACGGCCGACAATTGCGACCGGGCAAACCCCGGGAAAACGCGACGGGGCGGTTGCGCTTTAATTCGACGACGGCGCCCCGCCGGAAAAAGAAGCCGCAGGCGTCGCCGGCGGCCCAACAAACAAAAGCGATCTTATGAAGTCCCACACCGAATATCTTACGTTTAACCTTCCGGCACGCATGGATTTTGTAAACATGACGCCGCAGCTTGAAGAAATTCTCGCCCGCAGCAAAATCAGGGAAGGGCTTATGCTCTGCAATGCCATGCACATCACGGCCTCGGTGTTTATCAACGACGATGAATCCGGCCTGCACGGCGATTATAAAAAATGGCTGGAGCGGCTCGCACCGCACTCGCCCACCAGCCAGTATGATCACAACCGCACCGGAGAAGACAACGCCGACGCGCACATGAAGCGCCAGGTCATGGGCCGCGAGGTGGTGATCGCCATCACAAACGGCCGCCTGGACTTTGGACCATGGGAACAGGTTTTTTACGGCGAGTTTGACGGGCGGCGGCCCAAGCGCGTGCTGGTGAAAATCATCGGCGAGTGAAAAGCGCCCCCCGCACCGCCGTCCACCCCCTCCGTTGAAACCTGGCTCAGGTATTGAAATACAGCCCCGTGGTGGAAACCCGGGGCTACCTCTCCCGTCTCCCGACCCCCGTCTCCCGACTCGGCGCAGCCGCCGCACCGCCGCCATCACTTTTTCTTTTCCAGCGCGCGGCGCAAGTATCCGCGAAATGTGGGAATGTTTTCCTGTGCCCAGGCCTTTTCAATTGTGGTGACCAGTTGCGCGTTGGCCTTGCGCAGCTCCATCAGGCCGCGTTCGTCCGGCGAGCCGGCGGGCGCATAAAGATGACTGTCGTGGGCGTCGGCGGAGTATAAGTGGCCGCTCGCATCGGGCGCTTCTTCCAGCGCCAATTTCATATGGGGGTAGGCTTTTTGTCCCAGGCGCAAACGGTAAACATTGCAATCTTCTTTAGGGGCAATTTCAAACCACGCGGGGCTGGCGGGCAGGTCTTCCGGCGCCGCCAAAATGGGCGATATACGCGCCAACACAAAATCGGGCGCCGGTCCGTCGGGATAAGCCAGGCGCAGGTAAATTTGTACCGCTTTTTTTATTTCGCCCGCCTTCGGCAGGGGTAATCGTTGTTTCTCGGCCATCTCGTTTTCTTCCGTTTTGTTCACAAACGCCGCAAATAACAATTTATATGTTACCGGACGCGCACCCTCGCGCAGAGACGAAAAACACCGTTATGCGCAGATTTTGGCAAAAACGCAACATCCGGTAACAAGAATATTCGGGAATTTTAGAGACAAAAGCCCTTTTTTCACCTATAATAGCTAGTTCGGCGCTAAGCCGGGCTATGGTTTATCGGAAAGAAAGCCGATAACTATTATGTGAACAGAGGTGTTTCCTTCCGTATAATTAATAGGAGGGCACCTTAGGGCAAAGCCGGGGGGCGGAAAATCAGCCCAGCCGGGGCTCACGGAAGAGCGGTTGTCTCCATGGATGCGGAACTTATTGCCCAATGGCGAATGAGGGTTGCATGTGTACCGAAGTTCTTGTTATCGACGATGACGCCGAGCTCAACGCGATTTTCGGCGAATATTTACACGCGGCGGGTTTTGGGTACCACCAGGCGCTAACGGCCGAAGACGGCCTGCTTATGGCCCGCAATCTGCACCCGGACGTAATCATTCTCGACGTCATGTTGCCCGACAAAAACGGTTACGATGTCTGCCGGGCCCTCAAATCCAGCCGAATAACCTGCGACATCCCAGTCATATTCCTGACCTGTATGTGCGAGGGCGCTCATATGAAGAAGGCGTTCACCGCCGGGGCCTTCAGCCACATTTCCAAACCGTATTCTCCGGAACAGGCCGTGGAAAAAGTTCGTGAAGCCCAGCGGTGGCATAAGGCGCTTGCCCAGCTACCCGCGACAGGAAAGATCCACATTACGGCGGAAAATACAAAAGAGGCCAGCCGCAATCTCAACGAAATGCTGGCGGAACTGGTGGGCCGCACCGCGATTGATGACGCAGCTCTCCAGCAGGTTCGCAAAGCCTTCCTTCAGCTTTTCCAGTACGCCGAGCCAGTCCCCGTCGCCATTGCCCCCGCCTCCCAGGACCATCAAACGTTTAACGTAACTTACACAATCGAACCCGCCGACGGGCTTTCACAGCCTAACAGCGGCGGCGGTGTTTTCTATACGATCACAGAGGACAGCCCGGGGATCATCGGGGTGGTGATTAACGCACAAAACGGGAAGAAAAAGAACCTTCCCCCGTCTCCACTTCAGCAGCTATGGGATTTGTTTATTCAGATAGGCGCGTTTACTTGCAACGGCCAGGATGACGCGCATGCCGCGTTGCGCGCGCAGCGCCGATTTCGCCCCGGCGGAATGATTTCACCCTCCGACGGAAACGTGATTCCCGTTACAGCCCAAACCAAACAAAACAGCAGCAAACCAGACTAAAAAGCTCAAGACCCCACCCCACGGCGGCGCCGCGCGAGCCCGAAAAGGGGAAAACTGCGTTCAAATTTTCACGAACACCGCCTATAGATAAATTCCCGATTAAGAGCAAAGCACGCGATTTAAGAAAATAGATTGTTAATTTATTCACAATATTGCAATTTTATATATGACCTGGGTATAGTGACAAAGGTAGCAGCCCGCGCGGCCTGGCGGCGACGCGGCAAAAACATTTCGGTTATTGGAGGATTTATCATGAGCACTGTTGCCAGTATTCTTGCGGAAAAATCCGCGCGCATTCACGCGATCAATCCCGAAGCCAGCGTTCTGGAGGCGACGCAAAAAATGAATCGCCATCGCATTGGCTCGCTCATCGTCATGCAGGGCGACAATTTTGTCGGAATTCTTTCCGAGCGCGACATTCTGATGCGCGTGGTCGCGGAAGAGAAAGAACCGCGCAACGTGCGCGTCTACGATGTGATGACCACCGAGGTGATCTGCTGCCCGCCGGAAACCACGCTGGAAGAGGCCAGCGCGATCATGATGAGCCATCGCGTTCGGCACCTGCCGGTGTGCGACGCCGAGGGGCGAATGGTCGGGTTGGTTTCCATCGGCGATTTAAACGCCCGCCACGCCAGCGAACAGGAAATCGTCATTCACCATTTACATGAATATATCTACGGTAGAGTATGAGCTTAGGGGAGAGGGAATAGGCTACAGGGAACAGACAAGTCAAAGAAGAAAAACCTGGAGCCCCCGTGTCCTCCGCGTTAAAGCATGTGAAATATCAAATATCAAATTCGCGCCTCTGTGTCCTCCGTGTTAAAACGTCTGAACACTGAAAATGGCGGAGAACCCGCCCATTCTCCCAACACCCGTCTCCCTACTCGGCACCGCAGCGCCGCCACACCGCCGTGCCGCGTAGACGCCATTTCTGGCCGGAATTAATAATTCATTTCTTCTATACATATGATATAATATTGTGCTAAGGTGATTGAATGACAATGATTAGAGCGCATTTCGACGGCAAGACCATTGTCCCCGATGAGCCTGTCAATCTTCCTAAGGATGCTCCATTATTTATATCCGTGGAAAGCAGGCGGCCTATGACCGGAAGGGATCTTCTTGAATCAAGATTGATTGGTTTATGGAAAGATCACGCTAACATCGGGGATTCTGTCGAATACGCCCGTCAGCTCCGTCAGCAGGCCCAGGCACGGTGGAGGGGCTGATATTGCTCCTGCTCGACACGGATATTCTTATCGATTTATTACGTCAGTACTCACCAGCAACGGCCTGGCTTGCCAGCCGGGCCGGCGAAGAAATTTATATCCCGGGTTTTGTTGTAATGGAGCTGATCCAGGGCTGTACCGACAAACGCGAATTGATGGTCGTACGAGAATTTATCAGTCCTTTTCCCTTGTTGTGGCCGTCGCCGCAGGTCGCCGATCAGGCGCTTGCGATCTATGCGGACGGTCGCCTGAGTCACAACATCGGAATACTCGATGCTTTAATTGGACAACTAGCTGTTTCCCTGAACACGCCTCTTCACACATTCAACCAGAAACATTTTGCTGCGATTCCCGGTTTGAGTACCGTCCAGCCATATAGACGATCTTAGTTGCCCCCGTCTCCCTACACCCGACTCCCTACTCGGCGCCACAGCGCCGCCCCCTTTGCAATCTTCCACGCTTCGCGGTGAAATGCCCAAAACCCAAGCCATGGAGCAGCATGATCGTCGCGGGAATAGATGAAGCGGGATATGGACCGGTGCTCGGGCCGTTGGTGATTTCCGCCAGCGCTTTTTCTCTGGAGGGCCGGCTGGATCCCGCCGACGTTTCCGTCGCCGGCGCGCTGGCAAAAAAACTTCGCAGTGCAATAACCACCAGGCCGCCGGTTCGCGGCGGCAAACTTATCATCGCTGACAGCAAACTTGTATATCGTCTTTCCGGCGGGCTGGCCCATCTGGAGCGGGCGGTCCTGGCCATGGCGCGCTTGTTGCCCAATGCGCACCCGGACGCATTCCGGCGGCGCGAGGACCTGATGCGGCTTTGCGGACAGGAATCTCCCAGCGCCGGCGCTCTGCACTGGTATGCCCACGACCAGCGAGCGCTGCCGCGCTTCTGCCAGGAGGGAGGAGTGGATATCGCCGCCAACCTGCTGCGCGGCGCCATGGCCGGGGCCGGGATTGGCCTGGCCGGCCTGTGGGCGCGCGTGGTGGATGAAGCGGAATTTAATCGTCTTGCCGGCGCTGCCGCAAACAAAGCCGCGGTTCTGGCCGGTTTCACCATGGCCCATCTCTGGAATCTTCATCAGCGGTTCGGCGAAGACGGACTGATGGCGGTAATTGATAAACAGGGGGCGCGTGACCACTACGTGCCGCTTCTATTGAGAACTTTTCCCGGTGCGGCGCTGAAGGTTATCGATGAAACGCACCAGCAAAGCAGCTATTTAGTTCGGGAAGGTTCGCGGCAAAGCTTTTTGATTTTCCGCGAAAAAGCGGAGAACGCCTGCATGGCCACGGCGTTGGCCAGCATGCTTTGTAAATACCTGCGTGAGCTTTTTATGGATAGCTTTAACTCCTGGTGGACGCTGAAAATCCCCGATCTTGTTCCTACCGCCGGTTATTATAGTGATGCGCAGCGTTGGCTCTCGCAGGCCGCGGGGCACTTCCAGCGGCTGGGCGTGAATCCGGAAAACCTTATACGCGTTCGCTAAACCTAGAGCCTCTAACAAAATGAGGTAGAGCGGCCTCTTTAGCCTGAGCAGGTCGAAGGGCTCCAGGCTGCTACAAGCGAAAACGTAGCCAAAACAATGTTTTTCAGATAGCCCCCGGCTTGCCGGGGGCAGCAATTCCCGAACGACAAAATTTGTACGTCGTGTTATAAATTCAGCAGATTCCGGATATCGGCAATCACCGCCCCGGTTTGTTTTGTTAGAGGCCCTTAGATCAAAAAAGAGAATCAAAATGTCACAAAATGACAACCGCTGGATGACCGACCCCACAGCGCCCCTGCCGCCGGAAATCAAAGGGCTGATTTTCGATTGCGACGGCACGCTGCTGGATACCATGCCCGCGCACTATAGCGCCTGGCTGGCGGCGCTGGGGCCTGCCGGCATCGAATTTCCTGAAAAGCGTTTCTACTCCATGGCCGGCATTCCCACCGTCAAAATCGCTCAAATACTGGTCTCGCAGGCCAATTCGCCGGCACAAGCGGAACAAATTGCCCACAACAAGGAACAAGCTTATATCGAAAAGATACCCGAAATCCGCCTGATTGAATCGGTTGTGGCCATCGTGCGCCGGGAACAGGGCCAGCGCCGGCTTGCCGTCGCCAGCGGCGGCCTGCACCGCGTGGTGGATAAGCAGCTTCAGGCCGTGGGTTTTGACAAAATCTTTCCCGTGGTTGTCTGCGCCGATGACGTGCAGCACGGCAAACCGGCGCCGGACACGTTTTTAATGGCGGCGAAACTGCTGGGTGTGCCTCCGGAAAATTGCGTCGTTTATGAAGACGCCGAACCAGGCATCGAGGCCGCCCGCGCCGCGGACATGACCTGCATCGACGTTCGCCAATGGCATTGAACCCGGCATCCGTGGTTTTAATAATTTCTGAAATCTGAACTATGAAATTTCAAATCGCGGCATCGCCGCCTGCCTTGAGTCGCGTCGAAGGGCTCCAGCCTGAGCCATACAGCCCCGTGGTGGAAACCCGGGGCTACTTCTCCCGTCTACCGACTCCCGTCTCTGAACTCGGCGTGGCTTCGCCGCGCCGGATGGTTTGCCTATTCAGTATTAGAGCCTTTCCACTCCAGATATGGCGTCTGCGTTGGTGTAGACGGGGTTGGCCGCAAGGAAGAGCGACAAGGCGGGTTTGCAAAACCCCGTCGCGGAGCGATGACGCAGCGGACGCCCCTGTCTGTGCCAACCCGAAGGGTCGCTTTAAGCGACGCAGACGCTATAGCTGGAGTGGAACTGCTCTAAAGCCTCTTAAGGCTGGTTCTTTGACAAGTAAATACTAAGCGGTGCCGTAGCATTTGTGCTTCGATGCTCACGCTGCGCCCCGCAGCGTAATCCCGACGGCCATCGGGATCGTTTCGTTACGCGTTCGAGAGGTATTGCCGGAGCACGGGGAAAACGCAACCGTGACGGCGTGACAACATCGGTAAATATAGGGTTTATTTACACTTTTTAAGAGTGACAAATGAAAATGATGTCACGGTTGAAAAATACAAAATATGCTGGAAATTAAGGGATTGTCACGTTGTCACGCCTCGGCGGCCCAAAATCGGAGCAATAAATCCTAATATGTGTTTAGCGTCTCTAACAAAATTAAAGCGGGAGCTATTAATATTTTCGTGTTTTTCGTGGTTCAAAATCGTTGTGTCGTCGTGTCGTTGTGGTGAAACATTCTCTCTGTGGTCTCTGTGAACGGGACTGTTGCCCAAAGTCCTTCTGTAGATTCATTAAATCCGTGCGGTCATCGCGCCAACAGTGCATCGATGAAAAATAGCACCGGGTCTATAAAGCGCATGACCTTTTGCATCATCGCGGCCCGT
>Ga0335074_10014770_pt1 | contig 10950 bp, 7 predicted proteins | sample Lox_Sample_23_FD_206715 | JGI IMG/M metagenome (GOLD analysis project Ga0335074, IMG submission 206715) | Soil microbial communities from Loxahatchee National Wildlife Refuge, Florida, United States - Lox_Sample_2.3 | ecosystem: Environmental > Terrestrial > Soil > Wetlands | place: USA: Florida... | reverse complement strand
CTATAGTCCCCTAAATCTTCCACGGAGCGCGGATCTGACCGGAAAATCGGGGACCTCAGCTGGGCGTGCGGCAGCGGACCCGGGCCTGGTGCGGTGATCGGGCCTGGTCAGGGGCGGTGTGGGGTTACGGGGTCTTGGTCAGGGTGACCTCGAAGCCGAGGGCGTGGATCTGCCGGATGTGGTTACGGAGCTTGCGGTCGGTGTCCAGGCGGGCCTGGTAGTAGCCGGGGCCGAGGTCGGTGTAGCGGGCGGCGGGGTCGGCGAGCAGGTGCCAGATGATGACCAGGATGGACCGGGCGACGGCGACCTGGGCCTTGGCCTTGCCGCGGCGCCGGGCGATCCGTCCGTAGCGTTCGCCGAGGAAGGTGGCGGTGCGGGCGGCGCCGTTGGCGGCCTGGCCGAGGGCGCCGCGCAGCCAGGTGTCGCCCTGGCCTTTCTTGCCGGCCCGGGTGCGGAGGCCGGACTGGCGGGCTGAGGGGCACAGCCCGGCCCAGGACACCAGGTGGGCGGCGGTGGGGAACCGGGACATGTCCAGGCCGGTTTCGGCGATGATGGTGCGGGCCAGGTCGGGGCTGACGCCGGGGATCTCGGTCAGCCTGGCCACGGCGGGCAGCACCGGCGTGTCCGGCCCGGTCCCGGCGTGCGGGCCGGTGGTTCCGCCGGCGTCGGTCCCCCAGGTGGCGGGTATCGCCGCGGCCAGGTCGGCGGCCCGGGCGGACAGTGCGGCGATCCGCTGGTCCAAGAAGGCGATCTGGTCCAGCAGCAGGCCGGCCAGTTCGCCGTGGTGGTCGTCGAACATGCCGTCCAGCGCTTCGGCTAGGTCGTCGTGCTTGGCTTTCATGCGGGTGCGGGCCAGGCTCGCCAGTACCTGGGGGTCGCGCTGCCCGGCGATCATCGCCTTGATCATGTCCTGCGCGGAGATGGTGGTCAGCTTGCTGGCCACGGACGAGACCTTGACCAGGGCCCCCTCCAGCAGCTTTTCCAGCCGCTGGAAGCAGCGGGTCCGCTCCTGGATCAGCCGGGTCCGCATCCGGGTGTAATCCCGCAGGTCCCGGATGGGCTTGGGCGGCACGAAGGACGCGCGCAGCAGCCCCAGCTCGGTCAGCCGGGCCAGCCACTGGGCGTCCAGCTTGTCGGTCTTGGGACGGCCGGGCAGGTTGCGGGCCTGGGCCGCGTTGACCAGCTGCACCGCCAGCCCGCACGCCTCCAGCACGAAGAACCAGATCCGCCAGTAATCCGAGGTCGATTCCAGCGTCACGACCTCGATGCCGTCCCGGGCCAGCTGACGGCCCAGCTGCCGGACCGCGCCCATCCGGGCCCGGACCGTCCACACGGTACTCTGCCGGGCGCCGGGCCGGGCCGGGTGCGCGGTGCGGGTGCACACCACCCCGGAGTCCTTGGCCACATCGATCGCGGCCACCCGGTCATGGACCCGCTCGTGGTCCTCATCATCGATAACCTGCGGTCTGCTCACCGCGGCCTCCTATCCTTGACCTGATGGGATGACAGCGGGCCGCCCGGGGGTCACGGTCGGCGGGCACCAGGCCCGGAATACTGACCGGCGTGCTCAAGGCAACAGTGCGCGACCCTCAGGTCACGACCCCAGCGCCAGGCTTCCATACGGGTTCGCATTCCAAGATCAGCCGGCGTCACGGGCGGCCCGCACCACCATCCCACTCCGCACACCCCCCGGCCACAGCGCGGCAGCAACCCCAGCCCGCGACCACCCGCACCAGCCCGGGGATTTTCACGCCCCGGCGACCATCCCCCCGGATGTAATGGCTTCCATGATCTTCTGGTGCGCGAGGGGCGGCGGAGGCTGCTGAAACTTGCGGGACGTGGCAGCTTGAACGCGGTGCCGCCGGTGGCTCCGGTTTCTGGGGTTGATCCGGGCTTCCTGGTTGATCCGGGCTTCGTGGTTGATCCGGTGCACTCCAGTGCCCCAATCAACCACAGGACCCGGATCAACCACAATAAAACGATCACTAGATTGAACGCGTGAGCGTAAACCACGCCAATGAGGTTGACGGGACCGGTGAGGGCTCCCAGGGCTGCCGCCGCATGCGGCTTTCATGCCGGCCTTGACCAGGCCTTGACCAGGCCTTGACCTCACGGCGGTAAATGTAACGAAAGAAGCGTCTGCTCTATTGGGTAGGGTGCCCATCCATTGGTTGGCAAGCCGCTCTCGTGGTTGGCAAGCCGCTCTCGTGGTTGGCAAGCCGCTCTCGTGGTTGGCAAGCCGCTCTCGTGGTTGGCAAGCCGCTGTCGCCGCGGAGAGGGCCAGCAATTGTGACCGTGCAGACGTTTATGCCGACCTGAACCGTTCGGATCGGCTAGGCGGAGGACATGGGGTCGCCGCGGAAGAGGCGGCGGTAGGCGTTCGGGGTGGTGGCGCGCCAGGCGCGGAAATGGTGGCGCATGGCGGTCGCATTGCCGAACCCGGCCCGGTCCGCGATGGCGTCCACGGTTTCGTCGGTCTCCTCGAGCAGTTGCTGGGCCAGCAGGATGCGCTGCCCGATGAGCCACCGCTGCGGGGTGGTCCCCGTGTCCTGGACGAAGCGGCGGGCGAAGGTCCGCTCTGACATGTTCGCGCGCGCGGCGAGCTGGCGGATGGTGAGCGGCCGGTCAAGGTTGGCGCGCAGCCATTCCAGCAGGTCACGCAGGGAGCCGTCGCAGGAGGGGGCGACGGGCTGCTCGACGTACTGCGCCTGGCCGCCGTCGCGGTGCGGCGGGACCACCATGCGCCTGGCGATGCCGTTGGCGACGCGCGAGCCCTGCTCCTTCCTGACCAGGTACAGGCAGGCGTCGATGCCGGCCGCGGTCCCGGCGCTGCTGATCACCGGGTCGTCGTCTACGTAGAGGACGTCAGGGTCGACCTTGGCCTGCGGGTAGCGGCGGGCCAGTTCGGTCGCGTGGCGCCAGTGCGTGGTGCAGCGCCGGCCGTCGAGCAGGCCGGCTTCGCCCAGCATGAAGGCTCCGCTGCAGACGCTCAGCACCCGCGCGCCGCGGCTGACGGCCCGGCGGAGCGCGTCGAGCAGTTCCTCGGGGAACGCCGCGGGCGCACCCGCGGTCCGTCCAGCGAGCCGCTCCAGGCGCTCGTCGCCGACGGCGGGCAGGGCGATCAGGTCGGCCTGCTCCAGCCGCTCAAGCCCGTACGGCGGCGCGATGGTGAAGTTGATGTGCGCGCGGACCGGGGGCGGCTCCCCGGCGACGACGGCGAAGTCATAGAACGGCAGCCCGTCGTCGGTCCGGTCCACCCCGAAGACCTCGCAGATCGTGCCGAACTCGAACGGCAGGAAGCCGTTGACGATCACCACGGCGACGTTACTCAGCATGGCGAGGCCTCATGATCCGAGTATGCCTCGGGTTTGGCAGGATGTCGCCTAGATACGTCGTTACTGCCACTGTCCGGGCTCGCCGACGGGTCGCATACTTAAGGCATGGACGCTTACAACACTTCTCCAGCCGCAGGTCAGCGGGCGTCCTGGATCGTCTGCCTGGCCCGCAGGGTGCGCGACGCGATCAGTGAGATCAACTACGCCAACGCACTCATGCTCACGTACGGCGCGGGCGAGACGAATCGGGCGCCGGATACCTACGCCGAGTTCCTCCTCCGGACGCCGGCCACGACGGTGCACGAGCCTCCGGCCCGCTGCCGTTAGGCCCGGCGGTCCTACTGGGTGACTTCGGCCATCATGCGGCGCAGGTAGCGGGCCCACTCCGGATCGCCGGTCACCCCGACCGCGTCGTCGCCTGCGCGGCCCCACAGCCAGCGGAGCATCCGGCCCGGCGCGGCCTCGACCACCACCGTCGGGTCGTCGCTGGCGCCGTCCTCGACGAGCACCTCGCGGGGTGACGGCCGGACCGTCCACGCCGTCTCGCCCGCCATGACGGTGATGGCGTCCCGGCCGCCCTCCCCCGCCAGGTGGCCGCCCTTCAGCTGCGAGAACTCGTCCGGCCAGTGCACCGAGTCGTACGCGAGGAACCGCTTAAGCACCTCGTCGGCGCCGTCGACGGCCAGGTCGTCTGGCACAGGCGTGACGGGCAGGCCGGCGGCTTGTTCGGCGTCGATGCGGTGGATGACGGTCTCCTGCGCCATCCGGCGGATCCAGAAGGCGACGGTCTGGTCCGGGTCGTACCAGGTCGGCGTCGGGTCGGCGGGCGCGTGCTCGGCGAAAGCTTCCGTCAGTTCGCCGTACGCCCGGCGCAGGAGCGGGAGCGGCGGCTCTTCGGCCAGGCCTGCCGGTGGCCACGACTGCGGCCACAGTCCGGTCCGCATGATGGTCACCTTGTGCAGATAGACCACGGCGACGTGGGAGACGAGGTCGGCCATGGTCCAGCCGGGGCAGGCCGGCACCGGCACGACCGGTTCGGCGGCGTCGGCGGCGTCCCGCAGGTGGGCGTAGTCAGATGCCAGGTGGTCGAGGAACGCCGCATCATCCATGCCCGTACTTTGCCACGACCCGCCGGCCCGCCCGATCCGGGAGGCGGGGCCCGAGGGTGATACCACCGCGCGTTCGGCATAAGAAAAAATGGTCAGATGAGCAGCACGGCGGCGCCTGACTGGCTGGCCGGGATCGTCCCGCCGTGGCTGGCCGAGGTCGTGCGCCCCAAGCCGGCGCCGTTGCCCTGGCCAGACATGATCCGCGCGGCGCTGGCCATCTGCGTGCCGCTCTCGGTGGCCTTCGCCATCGGCAGGGGCACGCTCGGGGTGCTGCCGGCCATGGGCGGGCTGCTGGGCACGATCGCCGACACCGGTGGCTCCTACGTGAGCCGGCTCAAGCGGGTCGGCTCGACCGCGATACTCGGCGGTGCGGTGGGGCTCGCGATCGGGGCGGTGATCCACGGGCACGGGTGGATCGCCGTGCTGGCGCTCGTCGTGGTCGCCGGGGTGTCCGGCGTGGTGAGCGCGCTGGGCGACATCGGCTCCGCGACCGGGTTGCAACTGCTCGTCTACGCCGCGCTCGGCATCGGGCCGGTAGGTGCGCAGCGGCCGGCCTGGCATACGGCCGTCGAATTCGTGGTCGGAGCCGCCTGGGCGTTCATCCTGATCGTGCCCGGGTGGCTGCTTTCGCCGCACGGCAAGGAGCAGCGCGACGTCGCGGCGGTGTATATGGCGCTGGCGGCCGGGTTGCGTGCGACGGGAGACGGATTCGCCAGCGCGCGGCTGGCCGCGACGGCCGCGCTCAATACCGCGTACGACACGCTACTGCGGGGCAGGTCGAGGGCCGCGGGCCGGAGCCGTGCGGCGATGCGCCTGATCGCGGTGCTGAACGCGAGCCACCAGATGGCCGAGGCGGTCACGGCTCTTGCCTTGGCGGGGACGGCCACGCCGCCTGAGGTCATCGCCACCGTGGAGGCGCTGGCTTCGTCGATCAGGTCTGGGGACCCTCCCCCGGTAATCCCTCCGGTTTGGGATGGCAGCCCGGGCGCGCTCGAGCTGCGCGACGCCATGGTCGGCGCGGCGCGGGTGCTGTCCAGCGGCTGGATGCCGGAGCGCCGGGCGCGGCCGCGACGGTCCGTACGGGCTTATCTGGGTTCGCTCGCCCGGCGCTGCTTTGCGGCTTTCGACCGGCTGGCGGACTCGTTCGGCGGGGGGACGCTCAACCGCTTGTTCACGGTGCGGCTGATGATCTGCATCGGCGTGGCCGGAGTGGTCACCGAGGTGCTGCCGTTGCAGCGGTCGTACTGGGTGCCGTTGACCGTCGCCCTGGTGCTCAAGCCGGACTACGGCTCGGTGTTCGCGCGGGCACTGCAGCGGGGCATCGGCACGATCGTCGGGGCGGTTGCGGGCGCAGTGTTGCTCGCGCTGGTGCACGGGACGTGGCTGCTGCTTCCGTTCGGCGTGCTGGCCGCGCTGCTGCCTTATGGGCGGGCTAGGAACTACGGGCTGCTGGCGACGTTCTTGACTCCGCTGGTGGTGGTGCTGATCGACCTGCTCAGCCCGACGGGCTGGCGGCTCGCCGAGGAGAGACTGATCGACACGCTGATCGGGTGCGCGATCGCCTTGGTCATCGGTTACGCGCCCTGGCCGATGAGCTGGTATGCGCACCTGCCGCGGGAGTTCGGTGCGGCGGCGCTTGACGTGTCGCGGTATCTGGAGGAGGCGCTGACGGTTCCTGTCGTGCCGGGGCCTGGGGGCTCGGGGGCCTCCGGAGGGTCGGGAGTGAACCCGGGGCGGAGGGGCCGGCAGGTTCCTGTCCATTCCGGGATGCGGCGGTCGACGTACCGGGCCCTGGCCGATGTACGCACGGAGTTCCAGCGGACCCTGGCCGAGCCGCCCTCGATCAGCCGCCGCGCCGCGGCGTGGTGGCCCGCGCTGGTCGGCCTCGAGCGGGTCACGGACGCCGTCACCGCGACCGCGCTCGAGGTCAGGCGCAGCGGGGCCAGCGTCCCGCCGACTGGGGTGCACGAGCTGGCCGAGGCGCTCCGCGCGGTGAGCCAGGCGGCCGAGACGGGAACGGGGCTTGGTCAGTCTCCGCCGTTGCCCGATGATGAGACGCTCAAGCCGGTAACCGAAGCCGTTCGGTCCCTGCTGGGGGTGCTGGGCGGCGGCGGGCATGACGGTGGACGCGCGGCCGAGCCCGCGGGCTAGGGCAGCACGCGGGACTGTTCCGCCGTCGAGGTCCTCCGTGGTCGGGCTGGCGGGATTTGAACCCGCGGCCTCGTGCATCCCAAATTGGATCTGGGCCCGAAGCGGGCAACCTTAATTTTGGTAAAATAGCAGTTCAGAGGGCATTTTCTGTTAGGGAGTGCACTCTAGTGGAGAGGAGTGCAGGACTCTCTGGCTGACTTGAAATCTAACGAGAGATGATGCCATGGCCTACGTCAACAAGCGTTCAGGGAAGAACGGGACGGAGCGTTTCACGGGTCTCTACCGGGCCGCGGACGGAGCGTACAAGAGCGCAGGAACGTTTGACACGGAGGCGCGCGCCCTAGAGGTAGCAGAGGCCGCCGAGCGGCACGCGCGCCTGCTGCTGGCCGAGACGAGCCCGGCCGACAAGGCGACCGTGACGCTCGCGGTGTACATGGAGACGTTCCTTGGCTCCCACGACATCGAGGCGAACAGCAAGGAGACCTACCCCCGGCACCTGTCCCGGCATGTCGTCTCCTACATCGGCAAACAACGGGTCGCCGAGGTCTCCCGGGAGACGATCCATCGCTTGCTCACCGTGGTGCTGAAGGAGGAAGGCGCCAGCCAGACGACGATCCTGCACACCCGGACGGCCTTGTCGTCGATGATGCAGATGGCCTGGGACAACGGCTACAGAAAGGACAACCCGGTCCGGGGGATAAGGCTCAAGGGCATCCCGGCGAAACCGATAATCTTGGCCACCAAGGATCAGTTCCTCCGCGTCTACAAGACGCTTCCATCCCAGCCTGCCAAGCTACTCGCTCGCCTCGGGGTCTCTACGGGCACGCGACTGTGCAAACTGATCTCGTTCATTCCAGACGACTTCGACTTCGACGCGGACATGCTCGACGTTCGCAGGTCGACCGTAGAGGTGACCTCCAGATACCACCCCACCGGGGACCGGTTCCTCACCCGGGAGTACACGCAGAACGGCGAGCACCGACGATTCAGGATCGACCATGCGGTTTCCCTGATGGTGCAAGAGCACATCGCAGAAACGGGATCGGGCCCCGCCAGGTGATCTTCCCGGTCCGCCTGTTCGCCTCGACCGAGGCGGCGGGCCGAGCCCGGCTTACCGAAGATGAGATCGACGCCCTGGGCTTCACCGATGAACTGCCGAACGGCCGCCGCTACAAGCACGGCACGCTCGGCGGGTACGTGACCGCTCAGTACCGGTGCGCGGGGTGCAAGCAGTGGAGCGCGGACTACGCGCGCGACCGCAAGCGCCGCCGGACCGGCCGGTCGGCGCGGGCGTGGTCACCGGCCCGGCGGAGCGACCCGACCGAGTACCTGGACGCGGACGTCTGGCGGCGGATCTCGAACATGGCCGTTGACGAGGCCGGGCTTCCGTTCCGCTACACGCCATACCAGGTCCGTCACACGCACGCGTCGTGGCTCATCGACCAGGGTGTCGATCTCGCGCGGGTGCAGTACCGGCTCGGTCACGGCGACCTTCAGGCGACCACGCGGTACGTCAAGGTCCTCGACGAGGAAGACCCCAAGGCCGCAGAAGTCATGTCGGCGATGCTCGGGGACGTTGCCTAGACTCGGAGCCCCGGCTGTCCGTGACGCGCGATGTGGCATCCTGGAACGCTAGACTCTGGCACGCACGGGCTGTAGCGCAGTTTGGCTAGCGCGCCGCGTTTGGGTCGCGGAGGTCGCCGGTTCGAATCCGGCCAGCCCGACAAGTGTGATGTCCTGAAACTAGGCACGGCCAGCCCGACAAGCGAGGGCTGTGAGAGATCCCTGGCGCGCCGTCCGGGGCGGCAGGGCGGCGGGGCTTTATCGGAGATAATGTGCATTAGTCAGGTCCCGCCACAGGTGGTGTTCCCGTAGGAGAGGCAGCGTGTTATCAGGGATAATGGGTCATTACCTCTGGTAACGTGCCCGCTTCCCCGTTCGCATCGTTCTCCGCCCGCCACTTGCTGACCCATTCCAGCACGGCACTACGGCTGAGCTGCCAGCTTGCCCGGCCCGGCTGGTTGGGCAACTTCGCCACGATGTGTCCTCTGTGAATGCCAGGAGCATCGGCGTAGGGACTCCGCCCGGCATTACCCCGGCATCGTCGATAGTGCCAGGAGTCCCAAGCCGAGAGCGTTGTTCAGGATGAGCGCGCCGGTCGCCAGCGGGCCGTTGCCTGCGTATCCCCACGTCAGCCCACGATGGTCTGGGTCGTCCGGATGCTCCGGGTAATGGGTGAATGTCCGCCAGGAGTCGCCGGGCTCGGTGATGGTCACCTGACCGAGCGGGTTTCCCTCATCTTCCTGGCCCCTCTCGCGGCTTGCCGCTATACGTCACAGGAACCGAGGCGTCCCATTTCCCGGCCGGAGATTCCTGGCCCGGCCACCCGCAAGCATTCTTACGCGCGTGCGGGCTAGGTGGTGTATCTCTGCGGTGATGGACCGTTGGAGACGCTGGCGCCCGCGCAGGCCCGTGGGCGGCGCGCGGCGCGCCGGGGTGAGGGCACTTGGCGTGCTCGTGGTGACGGCCGCGCTAGCCGTACTGCTGGCGGTCTTGTCTCACCTGGCGTGGCCGCCGGTGGTGGTAGCGATCCTAGGCACCATGCCGACCCTGTACCTAGCCTGGGCCGCACTGCCAGGCGCCATAAAGAAACCGGTGCATGGGCAGCCAGTGCGGCGGTGGGATCCGGTAGAGCTGGGCGTGCATCAGGTGACCCGCGACGGGCGCATGCCGACGTATATCCGCCGGCCGCACGATGAGCTGTTGCGGGCCGTGCTGGACCCGGCCGTGCCAGCCAGTCGGCTGGTAGTGGTCCGCGGCGGGTCCTCGACAGGCAAGACCCGCGCCGCCTACGAGGCGGTTGCGGACCGGCTTGCGGACTTGCGAGTGGATTACCCGCTGGACCCCGCCGCGCTCAAGGAGCGGCTGGATGCCGGGATCCCGCCCGGCACGGTGCTGTGGCTGGGCGAGCTGCGCCAGTACGCCGACGCCGACGGCGGCGCGGCGGTGCTGGGCCGCCTGGCCGACCTGCTCGAGGGTGAGGGCCGCCTGGTCATCACCACCATGTGGCCCGAGCAGTGGAACGCTTATACCGTCGCTGCGCGCGCCGGGTCCGGCGCCGCCGATCCGGCCGGGACGGCCGGGCGGCTGCTGGAGCGGCTGCCCGAGCTCACCAACAGGGACCCTGCCAGTATTGATCGCGCCCGCGGCGGGGTCATCGACGTCCCGGACCAGTTCGCCGACGCCGACCTGGACGCCGCGGCCCGCACCGGTGACCCGATGCTGGCCGAAGCGTCAGCGGCGGCCGCCGGAGCCGGGCAGGACGGGCAGGTCACCCAGTACCTGGCCGGAGTCCCTGACCTGCTGCGCCGCTATGATGGCCCGGGCGGTGACCCCTACGGCCAGGCGGTCATCACCGCGGCGATGGACGCCACCCGGCTCGGCTACGCCAGCCCGCTGCCCGCCGCGCTCGTCCAGGACGCCGCGGTCGGGTACCTGACCGGCCCGCAGCGCACCAAGGATATCGCCAGCTGGCGCGACACCGCGCTGGCCTGGGCCACCGGAGAACTAAAGGGAGCGGTGCGGGCCCTGCAGCCAGTCCCGCCCGCAGCAGGCACCGGCGTGGTTGGCTACCAGGTCGCCGACTACCTCGACCAGTACGGCCGCCGGACCCGCCAGGAGCAGCTCGGTCCTGCCTCGCTGTGGGACGCCCTCACTGCCCACGCCGCTAGCGTCAGCGACCTGACCCGCCTCGGGAAGGCCGCACGAGGCTGCGGCCTGTACCGCCACGCCGCAGCCCTGTGGACAACAGCGGCAACCTTGGGCAGCGCCAACGCCGCATGCCAGCTCATCACCCACCTCCGGCAGGTCAGCCCAGCCGATACCACCCGCGCCGCCCGATGGGCCGTCGGCCAGGCTAGCCTCGACGACCCGTGGGCCGTCGCCGCGCTGCTGGGGGCGTTGCGCGAGGCCGGGGCCGGCGACGCGGTCACCGCCCTGGCCACCCGGGCCGCCGCCCGCGCCAGCCTCGACCGCCCTGGTGCCGTCGCCGCGCTGCTGGGGGAGCTGCGCGAGGCCGGGGCCGGCGACGCGGTCACCGCCCTGCTGGCCCGCGACCCCGCTGCCCGCGCCAGCCTCGACCGCCCTGGTGCCGTCGCCGCGCTGCTGCGGGAGCTGCGCGAGGCCGGGGCCGGCGACGCGGTCACCGCCCTGGCCACCCGGGCCGCCGCCCGCGCCAGCCTCGACGACCCGCGGGCCGTCGCCGCGCTGCTGCGGGAGCTGCGCGAGGCCGGGGCCGGCGACGCGGTCACCGCCCTGGCCACCCGGGCCGCTAACGCGGGTATGTTCGGTCTTTT
>Ga0335074_10014767_pt1 | contig 10952 bp, 12 predicted proteins | sample Lox_Sample_23_FD_206715 | JGI IMG/M metagenome (GOLD analysis project Ga0335074, IMG submission 206715) | Soil microbial communities from Loxahatchee National Wildlife Refuge, Florida, United States - Lox_Sample_2.3 | ecosystem: Environmental > Terrestrial > Soil > Wetlands | place: USA... | reverse complement strand
CGTCATGCCCCGGTCACCGGGGCCGCTCCCGTCGCACGTGCAACCAGCTCCTCGTATCCGCCATCCGGCGCGACCTCGGTCCCGATGCGAAAGGCCGTCAGCGCTCCGTGGTCATCGCTTCCGCCTGAGGCCACTATCCCCAGCGAGCGGGCGAGATCGGTGAGACGGCCCCGTTCCCGTTGATTGTGTTGTGGGTGGTTGACCTCGACTCCGGTGAGACCGGCGCTCGCGAGGTCAGCGATGACTGCATCGGGTACCTGCCAGCCTCTGGCCGCGCCCCTGGGATGGGCCAGCACGGTGACGCCGCCAGCCTGGCGCACGAGCCGGATGGCCTTGGCCGGATCGAGGGCGTACCTGGTCACGTGAGCCCGGCCGCCGGGTCCTATCCACTCCGGAGTGAACGCCTCGTCGATGCTCGACACCACTCCGGCGTCGATCATGGCCCTGGCGATATGCGGCCTGCCAACCACGCCGCCGGCGGCGATCTCGCTGACCTGCTCCCAGCTGATGGGAACGCCGAGCTCTGCCAGCTTGTCGACCATCGCGCGGGCGCGGTACAGCCTGCTTTCTCTCAGTTCGGCCATCTCACCCGCCAGCTCGTCACTCCCAGGGTCGAAGAGGTAGGCCAGCAGGTGGACGCTGTGGCCTTCGATCCGGCAGGACAGCTCAGCGCCCGGCACGAGCGTCAGCCCGGCGGGCAGCGCGCCGGCCGTCGCGCGAATGCCGGCCACGGTGTCGTGGTCGGTGAGCGCAATGACATCGAGGCCGGCCTCGGACGCACGGCGGACGACGGCAGCCGGCGGCTCAGTCCCGTCCGACGCGCTGCTGTGGCTATGGAGATCGGCGCGCACCCTCGGGAGACTAGCCGGGTAGCTGCGGCGACGGCGCACCGTATGGCAGGTCAAGCTCCTGGCCGGGGTCACGCAGGTCCCGTAGCTCCATGGCGTCGATCATCAGCATTCCGGCTGTCTGCGGCCACAGCACGACCCAGAGCCAGCTGCCGCTGACCTCCCCGGCGAAAGCGGCCCGGTCTGCCGTGTCGACGTTCCATAGCGGGAACTCGTGATGACCGAACTCCACCACCGCGGCAGGCGGCCCGGCGGCGAACTGAATTCCAGGGTCAGGCCCGTCCAGCCCGGCGAACCTGGCGCCGAGACCTACGCCTGGTTCCTCCGAGACGAGCATCATCTCGGCCGGACCGCCGATCGGGTTCGGGCCTGACAGTGCGACCGAGCAGCCTCGGGTGCCGGTGCGCTCGTCCCCGGCCGCTGCAAAGCCAGTCACCAGCCAGCCCTGTGGCAATGGCCACGGCACCCAGACCGGCACCTCAGCGCCGCGCAGGACCCCGTCCAGACCGTCCTGGGAGGGGCTTAGTCCTGACCGGAGCGGATACACGTCACCGTGCCGCTGGCAGTGGTACGCACTCGACCACACGCTTGGCTCACGCACGGCACTGTCGCAGCGAGGGCAGCTGAGTGCGAGTGTCATGTCACTCAGCGTTATCCCCTGGATCGTCTCCGTCAAATACCTACCCGTGGGTAGCTATCAGATTTGCGCATAATGAGTACATGACACCGGGCGCGGGGCCACGAGCGGGAACGACCCGCCAGAACCCCCCGGTCGAGTGCGTCGGCGCGGTCATCAGGGATCAGTCAGGGCGCATGCTTCTGATCCTCCGCGGGCACGAGCCGAGCAAGGGCCTGTGGTCGATTCCTGGCGGCCGCATCGAGCCCGGCGAGACCGACGAGCAGGCCGTCATCCGTGAGGTGGCCGAGGAGACCGGGCTCCGGGTTACCTGCGGGCGGCTGCTTGGGACGGCCGAACTGCCCGGCCTGGCCGGCCTGGCCGGAACGACGGTCGTCGTGCGCGACTACCTGGCCGAGCTGGCAGCCGGATCCGCGGAGCTGCCGGTCGCCGGGGACGACGCCGCCGACGTGCGCTGGGTGACCGACGCGCAGGCACTGGAGATGGACGACCGAGGCGAGCTGACCAGCGGACTGCTGGGCACGCTGCGGTCCTGGCTCTAAGGCCCGGTCAGGCCGCCGCGGCGGCCGACAGCAGAACCGTTCGCGCGGCAATCGCCGAGCCGCGCGCCCCGGCCATATCGAGCTCGGGCACCAGCGCGATGGACGAGACAAGCGCCTGCTCCGCCCGTAGCTCGGTGTGCTCGGTCACCGTGGCCAGGAACCAGTCCCGGAACTGCGGAGCGGCGTCGACCACACCGCCGCCGAGCAGGTAAACGTGCGGATCGGTGAAGTTCGCGGCGATCGTCAGCAGCCGACCGATCGCCATCGCCTGCTGCTCGAAGATCTTCAGGGCCATCGGGTCGCCCGCCTCGCCGTAGCGACGGACGAGCTTGGCGGCTACGCCGGCGGGCTCGGACGCCAGGTCGTGGCCGGGGAACTGAGTCAGCCAGTACGGCAGCAGGTTCTTCTCGATCCCGGTCAGCGATGCCACGCTCTCGGCGTCGCCCGCCAGCCCGCAGTTGCAGACCGGCGTCGGCTGGCCAGGGGCAAGCAGCCCCTCCATCGGCACCCAGATATGCCCGAGCTCGCCGGCCATCCCGGCCGCGCCGCGGACAACCTGTCCGCTCTCCACCACGCCGCCGCCGAGCCCGGTCCCGACGATGACCGCGACCGATGACCTGGTCATCGCCAGTTCCGGCCCGAAGTGCTGGTGGTGTGCGTACAGGGCGGCTGCGTTCGCGTCATTGTTGAACACCACAGGCACGCCGAGCCTCCGCTCAAGCGCGCTCCTGACGTCGAACCCGCACCATTCGTCGTTGGCGAAGTTGGTCGCGCCCCTGGACGAGAGCACGCCCTCTGCCGTGACCGGACCGGGGGTGTCGAGCCCGACCGTGCGCAGGGCCGTGCGCGGGGTGCCAGTGACATCCAGCACGTCGTCCAGCGCCCGGGCGAGCGCCTCAATCGCCTTGTCCGGTCCCTGCCGGACACAGCTGGGGGACTCCGCCATCTCCTCGACCAGGAACCGGCCCGAAGACTCCAGCAAAGTCGCGTTGATCGTGGTGCCGCCGACGTCAAGCCCGGCCACAACCCACCCCGTCGAATCCAGCATCGCCCGCCTCAAACTCCGCACGTCCAAACCAGTCATCCCAGCTTGGCAGGCCACGGCGATTCGCGCCATATCGGACTGAACGCCGCGAGCCGGAACCGCTCAGCTGCCGGCCGCGGATGCTGGATCGCCGACCGGGCCCGGCCGGTCCGCGGTGACGTAGTCAGCCACTGCCACGGCCAGGACGACGGTGGCCGAGCACGCGCTCAGCGCCAGGGCGCTCACGTGCGGCGCGGCGAGGCCGAGCAGGCCGAGCGCCACCAGCGCGAGCGCGCGCGGCCAGTTCAGCCGCTTCCACACCGCGAGCTTGAAGGCCAGGTGACCAGTGATGAACAGGCCCGTCCCGCCGAGGATGAGCCACGCGGTGGCGGGCACGCCGGCCAGTCCGGGCCCCGTCAGCACCAGGTCGTCCGCGGCCGCGATCACGATGATCCCGGCCACCATGAGCGGGTGGATGAAGTGATAGGCCGACCGGCCGAGGCGACCGGGATCAGCGGAGGCAGCGATCAGCTGCGCCGCGTCCTCAGCGCTGCGGTCGAAGTACAGCCACCACAGGGCCGCGCTTCCGACGAAGGCGACCAGGAATGCCGCCGCCGCCGGCCCGTCGTGCGTGCGCGACTGCCCGAGCAGCCCTGCTAGCGTCGCGCCGGTCACGAGCAGCGACTCACCGAGCGCGATCAGGATGAATGCCTGGCACCGCTCGGCGAAGTGGCCGCCCTCGATGTTCCAGTCCCTGGTCGGCGTGGCACCGAGCCCGGGCGTGTAGAAACCGACGGCGCCACCCAGCAGGTCGATGCTGACAGCTGCGAGCCAGAGCAGCGCACGGGCCAGAACATCTGTCGTCACTCCGCCGAGCACGGCCAGCGTGCCGCTGACACAGCACCAGACCAGAATCCGCTGAAAGTTGGTGCCCAGCGGCTGCCCGCGCAGCGCCCAGACCGCGAACGTGCTGCGGCCGATCTGCATGACCGCGTAGCCGCCGCCAACCAGCAGGCCGGTGCTAGTGAAGGCGAGCGGCAGCGCCGCCGACATCGTGAGGCTGATCAGCGCGAGGGCAAGCAGCAGCAGCCGGACCGGGATCCGCTCGGGGTCGAGCCAGTTCGTCACCCAGGTCGTGTACGCCCAGAGCTGCCAGACCATCGCCAGCAGCACCGCCGCCCGGGCGGCCCCCGCCAGGGTCGGGTGATCCAGCAGGTAGTGCGACAGCTGGGTGACGGCGAAAACATAAACGAGGTCGAAGAACAGCTCGATATTCGTCACCCGCTGCCGGCCCTCGCCGCGTTCGCGCGTCAGCACGCGGCGCCCCTCCGGTTCGCTCACTGGGGCGGCTCGAACCGCCGGGTCCTGACGAGGCCGCCCGCACGCCCGCGCGCCGCGGTCACCAGCGCGAGCTTGCGCGAGGCCTCGTCGACCATCTCGCCGTCAAGCAGCGCGGCGCCACGTCCCTGCACGGACGTGTAGTACTCGTACGCCTCGATGATCAGCTCCGCCCGGTCGTACTCCGCCTGCGACGGTGAGAACTCCGCATTCGCCACCTCCACCTGGCCCGGATGCAGCACCCACTTGCCGTCGAATCCGATCGCCGCCGCGCTGGCCGCGCTGGCCGCCAGCCCGTCGAGATCCCTGATCGCGGCGAACGGGCCGTCGATCGCCTGCAGGCCACGCGCCCGCGCGGCCACCAGGATGCGCAGGTGCGCGTAGTGGAAGGCGTCTCCGCCGGCGTAGCCGGCCGGGGGCATGCCCACGGTCAGCGAGCGCATCCCAAGGCTGGCCATGAAGTCCGCCGGGCCGAAGATCAGCGCCTCCAGCCTGGGTGACGCCGCCGCGATGGCATCCACCGCGGCAAGGCCGGCCGCGTCCTCGATCTGCGCCTCGATCGCGATCCCGCCGGGCGCAAGCCCGGTCGCCCGCTCGAGCTGAGTCAGCAGCAGATCCAGCCAGCTGACGTCCTGCGGCCCGGTGACCTTCGGCAGGATGATCGAGTCCAGCGCCTGCCCGGCCTGCTCGACGACCGCGATCACGTCCCGGTACGCCCAGCCGGTCGTCACGTCGTTGACCCGGACAGCCCGGACCTTGCCGTCCCAGCCGCCCGCGCACAGCGCGGCCACCGCAGCGGCCCGGCCCTGCTCCTTCTCCGCGGGCGCCACCGCGTCCTCGAGATCGAGGAAGACCTCGTCGACCGCGAGCTCGCGTGCCCTGGCGATGAATCTCGGGTTGCTGGCAGGCACCGCCAGCGTCGTCCGCCTGGGCCGGTACGCGCGAGCCGTCACGGCGCCTGAGCATACTCACTCACGGCTCGCAGGCTCCCGGCCGCGTGCTTTCCCGGTCCGGGCAAAACCCATCACCAGCACGGGAACGGGGCCCTCTCCCGCCCGGCAGTTCGCACGCTCGAGCCGAACCCGATCCGCCCTGCCTGCGACTCACCCCGTCGGGCACAGGTGACTCCGCCGTACGATGGGGCCATGTCCACAGATTCAGTGCCAGCGGGTTCCGGCGTGGTCCTGCCCACCCCCGAGCAGGTAGCCAGGGCGCTCTCGGCGGTCAACGACCCGGAGATTCACCGCCCCATCACTGAGCTGGGAATGGTCAAGAGCATTGAGATCACGCCCGGCGGTGTCGTCGAAGTCGGTGTGTTCCTGACGGTCTCCGGCTGCCCGCTCCGTGACACGATCACCAGGGAGGTCACGGCCGCAGTCGGCAAGCTGCCCGGCGTCACGGCTGTCCGCGTCGACCTGGACGTGATGAGCGAAGAGCAGCGCCGGGAACTGCAGACCAAGCTTCGCGGCGGCCAGCCGGAGAAGGAGATCCCGTTCGCCAAGCCGGGCTCGCTGACCAAGGTCTACGCGATCGCCAGCGGCAAGGGCGGAGTCGGCAAGTCCTCGGTCACCGTGAATCTGGCTGTGGCGCTCGCCGCTCTCGGCCAGAAGGTCGGACTGCTCGACGCGGACATCTACGGCCATTCCGTGCCGCGAATGCTCGGCGTCACCGACCGGCCCACCAAGGTCGAGGACATGATCATGCCGCCGACGGCGCACGGAGTCCGCGCCATCTCGAGCGGCATGCTGAAGCGAGGCAACGAGCCGCTGCCCATGCGCGGGCCGATCCTGCACAAGCTGCTAACCGACTTCCTCACCAGCGTCTACTGGGGCGACCTGGACGTCCTGCTGCTGGACCTGCCGCCGGGCACTGGCGACGTGGCGATCTCGACCGCGCACCTGATTCCGGGCAGCGAGCTGCTGGTCGTGACGACGCCGCAGCTGGCCTCCGCCGAGGTAGCCGAGCGGGCCGGATCGCTCGCCGCCCAGCTGCGCCAGCGCGTGGTCGGAGTCGTCGAGAACATGTCCTACCTGCCCTGCCCGCACTGCGGCGAGCGGGTCGACGTGTTCGGCTCCGGCGGCGGTGCCGCCGTCGCCGATGTCCTGACCCGGCTGACCGGGGCCACCGTGCCGCTGCTCGGCGAAGTGCCGATCGACACCAGGCTGCGCGAGGCGGGCGACAACGGCATGCCGCTGGTCCTGTCCGACCCGGACGCGCCGGCGTCGCAGCAACTCCGGAAGATCGCCGAGCATCTGGCTGGCCGGTCGAGGAGCCTGGCAGGCCGTCAGCTCGGCCTTAGCCCGGTCTAACCCGGCCCCATCGGGCGCGAGAAGCGGACTGCCTGCCCTTGGCGGGCAGCAATCAGTGCGTCACGCCCCTCCGATCAGTGCGTCACGCCCTTCGAGTCAGGTCGCGTCGGCATCGTACGGCGGGCTCTCGCCCGGAGCTAGCATCACCCGCGGCGGTGTCCGGCTGGCCAGCGTGGTCCCGTGGTTGCCGTTGCCACCGGAGCCGTTACCGTTGCCGTTTCCGCCGTCGGCCATCTTGCCGAGCAGGGCCCCGTCCCCGGTCACCTCGTCGATCAGGTGCTTGCGAACGAAGTGCTTGGGGTTCAGGTCTGCGATGTCGAACTGGCTGAACTCCGGGCCGAGGTTGTCCTGCAGCTCAGTCTTGGCCCCTTCGGCCAGCTTGCGCAGTTCACGCAGGCCTCTGCCTACCTGTGCGGCCATGCCGGGGAGCCGCTCAGGCCCGAATACGACGAGGGCGACCAGTGCAAGTACCGCGAGCTTCCAAAAGTCCAGATCGAACACGTGCAGGCTCCCGGCAGCTAGGACAGCGCGGGCATGGACCCGCGCCACTAGCCTAGCCCGTGACCAGGTGTTGCCAGAATCCCTGGCTGACGGCCGATTCCGTGCGCGGACGCTGGGTGACGGGAGTTGATCCTGGCTTCGCGGCAGCCTGGCAGCTCAGGATCTGGCCGAGCCAAGCGTGATCTGCGTGCGTCCGGTCCGGCCCTGCCGCACGAACGTCACGCCGACCCTCGAGCCCGGCGGCAGTGACCGGATCGCGTCCAGCAGCGAGTAGGCGTTCGTGACCGGCAGGCCGCCGAGCCGGAGGATGACATCGCCAGGCCGGAGCCCAGCACGCGCCGCGGGACCGCCGGGCACGACGGCCCGGCCGCGCCTGGCTCCGCCCGTCATGATCTGCGCACCGGAGCCGGCGTACCGCGGATTCAGCGTCGCGCCGATGACGGAGTGGGTCGCGTAGCCGGTCCGGATCAGCTGGACAATGACGCGGCGCGCCTGGTCCACCGGGATGGCGAAGCCAAGGCCGATGCTGCCGCCCTGCGTCCCGGTCAGCGGGTCAGTGCCAAGCGTGTCGAGGGCCGCGTCGATGCCAATGACCTGCCCGTGCGCATTCACCAGCGGTCCGCCGGAGTTCCCCGGATTGATCGGCGCGTCGGTCTGGATGGCATCGAAGAACACCTGCGACGCCGGAGCCCCACCGGCACTCGGCTGCACTGGCCTGTTGACCGCGCTGACGATGCCGCTCGTCACCGTATCGGCCAGCCCTAGCGGCGAGCCGATCGCGATCACCGGGTCGCCGACATCGACATCCGCGGAGTTGCCGAGCGGCAGCGCGGGGAGGCCGGTCACCGGCGTCCTGATCACGGCGATGTCGGAGTAAGGATCGCGGCCGACCATCTCACCCGGCGCGGAGCCGCCGTTGCTGAAGTACACCCGGATCGAGGCATCGGGGGCCATGCCGTCCAGCGTCACGACGTGGTTGTCGGTGACGATGAATCCGCCGTTGATGATGAAGCCGGATCCGGTGCCCTCGCCGCCGGCCACCTTGATCATGACGACGGCGGGCATGTCCCGTGCTGCAATGCCGGCGATCGAGCCGGCCGGCCGGCTAGCCAGGCCGGGCTTTGCCAGGCCCAGGCTGTAGCTGCGATCGAGCTGGCTTGTCATCCGGTCTGCGGTCACGACGGCGCCCGCGATCCCGCCGGCCACTGCGCAGCTCAGCGCCAGCCCCGCGGCGCCAGCCAGCCGCCAGCGCGCCGGCCCGGATCGGCCGCCGTCCCCGCCTTGCCGGGCCCTGTGCCCGTCACGGCCGCGGATGCGATCACCCCGGCTGCGATCACCCCGGCTGCGATCACCCCGGCTGCGATCGCCGCAGACGCCGGCGGCGCGGATGCGGGCGTCGCGGGCGGGGCCAGCGCGGACAGGGGCGTCGCGGGCGGGGCCAGCGCGGACAGGGGCGTCGCGGACAGGGCCAGCGCGGACGGGGCCAGCGCGGACGGGGCCAGCGCCGGCTGCCGCCACACGATCGCAGGCAAGGTCCGCCTGGTTACTTGTCCCGGCTCCGGCGAACCAGTCGAATCCCACTGAGCCGCTCGTCTCCCCGCTCGCACTGGGCAGGACCAGCCTGTCCGCTCCAGTCCTGCCCGCAGGCGGGCGAAATTAGGCATGCCGTCGCGAGAGGGCTTGACCAGTGGGAGTGCTGGAGAGTCCTACCGGCCGCTACGCCGGAAGTATCTGCGATGAGCGATGCCTAGCAGCCCGGTCTGAGGCCGCCGTTAGCGGTGCGCGAGAGCGCCGGACCCGTACGTGTCCAGCACCGACGGGTGCGGCTGGGGCCGGCGAGCGGGGGCGAGGCCGTTCATGACCTCGTGCGGGACGACCATGACGTCGACGGACGGCGGGACCGGAGCGGCGGGAGCATTCGGCTGCGGCTCGCCGCCAGCGATGAATGCCGCTGTGCCCAGGCCCGCCATGAAGATGGCCAGGGATCCTGCCAGGAAGTACTTCCCGGCTCGCTGCTCGGACTTGCCACCCCGAGCGGGGAACTGCCACTGCTGCGCCGGGTCATCCGGCCAGCCGGGATCGGATGGCGCCGCCGCGCCATCGTGCCGCGGCTGGTCTGGGCCAAGCTGGCTCAGCTGCTCCATCAGGCGTCCGGTCAGCCCGGCGAGCGCCGCGCCTACCGCAGCCTCGCCGAGAGCGTTCATCCGCCGCTTGAGCATGCGCAGGGCCGCGACCTCCTGCTGGCAGGCGGCGCACCGGCTGATGTGAATAAGCACCCGGTCCCGCTCAGACGGATCGAGTTCGGCGTCGATCAGCGCGGACAGCTGCTGCCGCGGGTGAGTCACGTCTGACCGCCCTGGGCAACAGGCACGTCGATCTTCAGCCGCGGCTGTGGCACATGCTGGCGCCGCGGACGGCGATGCTCAAGCGCCTGCCGGAGCTGCGCGCGTCCACGGTGAATCCGGCTGCGAACGGTGCCGAGCTTCACGCCGAGCGTATCGGCGATCTCCTCGTAGGACAGGCCCTCGATATCGCAAAGGATGACTGCGGCGCGGTACTCCGGCGCCAGCGCCATGAGCGCCGCATGAATGTCGCCGTCCAGATGACGGTCGTCGAAAGCCTGAGCCGGCGTCGGCTCCGAACCGCCGAGACGCGCCTCGGTCTCGTCCGCCAGGCCCTCGAACCTGATCCGCTGCTTGCGGCGGGCCATGTCAAGGAACAGGTTGGTAGTGATCCGGTGCAGCCAGCCTTCGAAGGTGCCGGGGACGTAGCTGTCGAGCGAGCGGAACACCCGGACGAAGACCTCCTGGGTCAGGTCTTCCGCATCATGGCTGTTGCCGGTCAGCCGGTAGGCAAGCCGGTAGACCCGAGCTGAGTGATCTCGGACGACGGCCTCCCAGCTGGGCGGAGTCCACGTCGTGGCCTCGCCAGCTAGCGCGGTCGATCCCGCCTGATCTGCCATGTCCCCCAGCGTCTCTGCCTGCACCAGCTCACGTCCTTAAGTGCCCCGCATCAAGCGAAACCACCGGCAGGCCGCCATTGTTCCGCCGCCGGGGCGCGCCCCGTCCTGGCCACGCCGCCGTTTCGTGGCCTGGTGCACCAGAAACCGGCATTTCACCTTATCCGGGCTACCACTGGCCGTCCCGCACCCGCCGTGCCCGCACCAAAGTGCCGTGTCATGCCTACCACCTGGAACGCCCGAGTTCCCGCGGCGGTTCCCGCACCTGCCACCAGCCCGCTAGGCTGCCGCCCTGAGACCGCTTCGCCCGATGGGAGGCTAGTCATGTCGATCACCGCGGGCACCCTCGCCTACATCGACGACTTCCTCCCCGAGGACGACGCTCTGGTCCGGGCCCGGCGAAATGCAGCCGAGGTCGGCGGTGCAGCACCGGTCAGCCCGCTGACCGGCGCGACGCTGCGATTCGTCGCTGCCGCCATCGGCGCACGGGCGGTCGTGGAGATCGGCACCGGCTGCGGCACGTCCGGCATCTGCCTGCTTCGCGGCATGCGGCCGGGCTCCGTCCTCACCTCGGTCGATTCTGAGCCCGAGCATCAGCGGCTGGCGCGCGCGGCGCTGGTGGCGGCGGGCTTCCCCTCCGCCCGGTACCGCCTGATCGGCGGCCTGGCTCTCGAGGTCCTGCCGAGGCTGGCCGACGGTGCTTACGACCTGGTGTTCTGTGACGCTGACCGGCTGGAAGCCAGTGAGTACCTGATCGCCGCGCTGCGACTGTTGCGGCAAGGCGGAATCGTCGT
>Ga0335074_10014765_pt1 | contig 10953 bp, 5 predicted proteins | sample Lox_Sample_23_FD_206715 | JGI IMG/M metagenome (GOLD analysis project Ga0335074, IMG submission 206715) | Soil microbial communities from Loxahatchee National Wildlife Refuge, Florida, United States - Lox_Sample_2.3 | ecosystem: Environmental > Terrestrial > Soil > Wetlands | place: USA: Florida... | reverse complement strand
AACTGCGCGTACTGTTGGAGGAAACGCGTCCCGGTATCTTCGCCTTCTGGGGCAATGACGGCACCGTCTCACACGAGGATGCCAAGACCTGTATCCGCCTCCTCGGCCAGGAAGTCTTCCCGGCGGTGCGCGAGATGGCGAAAGAGTTTGATCTCAAGAGCCCATTCGAGACAAACCAGCCCGTCAGTGTTCGGTACATGAACGGACCGCCGGAGTCCCCGCGGGTGGCCGCAGAGTAAGCTCGGATCGAGCCGTTGCCAGGGCAGTCGCGTGCTCCTGACCAGTTTGGAGCGACGGCTCTGTTCCTCGTCGGCTGCGCCGCGCAGCACTTACTTGGTGTTGCGCCGCACCGCCACGATTCCGTCCGCGGAAAGATTCACACGGAAGTGCTCGGTGCCGGGACCGGCCGGTAATCAACCGCTCTCCTAAGGCTTTGGCGCCCCGGCAGGCCGCCACAACTAAGGCTTGGAAACGAAAGATGGCTGTGGCGAAAGCGAGCCGGCCAGCCCAGGCCAGCCACGGCAAGCTAATCAAACAGCCCGAAAGGCGGTTGCGCGTAATCGGAGCTTGGCATGTAGACGCATTACGGCTCCCTCTACGCCAACCTCCAGGCGGATCCGGTGATGGATAAATCCTATTTGAGCGTTGTGGATTGAGGCCATTGCCCTACTTAAGGTGCTGCCACAAGAAAAGGGCCGCCGAACCGTGAGCCGACCGTCGCTGAAAATCACTCGCCTGGATGACGAAACGTCTCCGGGGGATAGCGCATTCGAGGTCTGGAACCCATTGACCGCCGGCTATGAGCCGAGAACTTCACTCGATGATGCCTTGTTCCGCATCGGCGAGCTTGCCGAGCAGGTCCGCCAGATGTGGGTGCGGCACGACCCTGCCCTATCGTCGTTGAAGGATACACCAGACCCTGCGGAGGATGACGAGACCGAGTGGGCCGAGTTCCGGGTCAGCGCTCAGACCAGATTGATGTACGAGACCCGGAATTTCGATCAGCGAGGTTGGCAGAGGGCGACAAGCCGAGGCGCCGCTGTTGAGACGATCTGCAACGAGGTCGGGTACGTCCCACCATGACGAAGCGGCGGCGGCTTGGTCTATGCAGCAGCCATCTCTCTCGTCGCCCGGGCCGGCAACTTCAAGACCTTGCAAAGTGAGTCAAATTAGCGTCACGCTGCTTCGTCTATGCGCCTTCTCCCCGTCTCACAATGACGTGGCGTGCTTTGGATAAACCCCTTTTTGCGACGAGTGGGATAGCGTGTATGAAGTTCCCGGCGGGCCGGTTGCCGCGCTCGCTGCATTGCCGAGTGAGACGGCTCGGACGGCGGTGTGGCGGGGAATGATGGTGCGCGTGCGTGTCGCCGCAGAGGCGAAGCGTCTTCAGGAGCCGCGTCCCCGCTTGGGGCTGCGGCCTACGCACAAACGCCGATTCTCGGTTGCCGCGTCGTGTTCGTCGAAAATGTTGTCGCACAGATCGCTCAGTGGGACCTGGAGAGATGAATGTGCCGAGGACCGTGCCGGCGAATTGGGCGGTATCACAGCAGGCTGGCCTCGATGAGAAGACCGCGGCATCCATGAGATGGCGCAGTCGTTGGGGCGACGGCCGCGAGGCTAGCGCCCACGCCCGCGCCGCCTGGTCTCCTGCTGCTCGGCGGGGCGTTCTTCCGTCCGCTGCTCGTGGCGGTGGCGGAACGCTTCAACCGCCCTCTGCAACCGCTCGCGCGCGCTGCGATGCACGGCCTCGAGTAAGGGCCGCGCCCGCTCCCAGCCGGCCGCCACCGCCCGGCGCACAGCCGGCGCTGCGCGCTCGATGCGGGCAAACGCCGTCTCCCTGTGCTGGCCGGCGCGGGCCATGGCCTCGGTCACGCGGCCATGCTCCGTCACGCGGACATGGGCGCGCTCGAACCGGCGCGGCAGATCGTCCGGCAGACCGGCGGCCTGGCGCTTCTCGTCGGCTGCCAATCCTTGGAGGAATGCGCGCGCTGCGGTCCGCCGCGCTTCCTCGCCAAGCTGCACCAGATCGAGCGCGTTGGTCTTTTCCGGCTGACGCGAGATGTTCCGCGTCCAGTTCGTCCAAATGTCGTGCTCGCGGATCGGACGCGGGTCGCCAAGCGGCCGGCGACCCTCGATCTCCCTGCGCTCCGCGCCCTCCGACGTCAGCCAATAGTCTCGCTCGCGATGCCGCGATCCCGACACGTAGCTCTTGAACCCGTCCGTTGTCTGGGAGCCGCCCGGCGTCACAAATATATGCTCGGCCGTCGTGATGCCCTGCGCGGTGTTCGTCGTCATGGCATAGCCGTAAGCGACGCGCATCCGGCCGGTCGCCTTGTCGGCCAGCGTCTCCCATTTCACGAAGCCCTCGCGGCCGTGCTCGTTTCGCAGCACCAGGCCATTGCGGCGGATGCTTGCGATTTCGAGAATCGAGCCGTTGTCGCCGATCGCGCCCTTGCGGCCGTCCGCCATGGCGGCATTGGTCCGTGCGAATAGCCGGACCTTCTCGCCTGTCGCGATCGGCATGCCGTAGTGCTCGCCGGTGTTCTTGTCGATCGCCGCGAGCGTCATCCGGTTGCGCCCTAGCTCGCCGGATTCCTGCAGGCGCTGCCGTATCGCCTCGCCGATCGCGCGCGCATCCTGATTGGTGGGCGTGCTGATCGATAGCGTGTAGGGCGGCCGACCGTTGGCTCGATCGGCGTTTGCCGTCCGCCGCTCATCCCAAAGTGCCGCGGCGCGTTTGATCGCGTCGTGGTAGCCGCCGGCGACGATCTCGGCTGTGCCGTCCTGGCGCTTCATGTCGAGCGCCTGGCCAACGGCATCGGGTCCGCCCTTGCGCAGCAAGCCGGCAATCTCGCGCGCCCGATCGTTGGTCTGGCGCATGGTGCTGTCGATCGACGGCACCTTGCCAAGCGCCTTTTCCAGCAGGCCGATCACCTGACCGGCCTCGATCGACTGGCATTGCTTCGGGTCGCCGATCGCGGCCAGGCGGAACCCGTGCCGCTCCTGGAGCCGCAACAACTCGAACATATGGCGGGTGCCGATCGTCCCTAATTCGTCAACCACTACGACGCTGCGGTTCGAGAGCTCAAGGCGCCCGCTTTGCACGCGGTTGATGAACACCGACACGGCTGCGATCGTGTCGCGCCCTCCTTTCTCGATGTCGGTATGCAGACCGGCGTCGCGCAGGTCGCGCGCCTGTCGCCATCCCAGGCTGATCCCGTGAATGTCTGCGCCTTGCTCGCGCCAGGCCGAGACAAGGGGCTTGAGCAGCGTGGTCTTGCCGGCGCCGGCCGCGCCGATCCCAACCGCGAAACGCCCGCTCATGCCGAGATGGTCGATCATCCGGCGTTGAGCCACCCCATGCTCGCCGGCGAAGGTCAGGCCGCTTGCCTCGATCCCCCGCTTGACCTGCACGGGGCTGAGCGTGCCGCGCCGATCCTCGCCGGCACGCTCCGCCAATGCGACCAGCGCACTCTCCTGCTCGACATGCGCGCGCGTGGTCAGCCTGGTCGTGGTGATCTTCAGATCGGGGTGTTCAGGATTGTCGCGCATACTCTCCACAGCGATGATCTTGGTACGCGCCGGCTCGCCGCCCTCGCCTGCGCTCCTGGTAATCCCGGCCTCGACCACCCCGCGCTCCCGCAAGCGGGCGATCACCTTGTCAACGTCGCCACCGTCCTTGATGCCCGCCGCGATCAGGCCACGCCCAGCGGCAACGCGCTCGTCCTCGCCGCTGATCACCGCGCGCCGCTCGAATTGCTCGCCCAGGACACCGGCGGCCGTGTCATAGGCGAGGTCCAGCCGGGCGGCTTCGGCCATCGGGCGAGCGGGGGTGTCGCTCTGCAAAACACTCTTGTGCTGATAGCCCCGCTCCTCCGCCTGGCGTCGCCAGCTTGCGAAGTCGCTCAAATCGTCTGCCTTGGCAGTCCGGCTCGCGAACGCACCGCCTTTCAGCAGCTTGATCCTCTCGTCGCCGGACATGCGCTCCCAATCGGCCCCGGCCGACGCGGCGTAGGCTTTGGCGTCGGCGAGCGCATCACGGGTCCGCTTGCTGAACGCCGCTCTGATCGCCTCCGGCACGGCGCTGAGCCGCGCCGCGCCGTTGGTTCGGTCCAGTTCGACGCTCGCGCCCATCCGGCGGAGATTCTGCGCCAGGTGCGCCTGGTAGATCGCGCCCCATTCGTGGATGCGGCCGTGCATCGTCAGTGTGTTCAGGGACACCACGCGCCCGCTGTCGGTGGCGATCATGTTCGGCACCGCGACGTGCGTATGGAGTTGCGGATCGCCCGCGACCTTGACCGAAACGATCTCGGTTTCCGTCCGCCCGTCCGGCGTCTGCCGAGCGATCTCAAGCGTCGGCCGTGCCGTGTAGTGGTCGAACGTGATCCACCCGACGCGGCCCTGCTCGGTGCCCTCCATGCCGCCCTTGCCCTTGCGTGCCTGGCCAATGACCTGCTCGATCTCGGCCATGGTCGCGGCAACCGCGTCCTTGTGCGCCCGGGCAAGCTGGTTGCGCTCCGCCTCCGTAGGCGCGAAGGCCCATGCCAAGGAAACTGTCTTGTCGGCGGAAAACGTGAAATCGACATAGCCGATCGGCGTTTTCGAGCGGTTCACCGCGTCGCGCCACGCGGCCGCGTCCAACGCCTTGCCGTCGGCCCGCTTGCCCTCAAGGATGTTCGCCCGTTCCGTCTCGGAGAGGCCGCGGCCGTCTTTGGCGCCGAGCGCCTTGTAGAGCCGCACACGATCTGCGTGCGGGCTCGGCTGGATTTCTCCCGGCGGCAGTGCCGTAACGCCCACTGGCGCGGCACGGCGGTCCGCCGGGGCAGTCTTCGTCTCGATCCGTGCCCGATCGGCCGGGCTCGTCGCTTCGGCCTCTGCAAGTGCCTGGCGAAGCCCGCCTGGCCCGCCCTCGCGCAAAGCGTCGGCCCAATCAGCGCCCTTCGGGCCGCCCGTGATCCCGGCCGGCGGTTCCAGATAGATCGCTGTGCCGCCGTTCGCCTCGATCAGCGAGGCCGCTTTCGCTGCCGCCCTCTGCCCGGCCTCGCCAACATCGCGGCCGTTATGGACGCGGGCATTGTCGCGATCGGCCAGCAGCGCAACCGGCGTCGAACCGTCGAACAGTCCAGCCCACGCGACCAGGCCGCCGGCGTTGTAACCGACAACGCCCGCCTGGCGCGTCGTCTGCACGACGCTCGCGACGGTCTCGAATCCTTCGCCGGCAACCCGCGCCTGATCGTGACCTCCGATCGGCACCGCATCGCCAGCCGGCGGATGCAAAAGCCAGGCGCCCGCCGCGCCCAGCATGCGCCGACCGATCTTCTCGCCGGCCGCGGTGAGATAAGTCCGCTGAACGCCGGTCAAGCGGACCGCGCCGGCGTCGTCCTGGCCGTACATCGGCGTCAGCATCACCAGAGACGCGCCGGCCGCGACCTCAGCTGCGTCGTAGTTCGGGTGCGGACGGACCAGCCGCACATGAGCCATCAGCCAGTCGGCATCGAGACCGCGCACGGTGAGATACGCGCGCGCCGTCGCCCGCATGGTGTCGGCCTCGGCAAGGCGCGCCGCGTGCTCGGTGCGCTGCCGGATCTTGTGCCCGACCGATCCGCCATAGATCGGTTCCCGTAGCTCGCCGGCGCCGGGCGTCCCCTCGGTCCACAATTTCCCGGCAGTGCTCTTGCGCAAGGCGCTGCGCCGCGCCTCTGCCTCGCACGCCGCCTTGGCCGCCTCCGGGTCGAGCGCGACGGCTTCCGCCTTCACTCCCAGCCGGCGGACCAGGCTCTTGAACCGGCCACCTTCACTCGCCGCGAAATCCGTCCACTGGCCGGTCGTCGAGTTCACCGAAACGGTCCAGCCGTCTCCCCCGCGCCAGGTCGCTTGCAGGCGCAACCGGCCGCCGCTGGCCCGGTAGGGCACGCCAGCCGCATCAAGGGCCGCTGCAACGTCGATCGCGCGCGGCTCCGCCGGCTTTTCCTCCGTTGCCGGACCGCGCGGGGGCGGCGCAGGCTCGCCGCCGCGTGCAACATCGGCGTGCCAGTCTGCCGACAACGCGGCGTCCCGGTCGTATTCGGCCGCATCCTCCATGGGGGGCGCGTCGACATCATCCGGCCAGGGCGGCGGACCGTCCGGTGCACTTCCCAACGCGGCGAGGGCTGCCGCCTCGGCGGCCAGGGCCGCATCCCGGTCCTCGTCCTCGACGCCCTGGGGTGCCGCGCCCGCTGGCTTCGTCGCCGCCGTGGACTCTGCCGACGGCAAGCCGGTGCCGTCCGCCCGCTTGCCCGCAAGCAGGTTTTCCAGCTCCTCGCGTGTTGGCAACCGCATCGGGTCAAGCCCGAAAACCTCCGCCAATGGCGCAACCGCGCGCTGATACTGCTTGCCCCTGATCTTCTCGCCGTCTGCCCGGTTGCCGGCCAGAAGCTCCGCGATCTCGTCACGGGTCAGCGGGCGGGACGTGTCGATCCCAAGTTTCGCGGCAACGGCCGCGTGCATGTCCCGGCGCGGTTCGGGAACCGTTCCTGGCCGCGCCGCATCCGCGGCGGTCGCCGCGGCGTTGTTCTCGGCAGCGTCGGTGCCCGGCTGCCACAGGCCGCCGCCAACCGTCATGCCGCGCTGGTAATACGCCGCCATGTCCTGCTCGAAATTCGGCAGGGTCATGTTCATCAGGTGGTCGGCCATCTTGCCGGCGGCAGATGTGGAAGCAGCGCCGGCGCGGAACGTCAGCATCCGCCCTCCCCCTCTATTGGAGGGCCGGCCTGCTCGCCGGTCTCGAGCGCCGAGGCGAGACCGCGCATCACGCCGGCCTCGACCTCTCCGCCAAGGCCGTCCAGCGTCGCGCCGATGCGTTCAAGGGTCGCTGTCTGGTCGCGCAGCGCGACGGCGATCTCCGCCATCGCCGCCTCAAGCGGGCTCTCTTCCTCCGATGGCGTCGCCAGCTCGATCAGCCGCGCCAGCATTTCGCTGTGCGTGTTCTGGGTCTCGATCATCAGCCGCAGCACCTGGATGATGGCATCCAGGCGATCGTCTTTCGGCGTCGGCGGCTCGGCTCCGTTCTCAGACATCTGGCGTCGCTCCTGCGCTAACCGTTAGCCACATTGCGCCTGCCAGCGCAAGCTCCATAGGTGCAATGGTCTGTAACGATTTACCGCCTTTTGATGTCCCGCAAAGTGTCACGACTATGTCCCGACCTATATGACATAATAATACCGAGGTTAGATCGAGTATGACCCGGTCATATCCCGATTTTTACGCCGAATATACGCCGAATCACTGCCGGATTTATGCCGCTTGATTGGCGACTGGGACCTGCCGCCGGTATGGTCGCGTGCCATGGACCAAGGATCGCGCCCCAATATCGACCTTGCCGATCTCCGCCTCCACATGAGCGGACACGGGGCGCGATCACCGATCGTTCAATGGATGGTCGAGAATCACGATGAGTTCGCCGCGGCCGTCGCTGTCACCGGCGTCCGCTGGGAAAAGGTGGCGGCGTATCTGGCCAAGCACGGGTTGCGCACGGCGCGGGGTGAGATCCCCAGCGGGGAAACCACGCGACGGTGCTGGACGAGGGCACGGCACCTCGTCGCCAGGCAGCGGACCAAGCAACGCCCGTCGGCGCCGGCGTCCGTACCGGCTGGTCAGCCGGGCAAGCCGGCGGGGCTCCCCTCCCCTGCCCTTCCCGCTGATCCTGCCCCGGTTGCTGCGACGGCAGATCAGCCGAAGCCCAGGTTTGAGTTCGCGAGGCTGCGAAATGAGGGCCGCGGTGTCTCCGATGCGGAACGCCGCGCGCTCGGCGATCCCACTGCACCCGCGGATCCCAACGGTCCCCGATGGAGCGGCGACAAATCACGATAGGAGATACTGCATGACGGAAGCTACCGCCTCAGACAAAAAGGCGAGCGATACTCACAGGCCCGCCGCGCCGGTGTTCCGGCCGGGTAGCTCGGCCGCAGGGTTGAAGCCGGCGGAAATCAAGCCGCTCATGACAAGCGAGCAAGCCCGCGCCGAACCTGTTGCTCAGGGCATCGATCTGTCCAATCAACCGAAAATCATCCTAGCGGCAGGCCGGGGCAAGACCGGCAAAACGCTGTTCCTACGCTGGACTGTCGAGATGGCGCAGCTTGGCGGGCGCAATGTGCTGCTGGCCGATATCGATCCAACCAACGCGACGTTCTCAACATACTTCAAGGGTGTCGCTCGGCCGGACACGTTCAATCAGGCTGCCGTCCGGGACTGGTTACAGGAGTTCATGGAGTTCGCCATTGCCGGCAAACACACCGCCATCATCGATCTCGGTGGCGGCGATACGATCCTCCGCACCATCGCGGGAGAAATGCCCGGCTTTGACGCCATGATTGAGGATGCCGGCCTGGCGATGGTGATGTTCTACCTCGTCGGTCCGCATCCGGAAGATCTCACGCCGGCGGCAACGCTCGGCGCGTTGGGCTTCAAGCCGCGCGCGCGGGCGATCGTCCTCAATGAAGGCGTCGGTCCGGTCGGGCAGACACATGACCAAGCGTTCGCGCGCGTGATCGCCGCGAACGTCTACCGCGACGAAACCGCGACCGGGGCGCTCTCGCTTTGGATGCCGCGCCTGCATGCGGCTGAGGCGGTCGAAGCGCGCACGGCAAGTTTCGTCGCCGCACGCGACGGCCATACTGAGCCGCCGCTTGGTGTGTTCAATCGGTCTCGCGTCGGTCACTGGCTCAAGGCGATGGATGAGCAATTCGCCGGCGTGAAATCATGGATGCCATGAGCGAGGCCGTCGCTCAGGCAGAAACCGAGGCCGCAATCCGCGCCGCGCAGGCGGAGTTGGATCGCGCCGAGCAACTTGCTCGACTTGATAACGACCCGACCGCGCAAACGCTTCATGCGCTGCGCGTGTTTCTCACCTCGACGGCCGCGGTGATCGCGGATCAGCGGCGCTATCTGACCGAACACCGCTTGCATATCGATCGCGATTTCAACGCGGTGCGCCAGGCGCGGGATAGCCTGGTCGATATCGCAAACCAGACGGTCAAAGCGGCAAAGGCGGAGGTCGAGGCCGCACATGCCGACGTGGCCCGCCGGGTCGCCGCCTCGATCGCCGGTTCGGCCGAACAGCGCCTTGCGGCACTGTCGCGCTGGGTCTGGTGGCGGACGCTCACTATTGGCTCGGCCCTGGCGATCGTGATCCTCGCCGTCGGTTTCGGCCTTGGCTACTGGCGCGGCAATGCGGCCGGTTATGACCAGGCCGCTACCGCGATTCAGGCGTCGGGGCCGGTTGAACGGGCGGTGCTTTCCGCGCAAGGGCCGGCGGGCCTGGATCAGTGGCATGAGCTCATGCACGACAACGGTATCCTCGATACCATGAAAACCGATTGCACGGGTGGCAACATCGCGCATCAGGACGGCCGGACCGCTTGCCACCTGTGGCTCTGGACCACGCCCTACGTCGCATCGGCGGCCCATGGGTAGCAGGATGGGCATCGATGCCGCCCGCGCGGGGGCAAGGGAGTCCGACCCGAAGTTGAAAGCGGACGATTTGAAGGCTGCCAGGGGCCATGTCGGCGGTTCAGGAAATCAAGGTCGAGGATGTTGCGCGCCGCCTTGGCGTTCCCCCGGCAAGTCGGCGTGGCCGCAATGCCCAAGGCAAAGCTGGCTGAGCAAAATCCTGCACCGGCGGACGACCCCATGGGGCGAAAGGAAGATATGCGCATTCTCAAATGCTATCGCTCGGCCCAACGATGCCACGTGCTGCTGGATCGCACAGACTTTGCGCCATCATAGGTTCACTGAAAGGCGACCCCACGCGTTTCAGACTCGAAACCGCGTAATGAAAAACCCGACTCTCGTCTCCGATCTCATCGACGAGCCTGCTCACCCCGCCACTTCACTGCAAGCGAAGCCGTGTGCATAATGGGGAAATGGCGACATACACCATAATCCCTCGTCCAGATCAGTCCGGATTTGACATCGCGATAGTCGGTGCGGATGGCACGCGACAAACCATGCTGGGTTTCAAGACCACGAACGACGCAAAGGCTTGGATCATCCAGGACGAACGGCTCAACGGGCCATGGCCATCGCAGGACCGACTCGCCTAACCTCGATGCAGGTCTTCCGCGAACATGCTGATCCGCCGCGCGGCGTGTCTTCTTGCTGTAAGAATATCGATATATTCACGATAGACCGTTGTTGACCCGATTTCGGAATCCCAGCTTCGTGCATTGCTAGGGCACGGCCTCATTGATCAGCCCGTGCTGGCAAACAGCTCTGGCAAAGCGCCAAGTTTCAACCGCCACTTCATACGCGATTAACCCACGCACCGTCTGGGGTAAAGTTGTGCCCTTTCTTGCGCATCGCCGCGGCCTCGTTGTCGAACAGCGTCATACGCTTCGCGTCCTCGGCCGCCGCCAGCTTGCGCCAGTGTTTCGGCCAACCCAGATCGTTGGCCACGTAGGCCCGCTGCACAATCGACGGCTTGTCGCCCTGTGCCTGGATCATTGCTGCGTCGGGGCGGCTGAGGCAAAGCCGAGAGCGGAAGTTGATTGCGCTGAGTTTCAGCGGCTTGAGCCATTCGAGCTCGAATCGCATGATCTCAAGCGGAATCGGCGCTGGCGGGACTTCCTCACGCGAGGCGTAATCAATCACGTGCTCCACACGAGAATTGATGTTGTGCTGATTGTGCGCAGGCGGGAGGTAGTGCAGGTCTTCTACGATCCGGTTTTCAAAAAGAGGCTGATACGATGAGCTTTCGCCGCATCGGTCTGCTGCCGGTCCTACTGGTGGCTCTCGCTAGCCTCGCTCTCTACCGTCACAGCGATTGGCTTTTTCGGCTAGTCTTGCTCGGGCCGGCAACGAGCGGTACAGCCACGCTTGGCCTTCCGGATCCTGCGCTCACACCTGGCGCTACCAACCCGGACGTGACGCAGGGGAATATCGACCAAACGATCTGTGTGCGAGGGTGGACGCGGACTG
>Ga0335074_10014764_pt1 | contig 10953 bp, 6 predicted proteins | sample Lox_Sample_23_FD_206715 | JGI IMG/M metagenome (GOLD analysis project Ga0335074, IMG submission 206715) | Soil microbial communities from Loxahatchee National Wildlife Refuge, Florida, United States - Lox_Sample_2.3 | ecosystem: Environmental > Terrestrial > Soil > Wetlands | place: USA: Florida... | reverse complement strand
GCCGGCGGTCTTGGTCAGGTAGCCGTGCGGGCCGGGGGCGTCGAACGTGGGGTCGCTGACGATGCGCAGGCCGCCCAGGTCGAGCAGCACGGTCGGGCCGCCCACCACCATGGCCGCGCAGTCCTGGCGCGGCAGTTCCGGTTCCGTGCTCACTGGCTCATCGCCCTCCTCGCCCACCCTGTCACGCCGGACCGGATCTGGGCACCACGAGGCCGCTGGCCCAGCCTGACCGACGGTCTGGGCTTCCGGGGAGCCTCGTGCTAGCAGCCCGTGCCGGCCCAGGGGCGCGCGATCTGCTGCCGCAGCCGGTGCGCCCGCACCAGCTCGGCATGGCTCAGTGCCGGATGGCTGGCTTGCTCTGCACGGCGCAGCAACTCCGAAGCCCGGCCGGACGAACCGGCCACTGCGGCTACCTGCGCCGCGCGGAGGAGGACCACGCCGCTCTCGCCTGCGGCAGCGAGGGCCGCGTCGGCCTCGGCCAAGGCAGCCTTCTGGTGGCCCGCCCGGGCCAGTGCTAGCGCGTAGGCGGAGCGCACCGCGGGTGCGACCTCGGACGCGGGATACAATTCCAGCAATGCCCGCAGGTCGGCCAGTGCGACCGCGGCGTTGCCGCGCTCGGACAGAATCTGTCCCCGACCGGCCAGTGCCTCGGCCGAGTGTGGCTCAACTGCGAGCACCGCGCCGAACATCGCGACGGCCGCTTGCGCCTGCCCTGAGTGCCACAGCGCCGTGGCCAACTCTGTCTGCAGGGTCAGATCGTCTGGCAGCCGGGACAGAGCGGCGTTGAGCTCTTCCAGCGCGGCGGTGAAGCGCCCCGCGCGACTGTGCATCCGCCCAATCGCACCGAACAGCCTGGCCACGCCCCGGCTGTCGCCGAGCTGTTCCCGCAGTTGGGCAGCGTTTTGATAGCGTCTGGCGGCGAGTTCTGTGCGGCCACCGCGGTAGGCGATGTTACCGAGCAGCGACCATGCATCGGCCCGTAGGCGCACGTCGGCGTCTGCGCTGCTGGCCGCATCCGTGGCGTTCTCTTCAGCGGCTGCGAGGTCGGCTTCGGCGAGCGCTGACTCCCCGATCCGCATCCGATCGGCCGCGCTCATCCGCGCGGTGCTGCCGGGCAACGTCATCCAGCTTGGGTAGCGGCGAGCGACTTCGGCCAGCCGACTGGTGGTGAACTTGTACGCTTTGCCACCGGGCCGGTGCCGCAGCACGAACTGGTTCTCCAGCGTGCGGAGTACGCGATCCCAGGTATCCATCCCAGCTGCGGGAACCTCGCCTGGATCAGCGGCCTGGGGGGCTATTGCGTAGCGCCGCAGCCAGTCGAAGAGGCGCTGCGCACTGACCCCGTGCCTAGCGCTGGTTTCGGCCACCGCATCCGCGCACCAAGCCGCCAGTGCCCCGTCCACGTCCACGGCGCGCCGTACGAAATCCACGGTGATTACCGGCGATTCCGCTGGTAGCGCTCGCCACAACGCCGAGCACACCACTTGAAGCTGGACTGGCTCGACCACCGGGGCCGTGGCGCCCTTGGCTGTCCAGCCCAGCTCACCCACGAGAGCACGGGCCGCGCCTGAGGTGAGCCGGCGCCCCGTCGTCCCGACGGCTTGCTGCGCAACTTCGACTGCGGCGGTGAATGTAAGCGGCGCCAACGCATAGTGCCTAGCGCCGCCGGGAGCAATCTGCTCTTCGTACCGGAGCAATTCGCTCAGTAGGTCGGTCCGGGTGACAAGCAAGACCCGTAGCAGCGGCAACTGACGCATCGCGGTCGCGAGATCCGTGAAGAAGTCATCACGTGCAGGGCCGCTCCAGTCCGCGGTGAAGACCTGCTCAACCTGGTCGATCGCGACGAGCAGCGGAACTTGGGGGTCTGCGAAATCGGACGCGCCCGAGCGGCAGCGAAGGAATTCGGTTACCGACTTCCGGGCCAGCCAGTCCGGGGTCTCCGCGGGCGACCAAGACGCGAGCACGGCGAGAGAATGCGGGTTGTACTCGGCCAGCAGTCCTTCGGGGAACGCCGACGCCGCGAGCATCCGTCCTGGCGGAAGGACATCGGCCTCGCCGGTGACCATCGAGAGGAGGCCTGCCTGCAGGAGTGAGGTCTTACCCGAGCCGGGTGGCCCATGCAGCGTGACGAGTCGGCTGTCCCGCCACAGGGCGCTGAGTTCGCGGGCCTCTCGGCTCCGGCCGAAGAAGAATTCCTGGTCGCGGTACGTGAAGGCACGCCGCCCCACGAAAGGGCTGCTGTCCTCGCCCACCATCACGTCCATCGCGATGGTCATTCCTCACCGGGCCTAGTGAAATCTGCATCATTCGATTGCGACATGATCACGGCCGGGCGAGCTAGCGGGAACATGAACGATCAGTTCGTTTCTGGTTCGTAACCTTGGTCCACAGCGCTGCCGCCCCGCTGCCGAAGCCGGTCGGTGCACATCACGGTCGGCTGCTCATGGGCTGTCCACGTGAGCCGCAATCACTTCGTTGGTCCCCGGCAGCCCACCGGCGAGCTTGGCGTCGAGCAGGCGCCGTAGCGCGTAGCCGAGAACATGGTCACCGAGTCCTTTGGCGTCTGCCAACGTCAGGTCCTCCTGACACGCGGCGCCAATGTCAATAATGCCGGTGGCGGCCGGATCATCGCTCCGCTGTATGGTCCCCACCTCCTGGGCGCGGCCAAGCGCGTCTCGACCCGGTACAGGCCGTTGGCCTACCAGCCTACAGCGCTGGGCGGTAAGCGCCAGGCAACCGTCCGCGGCCACATCCCCTCCAGTAAGGGTTTACGCCCTTTGCCGGGCCACCAGCCTGCGGCGGCCACTGGTTGGCTGATGCCCCTTCCAATCGCCCGACGGCTCCATTGCGATGGCAGCGGATCGCGGATCTGTTGCGGTAGTGTCACGCTAGTTGGGGGATAGCTTGACACTCTCTCCTAAATCAGGCATCAAGAGCCAAAGTGTCTAGGATGTTGCCTGAGGCGTCCTGCTGGTCGCGGACGGCACCCGCACAGAGGTGCCGGGCCTTAACCCACGGATGTACCGAGCCATCACATCGGAGGCGAGGCGAGGCGTGACGGTTGAGAGCCGCGAGCCTTCCAGGAGGACGATTCCGGACATATGGGGAAATGTACCGCAACGCAACAAGAACTTCACTGGCCGGGATGATCTGCTCATAGAACTCCGGCGCCGGGCAGGTTCGGTAACTACGGCCCTCCTGCCCCAGGCGTTGCACGGGCTCGGTGGCGTCGGCAAAACGCAACTGGCCATTGAGTACGCCTACCGGTATGCCGATCAGTACCAGGTCGTCTGGTGGATCCCAGCTGACCAGATCGCCCTGGTCAGGTCCACTTTGGCGGCGCTCGCTCCGCGCCTCGGCCTGACTGGCATACCGCCTGGCCGGGTGGAAGATGCTGTCGTCGCGGTGCTCGATGCGCTCCGTCGCGGCCGGCCTTTCGACCGCTGGCTCCTGGTGTTTGACAACGCCGACCGTCCGGAGCAGATCCGCGAGTTCATGCCGCCCGGCCCCGGACATGTCATCGTTACCTCGCGAAACCGTGGGTGGGCCCGAGTGGTCGACGCAATCGAAGTCGATGTGTTCACCCGCGACGAGAGCTGCATGTTCCTGGCGCGCCGGGTCCCCGGCATCTCCACCTCCGACGCCGATCGGCTCGCTAATGAACTTGGTGACCTCCCGCTCGCGCTGGAGCAAGCGGCGGCCCTGCTGGCCGAGACGGTAATGACCGTTGACGTGTACCTGCAGTTGCTCGGCGAGGAGGGTGACCGCATCCTAGGCGAGAACCCGGCGCCGCGGGACTACCCGCTTCCAGTCGCGGCAGCGTGGAGCCTCTCCGTCTCACGGTTGCGGGAACAAACGCCTTACGCAATGGAGTTGCTCCAGCGTTGTGCGTTTTTTGGCCCTGCTCCCATTCCGCTCGACGTGCTCGACCGTGGGCGATATGTACTTGGCCCGCCGCTTCAGGGAACTTTGCGTGATCCTATCCTTATGAGCCGGGCTATCCGGGCTCTCGGCCGCTACTCCCTGGCTCGGCTCGACAACTTCCGGCGTACACTAGAAGTACACCGTATTATTCAGCGGCTGATCCGGAACGAATTGGAAGCCGACGATCGGTTGAAAATGAGGCACGAAGTGCACTTGCTCTTGGCAGCCAGCGATCCCGGCGAGCCCGGAAACATTGCAAACTGGCCGAAGTATGCCGAACTTCTCGGGCATGTCGGACCTGCAGAGATAGTGACCTGCGAGGCAGACTGGGTTCGTGGGCTTTCGCAGAATATAGTCGGATACCTACTTATTACTGGCGACTACAGCAGTGCGCTCGCCTCTGCGGACAAGGCTCTCGAAGAATGGTCAGCCAAGTCCGGCGAGTCCGACAAATCAGTGCTCGTCATGGCTCGGCTCAAGGCTCAAATACTGCGGGCTCTCGGCCGCTACCGGGAGTCCTACGAACTGGCCGAGCGTACTCTTGATCAGATGGTGACCTCGCTCGGCGAAAACCATGAGGAGACGCTCATCCTGCTGAACGGCAGATGCGTCGACTTGAGGGCTGCTGGTGACTTCAAGGCATCTCTTGAGCTGAACCAGGATTTGCTCGAGCGGCACCGAGCGGTTTTCGGAAACGATCATCCGCGCACCCTCGCCGTAATGAATAACCTGGCTGAGGACTACGAGCTGAACAGTGACTATCCGGCCGCCCGGGAGCTGAATGAGAAGCTCTATGTAGAGAACCGGGAGGTGTATCTAAGTGACAGCCACCCACTGGTGCTGCTGACCTTGAACGCACTCGCCCGGGTTATGCGCGAGGAAGGTCACTTCGCGAAGGCTCGAGAGACGGCCCAGCGTGCTTACGAGGGCTACCAAGACCTGGTCCGGCAGCATGTCCTCCCGGAAGGACACTCCTGGGTGCTTCGGCAGGCGATTGACTACTCGGCGGCGCTGCGGTCGGCCGGAGCAGATCCCGAGTCGGTCGAGGTGGGTCAGGATGTATACGACAAGTACCGGCGGGCATTCGGCCCGAAGCATGCATCTACGCTGGCCGCCGCCGTCAACCTGGCCAACGCTCGCCGGGTAGCCGGCGATCTGCAGGGAGCTGCCGACCTGCTGGCCCCGACCGAGAAGGACTACCGGGCGCTCTTTGGCGATGCGCATGCCTACACACTGGCCAGCTCACTCAACCTGAGTATCACGAACCGGCGGCTCGGTAAGGCTGAGGCAGCTTACCGGCGGCTTACTGAGATCCAGGAAATCCTAGAGCAGCTCCTGGACCCGGACCAGCACCCCGTGCTGATATGTGCGGTCAACCTAGCCAATGCCATGGCCAACATCGGTGACTCGGCTGGGGCGGTGAAACTGAACGAGCGGCTGCTACCCCGGTTTAGCAAACTGCTCGGCCCCGATCATCCGCATACCCTCACCGTTGCCGGGAATCTGGCCCTCGACCTCCAGGCCGTGGGTGAGATCAAGCGAGCGGCTGAGTTGCGGGAAGAAACGCTGGCCCGCTATCGAAGGACGCTCGGCGACGAGCACCCTGAGGTCAAAGCGGTCGAAGCTGGCGAGCGTCAGGACTTGGGCATCGAGGTTCCGGTCTTGTTCTAGGTGCTAGGCGCGCAACGGCAGACGTTGCAGGTCGTCCATTAGGCGCGCCTTGATGTGATTGATAAGTGCGTACAGGTCGGGCTGGTAAACGGACGGGTGGCGGAAACCAGCGCCGGGCCGGTAGCGGTGCGGATACAGCCCGCCGCCGCACACCCCGCGCACCGGGCAGCGCTGGCACTCCTCGCTGAGTGCGGCCATGCCGATTTGCCTGGCTGCTATCTGGGGCAAGCGCAGGGCCGTGTCAAACGAGTCCCGAGCGATGTGGAGCCCGGTGGCGCTGGCCCCGGGGTACGCCGATTTGAGAATGTCACTCTGCTCAATACTGCCGTCCGTCTCGATGACGACCAGGCTCGTCGGGGTCAAGCCGATGGCCTCGCTCTCCGAGGCGCCGCCGAGCAGCAAATGGATTATCTCGTCGAAAAGCCTGATTCGCACTTCCCGGGCGGAGGCTCCGTACCAGCGCTCGAAGACAGCAACCAGCCAGTCGGCGTAGGGCACTGCATTTTCCATCGGTCGTGGTGGCGGGCTGGCCCAGTTGTGGTGCGGCAGCAGGAAGTCGACGGTCGGTGGGCAGAACTCGAGGAGGGCCTCGTAGGTGCCGACTGGATCTGCTTCCAGGTCCACTACGCTGAGCACTCCGCCGTACACCTGCGGTCGCTCGGCAAGAAGTTTCAGTGCGCGTATAACCTCCGCGTGACTACCTTGGCCGTTCTTATAGATCCGGTGCCTGTTGTGACTTGCTATGCCGCCATCGAGACTTATCCCGACGCGTATTCCTAGTGTTTCGAGAGTGTCCAGGGTGGTCTCGTCGAGCAAGGTTCCATTTGTTTGGAGTAGCCCTTGGACCCGTGTCCTGGCGTCCACTGCGCCGCGCACCTTTCGCAGCGCGTCTGCCACCGGGGACACTCCGGTAAGGAGGGGCTCTCCACCATGGAATATAACTCTGACGGACTCGAGGGAATGATCCCGTGCGTGCTCCGCTATCCGCTCAGCCACGAGTGAAACTAATGCGGGAGACATTACCCGGGGACGACTGCGCCATGATTGGTCGGGCATAGTGTAAACGTAGCAATAGTCGCACGAGAGGTTGCAGCGGCTGTGTATTTTGAGTAGAAACTGCCGAAAGGGAATTGGTCGCCACCCGTCGGCCATCAAGGAGTCTACATCGAGTGTGGCAGGCCATTCGCTATCCGCGGCAGGGTATCCCCCGGTCGCACCCGCCACGCCTGTCACCTCCACGGACGGTCATACAAGCCAAGTCATTTTAGCCCAGAATGAGCTCTTTGGCGCGCCGTAAATTAGCGCCGCAGGTAACCCGTCACGCGCGAGCGCACCTCCAGTCCCGGGCGTAACAACAGGTCAGCCGTTGCGTGCGGCCGGAAGGTTGAACCGCTCCGAGAGGTCGCTGCCGAACCTTGACATCAACATAAGCCGGGCCACGCTGGAATCGCGTGTCGCCATCATCAGAATGTCCTGCAGGCTGTCCGACGCCGAGGCGTCGTCCAGCAGGCAGGGGGTCGTGGTCGACTGGGGGCGTGGCAGCGCTCTCGCGGCTACGAAAAGGCGTATCAGCAGTCGCCGCCACGACTCCCGCACGGCCGACCAGTCCTCGCTGACCCACGGAGGCTCCCAGTACTGCTGGATCGCCGATTTCCCCATTTTGACGAACTCTGCAGGCGTATCGAAGGCCTCTCGCGGTATCGCCATCCAAGCTTGGTACTTGACTTCATCCTCAGCTGCCGGGTAGGCCGGTCCGGGCAGCTCCCTGGTGATCTCATTGAGAAGCGCGAGCGACTCCTCGGCCAGCAGCTCGATGATCCGCTGCTCATCGAGCGTGCGGTGCTGCAGGCGCGCGTACCCCACGCACGCATCGGCCATCCGGACGAGTTCCCGTCGGTTGCCGGCGGCCAGCATGCACAGAGCCCGGACCAGCCGCATGCTGGGCTCGAGGTCCCGACCGCAGAGCAGCTCGCGTGCTTCTGACGCCTTCAGTGGGGGCAGCGCGACGATGGAGTCAAACGAGCTGTTGAACTCGTTCCTGCCACCACTCCGGAGCGTCCCGATCTGTAGTGACGACGCGGCTTCCTCGCTGAGAGATACCAGGAAATGCGTTCCATGAACGCCGAAGATGCCCTTGATGTCGCGCAGCAGCGCGAGCACCTCGGCCGTGTCGTCAATCTTGTCCAGTTCGTCGATACAGACCACGAGAGAGTGGTGCAGAGCCGTCACGATGCTTCCGGCCAGATTGCGCAGTTCGAAGACAAGAGAGGCCACCGACGTGGGCCGCTCGTTCAGGGTGCGTACCCGGGAGCGGCTGAATGAGGCAGCCAGGCCCTTGCCGCCACTAACGCCGAGGCCCGCACCGAGCTTGAGGCTCTCCGTGAACCGGATGCGCTCGCGCAGTGCCGTAGCCTGGCGTAGCAGGTGACTGCGCGCGGTGCTCCCGTACATGAGCTGGATGGCTGAGACGATGAGAGCAAGAGCTGCGGCCGCTCCGGCGCCGAGCCATATCCAGTCTGGGAAGGCCAGAGCAGATGGTCGGCCGGATGGCGAGCGGCTGGTCTGTGCGGTGAGACCGAGCACCGAGTACAGGAGCACCGTGCAAAGAAGCAGACCAGCCGCAATGGCGGCGAGAATATTCCGAGACTGACGGAGCGCCGACAGGACGCTGGCGTGACCGGCGAGGCGCAGTTCGACAACGTTGGCCAAGGTGTCCGATAGAGTCGATAGGAATTCGGCCGCATCGTATCGGCTGGGACACGGAAACCACAGTCCCAGTCCACCGCAACGCTCGACTTCATTGATTGCCTTCCGCATTAACCATGACTTGCCGGAGCCACGTGGCCCATACACGCCGAAGGCCCCGCCCCCCTCGGTAGCGAGGATCCCCCGCAGGCTCTCCCAGCTTTCCGGCGGATAGAAGTAGGCGTCGTCGAAGTTACGGAATACGGCTCGCTCGGCCGCCGCCTGCGGAATTGCCTGGTCATCATCGTGTCCGGCTCGGGGCGGGACAGCCACCTGATTGGCGTCTCGCCGTCGGGCCTTGAAGCTATCGGGCACGGGCCGCGTTACGGAGGTGGGGAACCGATGCTGTCACAGTACGCAGGATATCCCTGGATGCCCTACCTGTCAGTATTCACCCGAGACTTATCCGTTCTCCTGGGGAAAGTTGGCCATTAGGCCGGGCCACCCAATGCCACAAAGTCTGGACCGGGCAGTGATTCGCCGGGATTATCCTGATATCCAGCGGCTGCGTCGGAAGCCGCCGTAGCCGGCCCGACCGCCATGGTCACCCGTACTCCACCGACTGAACGTCCGCCTGATGGTGGTCGTCCATCCGCGCCGCCGTTCCGGGCGCTGCGTACAACTTCACTCAAGCGGAAGCCGGGGCCACCTATCGTCACCGTGGGTACCAGCCTGCCCGTCCGAGCAGATCCCGCTATCCGCGGCTGCAAACTCAAGCGGCCGCCCCCGGGGGTGGACCGAAACGCCCTAGGATACCAGCAGAGGGCGCCGGGTCGACGGCGGTACCTGGCTCGCACGTGGGCGTTTCGGTCACCCCGCGCCGGCCATTCGGTGATCGCGAGAAAGCTCGAGGCAGTTACCGCGGAAGAGGTTGCGATGATAAACGACGTGATCATCGTCGGTGGAGGCACCGCCGGGTGGATGACCGCTACGTACCTCAAGGCTTCGTTCGGGGAGCGGATATCAGTAACCTTGGTGGAGTCGGGTCGAGTGCCTACAATAGGAGTAGGTGAGGCTACGTTTAGTACTATCACGAATTTCTTCGACTATCTCGGGCTCGACGAGTCGGAATGGATGGCTGACTGCCACGCGACGTACAAGCTCGCCATCCGCTTCGAGGACTGGAACGAGGCAGGGCGCCAATTTTACCACCCATTTGAACGGCTGCCAAGGGTCGATGGCTTTTCCCTTGCGGACTGGTGGCAGGTCCATGAGAAGAAGGGCCAGTTTGACCAGGATAGTTTCATCATCGCGGCCTTGTGCGAGGCGCGGTGCTCCCCCCGGCAGTTGGACGGGAGGCTGTTCGCGGGCGACCTGTCCGCAGGTCCGTCCGTGATCGGCAGGACTACCCTGATGGAGCAGTTGACCCAGTTTCCGTACGCCTACCACTTCGACGCGACTCTGCTGGCCCAGTTTCTCATGCGCCGGGGGACCGAGCGGGGCGTCCGGCGCGTGGTGGACGATGTCGTCGGGGTGCATCGGGATGAACGCGGCTGGATCGACTGTGTCATCACCCGTGACGGCGGTCCGTTGCGTGGAGATCTATACGTGGACTGCACTGGATTCCGCAGTGCACTGCTGGGCTCGGCACTGGGTGAACCGTTCCTATCCTTTCAGGACAGCCTGCCAAACGACCGAGCGGTGGCACTCCGCGTACCGATCGACATCGAACGGGCCGGGATAGCGCCGTACACTAGGGCAACAGCGCAGGAGGCAGGGTGGATCTGGACGATCCCTCTCTACGGCAGGAATGGCGTCGGCTATGTCTATTCCAGCGAGTTCTGTGAGCCTGACCAGGCTGAGCGCACGCTTCGTAGGTTTGTCGGGCCTGCGGCGAGCGATCTGGAAGCCAACCATATCCAGATGCGGGTCGGCCGCAGTCGGAATTCGTGGGTCGGCAACTGCGTTGCGATTGGACTTGCTAGTGGCTTCGTCGAACCACTCGAATCGACGGGGATATTCTTCATTCAGCATGCAGTAGAGCAACTCGTCAAGAACTTTCCTGACAACGGCTGGAACGAAACCGCCCGAAATCGATATAATCGTCTAGTAGCCAATTGTATTGACGGCGTCCGGGAGTTTTTAATATTCCACTACTATGGAAGTCGGCGGGCTGACACGCCATACTGGAGGGCAACCAAAGAGCGGGACATTCCCGGCACCCTGCTGCAGCGTGTCAGGGAGTGGCGGACAAGCCTCCCTGACACGGAAAACATATGGCCTTACTTCCATGGCTTCGAGCCCTATTCGTACATCGCAATGCTATTTGGTCTCGGTGGTATCTCCACTCGGGCCCGTCCCGCGGTGGCCGCTATGGACAACACGCTAGCCGAACGAGCCTTCGCCGATCTGCATAAAGAGGCCGAACGGCTATGCCGAACATTGCCCAGCCACTATGAGTATCTCGCCGCCAGGTACAGCCAGCCCGCTCCCGCCTAGGGCTTCACGGCGGTAGCAACACCGCGGCCTGACATCCGGGTGGGCTGTGTCGTCGGAAGGGTGCGCGGATACGAAGGGGGAACTGACGATGAAAGCCATCCGCACCCACGATCCAGCCGGCATCAGCGGGCTGGTCTTCGAAGAGGTGCCCGGGGCCACGCCCATGTTCGGCGA